>Ga0209679_1000508_pt1 | contig 14368 bp, 10 predicted proteins | sample WorMetHEROISLAND_4_FD_187408 | JGI IMG/M metagenome (GOLD analysis project Ga0209679, IMG submission 187408) | Marine gutless worms symbiont microbial communities from Max Planck institute for Marine Microbiology, Germany - Olavius sp. 2 HERON... ...
GTGTGCTGGTTGGACAACATCGTGGCATGGACTGGTCTGTCGGGGGCCAGCTTGTTGCACGCTACACGAGACAGACGTTGCTGGTCGTCAGCTACTCATCTACGCAGCCAACCGTCGCTCCGCGACGGCGTTGTGACGTACATGACATGGCTACAAAGTTATTACAGGAATGTCCGGATGAAAGCTTTTATCAGATGTTGATTTTAGACGTAATCTCTATTGATTGTTATATTTCCGACACACTGCATTGAAGTAAGGGTGTCAGTCTTCTTTCCTCAGATATAATGACATAGTAATATTAGTAAAAATGAAATGATCTGAAAAATTATACATGCTAACAGTGTAACAGTCTACTTATATTGTAGGCCAAAAAGTGTCGAAATTCATTATGATTTGGGTGTTCCAAACTGGGCCATTTTTACTGATTGTACCACTATTGTTAAATATCAATAAAAGCTGGCATTTCTGGCTTTTGTTTCTTTTATAGAAACCATTTCAGTGGTGTTTATAATTGCTAACATAAATGATTATCAGTTTGGACAGATTTTGATGCATATTAACTCTTTAGATTCATTAACCAGTTACTGATTTTTGATATTCAGTTGTCTGTGGGATAGTTGGTTTTGCCAAGTGTCACATCACGTGACCACATTACAGTGATCAATAAAGAGCATGTTATATTATTGTTGTAGTTAGTGACATGATAACAGTAACTGCTGCATTATTGAATGATGATTTGTGTTGTGCTAGTGTGGCAATGGATTCACCATTGGCATCTCCAGCCAAAGCAGAGTTTCCAGTATGTGGAGGTACGGCTGAAGAAGCTGGACCCTGTCCGCGCTTTGTTACCAGCGAAGAACTGCACATCCTGCAGACGTGTTTGAGACGATGGCGTACCGAGGTTGAGCAGGATATCAAAGGTATTCATTGCTTGATAATTTCCTTTGTGTCTGCTTGTTGTTTCTTCAGTGATTTGATGCTGTTGGTTAGGTGACAGGAATGGCGTCTGCTCTGCAAATGTAGATTTTTCTTTTGTTTTTGACGTCGTCTTATCTTACTGAATGGAAGTTTTTGGTCGTTGATTTGTTGACAGATTTGCAGAGACAGATCAGCGAACGTGAGGACCAGCTGCAGGCCATGTATAGTGATCCAGAACTGCAGAAGGTTTTATGTTTCTTCAGTGACGTAACGTTGCATATAGATAAAAATAAGAAACATTAGCAGATGTCATAAACAGAAAAAACATGAATAGAACTGGTATACAGAGATTTTCTAAGTACTCCTGGCACAGTTGGCAGAGTCCTTATTTTTATATTGGTGACTTTATTTGTGACTTCTAACATTTATTAGGTCGACTCCTGCGAGTCGACCTAATAAAGCTGGCCTCAGTGTCTGTCTGTAGGTACGTACGTACGTCCATCCATCCAAAAAAAGTATCTCCGATTCAAATGAAATTTGGTATGTAGGTAGAAGAAGAAAGAAGAAATTTTAGGTATAGATCAATGAGTGATGCACGACAGTATGCCATCTGGCGCAATCCAAGGTCAAGGTCACATGGCATTGAAAGTTAGAAATTCTTCCATTTTCAAAATGTTTCCTCCGCCATTTTAATGGTAGCTGGAAAATTCTTAAACTAGAGGAAAATATCTGGATTTGTTCAGGCCTGATTTTTAAGCCTCCACCGCCGGTAGGCGCCGGCGGAGGCTATATGTTTTCGGGTCGTGCGTCCGTGCGTCTGTGATTCACGCGGTAGTTTTATGTTTCCGCGATATCTACGGTATCTGTTGACGGATTTTCGCCAAACTTTTGTCACTGGTGCATCTCGGGACAGAGATGAACTGATTAGATTTTGGGGTCAAAAGGTCAAAGTTCAAGGTCACGGCATGACCTAATGCATCCCTGATTTTCATGTTTCCACTATATCTCCAGTATCTATTGATAGATTTTCGCCAAACTTTTGTCACTGGTGCATCTTGGGACACAGATGACCTGATTACGTTTTTGGGTCGAAAGGTCAAAGATCAAGGTCACACCATCACGGCGGAGGCGCACAGCACTCGACGCTACCGTCGATTGCAACTTTTTCTAGTTGATATCTGTCCTACTTTTTGTGTCATGTGAGTTTGAACTTAAACAAAAATTTGAGATGTGACAGCAGGAATCGACCGTCAGTCCTGCACGGGGCTAATTTTAATAATGGTTGAAACACAACATTAGAACTGATGGCTCATGCATGAGTTTTGGTCTTTGTATTTGGCTTTGAAGGTGTTATTTGCTATATTTCTGGAGATAGTAGCCCAGAAGAAGTTTACAATAGGTCGTCAAGGAAGGATGTTTAAAGTGGGTCTGTTGAAGAAAAACACCAGTGTTACATAAAACACAGATAACTAGCACACCACATCGTAACCTTACCACGTGTAATGGTGATGTTGTTAGTTACCTCTGTCAAAAACGAGGTTACGAGGATATGTTTTTACCCGTGTCTGTTTTATGTGTCCGTCTGTTCGCTAGATTACTTACTCAACACAACAGTCATGAATGGATTTGGTGGAATTTTTGGAGGGGCGTGGCCCTAGGAACAGTTGATTAAATTGTGGTTACGATCCAGATCTCCATCCAGGAATTTTTAAAGGATTCTTTATTTTATTTACTGTTGCGATTTCTATAGACAGGCAAGAACAAAACATGAAATTCCTTGGCAGAGGTTTGAACGCTTGAGTGCCTTCTAGTTGCATTTGTGACAGTCACGTCTTTCAGTAAAGACGAGAAGATAAACATCGTCAGATCATTGCGACGGTTTCTAACAAACATTATCAGCGCTAGAAAATTGCTGCCAAAAATGTTTTCAAACAAAGATTGACCATTGGATTGTTAGCACACTGAATGAAATGTACTAAGTTCAGCATTTTGCTGTCCCTTCAGTAGAATTTTGTGTTATGTTGTGTATTCACTGTGTATGTGAGGGCCATTGGAATATAGCTTCATTAAGACACTAAGGAAAGTCATTAAGATCAGAACAGAGTTTCTGAGGATATGGAAGAAATAAAAGATATCTGAACTGATGTAATTACGTGTGTAGTGTGGGTACCAGCTGCATGCCGTTCTAGTTCACGAGGGTCAGGCTGCATCAGGCCACTATTGGGCATATATCTACTGCCCCCAGTACAATGGATGGCTGAAGTTCAACGATGTTACTGTTGACAATGCATCGTGGGAAGACGTTCAGAAAGATGGTGTTGGTGGCTACCATAACACTAGCGCCTACTGTATTATGTACATCAACAGAAACCATCCAGACTTCAAGCATGTCTCCAGCTTACGTGGTAAGCATTAAACTGTCATTGTTCTGTGTATAATGTGATCGCATTTTGTGTCCAATGTTGTCAGATTTATTGATGCATCGCCGGAAAATTTAATTCATCTCGCTGATTTAATTAGATGAAAGAGGGTTTTAAATTATATTGTCTGGATAGCATAGAATAACTGGGTATTCCCACTTTTAATAGTGGATCTGTGGAAGCTGTAAAAGTTTTGGAAGTGTGTTAAGGCGTGTACATTGTTAGTTGAAAGTTTGAAGTTTTATGTCAGTGTAAAAACTTAAAAAGCTTAATTGTCTGAATGGGGAAAATTATGGCTAAATAGTTACTGTAACAATTCTAATTATGATTAGTGTAAGTTGATGTGTAAATTTTTGTCGAAATTTATTAACATATTATTTTGCTATTTGGATGATTACTATTAGATATTAATTATTATTCGTTTGTTACTTTTACAAATTAATATCTGGGTTATGTAGTATTAGTTGCATGCTGCTTACAGTACTGTTGGTTTGTAAGTGATCTGGCCATAAGTATATGATGACGTTGATGTGTGTTGAAGGTGATGATGGTGATCATCAGAGACTGGATGCTGATTCTGATCAGTTGCTGCCGGACCTGCAGAAGTACGTCGACGAAGACAACGAACGGTTTGAGGCGGAACTGACGGCATGGGACTGTGAACAGCGGAAGAAGACCTCACGAGGCAGTGGCTGTGATGGTGACGTCGGCGCTGGAGATATGGCCACAACAGGCAATAATCAACTGCTTTTTGTTTATCCAGTCTACCTTCAGTGCTTGCTTTGACTCTGTTACTTGGCAGTAGGAAGGGCATCTCACCCATTATAATCTCACTACAGCAGAAAACTGTTGGAGACCACCAGACCAGACAGCGCTTTGAGTCATTGAGAGATAATAACCAATCTAGTGTGGATAATTATACGTAGGTCTTGCCACCCCACTTATTCCTTAGGCGACGTGGTAGTAGGGTTACACGAAATTTATATAGCATTGGCAAGATTTATATAGTGTCGGCTGTCCTTTACTGTAGGGTTTACTCTGTGCCTGCTTTTCAGGTTAAGCTCGGCGCTGGTGACCTAAGCTGTGTTGATGTGCCATTAAACCGTACTCACTCACTCACTAGCTATACAGCATTATGTAATGGATATGTAATGGATATGTTATGTGAACGTAAAGCAGCAGAAACTGAATGGAAAGTTCAATATGTTATAAAAGTAGATACTGGTAATATTTTGCTAGAAGAGGTTATAGACTCTGTTTTTGTGGCAGTTGGAAATACTGGTGCTGACGTTCGACCTCACCCGGCTGGTGCAATGTCCAAGACCTTTATTGATCTGCAACTGGAGTTGTTTCTTGATGAGACCAAGAGACTGGCACAGTCGGTTGTAGAGTGTATCAAGGAAAATGGCGTCGACCAGTCAATTGACGAGGTGCAGTTCTGTTGTGTTGACATTATTGAACTTAACCTCATGGCTCTGTTAGTGTCACTACTGTTGTGAGCCCCGTGTGGGTTTCGGGGCCTATGTCTGGTATCATTGTAGAATAAGCCCACCTCGTTTCCTGGCCGAGTGTCGTAAGAGGCAACTGAACCAGGGTAGTTTAGTTTTCCTGTATTTTAATTTGTCTGCTTTGTTTGATTTGTATTTAGTTTTTGCATGTTTATTTTCCTGTACTGCTTTGTTTGTCAGTATCAGTCAAGTGATTGGCTGTGAAGACCGCCTCCGAAATGACCTATACTGTGTCGGGTGGGGCGTTAAACTCTGCTCAACCTCAACCTACTGTTGTGATCTTTGCATCGACACCATTGGTTCGGCAATAGGAAAAGTATTTGGCACGTAAAAGTTTACCACCACACGTGTCCAGTGGTTTCCTTGGAGACCTTTAGGGGACCGGCAGCTAATCCAGGCAAACCTAGAAAATTGTCGTTAAACTGATTGTCAGTGTTGTACTACTGTGACCATTGCTGTTATATCGCTAATAGCTGTTATGTCAGTGGACTGTTCTAATTCACTTGTACATTATTTATTGCATTACTTGTTCATGTAACAAACGCTACTATCCAACATCAAAGATTTGACCCATGGTATGTTGGCACTCGTGGTTCTTGATCAGCCGTTCTGGACAGGTGAAGGCTGCAGCCTTGCCAACCTCCACAAATGGTGACTTGACATGTACGACTTCTATGCATGCCACCAGCAACAAACCATGATGCACGTTGTCGACTCATGTCCACTGACAAAACTTGAAGATGATTTACAATCTCTCAATGAAGCTGGTGTTGAAGGAATTATAATAACAACAGTAATAGACAGGGTAGTGTTTATAGTGCTATCATCATGGCAGAGCCACTGTGTGCACCCAATTCCTTTCGTGAAGCAGTCTGCTGGCTGGAGAACACCAAAGACTGCAGATAAGTGAATTGATTGAAAGCATGAAGGGTTTAATGTGTACTCTTTTTCTGCAGGGTCTTCTTCAGGTGAACATGGCTGTTGAGACGTTTGTCCAACAGCATGACAGTGTATTGGTGATGAAGAATGATTTGAGAGTCCGAGATGTGCTTACATACTTCATCATCTGCCATGCTGACTTGTCAGTCATCAAATTGACTTTCCTGCAGAAACTGTTGCTTGGCATAGCTGGCGACACCAGTGAGGGGTTGGTAAACTCATGACCTTTTTTGACTTTTGTAACTTATCATTACTTTCTGGCTAATTTTTTTACTAACGTCATTTCAGAAATTGTTTAAAGTAACCCCGCGTGACAGTACATCACTGAATGAATAATGACGATATCTTGTTAGTATTTAAACAGCAAAATAATAATAATAATTGTAGGCGAGAAGCCTATGGGCTTCACGCTGATATTGTAATGAATATATCGGATATATCGTCAAAAACTGGACGGATTAGGACAAAACTTAGCAGAGGGATGGGGAATGGAGAAACAGTGATGCTATAAAATTTTTGGCGAGTTGCTCCAGAAGCAACAGAGAAGGGGAAAATACCTACCTTTCTTCGTGATGAATACCACACACACCCGTTTGGTCACTTCCACTTTACCGATTTCCATGAAACTTGGCATGAACACATGAATTGGTGTCCGTATGAATCCTTTTGTAGCAAAATTTTGATATTTTTCTGTCAGGATCACTTTTTGGTAGCTTTGCTGAACTTTGGGCGTCAATAACTTAAAACGCTGACCAAGCAAAGGCCCAACCTCAGCATGTCCTCTGTTGAATAGCATCAATCCGATTGGCTGAATCTGCGGCATCTGTTGTGCCGTTTCCACCAGAGTAAGTTGCAAAAAGTCCAGATGCTGCAAAAAACATACTCAAGCCATGATTACATTTGTAACCACAGTCACTTTCTAACACTCATGTAAATAAGACTTTTTGTCAAGACTAACACTTTTCATACAGCATAAAGTGGTTTTACATAACACGCCTGGTTAGACTACGTAAAATGTGACCTTGCGTGTTCCGGCAATCACAGAGATTTAACCTTGTGCAGACATGAATGCATCTCCACTTCTTGCCGACAGCTGCAGTGGGTTTTGGGATCTGATGCAGCTTATAGTTGTTTAATCGCCTTGCACGCCATATAAACGTGTGGTAGATGATTGTAATATGAAGTTGGTACATGGGCCCATTTATATCCACTTGATGGGTGGGTTGTTACATTTGGTGCTGCAAGGAGGGGACTGGGTGGCGTGGTTACCAAATTTTTACTTTCTCTGCTGTATCAAATGTATCAGCCTGCCCATCAAGGGCTATTGTACCAGTCAACGTATTGCTCTTTAAATAAATATTTTGCATCATATCTATTGAGTTTTTCGTGTTTTGCCACGTGATGTACACAAGTGATATGTGCTGTCACAGTTTCGTATGTGTCGATGTGTCTACTGGTGTTAATGTGTCAAAACGGCTGAACATATCATCAGACAAGTCCTACTCAAACAGTTGCTAAAAGCTCGTTTTGGAGGCACTCAGCCTTACTGAAGTAAATCCAGAAAAGTTGAAAGTAGCAGTAGTAATATTCATGATGGTATTAATTTGGTGGATTTAATTGTTGTTTACTTTGTATGATTAGCGCAAAATTGCTTCGAACTGCCGTACATGAGAAGCTGAAACAGCTCGATCTGCAGGCCGATATCAAGTCATCGTATCAGGTTGTACTGTGTCTGTGAATTGTTTGGTTGCAGAGACTGCTGTTGTGATGAGAGCTGTTACTGTGTGTGTCTGTGAAGGATGTGCAAGACGTGTTAATCTGTATAATAAAAGCGGATATGTGTGTCTGTTTGTTCCGTATGGCCGGCCAAACGGCTGGGCCGATCGAGACCAAACTTGACACACGCACTCATGTCCACCCAGGGAGTGTTTCTGTTAAGATCAATGTCAAGGTCATTCACACACGTGTGCGGGACTGACAGAAGTACGAAACACCCGGAATGCAACACCTAGCGAACGATTACGAAACGCCGTCGAATTACAGGTCGAGTAACGAGGCGAGCCTTTGGCGCCGAGCAGCGAACTGCGCCGCGAGCAGAACTCATTAGAGCTAGTGAAATATATGCCAGTTTGGTGGTTCAAGGAAGAAATGTGCCTAACCTTAATGCCTGTAGTTGAGGAGCTCATCCTTCATTTTGGCCGTTTTGAGGCAACATGGATAATTCGTCCTTAGTGCTTTGATGTTGTTGGTTGGGCAACAGGAAGGTCATCCAGACTGTGACAGTTCTGCTACAACAGTTGCCAAGAATTTGCTTTTGGGGATCAGCCTGACATGCAGTAACCTAACCTGGAGTAACTCTGGAAAATGGACCGAGTGTGTGTGGATGATTCATCGTGTGAAATCAATATACGTGACTCACAGAGCCAGTACATTGTTAGTCCTAAAAACAGGGTTTACTCTGTCATAGAACGTCATTTCTTCCGTAGTGATGGCCGTGACCATCACCACTACTCATTTTGCTCACCCTTGGAGGATGTCGAGGCTGAGTCAGTTTAGATGGCTTGGTTAAATACCACTATGGTATACCCACAAATGGTCACCAATCCCAATATTAACCGTGTCGGATGTACAACAACTACATTGATTTAGGCCAACGCATTACTACTAAGCCAAACCGCCATCTGGACACTCACTAAAATACTTGAAACCAGATAATACTTTGATGCCAAAGCATCAGTTTTTGTCTTGGTTTATGTCTGTGCCTGCAGCAGTAACTCGCCGAGCAGCGAACTCGCTCAAATATTTGCCCTCGCTGCGACTTACCTTGATCCCTCGACCTTCAAAATTAATTGGTACATCCATACCCTCAGTGTTGACGGCCCACCATAGCTAGGGGCACCATAGCTAAGGGCCATTATAGCTACTGTGTGCTATTTACTGCCGCATCCCACGGTTTCCCTGCGATAGCATAGCTTTCTTGTATTTTCTAGGGTTATGGTTCAGGGTTCGGATTAGGAGGCCATAAGCTATGATGGGCATGAATCCCCTCAGTTGCATCATCATCCAAAGTTTAGTGAAATTTCATCCATTGGTTTTTTAAGATATCAAGATAATGGGATGCACCTTGGATGTACAGATGGACACGCAAACGGATGCATACATGCATTTTTGGATGGAAACCCCAAAACGATGCCTCTGCACCGATCGGCGATGGGCAGAGGCATAAAAATAGGCAATAGACATTGCACTTGTAACCTAAGTCTAAGACGTATTGAAGACAACTATTTGGTAAACACAAATAACAAGGAAGGTGGTAAATGGTAGATAATGAAATCAGTTGGATTGGTTGTAGAGTACAGAGAGCAGATGCCATACATATGTGTTTGTTGCAGCTGTATTCAAACTGTTATACTTTGATTGTTTTGTTGATTGCTATGTGCCGTCTGTGCAGAACTGGCACAAGAAGTATCGCAGTCTCCGCGAGACAGTGTTTGCATTTGTCAGTGGCGTCAGAGCGTTTCATGCCAAAAGGTTGGGACTGAAATGCATGGTAGTGTTTAGTTGGTTGAATTTTTTAATGTTTTGGAGACACCTGAAGAGTTTGTCGTATGTGATGGCAGAGAATTTGTATGCAGAGAGTGAAATTTTACTTGTTGCTTTTGCCAAGTGTGTTGTCTGTTGTCGTATACTGATAGTAAGAATGCAGTCTGGAATGTGTGGCAGGTACATGGAGGCATTACCGTGTTTAAATGTTGCATATCAGATGAATGATCGCCTGAGAGAGTGCGCAATGGTTTCGTCATTGTTTGTTGCTCTCGACACTCGAATCCTTGCTTACTATCGGCGGCAGTGTCTCCTTGTATGTTTATTGTAATCTTTATTCACTGCAAAATGGTGTTAATGAGCACTTCAAGCACTGCATACATGTATGTACAAGAAAAGAAAATGAGAAGTAATTAGTAAATTAAAAACGCAGAAGCATCAGAAAGACAGATGGGAGCCAGAAAAGTGCAAAAGAGCAGTTACATAAGAACAACACTGCACAAATGTAGTGACACAAATAAGTACAAGTGTACAACAAGCAAAAGCTGTGATAGTGCCGTTATGAAACTTATCAAACGAAAACAGTTCTACACCAATGGTGTAAACTTTCTGTACCTTTTTGTGATTGTCGCTTTTCTTACAGTATATGTTGGCGCCATAAAAGCAAATGATGCGTGCTTTAAGTATGTAACACTATAAAAAGTTATTTGTCATAAACTATCACGGTATCTGTGTCTGCTCTCAATAATTGTTACTTTTTGTGTCTCATGTTGAAGCTGTTTTGTGGTAGTCATTACTGCAGAGTGCAGACTGATATCGACTGAGCATTTATCTATTTTGCATTATGCATCAGACCCACTACTTTCATTTTTTTTTGTTTAATCAGCCCACATCTGTGTAGTCGTTCCGGGATATGTCGTTCCCAAAAAGGAAACTTTGAGAATTGTTGAAGCAAGACTACAGGCTCAATGCACCCAACCAGCAGCATCAGAGTGCTAAATTTGTCACACATAATTACTTTAGAATTCTGTTTAAAGTGATATTGCGTAGTGTCTGAGTAAGACAACACCATTTTTTTTTGCTTCGGTGTAGAATTGTATTTGTGTTAAATGCAGCTGATACGCTGTTTGTGCAAATGCCAGCTGCTGTTTGTGTGTGTTGTTGACACTAGTTCACAGTGAACCTGGCGGTGAATAGCTCTGGACTGGTTTTGTGCAGTATGTGAATGAGCATGCCGTGGAGTCGTTCAAGACCGAGGACAGTATTGACCAGTTATTTGCCGAGCTGCAGAAGGTGTTCTTGCCATGTTTCTACCAGCTGGTATGCAGCACAGCAGTGAAGGATCGTGATGCTGTCGACCAAGTCCGTGGCTGCTGGTGTGAAGTGCTTTCCATTGACCTTCCCGGTTCGTTGCTGTATCTTCTCTGCTGCTGTTGTTGTTTGTGGTCATCTGATTATGCTAGTATTGCTTTTTCACAGTAATAATAACAACAAAAACGTAGAATCATAATACAATATCTTTTCTTTCTGTATGGTCATCTGTCAGTGTTATAGCGAGCTTCATCCAGCCTTGTTACAAACGTGCATCTTTTCACAAGCAATAAAACATTGTCAGTAGTACTACTGAATGATACAATGGACATTGGCAATCAAAATAGCATTGGAAATGGATGTTTAGGACGTTGTTGTATTTATGTATGTTTTTTTATTATTTATGTTTCAGGTTTAAGTAATTTTCTTCCTGTTGTTATTTTAATTTAACTGTCTCATCAGCTTTTCATCTTTTTCGTGAAGTAGAATTATTACCATTGAACATGTAAAACCGAAGTCAGTGCATTTTTTCTTTTATTTTTTCTGTTAATGTATTTTTGGAGCAACGCCTAATAGTAAGCGCAGTGTTACTGGTTTGCAGAGAAGAAGCGTGAGCGGTTGCAAGACTTTCTTACGACTCTGCTGGACATAGCCCCAGAACACGTCAGTCACATGAACAGTTTGCCGTCACAGCCTTGTGAGCTCGGCCAGTATCGAGAGATCGGGGACCAGCTTGCATATAGTCTTGATAGCACTGTTGAGATGACAGTTGCCGCGGGTTACATGGAAGCTGCAGTTGCCAGCGACTGAACGAGCCGTTGCCGTCTTATTTTAGTCCATGCGTCTTTCGTTGATGACAAATGCTTGAGAGGCTACTGTTACATTGTCATGTTTTGCTACGTTTGTGCTATGTCATTTGTAATGCGGTCGTCAGTTTTTCTCAGACTGTTGTGGCGTATGCAGGTTGTGTATCTTGCACCTCGGCAACTGTGTTATGTCAGAGTTTCCAACCACTTTTTCACTTTTTTGTTTCTTTTCCCATTTGTTTAGATGTTCATCGTTGCTGGAGATGATGCATAAAATTGAATTTTGTGGTAGTAGGTCGGCTTGTTTGACTGAAATTTGACGAAGTAAATTGCATAAACTTCACATTTGCGTGTTTTTGTAATTTACTTAGGGAAAAATGCATCCAACAATAATATGTAAGTACTTTCCATACTTTTGGAATTTCTCCCAGGTTACATTTAGTTTATTTCTTGGAAATATATTCTTTTCATTTTGTGTGCTCTTATAGTCTCTCGATTCTTAATAGTATTGCATAAAGTGTGGCTGTTTGTTCGCTTTTTAGTTAATACGATGAACACATTAGTTAATCATTTTCAACTAGTAGTTTCAACATATGGCTAATTCCTATCTTCTGAAGCATTTCATACAGCAGTAGCAAAGATAGTGAGGTCATAAAAATCCTGTTTTTGATCATCGGTTGTAGGTATCTAGTATGGCAGCAGTGGGCATGGAACAGACACTTTAAAAATTAATTTATTAGAAATTGTCTCTACATAGTCTAACTAGATGCATCAAAAATTGCACATGTAATCGTCTTCACAGCATCTCTACACAACTGAAACTCATTGTACTATATTTCAGTATTGTACCCCCTTCAGTGTTGCAACTTGCATATACTGTAAAAACCTGATTTTCACTGAATTTCAAGTTCTTAATGCTGTAAAAGTAATTTTTACCTGTTGCTTTGTTTACTTTAGCATACGAATAATTCTGCCCCAGTTGCTCTGTTGCTCTGCTGGGTCCGTATGTGGCGTATAAATGGCATTTATTTTATGTGTACCACCTTAGCTTGAAAAGCAGGAAAACCCATTAAAAGTCAAAAAAGTAAGTATTTGGGTTAGGTATAAGCCGTTTAAGAATGACAGTATATCATTGCAGTTGTCAGTTACCAAAACATTGTGTTGAATGAATGCAATTTATTGTCGGCCCACGTAAAGAGCTGACTTAATTAGGTTTGTTTTTTTGGTATGGTTCATGTTTATTTTCTTTTAGGTTGTTTGTACTGCATTGCCATCACTACAATGTCATATTCTGGTCACTGTGAGTCAAATGACTTGACTTTGAAAACCACTGCATTGTTGTGTCGCATGCAACATAACAATACATTGTAGTTAGCCAAGTTTAACTGCAGTTTAAAACACTTAATCTCAAGCAAGTGTATGCCTGGTTCACAGTTTGATAACAGGAAAACTTATATGACAATTTATTATTATACTGGAACTTCCTAGTATTATTTTGGCCATTTGTTGATGATCCTCGTACGATTCACTATACATTTTACCGTGCGATGCACGTAGTGCAAAGCGCGGTATTGCTATCGTACGTCATCTCTGTCTGCCTGTCCATCCATAACGTTGAAGTACTGTGGGCATATAGGTTGGACTAGTTCAAAGTTAATTAGCGAATAATTAGCTTACGGTCTTTGCACCTAGGAGCCACAACACTGGCAATCCAGTCCAAGAGGAACACGCCAAAATTCGGATGGAGTAGGGGATGGGTCGCTGTTCTCAGCAGAAAACCTGCAATATCTCTGAAATGGAGCAAGATAGGACCAAGGTTACTATTAATGCCTGATAGGAAGTTGCATGCTTGCTTTCAATTGGTACCGAAATCAATGACCTTGAATGGCCATTTCGCACTCTGTTTCAAAATACATGCATTTTCAGAGCCCACCACAAAAATTTGAATGAAGATAGACCCACATTATCGGCAGCAGAGATGTTGCACAGTGACTCTAGTTGTTGGCAGTATAAGGTTTATGTGGATATTCGCTGGGGTTCCTTGGAGATGAGGCATCAAACGAGAGTGGGGTAATCGAAAATGTCGATTTTCAGGGCTTTCAGACGCTGTCTTCGGCACCTTAGGAAATGAGGCAAACATTATTATATAGTATTATTTAGTCCCTTGTCGCCTTTCCACTGACCCCAAATACATGACCTTGAAGGGCCATTTTATGTTATGAACAGCGATTTCAGAATTTATTTTACGTGCTTACTGTAGTTCCTATTTATATCACGTGACCAGTGGAGATGTGCGGATCCTCAGATTATTTAGGATCTGCAAAAGGACTGTGGATCTTCCGTAGACGCTACATCATCGGAACCTAACAAATAAGGCCAACATTAGTACTTACTATTACGTAGTACCTTATCGTCTTTCCACTGAGTCCAACACACATGTGACCTTAACGACCTTGAATGGCCATTTTGCATTAAATTCTGTTTTGCGCCGGTATGTTTGGAGCTCTGAAGCCTGGCTTTCAAAGCTTGGCTACTCTTTAACTTGTAATGAATGTTGTCGGCATACTTTAAACCGAAAAGGACAGGTGTGGCATTGCACGGTTTCCTTGCGACAGCGCAGCTTTCTTGTTTCAGTTTGTGTTTAGTCTGTCTGTTTTCTAGGCTTGCTGTGGGGTAAGACAAGCTGTGTCATCACAGTCCCATAATGGATTGTTGTAGCCGGATTTTGCAGCCAGGTGCCTTTCTGTTGTCAGACCACAGTTGCCTGTTTAAAGCGCTAAAGGATATCTAGGTTATATTGTAACATTATTTATAAAAAAACTGCAAGCAATTTATTTAATGTTGTATAAGCGATATAAAACTGCAAAAATCAAAAAGTATAAGCACGAACATGTATTAGCTTATACATTTAATCTGTCATCAG
>Ga0209679_1000509_pt1 | contig 14363 bp, 15 predicted proteins | sample WorMetHEROISLAND_4_FD_187408 | JGI IMG/M metagenome (GOLD analysis project Ga0209679, IMG submission 187408) | Marine gutless worms symbiont microbial communities from Max Planck institute for Marine Microbiology, Germany - Olavius sp. 2 HERON... ...
TGAACGAAACGCTCGAAGCGATAGCGCGGGCGATCTTCAAGGATTGGTTTGTGGATTTCGGTCCCACGCGAGCAAAGGCGGAAGGCCGCCCTCCCTACCTCGCCCCCGAAATCTGGGACCTCTTCCCGGATGCTTTGGACGATGAGGATAAGCCCGTTGGGTGGCGCATTAGGACGGTCGGGCACTGCTTTGATTTGACTATGGGTCAATCCCCCCTGGGAAGCACTTATAATGACGAGGGAGAAGGCTTGCCATTCTTCCAGGGCCGGACAGATTTTGGGTTTCGGTATCCCGAGAATCGCAAATTTTGTACAGCACCAACCAGAATTGCAAAGCGTGACGATACGCTTGTAAGTGTCCGAGCACCAGTTGGTGACATCAATATGGCGTGGGATAAATGCTGCGTTGGACGTGGCGTCTCGGCGCTCCGCCATAAATCAGGTTCACGGTCTTTCACCTACTATTCCGCGTGGTCAATACAGCAGGAATTAAAACAGTACGAACACACCGGAACAGTCTTTGGTTCAATCAACAAAAAGCAATTCGATGCATTCTGTGTCGTGGAGCCGACGCCAAAGATAGTAACCTGCTTTGAAAAGCAAATAGGGCCGCTCGACGAGCGTATCAGGAAGAACGTGTCCGAGAGCCGAACTCTCGCAGAAACCCGCGACCTCCTCCTTCCGAAGCTTATGTCTGGTGAAATCCGCCTCCGTGAGGTCGAGAAGTCCATGGAGGCTGTGGCATGATGCTCGTCCCCATTGGGCGCGGGAGCGCTCCGGGATTGCGCAGGAGGACCTTGCGGCGAAGTTCAAGAAGCTGCCTGAAGTTGACGAGAACCACCAGACTTATCTCTGTTGAGTTTGACCTGGACGCTGGTCAATTCCAGGATGTCCGGGATGCGATAGAGGGGGCGCTGCAAAGTGCAGTTTAAGACAGTGAAACCGAAGAGGCATTATCTGGAATTTGGGATGGAGATCGATGTCTAATGCCTCATCGCGTGACGGAATTACACAGCATCATGCCAATCAGGAATATCCCGTCCGTGTTGGCACACGGGATACTCTCCCATGAGCGAGCGGAAGGGCTACCTCATTCCGATGTCTCCATGGCGGATGTGCAGGACCGACGGGGTAAGGTTCAGGTGCCGCGTGGGCTGAGGTTGTACCAATATGCCAACCTCTATTTCGATGCTCGCAATCCGATGATGTACAAGCGGTTGGCGCAGGTGGAAGCCTTGTGTGTGCTCAGTGTTTCCACCGATGTTCTGAATCTGCCCAATGTGGTGATTTCAGATCAGAACGCCGCTAGTGGCTATGTTCGGTTTCATCCGCCGAACGATCTTAGTGTTCTGAACTTTAATCAGATTTATGCAGACGACTGGCGTCATCTTGGTGACCGAATTGCCTTTTTGCAGCACAGGTCTGCGAAATGTGCGGAGGTGTTGGTACCCCATGCAATACCTGTGGATTATGTCCGCAAAGCTTATGTGGTAAATGATGCGGCTAAAGTAAAACTGTTGGCTACGGGATTTCCCAAACCGGTGGAGTTCATGCCGAGGCTGTTTTTCAGGTGATGATTATGGTGAAAGTATTAATCGGTGATCTCTTTGAGAGCGATGCCAAAACCATCGTGAACACGGTCAACTGTGTCGGTGTGATGGGTAAGGGTATTGCGCAGGCGTCCAAGAAGCGTTTCCCCGAGATGTTCAAGGACTATGCAAGTCGTTGCCAGTCAGGTCGGGTGCAGCCCGGTGAACCTTATCTGTATTCGGACATGCTTGGAACCTCGATCATTAATTTTCCAACCAAAAAGCACTGGCGCTCTCCGTCACGGCTAGATGATGTGATTAAAGGGCTGGATATTTTCGCGCAAAAGTACAAGGAATGGGGTATAGAGTCGGTTGCTTTTCCACCCTTAGGATGCGGTAACGGTGGATTGGAATGGGCGGTAGTTGGTCCGATGATGTATCAGCGTCTTGCGGCTCTGAATATACCAGTTGAGATCTACGCGCCCTATGGGACTCCTAAACAGCAGTTGACCGAAGGGTTCCTTAGCCAGGCGGCGGAAAATCCTCAGTGTGTAAGAGGGCACAAGCAGAAGAAATTGACCCCTTCATGGGTGGCATTGCTAGAAGTCGTCAATCAGCTTCAACACCAGACCTATGCAAATCCTGTGGGAAGAACCATTTTTCAAAAGATCAGCTACATCTTTACTGATCAGGGAGTGGATACGGGGTTTCATTTCAAGCAGGGGAGCTATGGTCCCTTCTCGGCTGAGGTGAAAGAGGCGCTGTCCGTGTTCGCCAATGCCAACCTGATCCAGGAACAGCAATTGGGCCGCATGACGGCCCTGAGGATCGGGCCTGAATATGAATCCATCCGGACGAAGTATGTTGAGCAGTTCACGCCATTTAAGAAGGAGATCCATAAGACCGTTGATCTCTTCAGCCGGATAAAGTCAACGGCGCAGGCTGAAGAGGTGACGACGGTGCTCTATGCGGCCAGGAAATTGAAAAAGGACAGTCGGGATGAGTCGGTAAGCGAGAAGGATATCTACGATTACATCCTGGATTGGAAAAAGGACTGGCAAAAAGGAGAAAAGCAAGCGGCTATTGTATCGGCTATTCACAATCTTGAGATGCTTGGCTGGCTGAGGTTGCAGTACAGCGATTCTCTACCCATGGAAGATTTCTAGAAAAGGGATTGTGTCTTGGCTGACAAACTTACAGAAAACGCCATAGAGCAACTTGCTATCGAGTTGCTTGTTAAGCAGGGCTACAGCTATACCCATGGTACCGAGTTGGTCCCGGATACAGCGCACCCCGAACGCACTTCCTTCAGCGAGGTGTTTTTGGAGGGCAGGTTGCGCGCTGCGGTGGCACGGCTTAATCCGTCGATACCGCTGGATGCGCAGGAGCAGGCAGTTAAAGAAGTTTTGCGTATCTCTCCTCTTGAGCTGTTGGTGGCCAATGAGACTTTCCACAAGCTGCTGACGAATGGCGTGGAGGTGGAGTACCAGCATGGGGGGAGGACCAAAGGCGACAAGGTTTGGCTGGTGGATTATAACCAGCCAGGCGCAAACGATTGTCTGGTGGTGAATCAGTTCACCATCATTGAGAACCACGTCAATAAGCGGCCTGACCTGATCCTGTTCATCAACGGTCTGCCGCTGGTGGTGATTGAATTGAAAAACGCCGCCCGCGAGAATGCCACGGTGCGTTCCGCCTATGAGCAGCTTCAGACGTATAAGAACACCACCCCGAGCCTGTTCGTCGCCAACGGCCTGTTGGTGGCCTCTGATGGACTGGAGGTGCGGATGGGATCGCTCTCTGCCGATTATACACGTTTCATGTCGTGGAAGACGGCGAACGGAAAGCAGGAAGCTTCTCATCTGGTCAGCCAGTTGGAGACTTTGATTCGAGGGGTGTTGTCACCCGCCACGTTGTTGGAACTGATTCGCCACTTCACGGTATTCGAGAAGACCCGCAAGGAAGATCCGAAAACCGGGCTGACCACGGTGGAGACGGTGAAAAAGATTGCCGCCTATCACCAGTTCTATGCGGTGAAAAAGGCTGTGGATTCGACGCTGTACGCCACGGATGCAGAAGGCAGTCGCAAAGGGGGTGTGGTATGGCACGCCCAGGGAAGCGGCAAGTCGCTCTCCATGGTGTTTTACGGGTGTTTTACGCGGGCAAGCTGGTGTTGGCCCTGGATAATCCCAGCATTGTGGTGCTGACCGACCGCAATGATCTGGATGACCAGCTTTTCGATACCTTTGCCGCCAGCCGCCAGTTGTTGCGCCAGGAGCCGGTGCAGGTGGAAAACCGGGACGATCTGCGCGACAAGCTGAAAGTGGCTTCCGGCGGGATCATCTTCACTACCATGCAGAAATTCTCGCCCAAGGATGGCGAGGCGATCTATCCGTTGCTCTCAGACCGCCGCAATATCGTGGTGATTGCCGATGAGGCTCACCGTAGCCAGTACGGGTTCAAGGCCAAAGAGGTGGACATCAAAGATGAGGCGGGCAATATCGTTGGCAAGAAGACAGCCTACGGTTTCGCCAAGTATTTGCGCGACGCCCTGCCCAACGCCACCTTCATTGGTTTTACCGGTACGCCAGTAGAGTTGGACGACAAGAATACTCCAGCCGTATTCGGGGATTATGTGGATGTCTACGACATCGCCCAAGCGGTGGAAGATGGCGCGACGGTGCGCATCTACTACGAAAGCCGCTTGGCCAAGGTGCGCCTGAAGGAGGAAGAGAAGGATGAGCTGGATCAGCGCTTCGACAAGGTGATGGAAGACGCCGCCGACTACGAAGCGGGATTCGGGGACGAGCTGAACGAGAGGGCCAAGGCGAAGTGGACACGGCTGGAGGCCATCGTCGGCAACCGTCAGCGGGTAGAGAACGTGACCCGCGATCTGGTGGCGCACTTCGAGGAACGGCAGAAGGTTTTCGATGGAAAGGGTTTGATCGTGGCCATGAGTCGGCGTATCTGCGTTGAACTCTATGATGCCATTGTCGCTGTGCGTCCTGAATGGCATGACGAGGATGACGCCAAGGGCGCAATCAAGGTAATCATGACCGGTTCCAGTGCGGACCCTCAGATGATGCAGCCGCATATTCGCAGCAAGGAGGCGCGAAAGGCGATTGGTGAACGGCTGAAAGACCCGGACGATCCATTGAAACTGGTGATTGTCCGGGATATGTGGCTGACCGGATTTGACGCCCCCTGTCTGCATACCCTCTATGTGGACAAGCCGATGAAGGGACATAACCTGATGCAGGCCATCGCCCGTGTGAACCGGGTTTATAAGGATAAACCCGGCGGTCTGGTGGTGGGCTATATCGGCATCGCATCCGACCTGAAGAAGGCGTTGGCGACCTATACCGAGAGTGGCGGTAAGGGGGAGCCGACACTGGACATCGAGCAGGCTGTCCACGCCATGCGCGAGAAGTTTGAGGTGGTCGATCAGATGCTTGCGGGGTTCGACTATCGGCGCTACTTCGCTCGGGCAAGCTGACGATTATCCTGGAAGCAGAGGAGTTTGTGCTGGGCCTGGAGGATGGAAAGGCACGGTTTACCAAGAAAGTCGGCTTACTGGCCAAGGCGTTCGCACTTTGTGTGCCGGATGAACGCGCCATGGCTATCAAGGACGAACTGGCCTTCTTCCAAGCCGTGAAGGCACGGCTGGCCAAGTTCGAACGCGGTGAGGGCAAAAGCAAAGAAGAGATGGACTCCGCCATACGCCAGTTGGTGGATGAGGCGGTTGTCTCCGACCAGGTGCTAGACATCTTCGATGCGGCCGGTATCAAGAAGCCGGATATATCAATCCTTTCCGACGAATTCATGGAAGAGATTCAGGGGATGCAGCGCCGGAATCTTGCCCTGGAGCTGTTAAAAAAGATTCTCAACGATGAAATACGCACGCGCTCCCGGAAGAATCTGGTACAGAGTCGGGCACTTTCAGAGATGCTGGAGAACGCCATCAAGCGTTATCAGAATAACCTATTGTCAGCCGCTGAAATCATCGAAGAGCTGATAGAGCTGGCCAAGGAGATCAAGGCGGCGGACCAGCGCGGAGAGAACTTGAAGCTGACGGAAGATGAGCTGGCCTTCTATGACGCTCTTGAAGTGAACGACGGTGCCGTACAGGTGCTTGGAGATGAGCAACTGCGCGAGATTGCCAGGGAATTGGTGGATAAGGTGAAGAAGAACGCCACCATCGACTGGACCGTGAAGGAGAGCGTGCGATCCAAGTTGAAGGTGATCGTGAAACGGATTTTACGAAAGTATGGCTACCCGCCGGGCAAACAGGCATCCGCTACAGAGACGATATTGAAACAGGCGGAGTTGCTGGCTGATAGCTGGGCCGAGTGATTCTGTCTGACCGCGCCCAAGGGGCTCCCTGGTGGTTTCGTTCAGGCACTTTGGTTAATCGGAACGATCTCTGCGCCTGCTTTCAGCTTGTCGAGGTAGTCTGCCCACTCCTGCATCATTTTGCGACGCTTGTCGAACAGGTCGCCGCGCCGGTAGGCGGCCTCCACCTTGTTTTCGATGATGTGGGCCAAAGCCATCTTCGCCACATCACGCGGGAAACTGGAGACCTCACCGGACCAGTCGCGGAAGCTGGAGCGGAATCCGTGGGACACGTAGTTGCCCCGGTCACCGTTCACCCCGTAGCCCACGCCGCGCATCAATTGCAGCAATGCCATGTTGGACAAGGGGTGGCCGTGACGAGCGCCGGGAAAGAGGTAAGGATTGTCCTCGATGCGGGGCAAGGCTTCCAGAATGCTCATGGCGGCGTCGGAGAGGGGAACCCGATGTTCCCGCCGGGCTTTCATCCGTTCGGCAGGTACGGTCCAGACGGTGGTCTCCAGGTCGATTTCGTTCCACTGTGCTTGCAGTACCTCACTGGTGCGGGTGGCGGTGAGGGTCAGGAACCGCAGCGCCAGCGCCGATACGCTGCCGTTACCGGACAGCTCCAGCATGAAGGCGGGAACCTCGGTGTGAGGCATGGCGGGGTGGTGGCTCACCCTCTTCACACGCGAGGGCTTCGGTAGCAGCTTGTCCAGGTGTCCCCGCCAGCGGGCCGGGTTGGTCTGGTCGCGGTAGCCATGCGCCGCCGCGTAGTCCAGGATGTTCTCGATGCGCCCCTGCACTCGCTTGGCGGTCTCGGTCTTGGTATTCCAGATCGGCTTGAGGATGTTCAGCACCTCTTCCGTGCCGATGGCGTCTACCGGCTTGGCACCGATCTTTGGGCGGGCATAGGTCTTGAGCGTGCGCACCCATTGATGGGCGTGTTTGGTATTTTTCCATCCGTTACGGTGCGCCAGAATATACTGGGCCGCGCAACTGGTGAAGGTAAGCGTCTTCTCCGTTTCGTCGCAGGCCTCGGCCAGACTCACGTCCGGATAGCCGCCTAAGCCCATCTCGCGGGAGCGTCCGTTGAGCATGAACCGAAAGACCCACCGCCGTGAACCGGATGATTTATAGGGATTTTTTTAACCTACCCTCTTGTTCAGCCCACTTTACAGACGGCGCTTACCTGTGCGGCAACTCGCTGAGCCGTTCTTTCCAGCGTGCCGCTACTTGCTTTTTCTCCCGCGCCTGGTCGTGGAACGGCTTGACTTCGGCGGTGGCCCGTTCCTTGCGGGCGACCATGTCCACCGTCTAACTCAGTTCGCTGTCTTCGTGTTTCGGCAGCCGGTGTGAAGAAGTCCTCGAAGTACTCCAGGGTCAGCGGTTTGCGTTTGGTGATTTTCAGTTCGGAAAGGTCGTAATACCAGGTCGACTCGGTGGGTTCGCCCTTGGTGAAAAACAGCAGGTTAGTTTTCACGCCCGCCCCGGCCTGGGTGAAGACGCCACCGGGCAGACTGACCATGCACCAGAGGTCGCACTCGTCCAGCAGCTTGCGCTTGGTCTTGACGAGGGTGTCTTCATTGCTTCAATAACTTTAGTGCGCGAAGCGCATCATAGTTGAAACTATGGACGTTAAGTCCCTTCACTTTCAGTCCGTGGCTTGTCCACGGATGAGGACGTTAGTTCTCCAGACTATGGACTTTCAGTCTATAGTGGTTGATTCCCCAGTTGGCGACCTCGACCACCGGATGTTTCTGCCTGGCCTGCTCGACGATGGTTTCCAACCGCCTCTGCCACCGAGTCCTCGATCCAGTCGGTTCCGCACGGATCGCGGACCTGGGCCGACACATCGCGTACCACGACCACGCCAAAGCGCAAATCGACGCTGAACGTGGTCCTGCCTGGCCGCTTGTGTCCGCCGTGACAGACGGGACAGGGGTCATTGGTGTTGCTCATCACTTCCTCCGGGTTTTCAGATCGGTTTCAAAGTGTTCAAAATCGGGCCTGTAGACGGTAATGATATGACATTCTGCCCGGTTTTCATCCCAGGCCAGCACCCGGTCGCTGCGGGTGCGCGGCGCGAGGCCGAAGCCGAGATCGGCCAGCACGTCGTAGAGGTCGTAATCGTTCATCTCCTCTAGCACTCGGAGGACGCTGGGTGGGTGGTCCGATTCGACCAGGTGGTTTATCAGCTCGCGCCGCTCTTCGGGCTGGGTCCAGCGGTTACGGAACTCGTCCAGGGTCGGGGCCTCGCGGATCAGCTGGGTGGCGAGCCAGCTCTTGTATTCTTCCACCGGGATGGGTCTGGCCTGGCCGTCTTCCTGCACCACCACATAGCGCCCGGCGTCGGTCACCCGCACATCGAAGCCATCGACGATGATGCTGGGGCCGTATTCGGGTGGGTCGTCGACCTCCCTCGCGTCATCGATCGCGCGGGGTGGCTTAGAGGCTGTATAAAAACTAACCAAACTGTAGGGTGGGCTGTGCCCACCTCTCAGGCGTCGTATGTGGTAGGCACAGCCCACCCTACGGGCATGATTCTATTAAAATCAATGGATTAGTTTCTAGACAGCCTCTTAGTGATGAATGCCTCGCCAAACAGGTCGGTGGCCCCGGTGTAGTCGTGGACGCGAAACATCAGCTTGTCGCTGCCGGGGTCGAGCCGGGTGCCGCGCCCGATCATCTGGTAGAAGCTGATGGGCGATCTGACGTATTTGAAGTGGCATTCGTCGATGACGATATGGCTGAAGTAGTCCTCGGGATAGTGTTCGGTGAGAAAGCTGGCGTCGCCATCCATGCTGTCTACGCCGAGGGTTTGATAGGTGGCGATATGGACGCGGGCGTTTTTGGCATTGTTGGTGCCGCCGCCGCTACGCCTGACCTCAGCGGCGTCGGAACTGAAGACGTTCTGAAAGGCGCCAAGGGCCTGGGCGTGCAGCTCGTCACGGTCGCAGACGAACAGGGCGCGTTTGAGCTGCCCAGCGTCGGCGATGCGTTTGAGCAGGTTGACGGCGATGAAGGTCTTGCCCGCACCGGTGGCCAGCGCCAATAGCGCGCGGGGCGGCTCGCCACTGCGGGCGGTGCGGGCAATCTTTTCCAGCACAGCGCGGATGGCCGCATCCTGGTAGCGTAGTGGTCTTGGCGGTGGCTATTGTCTCTCCTGGGTTCCGGCATTCTTCTGTGAATGTACTCTAGTACCCCATATAATCCAAGGATTGGTAGGTAAAGGGTTATGGAGGACGGATAGCTGTCCGGCACTGGGTCGTGTTGACATTTAACATATCAACGGGAACCGGGTGGTAACGTAGTATGGCGTACCTCTTCGGGGGCATTGCCGTTACCGGGCATGATCAATCCTCGTAAGGTCCTGATCGTGCGCCGCCTGGGTCTTCGCGACTACGAATCCACCTGGTGGGCCATGCGGTCTTTCACCGATCGGCGCCGCCTGGACACTGCCGACGAGCTCTGGCTGCTGGAGCATCTACCTGTCTACACCCTCGGTAAGGCCGGTCGCTCGGAGCATGTCATCGATCCGGGCGGCATCCCGGTCATTGCAACTGACCGTGGCGGCCAGGTCACTTATCATGGTCCGGGCCAGCTCGTCGCCTACATCCTGCTCGATCTGCCCCGCGCCGGCATCGGCGTGAGACGCCTTGTGCAGCTCCTGGAACAGGCCGTCGTCGATCTCCTGACAAGCTACGGGATCACGTCCTCCGCTCGCCCTTATGCCCCCGGAGTCTATGTCGAGGGTGCCAAGATCGCGGCCATCGGGTTGCGGATCCGCCGCGGTTGTAGCTTTCACGGATTGGCTCTCAACGTGGATCCGGATCTGACCCCCTTCTCGCGGATCGATCCCTGCGGCTATCCGGGGCTGGCGGTGACCGCAGTCGCGCAGCTGGATGCACCGGCCGGGATCGGACCGGTCGGCACCGGATTGGCCGAGCGGATCGCGCGCTTGTTGGCACGGCGTATTATTCTCGTTTAAGGATTGTCCCACTGATGTTTCGTGCCTTTCGTGGTTCCTGTTCCCTGTGCCCGCAGAACATGACTCATTTGTAAAGATGCGGGTCTGTCAGGGAATCCCGATCACCACCTCCAACGCCGGTTGCCGATGAGTGATGCCCTATTTCACCCCGCCGTCGAGGCCTGGTTTCGGACCGGCTTCGCGGCACCGAGCCCGGTTCAGGCCGCAGCCTGGCCGGCCATTGCCCAGGGCGGGCATACGCTGTTGGCGGCGCCCACCGGCTCGGGCAAGACCCTGGCGGCTTTTCTCGCCGTCATCGATGGCCTACTGCACGAGGGCCTGGAGCGGGGTCTCCCCGACCGGACGCGGATACTCTATGTGTCGCCCCTCAAGGCCCTGTCCACCGACATCCAGCTCAATCTGCAACGGCCGCTGTCGGGCATCGCGGATCAGCTGTCGGCGCGGGGCTTGCCACCGATAGAAATCCGCGCCTGGGTACGCACCGGCGATACCCCCCAGTCCGAGCGCGAGCGGATGCGCCGTCTGCCGCCGCATATCCTGGTGACCACGCCCGAGTCGCTTTATATCCTGCTGACCTCGGCCTCGGGACGCGACATGCTGGGGACGGTACGGACGGTCATCCTGGACGAGATCCACGCCCTGGCCGGCAGCAAGCGCGGCGCCCACTTGGCCTTGTCCCTGGAGTGGCTGGAGGCTCTGGCCGGGCGGCCGCTGCAACGCATCGGGATCTCCGCGACCCAGGGCTCCGTCACGGACGTGGCCCACTTTCTCCTCGGTACACAGGAGACCAGGAGCGCGGACGTCCCGCCCGCAATTCACGATCGCTCATCCCTCGACACGCAGGAACCCTCCTGCACCATCATTGATCTGGGCCATAGCCGTCATCTGGATCTCGGCCTGGAGCTTCCCGCCTCACATCTGGAGGCAGTGATGGCGGGGGAGGTGTGGGGCGAACTCTATGATCGCTTGGCGGATCTGGCCCTGGCGCACCGCACCACCCTGATCTTCGTCAATACCCGGCGCTTGGCCGAACGGGTGGCACACCATCTCTCCGAGCACCTGGGCGAGGGCGCGGTCATGACCCATCACGGCAGCCTGGCGTGGGAGCATCGCCGCGAGGCCGAGGGTCGACTCAAGGCCGGTGCGCTGCAGGCCCTGGTGGCGACCGCGTCCCTGGAGCTCGGCATCGACATCGGCGATATCGACCTGGTGTGCCAGCTCGGTTCGCCGCGGTCCGTCGCCGCTCTGCTGCAACGGGTCGGCCGCTCCGGCCATGCCCTGGCGGCTACCCCCAAAGGCCAGCTGTTTCCTTTGTCCCGCGACGACCTGGCTGAGTGTACCGCCCTGCTCGCGGCGGCGCGGACGCGCCGACTCGACCGCATCCGGATCCCCCACTAACCCTTGGATGTGTTGGCCCAGCAGATGGTCGCCGAGGTCGCCGCCCAGGACTGGGACGAGCAGACTCTGTTCGAGCGCCTGCGCCGGGCCTGGCCCTATCGGGAGCTGCCCCGCGCGACCTTCGACCAGGTTGTGCAGATGCTCGCCGACGGCTTCTCGACCCGGGTCGGGCGCCGTGCCGCCTATCTCCACCGCGACCGGATCAATGGCCGGCTGCGCGGGCGCAAGGGCGCGCGCCTGACCGCCATTACCAACGGCGGCGTCATCCCCGATCAGTTCGATTATGACGTCCTCTTGATGCCCGAGGGCGTGCGTGTCGGTACCCTGAACGAGGACTTCGCCTTCGAGAGCCTGGCCGGCGACATCTTCCAGCTCGGCAATACCAGCTACCGCATCCTGCGGATACAGTCGGGCCAGGTGCTGGTGGAGGACGCCGGGGGCCAGCCGCCCAACATCCCCTTCTGGTTCGGCGAGGCGCCGGGGCGCGACGACCTGCTCTTGGCGGGCGTCTCCGAGCTGCGCACCGGGCTCGCGGAGCGGTTGGAGGCGGGCAGTAACCAGGCTCGGGACTGGCTGCTGGACACCTATGGCCTGGAACCCGCGGCGGCCGACCAATTGCTGGATTATTGTGGGGCCGCCCAGGTTGCCCTGGGCCTGCTGCCGACCCAGGACCGGATCGTCCTCGAGCGTTTCTTCGGCGAGGTCGGCGATATGCACCTGGTGGTGCATTCGACCTACGGCTCGCGCCTCAACCGCGCCTGGGGGCTGGCCCTGCGCAAGCGGTTCTGCCGTACCTTCAATTTCGAGCTCCAGGCCGCGGCCCTGGACGACTGCATCAATCCTCTCCATGGGCGCCGTGCACAGCTTTGCGCTGGAGGACGTCAAGGGCTTTCTTACCAGCGCCACGGTGCGCCGACTGCTGACCCAGGCCCTGCTCGACGTCCCCTTGTTCGGCACCCAGTGGCGCTGGAACGCCACCACTGCGCTGGCGGTACAGCGCTACCGCGGCGGCAACAAGATACCGCCCCAGTTCCAACGCTCCGCGGCCGAGGACCTGGTGGCGCTCATCTTTCCCGATCAGCTGGCGTGTCTGGAGAACCTCCAGGGCGAACGCGAAATCCCGGATCACCCGTTGGTCACCCAAACCCTGGTGGACTACCTCACCGAGGTCATGGATGTCGCGGGCCTGGAACGCCTTTTAGGGTACATCGAATCCGGCGCGGTCGCGGTGATCGCCCGCGACTTGGCTTCTCCCTCGCCCCTGGCCGAGGAGGTCATCGGCGCCCGTCCCTACGCCTTTCTCGACGATACCCCTGCCGAGGAGCGACGCACCCTGGCCATTCGGCCCCAGGGCCTGGTCGACCGTGAGCAGGCCGCGCGGCTTGCCCGTCCGGACCCGGCCGCCGTGGTTCGAGTACGCGAGCAGGCCTGGCCGAGCATCAGCGATCCGGACGAACTCCACGACGCCTTGTTGCTGGCCGGATTCCTGACCTGGGACGAGCTAGGTGCCGGCGTTGGGTTGGTTACCCAGCTCACCGCGGAGCGGCGCGCGGTGCGTCAGTCGCCTGGAGTGTCTGGGACCGATCCGGGCCGCGGATCTCGCCCGGCCGTTGGATCTGCCTGTGAGCGATCTGGAGCAGGCCCTGGCGGCGCTGGAACAGGAGGGCTTCGCCGTGCGCGGCCGCTTCGACCCGGACCTGGCCGGCGAGCAATGGTGTGAGCGCCGACTGCTGGCGCGGATCAACCGCTATACGGTGGAAGGGCTGCGCAAGGAGATTACCCCTGTCAGCCCGGCGGCCTACATGCGCTTCCTGCTCTATTGGGAGGGTCTGGCCGGCAACCGGGTAGAAGGGATCGAGGGCACCGGCGCTGTCCTCGACCGGCTCGCCGGCTTCAGCCTCCCCGCTGCCGCTTGGGAGGTCGAAGTTCTGCCCGCCCGCATCGCCGCTTACACCCCGGATCTGCTCGACGGCCTGACCGTCAGTGGCCGCTATGTCTGGCTCAGACTGCATCCGAACCAGGGGGGCAAGACCCCGATACGCACCACCCCTATCGCCATTCTGCGCCGTGAGACGACCGCCCTATGGCGACCGGCCGGTCCGACAGAGGCGAGCAGGCTCTCGTCCCGTGCCGGTCTGCTGCTGGAACTGCTCCAGGCCCGCGGCGCCCGCTTCTTTGCCGATCTGGTGCGCGCCAGTGGCCTGTTACGCACCGAGGTCGCAACCGCCCTCGGCGAGCTGGTGGCCGCCGGCCGGGTCACCGCAGATGGCTTCGCCGGCCTGCGCGCCCTGATCGCGCCGGCGGCAAGCAGTGTCACTACACGCCGCCGCCACGGCAGTGCTCCCTTCGATCCCATCGACCGGGCCGGGCGCTGGGACGCCTTGCCCGCACCCGGCGTCGGTGTCGAGTCCGCATCCCCGGCGGCGCAGAACGCCCGCCTGGGAGAACTGGCGCATCAACTGATCCAACGCTATGGCCTGGTGCTGCGCCGGATCCTGGAACGCGAGCGGGGCCTACCGCCCTGGCGCGAGCTACTGCGTGCCTATTGGCGCTTAGAAGCCCGTGGCGAAGTGCGCGGCGGACGCTTTGTCAGCGGCTTCAGCGGCGAGCAGTTCGCCCACCCCGAGGCCGTCGCCGCCCTGCGCCGTCACCGCGAGCCGGGACTTGGGTCCCCGGTGGTCGTCAGCGCCACCGATCCAGTCAACCTCACCGGCATTCTCACCCCTGGAGAGCGTATTTCCGCCACACTCGGCAACCGGGTCCTGTACCGCCAGGGCATCCCGGTGGCCGCCCGGATCAACGGCGAGCTACGGACCTTCGTAACCCTGCGGGCCGATGAGGAACGCCAGTACCGACAGCTCCTGACCCAGGAGCGGAAGAGTAGAAATGGCGTGAGACATCGGCGAGCAGCGGGGCGTGGGTTGGGGCTACCGAATAATACTTGGAAATTAATAGTTATAGGCTCGGCATTTGGAAGAATCTAGGATAGCTTTCAATCAAGGAGGATAATATGATGAATTTGTTCCGAATTTCAACACTGTTCCCAGATCATGAGGCGTGCATTGAGCATCTTGAGGAAGTCCGCTTCCGGGATGGCGATTACTGTCCACATTGTGA
>Ga0209679_1000510_pt1 | contig 14361 bp, 16 predicted proteins | sample WorMetHEROISLAND_4_FD_187408 | JGI IMG/M metagenome (GOLD analysis project Ga0209679, IMG submission 187408) | Marine gutless worms symbiont microbial communities from Max Planck institute for Marine Microbiology, Germany - Olavius sp. 2 HERON... ...
CAGTGGGGACAACCCACACCATCGGGCCAACGGCGCCCTTCGAGATAGAGTCGCGCCGACTCCTGATCGGGGAAAATCTCGAAGAGAGGGAAGGTACTGATCGTGGATTTGCTCATGACGCACTCCCTCTTGCCACTCGGGATACAGTGACGAAATTGGTGGAGTCAAGTATATAAATCCCCATGGTTGAACTTGAAGCGGGTACCAATCCACAGCTAGTGGAGTTCCTTACACCGGTCTGCAAAGCATTCGCCACGGAAACGGCTGTGGAGTGCGCCAATCTCGCGATACAAATACACGGCGGTTACGGTTATTGTCGAGAGTACCGTGTCGAACAGATTTTGCGCGATGCGCGCATCACTTGTATCTACGAAGGCACTAACGGCATACAAACCATGACGTTAGCGGGGCGTTTGTTGAAGATGCACGGCGGTGAATGTGCTACCGCGTTTGAGCGCGATATTGAGGCGGAGTGTCGGCAAGCTGAGCAATCGAGCGATTTCTCTAAAGGAGCGGCGCTGAAATCAGCATTGGAATCCTGGCGGGTTGCGACACAATGTGTCGGGCAGTGCGATGATCCCGTGTTTGCGCGCACGACTACATGCAGCGAACCGGTCTCACTGCTTTTGCCGCTGCGTGGAGTCGGTTGGAACGTGGCGCAGAACAACATGCCAATCCGGAACTGATTCATACGCTGGCCCGTTTTGTACGCGAAAGAGTATTACAGCGGATTTCTGTTTTGGAAAAATCCGTAGCCTCGGCAATTAACCAACAAGCGGTGACTAGGGATCTATTCCGACACGAATTCTAGCGGACCATTTTCTAAGTGTTTTACTGCTGGTGAGATGGACAAAAAAAAGCCGGCTCAAAGGTAGAGCCGGCGCCATTCAAAGGAGGAGAGAGGCAAGTAATTTATAGACCGACTGCTTTCGCCGCCTCTTCATAGCCTTCAGGCAGTGAGTGGGCGATACCTTTATGGCAGTCGATACAGGTCTTGCTTTCATCCATGGCTTCCTCGTGGCGATCGGCGCTGCGCTCTTCTTGCCGACCGAGATCCATGGATTCAAAATTGTGGCGGTTCTTGCATTCGCGTGAATCGGTATTCTTCATTGCGCGCCATACATTCATCGCCAACTGCAAGCGTTTGGCTTCGAATTTCTCGGGTGTGTCCACGGTGCCCAGCATTTTATGATAAAGCTCGTTACTCGCCTGAATCTTGCGCACCACCTTGTGTATCCACTCTTTCGGCACGTGACAGTCCGGGCAGGTCGCGCGTACACCGGTGCGGTTGGTGAAGTGGATCGTTTCCCGCAGTTCTTCGTAGACGGTCGATTCCATCTCGTGGCAAGAGATGCAGAACTCTTCGGTGTTGGTTATTTCCAGGGCCCAGTTGAATCCGCCCCAACCCATGACGCCAACAATCGCGCCGATGATGAGTACGGATAAGACGCTTTTACCTTGCCTCGACATGTTGGGCTGCCCTTTCAAAATTATTTACAGCGGTGTCCGCCGCATGGAATACCCACAAAACAATTACCGTTAAAAGTGAATTATCCGGGTATCACTCGATGCAACCTTGACGCATATCAAGGTCACCATTACAGGGTGTTTTTCGGGGTTTTCAGCGAGGGGAACGGCGTAGTCCGTTCAGCCAATGTTCAGATATCGGTCCGTAGTCTGAACCCAAATCCACCGCGGCAAAGGCCAGTAGAATGAAGCGAATTATTGTCAGTAGTGTCATGATCGGAGCCCTGTGTATGACGGGTTGGGTTTCCGCCGGCGAGGGCGAAGCAATTTACAAACGCTACTGTTTTGCCTGCCACGATTTCGGTGCGGCCGGGGCACCTAAATTGGATGATAAACCGGCATGGGCGCCGCGTATCGCCCAGGGTCAGGAGACGCTTCTCGGTTCTGTAGTGAATGGGAAAGGCGCGATGCCACCCCGTGGTACCTGTGCCCCCTGCGGAGATGAAGATCTAAAGGCGGCGGTGGGCTACATGTTGGATCGTGCCAAATAGCTTCTGCCAATCCGGCGTTCCGCCCTTGTCGCATTGCGAGTCGAGGCGGGCGAAAACGGGCACGAAATAGCAATGGATAGCCGCACTGCGGGTAGTCCGGGAGTACCGCCAGCGACGGGTGCGGCGAGCGCGAGGTTTTTCATGAGGTGCTAGGTGGGTAGCTCCACAATAAACGCCGCTCCGCCCAGGTCGCTGCGTTGCTGGGTGAGAGTACCTCCATAGACCTGAACGATATCGCGGACCATGGCGAGACCGATTCCGTGTCCGGGTGTCTGTGTGTCAGCGCGCACGCCGCGCTGAAGGATTTCTGAGACTTTCCCCGGTTCAATGCCGGGTCCGTCGTCGGCTACGCACACTTTAAGGATGGGTTTTCGCTGGCCAGGAACCTGTTGGGCACTCGCGGTGACGGTGACCCGGCATTTGCACCATTTGCAGGCGTTATCCAGGAGATTCCCCAGCAGCTCCATTAAATCGCCCTCCTCGCCGCGAAACTGGAGATTGGAATCGATGGTGTGTTGGAAAGAGATCGATTTATCTGCGTAAACCTTTTTTAGTGAAGAGACGATTTTCTCCACCACACCATCGACCTCGATGGGCTGTGCTAACGGGCTACGCCCCGACATGGCCGCTTTCTGTAGCTGGTAGTCGACGATCTCCCGCATACGTCCCACTTGATCCTGTAGCGTGGACTCCTGGTCCGGGGCGGGAGCTGAGGATTGCCTCAAACCCGATAGGATGGCCAGGGGGGTTTTAAGGCTGTGGGCGAGGTCCCCCAATGTGTTTCGGTAGCGTTCCAGGTGGGCGCGTTCGTGTTTCAACAGCGCGTTGAGATTGTCGGTGAGCGGTGTCAACTCGTCGGGGTAGTCCCCGTCCAATACCTGCTGCTCTCCCAATTCGATGGCCGCCACATCATCTGCCGCACGACGCAGGGGTTTAAGACCCCAACGCAGGACCCCCCCTTGGGCAGCGAGCAGCAGAATCGCCAGCGCGATCAACCAGCCCCAAAGCGTGCGCCTGAAGCTGCCCACCTGTGATTCGAGGGGGGTGAGGTGTTCCGCCACGTGGTAGGTGAGCCGGTGATTGGTGCCGGCGTCGTCTTCCCAGGTGATAGCGAAACTCAACCCCAGCAGGCGTTCGTGCTCACGGGTTTCCAGCTCGCGGTAACGCCGCTCCCCTGGCGAGAGTTTGACCGTTAGCTGAAGCTCTTTACCCAGCATGGAGGGGGATTGCCAGCTTTCGCGCTGCCCCACCTGGTCGATCTGGGCGTAAAGTCCACTGCCAGGCGTGGGGAACCGGGGATCTGCCAAGGACCGCGGTAGGCTGAACTCACCGGTTGGCGAGAGCTCAGAGGCGGCTAGTAGTGAATAGATATGGCCCTGTAATCGGTCGCGCAGAGCCGTTTCGGCGCTTTGACGAAAAGCTCGATCGAGAGAGAAACCGGTGGCGCTGACGAAAGCGGCGAGCACCAAGCTGGCCGCGAGAAGCAGTCGCCCGTTCAGGGAGCGCATCAGCCGTTGTTCGCCGCCAGGTTGAAACGGTAGCCCTGACCGCGCATGGTTTCGATGGGTTTCAATTGGCCGTCGGGATCGAGTTTTTTGCGCAGCCGGCCGACGAAAACCTCTGTCACGTTGCTATCGCGGTCGAAATCCTGATCGTAGACATGCTCTGTCAATTCGGTCTTGGAGACCACTTTCCCTGCGTGGAGCACCAGGTATTCGATCACGCGATACTCGTAGGCGGTCAGCTCTACGGCATTCCCCTCGACGGTGACGGATTAGGCGCGTGTGTCCAGCACCAGCGGCCCGAACTGTTTCTTTGGTTGAGTCCACCCGGCGGCCCGTCGTACCAGGGCATTGAGGCGCGCGAGCAGCTCTTCCATGTGAAAAGGCTTCACGACGTAATCGTCGGCACCGGCCTCCAGACCCTCGACCTTATCCTGCCAGCGGCCACGTGCAATGAGAATCAGGATGGGGAACGATTTGCCCTCAGCGCGCACCCGGGTGATCACCTCGGTTCCCGGCATCTTGGGCAGACCGAGATCGATAACGGCGCAGTCGTAGGGGTATTCGGTGGCCAGGTAGAGGCCCTCTTCGCCGTCGGCTGCCGCCTCTACTACGAAACCTTCGCTCTCCAGTTGCTCTTTCAGCTGGTTGCGAAGCGGGGCTTCATCTTCGATGACTAGGATTCTCATGGTGTTCGTTGTTCTTAGTTGCGGGGAGGGCGGGCGTTGACGGTCACTTCGCGGACCTGACCTTGCGGGGTGACGACGCGTACCCGGTAGACCTTACGCCCATTCCTCACTTCTTCTCTTACGCCGAGCGCCTGTCCACCGGTGCGTCTTTGCACGATGGCAGCGGCCTCTTGCGCGGAGAGCTCCTTTTTCGAATGATGCGATGCGGCTTGGGCGGTGCCGTGGGTGGAGATCAGCGTGAGGATCAGCAGAATTCCACCCACGGTTTTGTTGAGCTTGCCCATTTCGATCCTCTCCCATTACCTATGCCGTCGCGGTCTCTACCCGCATGATACCGCTACGGGCTCGGGAGAAGGAACTTAGTAGATGGGCGTTACGGCAACCGCTACCGGAATCCGTTTACCCGGCTGGCGATCCATGCGGGTCTCGTAGACACGCCCGTGATAACGATATTTCACGTTGTAACCCGAGACTCGCTCCTCGGTGTAGTAATCATTGGTCACGCGGCAGCGCTGTGCTGTAGCGGTGTAGCTGTGCTGCTGAGCGTTGGCGTGCGCGTTGTCGGAGCCGATGGAAGCGCCAAGGATCGAACCCGCGACCGTTGCCAGTTTTTTACCTCGACCATCGCCAATCTGATTGCCGATAACACCGCCGATGATCGTGCCGAAGATAACCGGTGTGGCGGAGCGTCTACCGGGCGTGGTGTGGGTAACCTCTTCGTCCCAGCACTCCTGACGTGGTGTGGAGACCTCGACGGTCTGATAGATGGGGGTCACATCCAGCACTTTGGCGTAGTCGCGATAGCGATGTTTGACGTCATTGTACCCGCCCGCCAAGAGCGGGGCGCTCATGAGAGGAGCGGCTAAAGTGGTGGCGATCAGTGTCTGAGTTTTCATTTTCTTACTCCTTTCCATGCGGGTCTGTTCTGAATCTGAGTTCAGAATACGCCGTCCTAACTGAACGGAAGCTGAAGCAAGAGAGGATTGATGAATCCGGTTGGATGCGAGCGGGTGAGGGCTGAGGCGGCAGGTGCTGCCGACGGCTGGCTACGGCTACCAGGCGCGGACGCGCCCTGTATCCAGATGGAGAAAACCCGACTTGGGGTAATAGCCCACACCACCCGCCTTCATTGCGAGGGCGGCACGATGCAGCTTGCTCAACCGATGATTGGTCAGGCGGACATCGATGGCCTTGCCCTGCATGTGCAGGCTGCGTTTGGCCACGCCGCTGCCGGTGCGTCTAAGCATTGTGTTGGTTTTTGGCGAACGATACGCAGAGATGATCTCAAAGCAGGCGTCCGGACCCGCGGTGGCGCTTTGAAGCGTATGGAGTTGGTCGAGCAGTCCAGGATCGATGGTGTAAACCTCACCGCTACGGTGATCGCGGCACAACCGGTTGATCTCTTCCAAGGCGGTGGAAATGTAGCGCCCCTGGCGCTTATAGATGACCTCGAGTTTCTCGCCGGTGTGCGTATGGTAGAGACGCAACTTCTGTTCTGCCGTTGGGATTAGATTGGCCCAGGCGGGAGTGATAAGCGCGGTACCGACGCCGGCGAGCGCAGCGCGCAAAAACCCTCTGCGATGTAGATTGGTGATGCTTTCCAAACCCCGAATCCCTCAAGCGTCCCAATGGTTGGGCGGTATATTGACACGAATTGGCGGGCAAATTGTAGGAACCACTGCCCACAATGGTCATTAACGGCTGGGATTCAGAACAGTTGAGTCTGCCACTTCGTCAGGTTCAGGCGTGGGGTGGCGGTACCCTTGCGGGTGTCAATTTGGCACTGAGGGCAGAGCGCACTCTGTGGAGCGTCGGTCGAGCTGATAGATATCGGGGCGAAACTCCAGTTCGCCGTCGGGATTCTCACCCACGGTGAGATAAATGAAGTGGACGGGTAGCGGATGCTCCAAGCAGTGCCAGCGAGTGGTGGTGGCGTTAGCCAGCTCCTCGACCCGATAGGGAGGCAGCAGGCGCTGGACGAGCTCCATGGGGTTTTTCAGTCGGACACAACCCGAACTAAACGTGCGTACCGGGTGATTGAACAGCCCGCGTTCCGGGGTATCGTGAAGGAAGATATCGAGCGCGTTAGGGATGCGGAACTTGACCTTCCCCAATGCGTTTTTCGAGCCGGGTTGTTGCTGAAATCGGTAGGGGAGGGTCTCCGCCGATAGTTTGCGCCATTCGACAGTCTCCGGATCGACGGGCTTCGATTCCTTATGCCAGTTTTTATAGACGTTAAAGCCCTTTTGGGTCAGATAGTCGGGATCTTTTTGGATCTTAGGTAACAGGACCTCTACCGCAATGCGTTTGGGAACGTTCCAGCGAGGATTGAGAATGACGTGGGTCATGCTGGAGGTGAAAACGGGTGTGGGACGTTCGCTGCGGCCTACGATGGCTGGAAACGCGGCCCGATGGTGCGCCGATTCCAAGTAGACCTGGTAACCCGCGATATCCACCAGCAGATAGCGCTCCCCTAGCGTCTGGGGTAGCCAATGCCAGCGCTCCAGGTTGAGACGTACCTGCGCGAGTCGTTGGCGGGCGGAGACATTGAGCTGTGCCAGGGTTTGGGGGTCCGACTTTACCGTCACCCCGCAAGCCGTAGCGGCGTTGAACGCGACGCACAACGGTGGCGAGCGGAGCACCGTAGTAGCTGGTTTCGAGGACAGGATCGGGTAGGTCGACGTCGAATTCCCAGGCCAGGCGTTGGCGTAGCAGCGCTACTCGCGGGTCGCGACGCCCCAGCCGCATGATGGGTCCGGGCGCGATAGGTGACCAATCGCCCATATAGGTGACCAGCGTCAGGTGTCGATGCAAGCGTTGCAGGGTCCGGTAGCCCGGGTGTTTAGGCGCCAGGCTTTCAAACCAGGCTTGCAGATTGTCCCGGGTTACCGCCTGGTGAAGCTCTCGCACCCAATCCTGACGTGGGGGCGCGATGTAGCGATCCGGATTTCGCAGATGCTGAGGCACCCGTCCTCCGCCCATGTCCTGGGCGTGCTGCAGGGCTGCGATAGTGAGCAGCGCCTCCAGTTCGAGATCCAGCGTCCCGGATGAGAGCCGATCGATGCGTTGCCAAATGGAGATCAGTCCGTAATTTTCAGGATCGAAACCGTGTTCGCCCGCTTTGCTGAGAATCGTTAAGAGCCTCTTTCCCCGCCCGGTGAGTCCGTTGGGATCCACCCACACGGGCCGGTGCTGTTGCAATAAATAGAATCGTGTCAGCCTTTCACGCACTGTTAGCGTGGGAGGGAGGGAAAGAATCAACGGGCTTTCGTGGGGTACGAGGTGAGGCGCCAGCGAACCGGTCGCCATTGCGTTTACCGGGCCTGCCCACGTCCACCAAACCAGCAACATGACACCCAAGTAAGTGGATCGAGAGTGGCTGGATACTCGCTCGATACATCGCTACTACCACCAACCCCGGGGATACAGGCGCTCCATCGAAAGGGATCGCCTACTTATAGTATTAACCAGCTAGACTGGTTTTTTCGTGGAATCATTGCAAAAAAACTGATTTACCAACCCCGCTTCGTTTGGTGAAGCGGTTCGGATTTGCCAGCTGTCTTGAGGGGGATTGTGAGCTGATTCAGCTAGGTGATTGATACTCGTCTGAATAGTGCCGGGAACCATCGGGAGTATCGTCTGCGCGGGTTGCGTGGAGGATCAGAGACTGTGGCTCCCGCGCGTTTCAAGAAACTGCAGAGTTCGAAGTCCATACCAGCTATAGGCTTCACCATCGACGAGCGCCATGGGAAACGGCAGCTCTGCAACCTTGTCCAAGTGTTGCTCAAAGGGAAAGGGCTCTGAGGAGAGAAGCAGGAGAGTGGTCTCAGGGTCGTACTGATTCAGATCGACCGTCGGGTAGAGTTCGTCCCGGGGAACCACGGCCCATCCGAAACCCAGATGGTGGAGCATGGAGCCGATGAAGGAGTCGGTGCTTGCCGCCATCCAGGGTTTCCGCCAGATGAGATAAAGCAGCTGCTGCGGGGGTGTGACGGGCGGTTGTATCCACCGTAAGACGGCGGGGAGGTGGGCGAGCGGTTGGTCGGCCGGCGGGTGCCGCGTAACCGACCGCCAACGTTCGGCAAGTTCCAGCAGTGGGTCGTTTTGCAGACGACAACCGAGGGTCTCCAGATCTCGAGAGACATCCGCCAGTGTGCGCACATGGCTACTGAACTGCGGGAAGGGACACTGCTCGGCGATCTCCAAGCTGTTTTCATCCCTATCCATTACCACAAGTTCCGCCCCCAGGTGTTGCCATTTCGACCAATCGAGACGCTTGGTGCCTCCAAGGATGGGGATAGCGGGGACTCGATCCTTGGGATGGATGCAGTAGCGGGTACGACCGATGACGGGGACGCCGCACGCGATCAATGTCTCGGTCCACGAGGGGACTAGCGAGATGACGCCGGCCATCAGAGTGTAATGGTTTCGCCGAGAGCCAGAATGGTGAAATTCCAACCCAGCGTTTCGATGAAGTGCTGTTGTAGCGCCACCATGTTGTCATGTTCACCGTGAACTAGGCATAGCCGCGGAGGGTCGGGTAAAAAGTGCCTGGCCCACTGCGTGAGTTGCGATTGACCGGCGTGGGCTGAGAAGCCGCCTAGGGTATGTATCGTGGCGTTGACCGCGATCTCTTCGCCTAAGATGCGCAGCGTCTTGGTGCCATCGATCAATGCCCGCCCGGGGGTTCCCCGTGCCTGGAACCCGGCGATAATCACATGGGCTTCACGGCGCCACAGGTTGTGCTTGAAGTGATGGCGAATTCGCCCCCCCGTACACATGCCGCTACCCGCCAGTATGATGGCGCCTCCCTTGATGCGATTGATGGCCATGGATTGCTCGGGGGTCTTGCTGTATTGGAGAACGGGTAACCATTCGTTCCAGTCGTGATGCATGATCTGTCTGAACTCGGGATCGTCTTCGTTGAAAAGCTCCGTAAAGCGGGAGTAGATCGCGCTGGCCTCGATGGCCATGGGGCTGTCAAGAAAGACGGCCTGTTGGGGAAGTCGACCCTCCTGATACAGATCGCCCAAGTGGTAAATCAGGTCCTGGGTACGGCCTACCGCGAAGGCGGGAATCAATACGTTACCTCCGCTCTGCGCTGCGTGCTTCAGGGCGGTGGCGAACTCCTCGACCGTTTCATCGTGGGGACGGTGATTGCGATTGCCGTAAGTGGACTCCAGCATCAATAAATCGGCTTCGGAGACGGGTTCCGGATCGCGCAGCAGTGGTGAGAAGTGATTGCCTAAATCGCCGGAGAAGACCGCTTTGCGCTGTTCGGAACCCTCCCGGATCCACAGTTCAACGATGGCGGATCCCAGAAGATGCCCGGCATCACGAAAGCGACACTCCACACCCGGTACTACCTCAAATCGTTCTCCGTATCGTTGCGGGGATCGCAGAACCAGCGCCTCTTCCACATCCTGGAGAGTGAAGTCGGGTTCGATGGGTGGTTTACCCGAACGTTGGCGTCGACGGTTCTGCCACTCCGTATCCTTGAGCTCCAGAAACGCCGCATCTTTATGCAGTAGTTCAATCAGGGCGTGACTGGCCCGGGTGAGATAGACCGGACCGGAAAATCCGTGGCGTACCAACTCCGGGATGCGACCGGAGTGATCAAGGGGACCATGGGAGAGAACCACGGCGTCGATTTTATGCGGTTCGAAGGGAAACGAATGCGGGGCTTGGTTGTTCGTTTCGCCCTGTACCTGCCCGCATTCGAGGAGTACGCGGTGTTCTTCGGTCTCGATCAAGTAACACGAGCCGGTTACCCGTTGAGCTGCACCGTAAAAAGTGAGTGATGCCATAGGCCCCTCTTCGTGTCAGTAGATCCAGGCGCTACGTTGACTGGTCGCGATCATGAGCGAAGGGTCTCCAGCGATGTATGAGCAGTTTTTCCAACTCCACCAAAAACAGAACCGAGGAGGCAACAACGATGATGATGAACCAGTGGTCGATCAGCAGCGGTCGGGTGTCGAAAAGCGCCTGCAACGGTGGGGCATAGGTGAAAATCAGTTGAAAGAAGATGAGGACCGCCATGGCGATCAACGCCCATCGGTTGCCCAGTAGGCCGCCCTTGTTGAGAACGGACGCCGTGAGATAGCGGGCGTTGAAAAGATAGAAGATCTCGAACATCATCAAGGTGTTGACCGCAACCGTTCGCGCATGCGCGGTTTCGTATCCTTGCTGCAAATCCCACAGGAAAAGCCCGAAAGTGCCTGTCACCAGAATCAGGGAGACGAAGACGATACGCCACACCAACATGCGCGAAAGAAGCGGTTCGTTGGGATGGCGCGGTGGGCGTTGCATCACCTTCGCTTCACCGGGTTCGAATGCCAGTGCCAGCGCCAGCGTGACGGCTGTGATCATGTTAATCCACAAAATCTGCACCGGCGTGATGGGAAGTTGCATGCCCAACAGGATGGCGGTTATCACAGCCAACGCTTCGCCTCCGTTGGTAGGAAGGATGAAAATGATGGCCTTTTTTAGATTGTCGAATACGGTGCGTCCCTCTTCGACCGCGTCGGCGATGGAGGCGAAGTTGTCATCCATCAGAACCATCTCTGCAGCCTCTTTGGAGACTTCGGTTCCCTTCTGGCCCATCGCGATACCCACGTCGGCTCGTTTCAGTGCGGGCGCATCGTTCACCCCATCGCCCGTCATCGCGACGACTTGCTCGGTTGCCTGCAGGGCGGAGACCAGACGGAGTTTGTGCTCGGGGCTGGTTCGGGCAAAGACATCGGTAGAGAGCACCGTGTCTCGGAGTGCATGGTCGTCGAGCGCATCCAGTTGGGGTCCGGTGACCACCTTCTCTCCGTCGCCAATACCCATCTGAGCGCCGATGGCCGCGGCGGTGGTGCCGTGATCACCGGTGATCATCTTTACTTTTACGCCAGCCGATTTGCAGCGCTTGACCGCTTCGATGGCTTCGGGGCGGGGAGGATCCATAATGCCGACGATACCGATCAATGAGAGCCCTGTTTCGACATCGGCAAAGGTGAGCGTCTGGAGTTGATCGGTCTCGGGTTTGGAGGCGACTGCCAGCAGGCGTTGGCCGCGACGTGCCATCTGCTCCATGAGCGAGAGCCAGTAAGTGCGATCCAACGGCGAGTCTTCGCCGCGCATGCGCTGGAAGCGGCACATCTCCAAAATACGCTCGGGTGCACCCTTGACGTAGGTGAAGCCGTGTCCTGCATGGTCGTGGTGCCGGGTGGCCATGAATCGATATTGCGATTCGAAAGGGATAGCATCGGTGCGCGGCCACTCTTTCTTTTGAAAGGTGATATCCAATCCCGCATTCAATCCCAGTGTGAGCAACGCGCCTTCGGTGGGGTCGCCTTCTATGGTCCACTGGCCATCCTTTTCCCTCAAGTGCGAATCGTTGCAGAGTATCGTCGCTCGAGTCAGCTCTTGCAGTACGGGGTAGTCTTGCAGGTCCACCTCTTGATCGTCGAAGAGAAAACTGCCGTGGGGGTTGTAGCCGCTGCCTTCCACTTCGAAAAGACCGGTGGCGGTTAGTACAGAAGTGACCGTCATCTCATTACGCGTCAGCGTGCCGGTTTTGTCCGAGCAGATAGTGGTGACGGCTCCTAATGTCTCTACCGCAGGAAGTCGCCGAATGATGGCTCTGCGCGTGGCCATGCGTTGGACACCAATGGCCAGTGTGATGGTCATGATGGCGGGCAGTCCTTCGGGTATGGCGGCAACGGCGATCCCGAGGATGGCGATGGTCAACCAACGGGCGAAGGTGGCCATTTGGCGAAGTAGGGGTGTGGTGAGCATCTCTACTTCGCCCAGTAAAGCGCTGATGCGGCCGATTTCGGTACTATCGCCGCTCTCCACTACGACCCCTGTCGCTTGACCGTAAGTGACTAGCGTGCCGGAGTAGGCCATAGCGCAACGGTCCCCGATGGGTGCATCATTGGGGGAGGTTTCGGTCGATTTTTCCACTGGCACCGATTCGCCGGTCAACATCGCCTCGTCGATATGCAGCTCGCGGGCGCGGAACAGCCTCAGGTCGGCGGGAACCTTGTCTCCGGACTGATGAAGACTACGTCTCCAGGCACCAGTTCGGTAGCGTCCACCAGGCGGGAGTGGCCGTCGCGACGTACCGAGGCCTGTTGCGACAGCAGGTTGCGAATGGCGTCCAAAGCGCGTTCGGCTTTACCCTCTTGAATGAAGCCGATCAGCGCGTTGAGAACGACGACGGCGAAGATGACGCCGGTGTCCACCCAGTGTTGCAGGGCTGCGGTCATTAGCGCCGCGGCTATCAGGACGTAGATCAGCAGATTGTGGAATTGGGCGAGAAAGCGCAGCAGCGGACCACGCTTTTTGGGAGGCCGCAGCCGGTTGAACCCATACTTAGGTCGGCGAACGTCGACCTGTTCGCTACTCAATCCTTCAGGCGTACACTGCAGTGTTTCGAATACGGATTGCGGTGATTCTGAGTGCCAATCGGGATGGAGTGATGGGGGTGGGCCGGTCATTTTGGGATCCGATTATTCTGTTACTGTCTCCTGGTTTCGATGCTATAGATACCACACGAGTTGGGCCACTCGTTAGATCAAGGAATCAAAAAAAGACCGGCGCTGAGCCGGTCCTTCTTTATTGGCCACCTGTTGAGATCTACTCGACGGTCAGTGCCGCTACCGGTTTGGTGGGTTTCATGGTGACCGGTTCAGGTTTCGGTGTATCGGGCGATTCGGTGGGTAACACAGGGTACTCGATACGCGGTTGTTCACCGGTGAGCGTATAGAGAAATGCCGTGATAGCGATCACTTCGTCTTCTGTCAGTTTCGCGCCCAACTGACTGGTCCCCATGATGGCGACTGCTTCGCCGAGATCCCAGACCTTACCGGAGTGGAAGTAAGGTGCGGTCAGTGCGATATTGCGTAGCTGCGGCGAGCGGAAAACGTACTCGTCGTTGGCGGTATTGGTGACGGCAAAGCGTCCTTTATCGCCACGGGGCAGGATGTCGGCACCGGGGCGTTCCACCACGCCAAACGGGTAGTAGTTGGTACCGCCCAAGTTGACGCCGTTGTGGCAGGCCGCACAGCCTTTCTCTATAAAGAAGCGCAGCCCCTTGCGCTCCATGCGACTCAGCGCTTTGGCGTTGCCATCCAGATACTGATCGAATCGAGATGAGGGTGTGATCAAGGTCGCTTCGAAAGCCTCTATCGCTTTGGTAACGTTTTCGAAAGTGACTGGATTTTCTTGGCCGGCAAAAGCGGCTTTGAACCTATCCTGATACTCAAAAATGCTGTTGAGTACTGCCACGATACGCTCGGCCGATGTATTCATTCCGACCCCCCGCTCGATGGCACTCCGGGCCTGGGATTTCAGGTCTTCCGCGCGGCCATCCCAGAATTGGGCGGAATTGAAAACCGCATTGAGCACGGTAGGCGCATTGCGCGGACCTTTTGCCCAACCGTGACTGACCGAGGTCTCCAGGTTGTCGTCACCGCCCATGCCCAGGTTGTGGCAGGTATTGCAGCTCATCAGACCGCTCGTGGAAAGCCGCGGATCGAAGAAGAGCATCGTGCCCAGTTCCACCTTTTCCCGAGTAACACGGTTGTCTTTCACCGCCGGCAAGCTGAGTGGAATGGGCTTGAACTGCGCGCGGGCCATCTCCAGCAAATCGTCTGCTACCGCTGTGCCGTTAACGGCAACCGCAGCAGCAACGATCCCCCCAATAAGCACCCGTTTCATTCTAGTTTCCTCCAATCACGGTCATGAACGAAGGTTGGGCAGGACTCCCAACCAACCCATGGTTTTCACACATATCTATAGTGGAATAGGTGAACATGGGGAATGTTGCTATGCAATAAGCCTAGTGGGGTATGCCTCCCGGTCAGATTGGGTGGGTGTGGTAAGTAGTTGACTAAAGACGGGTTTTTAGGTGAGTAAATTCTTTGCAGCGCAGGAAGAAACACTTGGATACTGGTGCTGGATGAGTGTTTTACAAGAGTTCTCGTCAAATCTGGTGTTTGGATATTGATCCAGCTGCTACCTGATTGCCCGTCGTCCCCTCGATTCCATCTTTAAACTTCACTCCCGTTATCACCTTGGCCAGGTAGTTAAATCCCCGCTGCTTGCGCCAGGTTTTCTCTGCACATGCTGATAATTTGAACATCATGTGCAGCATGCCATCAC
>Ga0209679_1000511_pt1 | contig 14354 bp, 9 predicted proteins | sample WorMetHEROISLAND_4_FD_187408 | JGI IMG/M metagenome (GOLD analysis project Ga0209679, IMG submission 187408) | Marine gutless worms symbiont microbial communities from Max Planck institute for Marine Microbiology, Germany - Olavius sp. 2 HERON... ...
CCGCTATCAAAATAGTACATACACACTAACAACGGGAGCAGTATATATAAATATACACCCAGTTTTACCAAATACTGACAGTGTATCGGACACAACAGTCTCCACCTCACATAACAGACGTGCCACAATGCAGTAATAATTCAAGTAATGACAATAATAATAATATTAATATTACTAAAACATTATTACTTTTATTTACTACTCCAATACGCCACTGCCATTAAGCAACAGATGCATCCACACTGTGCACAAATATGCCAAACCATTCTTTAATTGGATACATTAAAAAACACTGTAACAAGACATCATTAGAAGAATGGAACGCTACCATGATCCAATGCCAACGTTGAACAAACAGCAGTTATTGGTCGTTAACAAAGTTTCCAGTCCGTAACTAAACTCCAGTGCAGCTATGAACCAATGCCGAGACATTTCACCATTCACACACAAACCTTGATTAATTACAACTTGCAGAATTACACAAAATTATATGCCAAAACCCACACCGATGAAGTGACGCTGGGATTTAACATGGTCATAACAAATCCGCTGCACTATGATGCTTTATTCACTGACAGTGCAGCGCAAAGCAATCAACGAGAGTATTAACTCCACAATGGAACAGCAGATAGACACCATACACACTGTTCACTTTAACAATCTGCTGACAACCCAACCACTGCGTAACTGCTGTGTATTTGCTGCAGCCCTAGCACTAACACTACACTGTGACTGTCACTGTAATCACTATTACCGGTATTACAATTATTATTAGTATTATTATTATTATTAATCCGTGCTTTGACGCTGTTGGTTGGGTGAAAGGAAGGGCATCCGGCCTGTAAAAAGTTCTGCCGCAACAATTACAAAAAGCTTACGTTTGGGATCAGCCTAAACTGGAGTGACCTCCGAGAAATCTGCCGGTTAAACAAAAAGTGTATTATTTACTGTTATCATCAAAAACACCCACACACACACAGACAGACATAGCTTCAGCTCTCATACGACGGCAATGGTTTGTATCGTCTACTTAAAACAATTTACAGATATTTGAACAACGTAAAAATATTAGAACCTGATAATAATTTACGCAAACCAAACAGAAAATAGCAACGGCTCAGCACGCAGGACGCTCGACTAATTCCAGCAAAGTTCAAACGTGTGGAATGACGATGCAAACGGTTTTTATTGCAGTGTCCTGTGGATTTCTGCACTTTTTATGATTCCCGTGGTCACTGAATGCTCGGATTGCTCGCCCTCAACACACTGTGGCGATTCTTCAGGAAAACCCTGGTTAGCTGGTTTCCCCCGTGATTCTCATAGAAGGACTTTTAAAGCAAGAAGTCTTTACGAGCCAGATGTCTTTTTCCCTTCTCCAAGACAACATCTGCAGACATTATTTTGCAGAATTCAAACATACCCGGAAGAGAGTGATTAACGGTCAACATGAAATCACCAACAACAGACAACGTCATCTGTAACTTGTATCAACAACAAACCGGGACACATAAGAAAGAAGCCAAACAGAATGTCAACAGATACTGCACACTGGGACTTCACTCAGTGGCTATCTCCACTGCAATACATGGCTCATGATAGTGCCGTTTCTCCCAGCAGTTAATCGGCAAAGAAAATGAAAACTAATTCCTGGATCTGGATGGCGCCAATAAATCCCACGACCTAGCCGAATACTTCTTCACCACAGGCCTATCCCATCAAAAGTGTTCACGGAAATTCATCCGTGCCATCAGTCGAGCCAACCAACCAACAGAGGCACAACACAGCCTCCCTGGTGCAGGCACAAATCAACTGCAATTTCTCAAACAAAACAAAACATCAGAATTTGCACACAGGTATGACAATGACATACTCTGTGAAAATGCAGCCCAGAGACGCTAGTTTCTAGTGCTAAAAGGTTTGAGCAGAAATTTCTGCGGTTCCCAGAGATGGGACGCCATACGCATCTGAAGTCACTAAATCTGGACCCAAACTAACAACATTTTGGCCTCTGAATAGCCAAGCTGATAGAGACTCAACTGACAACGGACTACAAAATGCTGAGATATGTTGATGTCATTCCACATCGGATTCTATAACAACAATAAACACATATAAGTGACAAATTCAGACGAAACGCATAAAAACTCTGCAGTTGAGTGCAGCCTATGTACAAAACTGCCGTTCGGCGAACTTCAAGCATACATCGGCAACGATGATGATAATTAAATAAACTGCAAAACAGAACCGTATTTACAGCAGCATCAAACCGAAGACAGAAATGACGGGACTAACAGCTGTGCAGAGTGACAGAACAAGCATTGTTATAACCTCAAGACTGTGCACTGTATAGGGGTGTGCGGAATCCGATGAAAATTTCGGATATCGGTTTTCTAAAAACCGAACCAAACCGAACCGACTTCAAAATTCAAAAACAGAAAACTCGGTTTCCGCGGTTCGGTTTTCAAAAACCGACTTCGACAGTTTGGGGACGGTTTTTCACGTCGTTTCATTCGCGATTCATCTTGCAGCATGATAGGATCAACAGTCAACATATTTTTCTTCATGCCGTATCTCTGCACTTCTAGTTCTGAGTCACTTCGGCCGACAATTAGTTGGACCAATTCAGCACGGATGTACGTCATTTCCAGCGTCATACACATTAAACAACAGAACGGTGCAAAAAACCGAACCAAAAACCGAAACCGCGGTTAATTCAGTGAAACCGAAACCGAACCAAAAACCGCAGTTTTTTGAAAAACCGAACCGAAAACCGAACTGAAGTCATTTTTTGCTAACCGCACACCCCTAGACAGTATAAGCATTGTTATAACCTCAGACTGTGCATTGGATGACTATGCAACACTCGAAACTGAAATTTGGAGCAAAGTGACTGAGTATGCCAACATGCTAGCCAGGGTAGTAATTACACTCAACATAAATGCAACACGGCTACAATACTTGGCAACTATACAACAGAGGAGTTATCTACGCAATTGAATCGTGCTATATTTCTGTTGGAGTATATTGCTTCCAATGGACGAGTGACCGACATGCCGACAGGTGGGAGAGGTCGTCAGTCACGTGGTAGCAACTCATGCAGCTGGTAGCGTTCTCGGATCAACGGCCGGACATCTTCTTCTCCCTGTAAAATATACCGCATCAATATTAGGAAAATATAAAATTAACCCAGTACCTGTAACTAATTAACAACAACAACAACCAACTGCTGCTGCTGCTACTACTACCACTACAACAATTATTACAACTACAACAATGACAAACAACAACAACTACTACTACTACTATTGCTGCCACAACTACTAGTACTAAAGGGTTAACCTGTGATCGATTCTGACAAATAAGACTAACATGCGCAATAACATGCATGTTTGCTGCTAAATTATACAGATTTTTGGACCCGGAAGGAGGGTCCCAAAACGCTACTCTAGTTGTTGTTATTATCAGTTCTCTAAAAATCCTTAAGGCTTACTTAATACTCAGTGGAGTGCAACGAAACTTTGCACACATATTCGTGCTGACATTGCCAACAGATCTACCGTCTCGGATTTGTCACTTATTTTCTAATTAATGAGTAGTTGACAAAGTTTGTTTCATGTTATCAATTTAAAACTCGACATTGAACGTTCACTACTACACTGCCAGCATAGTGCGTGTAGCGCAGCGGCCAGATCAACGGCCTGCTAGGCTGCTGCAGCACGATGCGCGGTGGAGCGTAGTGACGAATACTTATGCACAGGCAGCAGGTGGGGCTTACCGTAGCCATATACTACAATAAGTAAGCAAGCGGGTGCCTTCCGGGTCCATTGTACCTTTCGTACTTGTTTAAAAAACCGACAATTTAATCCTTTGCGTGAACTTATTTCACAGACAGTTATATCTCTCATCTGTCATTTTTGTTTGAATAGTGGGGCCATGGCGCAGTGCGAACCATTTTAACTGCGCCATCTAGAAATAACCTTACTTACTTACTTACTTACATCAGTAAACATTCTTTAACAGTAGAACACAAAAAGATGATGACACAACAACACAATACAGAGACGCGAAAATGTTTTCCGAAGTAAAGTCTACAGTATGGTTAGCAGTGAAAACAGCACCAACAAGGTGTATTTTGTCAACAGACAAGCATCAGACGTCACCTTTTGAACGATGGATTCCAAGAACGGCAGAATTTTAAGGAGTTCTGTGTCGGTATCGTCTGTGAACCAGCTCTCAATGGGAATTCCATTCTCCAGCTGCAAACAATCCACAACATTAAATGTTACAGCATCATCATGATCATCATCACCACCACCATCATCATCATCATTGTAATTTCCTCACTGCTATAGAGTTATGACTTAAGACTAGAGCTGTGGAATTAATGCATTAATTAACGCGTTAAAGAATCGTGATTAAAAAAAATTAACGCCGTTAAAAAAATTAACGCACATACATAAATTCTATGAAACAGGAGTTCCAATATGCAATTGAGCTGCGGTTATTTGACGATCAAATAATATTCAATTAATTATTAACAACAAATGTCGGTTAATTTCTCAGTTGCAACCTACAACATCAACTAGACCTGTCGAATTGATGCGTTAAATAATGTGTTAACACTCCATTTAAAATATTTAATCGCGCGATTAACGCGATTAAAAAAATTAATCACTTGACAGCTCTACTTGAGACGCAAAGATATCAGTGCTTTGATGCTGTTAGCTGGGCAACAGGAAGTGCATCCGGGCTGCAAAAGTTTGCCACAACAATAACAAATAGTCTACTTTTGGGGATCAGCCTAACCTGGAGACGTGTAACCCGGAGTAATGCTGCAAAAATGGGCTGGCTGAACAAAAACTGAGTTGTGCAAAGTTATCAGTGAATATGTCAAAGTTGCACCAATAAAGTGGTAGTTTGGCTTCCGATTCCGATTGGGGTGGGCAGTCTGCGCCGCCCAAAGGCTTAGACCGCAACACGGGTCCATCAGCCATCCCCAGAAAATTCCCAGCAAATACTGGGTACTAAAGGTTCATGGCAGGAGTAGCAAAAAGCGCAACTACCCCCGCTCACATATACTGGTCGCTGATTGGATCATGTCGCTCCGATCAGGCGATTACTCATCCCCTAAGAAGGGGTACTGCTAGGTTCAACATAGGATCCATGGGATCCACGGGCCCCCGTAGGCAACTGCCCAATCAGAGCAGTCCTTCTCTGCTGGAAGGCGGCCATGCGGTCACTGGCAGCACCCATCCCCAATGTAAACCCCAGCCGACCGGGGCCCGGGAGAGCCCCCACGCGGCTTCTGAGCAACCCAAACCAAAGGAGAGTTTGGCTTAGTGGTAACATCACTGAGCGCACCAATGAAGTTACCCTACGTCATGCCAGGTCAGTACTGAGGTGGGTGACCATTTGCGGTATACCATCTTGGTATTTAACCAAGCCATCCAGGCAAACTCAGCCTGGCCATTCCTCTATGAGTAGGCATAAGTACTGGCGATGGTTATGGTCACCGCTAGAGAAGAAATGGCAAGTTCTACATAGCAGTAGGCCCTGTTACCAGAACTGTTGGCACACTGACCTAGTCGGTTAAAGGCGCTGGCTGTTAATGGAGCTGGCCATCCGGCCGACTTGGGTTGTATGCTAGCTTAATTGGGTTTAACCCTCGCCGGTTCAAAGCGCCTCAAAGGAGATGAGCTGCCACGCAATGGACCTCGGTCTATACGAAAATCTTCTTCTTCTTGTAAACAGATAACAAGCCAGGCTTACCACTATGTCTGGCAATGATGCTACATCTCCATTATCGGTGTTTCTGCATAAAGAAACCGTTTCATGCTCATTACTTAGATGCACCTGATTCACGGTGCACACACAATACAGCAGCCAGAGAGAAAATGAAGGAAAACTTTAATAATATACAAAACGAGAGTTAACATGTGCAGGTTAACGTGTAGCAAAAGAACTGCCGACCTGGTAGCCAAACGCCTGCGGTGAATTATCAACAATGATTGTGCGCGACAGATCTCGACCAAGTATGCTCAGGTCTTTGATGTAATTACCATTTACACAGACGCAGTGTTCTCGGAACAGCCGATGCCTGAACAACAAGTCAACGTTGTATTTACTGCTCTATCAGATTTCCTAGAGTGAAAAGAGCCTATCACCTCGCCTGTGTATTTTAACATGACTGATTTCGATAATGATGTGCAGCAGACACTAAAGCCAAACTGTTGCACAGTATGCACTCACTATGCATTAGCACTCGCCTACTGTAGTTCTTAACTAGAAAATGTGCAGAAGTCATTCATTAGCAAATTACTATCAGTCCACAAACACGTTATTTAACAAGACACAATACTGTGACACTAATGCAACAAATCCTAGGCTGTAAACCGCAGTATTTTTTTACTCTCCCTATCTAACCACACACACACACACACACACACAAACACACATAGCATAATGACTTTCGTTTTCATTGTGCCATATAAATATCCTGCTGCTGCTGCTGCTGCTGCTGCTGCTCCTACTACTACTACTACTACTACTCTACTACTACTACTACACTTGGTTTTTGTTCAGCTGGCCCACATTTACAGACTTACTCCAGGAAAATGTTAGCTGGCTTCCCATGATTCTCATACAAGGGGTTATGAAGCAGGAAAGTTTTTGCATGCCGGATGCCCTTTATGATGCCCAACCAACAGCACCAAAGCACTGAAGGACCACCAATTAACCTTTACCAGTATGTGAATAGTTTGAATACATACCGGATAAGCCTGTGCTGTGGGTCCAACAGATTCATTAGTTTGTCGGCGTATATCTTCTTTGATGCCGTGAATACAATCACCTCATACAGTGCTGATACTCTCTCTAAGAACTCACGGAAATACGGCCGCGTCCTAACGTAGACCTATCACATGACAAAGCTCACAACATAAATGCACCTACCAAACTCCACGACAACTGAGTACACAGTTTTACGTCCCTCTCGACCCACAACAGGTCATTTTGGAGACCACCCGACACACAATAGGTCATTTCGGAGGCGGTCTTTATAGCCAATCACTCAACTGATACTGACAAACAAAGCAGTACAGGAAAAACATACAGAAACTCAATACAAATACAGTACAGGCAAATAATCATGCAAAAACTAAATACAAATCAGACAAAGTAGACAACCTAAAAAACAGCAAAACAAAACTACCCTGGTTCGGTCGCCTCTTACGACACTCAGCCAGGAAACGAGGTGGGCTTATTCTACAATGATAATTTTGATAACACACATGGGCCCCGGAACCCACACGGGGCTTTTTGGAGACGAGTCTTTCCAGGCAATCAATTGCACTAGCACTGACAACCAAACTCAAAACAAACAAGAGAAAATACATTTTAAAAAAAAAACAACACAAAAACTGACCCTAGTAAGAAAAACATGCAAAAAACTCAAAATAAACGAAAAACTCTAAACTAAACGTAAACCAGCAGGCCCTAGTACACCTGTAAGAACTGCTCATAGGTATGTGTTTATAGTTGTACACAACTGTGGTCACAATACAGCATAGAACAGTTCCAATAATCTTCCCTCATATCCTTCAGACAATGATCACAGCTCAGATGATGTCTACCAGAGGGCAGTAGTAGTGAGATACACTAAACTGATAACTGCTTTAACAAACATTCAACAATTTAGTGCAGTGGAAAGACAAGGCACTGCGATAAACAGCCCATCACCGATTCTTCACACTAATGTTAACTTGCAGCAGCAAAACCCACAAAGCCACATAATCAGTATGCTGACAACATGAACCAACAGTGAGGCACCAGAAACAACAACAGTGCCAAAACGTTTCTTTTATGCTTCACGCTGTATCACTACCATCACTTCAACTTTCACTTTATGTGGGTGTCTTAGGACAGCCTTTCTGACACTATGCCACCATAATCATATTTGTTTAATAGAGGTGTCGAACTAAGAATTAATCATGATTAAAAAAATTAATGCCGTTAAAAAAATTAATGCAAATACATAAATTCTATGAAGCCAGAGTTCCAACATGCAATTGAACTCCAGTTATTTGACGATCGAATAATATTCAATCAATTATTAACAACAAATGTCCGTTAATTTGTCAGTTGTGCATCATTGTTTGACGGCATGTTCGACAGTGGTCGCATCTTGTAGATGAGTCATGAACAGCAAGACGTGCAGTCATTCGCTGACGGCAACCTACGACATAAAGTAGACCTGTGGAATTGACGTGTTAATTAACGCGTTAACACGCGATTAAAATAATTAATTAATCGCGCGATTAACGTGATTAAAAAATTAATCGTTCGACAGCTCTATTGTTTAATAATAATAATAATAATAATAACACTGAATGCAAATCTGAAGTAGATACCATCAGTTATTTTCAACTTCTCTGTGCAAAATGACACACAGACAAAGGTAAAAGCAACGCCATGCCCACGCTACAGCAGCTGCTATGTTAGTGTGGAAAACGACAACATACCTGATAGGTGACATTCTGAAAAAGAACTGGAAACGAGAATACGGCATCTTCCAGCTCATTAAGACTGCAGTGTACTAATGTCTCGTCCTGCGTCACACAACAACAACGTCATCTCTGCACACTCCAGTTAATAATAATAATAATAATAATAATAATAATAATAATAATCTAATTTATAAAGTGCCATAAGGTCGTAACTTCAGAGGCGCTGTCCATTCATTTTCTCGGCACAGATTTAAGACTTACTAACCTCTTTATCAGGTCTGGCTCAAAAAGTATATACTGTTGACACTTTGCCCAACTCTGTATCTACATACACCGTGGCCCATAAAAACTTTACTTTGGACCATAACTCCCATGTTTCTTAGTGGATTTTTACAATACAAAGTGTTCCAAAGTGTACCTATGGAAACGGGAATGAACACTCTACAGGAGTTACAAAATTTACAACTTTACCCTAACTGTGTCTCCACACTACCTGATAAAACTAAAACTAAAACCACATAAAACAGCACATCACAGTGAGTGAGAATGAGTCTATGAGCTAAGTGAGCTGTTCTTTTACAAGTTGTCATCAAAATGTCCACCTTTTACATTGACACACACATTCCCACAGGCTTTTGATCAAAATTTTATCTTCAACACTCAACATATTTTATTTAAACTAAAGTAAACTTTCATGACATGCGATATCACGCATCAACCGATTACGAAAACTAAGTAAGTAAATTGTAGAATATTCATTCATGTTTTCATCGGTGCAAGAAGTGTAAAAATCCACGAAGAAACATGGGAGTTATGGTCCAAATTAAATTGGCACATTTTTTATGGCCCATGCTGTATATCCCTCTCGGTTTATGTCCTGCTAGCTTTGAGTATCAACAATGTCAAATTACTAACAGGCTAACTGTCAATCTTTTTATGCAGCAAGTTCTGTTAACCAACATTTGTCAGCTGAGCAACAGCACTTCATGCGGACAGTCTGAAGGCAACCGATTCAAGCCAGCCAGCAAAATTACCTCCGCCAACGAGGTCATGTTTTCACAGTGGTCTGTGTGGCTGTCTGTGCAAAATATCTCAACACGTTATCACGGATTTTTATGAAATTTTCTGGACGGGTTAGGCGAGGCCCACCCAGGGACCAATCCATTAGATTTTGTTGGTGATCTGGTTTCCCTTCCCTAATATGCACTCAATTTTTCAGCCTGTAATGCATTTTCAACAGTTTACTATTATCTACCAGACGGCAGCACTATAACTATGACTTTGACGGTGTAACGGTTAGGGCATCGGACTTGCGATCTAGCGGTCGAGGGTTCGATTCCCGGTCGGGTCGCTATCAAGCTACCATGTCTACTCAGCCTTCCATCCTTCCAGGATAGGTAAATCGAGTACCGGCCTGGTTAGCTGGGGTTATGGCGGGTCGCGTTCACTTGTGTCAGGTGGCACGTAACACTGTGATCCCATATGGCAAGTGACGCTCTGTATCTCTGTGATGGGTTTCCCATTAAGAGCTATACTAGGTTTTAAAATAACACTGACATTGTTTTTAACACTTTACTATTATTCGCCAGGTGGCAGCACTAATCTTGACAGAGGTATGTGCTCTAATGAGTGCTCTCTAGTGTCACATGCTCTGTGTTGCCGACATGAAATACAGAAGCATGCTATATGTCATACCAAGTCCAGTACGAGACAGAACTCAGGAGTACTTCGTGTCTTGAGTGGCAACGCAGGCGCCTTCACACGCATCTCGTCGGTCAGCGGCGGCAAATTCTTGATGAAACAATACCTTAACATCAGCACAGAGAACACATACACCTTAGAATCTACTTTTAATATATGCTAACCTGTGACATTAACTTCACAAGCAAGGTTCCTCCATCACTGGGGTCCTCAGCACAGCTTCCGCTACCGCCGAAGATTGGAATAAAGGCATTTTGGTCGCAATCCTGATCAGCATCTGGATCAAGTGTTCCTGATCAAGAATGGGCAACAACAGTCTACCTACATGAAAAGTTTCAACTTCAGACCTACAGTGTTCCAAAAAAGTGAAACCCAGTTTTAATTTTGCGATAACTTCCGTAAATGTACACCGATTTAACCATTTTTTTACTGTCACAACAAGAAATGTATGACACAGTAAAATTAAGAATGCTACCTCACCTTTATTCTCTAACCCCCTACCTATCAAAACACACACTACTGCTAATATCAATGCTACATTTTCGAATGTATAACATTTTAAAGTTTACTCAAAACAGTTTAGTACTTATTCCATACTTGCTTACTTATTCACAGCAATGCTTTATGACAACACTATTACTATTATATTGTGTTTATGCGTAATGTTTTCTGTTTTAATGGTTTTAATCAAACAGCGATCGTCCTTCATCATTCTGCCGATATTAAACCACATAAAATGATTACATTTCTTGCTGTAACAGTCAAATTTCATCAGCCTTCCTACAGATACAGTACATGCCTTCCACTCCAGGTGACACTCACAGTAAACTAGACGGTTAGTACTTGACACAGTGTCAAGCTCTCTATGCCTCTTCCTGAATCAGGGTATGTACAGAACACTGAAAGTGGTTTTCCACGACTTTCCAGGAACTTTTTTGTGCATTTTTCAGGACTTTCCAGGACCACTTATGTCCATTTTCCATGTCTTTCCAGCACTGTTTAATCGAGTGGATATCGAACGAGTCAGATTTTCATATAACACTGAATATGTAACAAAGTTCATAATTATACTAAACAACAGATCGAACTGAGTCTGACAGTGAACAATGATAGCGTATGTTAAGGCCGAGAACATGTACACGGGTCAGAAATGCGGCAACCATTTGGTTTATTTTAGACGACTTTCCAGGCCTGGAAAATATGAATTTTAAATTCCATGTCTTTCTAGGATCTGTACGCACCCTGCTGAATGAAAATGTTTCTAGAATATGCTGGGACGGACGCAGCCGACACACGCACAGACATATGGATGGGTGGAGTGGACAATATAAAAACTAGAAAAAGTTGCACTTGACGGTAGCGTCGAGTGCTGTGTCGAGTGCTGTGCGCCTCTGCCGCGATGGTGTGACCTTGAACTTTGACCTTTTGACCCCAAATCTAATCAGTTCATCTCTGTCCCGAGATGCGCCAGTGACAAAAGTTTGGCGAAAATCCGTCAACAGATACTGGAGATATCACGGAAACATAAAACTACCACGTGAATCACGGACGGACGCACGGACGGACAGCGGCACGGACGGACGACACGAAAACATATAGCCTCCGCCGGCGCCTACCGGTGGCGGAGGCTTAAAAAACATAAACGAATAGAGGTACAACAGCCACACGTGACTGCTAGATCTGTGGATCGGATACAATGACAGGCTCATAACTTACGGATCAAAAACTTCTTGGTCCCAGTCTTCTATCTGTTCGTCGGATGCCATTTCTTCCTCGTCATCATCCGGCACAGAATGCAGCAGACAGTCTGAAGTGTTAACCATGTCGACGTCGGTGCGAACACTCCCAGAAGGCAGGAAGGACTGTGTAATGGCAGCGTAAGAAGAACTCGTAATGAAACCAGCCGTGTTGCTAACTGGTGTTGATACGTCGACGACTGCCGATTCTCTGACAACATCAGCATTGCAGGCTGGCAGACCAGAAGACACAGCAGTAACTGTTGACTGAGTATTCGGCTCATCACTAGACACGACAGCCACCAGCAGCGATGGCGGCTCATCCGGCAGTGTAGAATCAGACGCAGCTGCGATACAGTTACTTGATACTCGAGCGACAGTGTCGGCATTTACTGGTGTCACGACAGCTTCTGGTAATGCTACCGTGCCATCTGTATAAACAGCAATACGGACAAACTCTAAATGCCACATTTGGTCTAAATGCATCAAGCATTTCAGATTCTTAGAAGCCATCTGCATACACAATGACAATTAACAATCTGTATGACAATCTGCAGAGCTTTCATTGACATTTCTGAAGGTAGCATGGTACCTACAAGATCAACTGGGCATTATCAACAAGCAGATGTTTGGTAACATTCCATCCAAAACTAGAAGTGCTAGGACAGCGCTGAAGCTACTGACAAATAAAACAGACTTAACACCAAATGTAACTTACCACTACAACCTGTGCCTCAGATTCGGCCACCGGCTGACACGGTGCACTTTAAATATTCATTTACTTACTTACTTACATAATATGTGGTATATGCATCATTTAAACAAGTACAAAACGTACTGCAGACCCGGAAGGCACGCGCTTGCTTACTGTACTATATGCGTACGCTAACTGCCGTATGTAGGGCGATGGACAGCACCGATTGATCCATCGCAAAATAATAACAATAAACAACGTAATTTCTACATATTCTTCTGCATGACATGATCAACCGTAATATGCGTAATATTTTGAAAAACTTCTGATTTGTAAAGTGTTAGCTGTTTACATAAAATAAACCGGAAGATCTATTAGTGCACATTCAATGTTAAGTTTTAAACTGATAACATGAAATGAACTTTGATCACAGAAATGATAGCGTTACGACAGCTGAAAATCTGAGATGATAGATCTGTGGGGAATGTCATCTGGAATGTGTATGCAAAGTTTCGTCGCGCTGCATATTAAGAAACCCTTAGATTTTTTAGAGAACTGATTCCAACAACAACAAAGTAGTTCACAGAGGGTTTTTGGGACCCGGCTTCTGGGTCCAAAAATGACTGGATCCACACTTTGAACAACTGCCACCAAGACCTAATCAGTAATCAATTGGTCCTTGATCCATGCCCCACTCCTCCAAAAAATTTCACCAAAATCTGTTCATAACCTTTTGAGAAATCCAGTGGACTAACAGACAGACAGACAGGCCTAAAAACAACCTTCTTCCTTTGGCAAAGGTAATAAATAAGTACATTACGACAATGTATGTACGAATGCAGCTGATAAGTTACATACTGTTCACAATTAGCTCGTCACCCGTGAACTTCCGGACCACATCGCCAGCAGCAAGCTCCACGTCTTTATCTGACACATTCCACAATGACACAACTATGCACCGGATGAAATTTGTGTATGTTAAAACACCGTCTGGAGTGGAATAAATGAGTGCTAAATGAACGAACTTATCCCACTCCAGACAGTGGTTTAACACACTTATTACACAGCTGCGGGCGGTCATAGTGTAGCCTACACTGTGCTGGTTCGGTCACGCCTGAATGCATCCGTGAAGTTATCAACCCGTTATACCACTCCAGACACAACGACAGAGACAGGCAGTACGAGTGCGACCGTGGAATAAAGTAATTTTTGTCAAACACTAGCTGAAGCAGACCCTTGAAATATGTCACTGAGACCTGAATAAGTCATCTGCTGCCAGTGCGGTGTCGCAAGCAGGAAAATAACTACGAAACATATTTACTCAAATTTTCATATGCACTGGGTTTTTGTTTAGTACCAGTTGGATTACTCCAGGTTAGATCAGTCTCCAAAACTAATCTTTTACGAAGTGTTGTTGCAGAAATTTTATGGACCAGATGTGCTTCTTGTCGTCATATCAACAGTATCAAACCACTGGAGAATGACAGTGTTCCTGACTGTGGACATCATGCAGCCAAGATGAGTCAGGAACATTAAAATGGTTGTGCAGGCTGCCTTGCCCTCCAAGGAAGCACCCCTCCTGACAGGGATGTAAACGAGACCTTGGGGCCCGAGACCGAGACGAGACCGAGACGTTTGATTTTCAGTCCGAGACGAGACCGAGACCTTCCCACACTTTGCCGAGACCGAGACGAGACCGAGACCTTCAAGTTTTGGGTC
>Ga0209679_1000513_pt1 | contig 14284 bp, 15 predicted proteins | sample WorMetHEROISLAND_4_FD_187408 | JGI IMG/M metagenome (GOLD analysis project Ga0209679, IMG submission 187408) | Marine gutless worms symbiont microbial communities from Max Planck institute for Marine Microbiology, Germany - Olavius sp. 2 HERON... ...
GATCGAATCGACCTTTGGCACGATACGCCACCGGACGAAGCGATCAAAAGGATGCCTAACCCGTGATGGCATGCTGCACATGATGTTCAAATTATCAGCATGTGCAGAGAAAACCTGGCGCAAGCAGCGGGGATTTAACTACCTGGCCAAGGTGATAACGGGAGTGAAGTTTAAAGATGGAATCGAGGTGACGACGGGCAATTAGGTAGCAGCTGGATCAATATCCAAACACCAGATTTGACGAGAACTCCGGTTTTGCCGGCATCGCCCTTATCCTCAAACCCGATAGCGGGATCTTCCGGGCCGGCGCCCTCGCTGGGGTGGCCGCAGGTTTCTTCGCGGCGATCGCCGTGGTGTGCGTACGGCGACTCACCTACTCCGAACCCACCACGCGCGTGGTCTTCTACTACAGCGTGTTCTGCACGCTGCTTTCGGCAATCCCGTTGCTCTGGTTCTGGCAAATGCCGGAACCCTCGACCTGGGTATTGTTGGCGGCGATGGGGTTGTTCGCCACCTCCGGTCAGCTGTTGCTGATCCGCGGCTATGCGCTCGCGCCTGCAGCCAGGGTGGGCCCCTTTTCTTATTTGGCGGTTGTCTTTGCCGCGCTCATCGGTTGGGGGTTGTGGGGAGAGGTACCGGATGCCTCTTCGTTCTTCGGCGCGTTGTTGGTCTGTACGGCAGGCATTACCGCGATTCGCAAAGAGCAGCGCTAGCACCCAGGCTGGGTTAACACCCAGTAGATAAGCACCGATAAACCTGCCAAAATTGCAGCCGCCAAACCCGGCGCAGCAACCCTTGTTACTATCGATCATGTCGCTCGATCACCCCAGTGCCCGCCCCTCTTGGTTGGATCACTGCAAAGCGTGGCCTCAACGCCTGTTGCCCCATCACCTGCTTTCGCGCGGCATGCACGCACTGACGCGCAGCCGGAACCCGTTGCTACGCCGTTCGCTTATCCGCTTTTTCTTGCACCGGTTTCAAATCGACCTGAGCCAGGCAGAAAACCAGGATCCGACGAAATTCAGAACCTTCAATGAGTTCTTTACCCGTGCGCTGCGGGAAGACGCGCGGCCTCTGTGCATGGATGACGATGTTCTGCTCTCGCCGGTCGACGCCGCTGTCAGTCAATACGGCAAACTCAACGAAGACGCCATCCTGCAAGCCAAGGGCAAAGAGTTCGATCTCGTCGGTCTATTGGGTGGGGACGAGTCGCGAGCGGCACCGTTTCGCAACGGCCACTTTGTCACACTCTATCTTTCCCCGCGCGATTACCACCGCATCCACATGCCCCTGAGCGGATCGTTACGGGAGATGGTCTACGTCCCCGGGCGACTCTTCAGCGTCAGCCCGGCTACCACCCGCTCGCTCCCCGAACTTTTCGCCCGTAACGAACACGTTGCGCTGATTTTCGAGACCGAGATCGGTCCCATGGCGATGGTCCTGGTGGGCGCGTTGTTCGTCGGCAGCATCGAAACGGTATGGGCCGGCGAGGTAACCCCGCCCCCGGGCCGGCGTATACGTAGTTGGCGCTACGAAGGCTCCGCTCGTCCCGAGCCCTTTGCCGCGGGTGCCGAGGTGGGTCGGTTCAATATGGGCTCCACCGTGATTCTGCTGACACCACCGGAAACGGTATCCTGGGATGCTTGCGTGAGCTGCGAACAGAAGCTGGTGATGGGCCAGCGAATCGCTGCGCTCCAGTAGTGACCAGAGCGGCAGTTCCTGAACCCGTAGTGTTTGCGCCGTCGAAAGGGGCTTTGCTACTATGCCTCACCCCGTAAATTGACCTTGGTCAAAACGGGACACCGGCCACCGCAACCGAGACAGACCGGGATCACCCGGCAGCGATTATGATCAACACCAAACTCCCATCGATGACCATACGCGGTCGCGATCTCTTTCCCATCATCCAAGGCGGTATGGGTATCGGCGTATCGGCCCACCGGCTGGCAGGCAACGTCGCGAAAGAGGGTGCGATCGGCACCATCGCCAGTATCGATCTGCGTCGGCTGCACCCCGATCTGATGGCCAAGACCCGGCGCAGCAAGGACCGCAAAGTGCTGGATGCCGCCAACCTCGAGGCACTGGACCGCGAAATCCACTCCGCCAGGGAGATCCGCGGACCCGACGGCTATTTGGCCGTCAACGTGATGAAGGCCGTCGACCAGCACCCCGCTCTCGTGCGACAGGCCTGCGAAAGCGGTGCCGATGCCATCATCATGGGTGCCGGCCTTCCCCTCGATCTCCCCGAGCTGACCAAGGATCACCCCGAGGTGGCGTTGATTCCGATCCTCTCCGAAGAGCGTGGCGTTCGTGCCGTCCTAAAGAAGTGGATGCGCCGCGGCCGGCTACCCGATGCCATTGTGATCGAGAACCCGCAGTTCGCCGGTGGCCACCTGGGCAGTCCGAAAATGGAGGGGGTCAACGACCCTAAATTCATCTTCTCGCGCGTTATCTGAGGAGCTTAAGAAGCTTTTTCAACAGGTCGAGCTGGCCATGGAGAACGTACCCCTCATCGCCGCTGGCGGTATCAACTCCTACGAGAAACTGAAGCAGCTCATCGCCGATGGCTGGAAGGGTGCGCAAATCGGAACGCCTTTCGCAGTCACTCAGGAAGGCGATGCCCACCCCAACTTCAAGCAGGTCCTGGCCAAGGCCAAGCCGGAAGATATCGTCACCTTTCTCAGTGCAGCCGGACTTCCGGCGCGCGCGGTGCTGACGCCGTGGTTGAAAAAGTACCTGGGTCGCGAAGCGCGTCTCAAAGCCCGTGTTAATCCGAAAAACGCGGTCTGCGCGGTCAACATGGAGTGCCTCAGCCACTGCGGTCTAACAGATGCGAATCCTCAAGCCGGACAATTCTGCATCGATACTCAACTGGCCGCTGCGCTGCAGGGCAATGTTGAACGGGGGCTCTTTTTTCGCGGTTCGGAAACCCTGCCGTTCGGCTCCGAAATCCGTTCCGTGAAGGAGCTTTTACAGTATCTGTTGAGTGGTATCGACCCGCGCAAAGGGGCGACACCCGCCTAGGCACGGTCGACAGGAAATGCCAACACCTGATCGATCTGTTGAACGCCGGTAACGGCCATCAGCAGACGGTCCAGTCCGAGGGCCACGCCCGCGCAGGGAGGTAACCCGGCTCGCAACGCAGCGAGCAGTCGCTGATCCGTAGCGACCGGTTCCAATCCCAAACTATCGCGTACGACGCTATCCGCCGTAAAGCGCTGGGCCTGTTCATCGGCATCGCCCAGTTCATGGAATCCGTTCGCCAGCTCCAATCCCTTCCAATAGAGTTCGAAGCGTTCGGCTACCAGCGGGTCACCGGGACGTATTCGCGCCAGCGAAGCCTGCGAGGCTGGATAATCGTAGATGAAGGTGGGAACCGCGGGATCCAGGTTAGGCTCCACCCGGTGCGTCAAAATCAGATCGCGCCAATAATCGATGGTGTCGCAGTTGGGATCGCCTGCACAGTCGATTCCCTCACCGGCAATGTAGTCGTGCAGTTGATCGGCGCCCGCGTAGGGGTCCACACCGGCGCAGTCGAGGAAGGCCTGTCGATAGGTGATGCGAATGGCCCGTGGGACCGATGCTTCCACCGCCGACGCGAGGAGCTCCTCCATCTCATCCATGAGTCGAATATGATCGTACCCGGGACGATACCACTCGAGCATCGTGAACTCGGGATTGTGGTGTCTACCCGATTCCCCATCACGAAACACCTTGCAGATCTGGTAGATGGCCCCACTGCCTGCCGCTAGTAGGCGCTTCATGGGGAATTCCGGAGAGGTGTGCGGGTAGAGTCTCTCCCCGCCTTTGTACACCGAACAACGCGTGGTCATCGCCTGCAGATGCGGCTCGACGGTCGTCGCGGAGGAGAGCGCAGGCGTATCCACTTCCAACACCCCGCGATGGGCGAAGAAGCGACGGATACACTCCAGTAATTGTGCGCGTCGGTGGATTGAAGCGAGGGTGGCAGCGGGCTGCCAATCGATGGCGTCAATGTCGCTCATGCGGCGACGCTCCTATGCCGCCCGGGAGTTCCTGAAGCTACTCATCCTTCGCGCGTGCGACATATTCACCGGAGCGCGTATCGACCTTGATCAGCTCCTCCGTCTCGAGAAACAGCGGTACCTTGACGACGGCACCCGTCTCCAGGGTCGCCGGCTTGACGCCACCGCTGGCGGTATCACCGCGCAGACCGGGATCGGTTTCCGTAATGCGCAACACAACGAAGTTGGGGGGAGTCACCGCGATGGGGGCGCCGTTGTAAAGCGTTACCGTGCAGACATCCTGTTCTTTGAGCCATTTGGCGCTATCACCCACCGCTTTCTGGTCGGCCGCCACCTGCTCATAGCTGTCGGGATCCATGAAGTGCCAGAATTCGCCGTCCGCATAGAGGTATTGAAGATCGGTCTCGACAACATCTGCGGTTTCGAGACTCTCTCCCGATTTATAAGTGCGCTCCCAGATTCGGCCTGTGTTCAAGTTACGCAGCTTGACCCGGTTGAATGCCTGGCCTTTCCCGGGTTTGACGAGCTCGTTTTCGACCATGACGCAGGGATCCCCCTCCACCATCACTTTCAGTCCGCTGCGAAACTCATTGGTGCTGACCGCGCCCATACTTCCCCCGATTGTTCGGTAAATCCAAAATGCTTTTCATTGATCCGTCGCCACCGGTTGTCCGCATCTGACTTCTCCACCAGACCGGAAATTCGGGAACCAGAGGCTGACAAAAAGAGCGCGTATAATAGCGCGAATGGACGCTTACTGTCAGACACCCGTTGAGTCCGAAACCAGGCAAGGTTTGATCACTCGACCCGAAACGCTGCGCACCAAGCTGTCGCTTCCGAACCAATCCCTTCCGCTCGGCTCCCAGGCTGCACAGGAGTTTGTCTTCAAAGCGCCGCTCGCCTTCGTGAGTCGCATACAGGAAAACGATGCACAGGACCCCTTGCTGCGGCAGATATGGCCTGCCATTGAGGAAGAGGATGAAGTGCCGGGCTTTTTTCAAGATCCCGTGGGCGAGGAGGCCGCCACGGTCATGCCCGGCTTGCTGCACAAATATCCGGGTCGCGCGCTGCTCATCGTTACCGGCGCCTGTGCAATCCATTGTCGCTACTGCTTCCACAGACACTTCCCCTACGGCGAGCACCAACTGAACGATGAGCAGTTGCGTGCGACCCTAGAGCAGATTCGCAGCGATGATACCTTGTCGGAGATTATTCTGAGCGGTGGCGATCCTCTGACCGTCAGCAATCGGCGCCTGGAGGAGCTGCTGAGGCTACTCGCCGGGATACCGCATATTCGACGACTGAGAATTCACTCCAGGATCCCCGTCGTCGCGCCACAGCGCGTCGATCAACGCCTAGTGGAGATACTCACTCCCTATGCGCCGAGACTCGTTTTGGTCATTCACGCCAACCACGCCCAAGAGCTCGATGCAGATGTGCGGGGTCGGCTACTCGCTTTGAGGCGATCGGGCATCTCGCTTCTCAACCGGGCGGTGCTGCTACGAGGTGTCAACGACTCCGCTACCGAACTGGCCGGGCTGAGCGAGGCGCTATTCTCCAGCGGCGTGCTCCCCGATTACCTGCATCAGCTAGATCCCGTTGCCGGGGCGGCACCCTTCCGGGTTTCCGATCAAGAAGCGCTGGAGATCTTAGCGGAACTACGCGACGAACTACCCGGTTATCTCGTTCCTCGACTGGTACAGGAGCGCGCCGGCGCCTCCTCCAAACAGCCCGTTGAGGACTAAATATCCATGACTCGCCGACCGATCTTGACGGATCTGTTTGTGTCGGAGGGTTTTGTTGTATAACGTAGCGATATAATTAAAAAATTCGATTGATGCACGGCGAGCACTCCCAATCACCTTCGTTTGAGTGCGTCACTAAGAGAATGACCTCTATTGCAGTTCCATCTGCCCGATGCCCCTATCGGAGGCCGCACGCCGCCCTGTCCGACCCAGGACAAGGCCATTCTGGCCTGGATCTCAAACCTACCCCCTCGCCGACCCCAAGCACTCCGCAGAGCTTGTGAGCGATGCCTTGGCCAACTTCGACCAACAGGCGCTAAAGGTCGGCGAACACCTGAAAGTACTCAAAGCTTTTTTGCCCATCGTTGACGATCTCTCAACCCAACTGCGGCACAAAATACGCAATCACGCACTGCCCCTCTCCAATCCCGGCAACGAAACCGCCGCCCTGATCCGAGATCTCCACCGGCAAATGGCCATTGGATACGAGCGCACCCTCACCACCCACGACACCTCGGGTCTCCTGGGGACGCTTTCCAAGCGCGATCTGTTGTCTGCCTTGCAGGGCGCAATGGTCTATTTGGCAGAGCTGCTGTTTGACTACTTCCAGGTCTATCAGCAACCCGAAGCGGGGATCTGGCAAGATCTCCACCAGCTCTACCACTACGCAGAACGACACCAGCAATTGAATGCACCCCTGGCGTCCATGGCGACGCCAGCCGGATCGGAATCCTCTCTCAAAAGACTCTATTTGCGATTGCTACTGTTGACCCTGGCCTCGCCCTATCGCATGCGACAAGGGGAACTGGAGTGGGTCTACAGTGGATTACAGCGCTGGATCGCCCATTGCGACATTTCAACACCTCCGATTCACGACACCGGCCTCGGGGTGTTGACCATCGACATGAGCGCCGATGAACCCGCCTATCAACCCGCACCGGGGCAACCCATAGGCCCCGAACGCTACCGTATCCTGACGACAATCGATCTGCTCCCCGTGTTGCGCCAAGAGCTTAACCAGATTCACGAAAACGGAACGGTAGAGCAAACCAGCGACGGTGGTGCCCTATCACCCGATATCTACAAACGATTGACTCAGGCCTGGAGTATGACACCCCAGCGCAGTTTTTCGCGCAGCGAGCGAACCTCGGAACTACAGGTCACCATAGGTCTAGGCCCCATTCATCACTTTGTCGAATCGGGCGATACGGATAACCTCGATGACGCGCCACTCGATCTGGTCCCCGATGATCATCCTCGCGGTCGTGGAGAGTACGTGGTTGAAAACCACACGCAAGATATCTGGAGCCTGGCTTACACCCATGATTTGGACCAGGATCCCACGCGAGCCCCCGAAGCCCACATCTGCGGTACCATCAATGAGAGCGCGGGGGGCTACTGCCTGACCACACGTCGCGAAAGCAATCTGCGGGCACGAGTGGGCGAACTCATCGGTATTCACATCAACGAATCCAACAACCCTTGGGAGATTGGTGTTATTCGTTGGCTGCGAGGTGGTGACAAGGATTGGATGGAGTTTGGCGTCCAGATGATCGCCCCTTACGCTCGGGCGGTACAGATCGTCGTAGCCGACGATCGCGAGGACGCCGAGACCAGACACCCTGCCTTACTGCTACCGGAAGTGCGCGCCATGCGCCAACCGGTCGGTCTCGTCACCGAGAGCTCGACCTACCCGGTAGGCTCGACGCTGACTATGATTACGGCCAAAGGAAACGTCGATATCACCGTATCGCGCCTGCTGGAGGCAACCGGAAGCTATTCGCTCTATCAGTTCTCCTCCCATATCGGTGTCATGGAGTGGCTCGATATCTGATAGCGACATATCTCCTTTTCTTCATTGGGAATGGCGCCTGCCCTCTTTATAATGGGAGGTTCGCGCCGCTAACCCTAAAGATGGTGCTCGTACAAACAATACCAAGCCGACACCGAGTGTGTCTTACCTAGGAACTCTCTAAATCAGATGGTGGATGAACAAGAAATACTGCGGCTGCTGATCGTCGAGGAATCTCTTAACGAAGCAGAGACCTATGTGAGTACCCTACGTGGTGCAGGCTACGCGCTGAGGGCCAAACAGGTTAAAAACCCCGACCAGTTGCAGGCCGCCATTTCTCAACATCAACAGGACCTCATTCTGTGTGCCTCACCTCTCCCCAAATGCCAGGTGGAAGAGGCCATCGCGGTGGTCGCGCGCAATGACAAGGACATTCCCCTCATCGCTATCGTCGATCGCTCAACCCAGGAGGGTCTAGTGGAAGCGATGCGGGCGGGAGCTCGTGATGCGGTGCCAAAGGGACAGAACGAACATCTTAAGTTGGTGGTGGATCGGGAGCTGGGAGATCTGCGCCTGCGCCGCTCCCTCCGCGAGACGGAACAACGCCATCACGAGGCTGAGCGGCGCAATCGCGCGCTGCTGGATACCGCTCGAGACGCAATCACTTACGTGACCGATGGCATGCATATCCGTGCCAACGATGCCTATCTCGAACTCTTCGGCTTTACCGATCCCGATGAGATCGAAGGCATGCCTATCATGGATATGATCGCCTCCGACGATCGTGCAACCGTCAAACAGTTCCTACGCGAACTCCCGAAACTGAGTACCGGCAGCGCTAACCTGGAGGTCTTGGGTCAGCGGGTTGACGGTAGCACCTTTTCGCTCAATATGGTCTTCAGCCCTGCGGTCGTCGATGAGGAAGAGTGCTTCCAAATTGTCATCCCGTCAGAAGAGCCCGAAGAGGGACAGCAGAACAATCAAGAGCTGGAAGACAAGATCAAGACACTCAGCAATCGCGATCTGCTCACCGGCCTTTTCAACCGCCAGTACTTTATCGAGGAGCTTGAGCTAAGAGTTGCCGAGATACTGCGTGGTGGAAGCCAACATGCGCTGCTCCTGATCGCAATCGACAAATTCGATGAAGTGATCGATCGCGTGGGAATCGCATCCAGTGACCTGCTGGTCGTGGACGTCGCGGATCTGGTTCGCGACTCGTTAAGCGAAGAGTATGTACTGGCCAGGTTTTCAGACCAACTCTTCGCCTTGTTAGTCCCGTGCCCTCAACCCGCCGATGCCGAAGAACTGGCAAACCGGCTACGGCAGAAAATCGAGGACCATGTATCCGAGGTGAACGGACAGGCGATCAACCCGACTTCCAGCATCGGGATCACCCTGGTCAGCGAGAACGCAGCCACCGCACAGGAGGTGTTGCGTCGCGCGCACCAGTGTTGCGATGAAGCCAGATCCGCCGGTGGCAATCAGACCAAGATCTATAGTCCACCTGCGCTCGACCAGGCGCTGGAAAGCAGTGCCGACATTCTCGCCAAAGTGGTGGCATCCGCCTTGGAGCAGGATGCCTTCACTCTCGTGTTTCAACCGATCAGCAGCCTGCGCGGCGAACAGCACGAGTTTTACGAAGCTTTCGTCCAACTCTCCGATGAGAACGGCAATTCCATCCCCACCAAACAGTTCATCGCCTCAGCGGAACGCACGGGGCTGATGCCGCGTATCGACCGCTGGGTGGCGGATAATGCGATTACCAGGCTCTCGGAGGAGCATGCCAAGGGGAAGAAGGTCCACTTCTTTCTCAACATCTCGGAATCCACCTTAGCCGATGACGACTACCTGCCCTGGCTTGCCGGGCGTCTCAAGGAGGAGCGAATTTCGGGAGAGTACATCATCATCGAGGTTAAGGAACCTGCAGCGAGCGCCAACCTCCAGGGACTCAAACTGTTGATCAAGGGATTGAAGGCGCTCAGATCCAGGTTGGCATTGGCGCAGTTTGGTAGCGGCCTCAATTCTCTCAATTTCCTCAAACACGTACCGGCGAGTTTCGTCAAAGTCGATCGCGCCTTTATGGCCAACCTCCCCGCTAACACTGAGAGCCAGGAGGCGGTAAAAGAAATCTCCACCGCTGCACGTGAGTTGGGCATGGAGACCATTGCCGAATTCGTCGAAGACGCCGGTTCACTTCCCGTTCTCTGGCAGTGCGAAGTCGACTACATTCAGGGCTACTTCCTGCAGGAACCCAGTTCTGAACTGAGCTTCGACTTCAGCGGTGAATCATTCTAGAGCGCGACCAGAGGCGGTTGGTTTTACTTCAGATCCATACTCCAGCGACGATCGAGCCAAGGCCATCGGCGATTCGCCAAACTGGGTACTCCATCACATTGCACCGGGCCCGCCGCGACTATACTCTAGTGGATTCCCGGAAGTAAAAAGACCTTTGCCGGTCTACACTTAATACATGCACCTCCTCCATGGGGGCAACGAAAAGATGAGAGTTTCTCTCGTAACAGGTTTGATATTGGTATGCGCGAGCAGTGTCACTATAGCCAATGGCGACATCGATCAGCTCGACTCTCTGTCCCAAGACGAATTCCGCCTCCTCTCCAGAGACCTGGGCAGTGTGTTCAATGAAGACGCTCGCACCCAGGGCCAACACACGAGGACGAGTGGTTTTGATTTCGGGGTCGACTTGATCAGTACTCGATTTCAACACGGTGATTTAATCGATCGAGCGAGCTCCGATCGCTTTGCGTCGGAAGTCACCATGCCTCGCCTTCATTTTCGTAAGGGGTTTGGCGGGATCGATCTGGGCGCGTTTTACTCCACTCTTCCGAGTAGCAATATCCAGCTCATGGGAGCGGAAGCGCGATACTCTCTCCTCGATGGCAATCGTGGAACACCTGCGATCTGGTTGAGGGGAACGGTGAGCCGCTCGACCAGTATCGATCAATTGGATGTCGATACCACCGGCGTGGAGCTGTCGATTTCTAAAGGATTCGCCAATTTTACGCCCTATGCCGGCTGGGGACGCGTTTGGGTGAAAAGCACCCCCAATGCAGGCGCATTGACCGAAGAAAATTTCAGTGAAGAGAAGTACTTTTTGGGGGCTACACTTAATTTTGGTGTCTTTAATATGGATTTGGAAGGCGACCGCACCGGTGATTCCACCTCTTACAGCCTGAAATTCGGGTGGCGCTTCTAGCACCGCCATCCATAGCGCAACCCTAAAAAAAAACCTCGTCCTCAAAATCCCCGCAAACGCTGCAGCTGACGGCGATCCTTTTTGCTTGGCTTTTTCTCGACCGAGGGGATAGCGGCCCGTTCTGCCTGGTGTCTTAACTTCTCCTCCTCACGAATCGCTATACTCTCCGCGGTCTCCTCATAGAAAGCTATCGCTTCCTTGGCGGGACCTCGTCTTGATGCGAAACCGCGGACCGTGATCAGGTAACGGTGCGGTTCTCGAGTGATGGAGAGCGAGTCACCCAATTTGATCTCTTTTGCCGGTTTAACGCGTTCGCCATTGACATGGATCTTGCCGCCACGTACCGCTTCAGCAGCCATCCCTCGAGTCTTGAAAAAACGCGCGCACCACAACCATTTATCTATCCGCATACTGCTCACCCGCACTGCTGTCAGCCACCCATCACGAGGTCTATAACGGAAATAGTATCAGGAAAAAAAACCGGGTTTTAAACCCGGCTTTTCGACGATAGTTAACTCTACTTTCGAAGAGGATTAATCACTGTGTGGACTGCGAGCTTGAGGAACTATCCCCCACGTGTACCGTAATCACCGTCCTGTTTACTTCGATCGTCTTTTTTCCGATACCGCGCACCTGCGTTAGCTCCTCGATATGCTTAAAAGGACCGTGCTGTGCGCGATGCTGCACTATGGCTTGCGCCTTGTTGGGCCCCACGCCTTTCATAGTCGACGCGAATTGCTCAGCGGTAGCGGTGTTGATATCAATCGGAGATGCCCAACCCGTGACGGAAACAAATCCCAGGATGAGCGCAAGCAGAATAGATTTAAAGTGGTTCATTTCAACTCCTTGTTGAGTTATTACATTCCATTGAATAACCGGCTTGGGCCGGTCAGGTTCTTACAACCGGGGGTAAGAATAAAAACGCTTCGACGTATTGTCAATCGCTGGCGTCTTCAATCTCTTTATTGATCGCCCCTAACGCCAGTAACGGATCCTTCGCGCCTGTAATAGGACGACCGATAACAAGATAGTCGGATCCATCAACAATCGCCTGCGCAGGCGTCACTATGCGCCGCTGATCATCCGTGGCGGAACCTTGCGGCCTGATGCCGGGCGTCACAAGGCGAAACCCTTGCGGCATAGATTGACGCAGTGCCACCACCTCCCGCGCAGAACAGACGACACCGTCCAATTGACAGCTGGCCGCTAACCGAGCCAAGCGCATCACATTGGATGAGGCATCTCCGACATAGCCCACTTCCTGCAGTTCTTCATCGCTCAAGCTCGTAAGTACCGTAACGGCTATCAACATGGGAGGAGTGCTGAATTTGCTTAGTGCCTCCCTTGCGGCAGACAGCATACGCGACCCACCGGAAGCATGGACGTTAATCATCCATACTCCAAGATCAGCCGCAGCTCTACATGCAGCCGCTACCGTATTGGGTATATCGTGATACTTCAGATCCAAAAACACACCAAAACCACGTGCGGCCAACTCTTCGACCAATCGTGGACCGGCGACAGCAAACAGCTCTTTACCCACTTTGAGCCGGCATTGCGTGGGGTCAACATTCGCCACGAAGGCAAGCACACTGTTCGCATCAGGGAAATCCAGCGCGACGATGACCCTGGGATCTGAAACACCTCTATCCATCAACTCCTCCACCAATCATTCACCCTCCACCCCCTGTATCTGGCGAATACTGCTCCAGCTCTTGCAGCTCGGGCATTGCCAGTGCAGCGACTTGGCCGAAAATCCGCACCGCGTACAGGTATAGGCTGGTTTGTGCTCTAGCAGGGCTTGTGTAATTTGCCGCAGCACCTGGAGGTTTTCTCGAGATTTCCCCTCCGCTCGATCGAGATTGGTCTCCAGCAGCCAATCAAGACCACGTACCGAAGGCTTTTTGCCGAGCTGTTCCACGAGATAGGCTGTGGCTTCAGCTTCGTCCTGTGTTCGCCGTATCTCTTCGGCTAACGCCAACAGAACGGATACACCTTGGTAGTGCTGCTGGGTACGACGTAAAAAGCCAATATAGCTTTCGTGATCACCGAGTTTCTCGTAGCACGCTTTCAGGGGTGTTATCACTTCCGGAAGATAAGCCAGGTTTTGCTCTTCAACCCTGCGGAGAGCTCTAACAGCAGACTTGAAATCCTCCCGCTGAATGGCAAAGTTCCCCTGGGCAATACTTGCGCGAACGCAATTGGGATCCGCGTTTACCGCTTTACGCCACATCTGCTGCGCTTTGCGGAAGTCCGTTTTGGATACCACCTGCTCCGCCAGTTCACAATAGAAGTGACCGATCAGCAACTGACGCTCCTCTTCTGAGAGCGTCGATAGTGAGCGGACGACATCGATCGCATTCGCCCAATCCTTTTCTTGCTGGTAGATGTCCAACAAATGACTTCGCGCTGCGTCGGCGTGCTCACGCATCCCGATCAACTCTAGGAATATGCTCTCGGCTCGATCAAAGAGACCGGCACGCATGTAGTCTTGCCCCAGTTCCAATAGGGCCTCTGCGCGTTGCTCTTTATTCAAGGCAGGCCGAGCGATTAGATTCTGGTGGATTCTGATAGCTCGATCGACTTCCCCCCTTCTGCGAAAGAGATTACCTAACGCTAAATGGGTTTCAACCGTTTCGCTATCTACTTCAAGAATTTTTACGAAAACTTCGATGGCCTTATCCGGTTGCTCGTTCAGGAGATAGTTCAAACCCCGGAAGTAAGCATTCCGCATACCGAAAGTAGTTGGCTGCCCGGAATCTTTGTGACCCCGTTTACCCAGGTACCAACCTGATGCGGCAGCAACCGGTAAGAGTAACCACAATAATTCGTACATCGAACTGTTCGTTCTGAACCGTTACTGGCAGCTAGAGAGTTCGCACGATTGCACGTGGCGAATTCGGTGCACTACAAATAGCGGTTACACGGTCTCCTCTCTAGCAGGGAGGGAGCGTACGTTTGTTAGTTCCTGCTGCGCGATACGTTCGGAACGTTGTAAGCAGTTGACCCCCCGTCGCAATCGCATCACACGCCCCAGTGTGGCGAGAATTCCTACTATCGAACCCATCGCGAAGGCTCCGATTACTATCACCGACAAGGGTAATTCCAAAGTACCCAGGTAGTAGTTGAGCGTAACCGCATCTGCGTTGATAACCGTGAAAGCCAACGCTAACACAAACACGACTAGCAGAATGATCCCCTGAACAAATTTCATACCAAGCTCCTACTACATCCCCCAAAACTGTGAGTTAGAGCGCACCGCCCAACCATCAGTGAGGAAGAGCCAATGTATGCCGAGTAGAACATAGATTCAACCGTGTGACTGATAAGTTACAGCCACACTCCCTCTGAAGAGAGTTCTCGTCAAATCTGGTGTTTGGATATTGATCCAGCTGCTACCTGATTGCCCGTCGTCACCTCGATTCCATCTTTAAACTTCACTCCCGTTATCACCTTGGCCAGGTAGTTAAATCCCCGCTGCTTGCGCCAGGTTTTCTCTGCACATGCTGATAATTTGAACATCATGTGC
>Ga0209679_1000514_pt1 | contig 14279 bp, 6 predicted proteins | sample WorMetHEROISLAND_4_FD_187408 | JGI IMG/M metagenome (GOLD analysis project Ga0209679, IMG submission 187408) | Marine gutless worms symbiont microbial communities from Max Planck institute for Marine Microbiology, Germany - Olavius sp. 2 HERON... ...
GTGTTTGTATTCTCCACAGATCTACCGGCTCAGATTTTCCACTGTCATAATGCTGTCATTTCTGTGGTCAAAGTTTTTTGTTTCATGTTATCCATTTAAAACTTGACATTGAACCTTCAGTAAACGTGCTGCCTAGTAGATCTTCCGGTTTATTTCCACGATGTAAACAGCTAAAACTTTACAAATCAAAAGTTTTGCGAAATATTACGCATATTACAGTTGATGAGTTTTGTTTGTTGTTATTTTGCGATGAATCAACCGGCGCTTCCATCGCTCTGCGTACAGCGCTTAGCGTACGCATATAGTACAGTTATGCCGGGTCTATAGTACCTTTCGTACTTCTTCTGACATCACTGGCTGTGATAAGTTACACAGACAGAACTGATCTACTAATACATCAAGTTATACTTGGGATGTGGATTGTTATAATGCAATAATTTGGGGCATGACCGGTTGATGACTTTTTTGCAGCGTCAGTTGACACATTGGGACATGAAAACAACTTTGTGAATCTGAAGTTGTCTGTCTAACAATGTGATATTGATGCCTGCTTTTGTCATCGCAGTATGCTAACAAGGCCAAGCACAGCAAGACCAAGGCCAAAGCCTCAGGGTGGCAAGGCTTTGTGCTTCAAGGCCAAAAATTTTGGCCTTATGGCCAAGGCTGAGGCCTAATATCACTGGCTGGAGTGCTAGTATTTAAACTAATACATGTATGCTCCTGTCAGTAGATTTCATTTCTAAGCACGTGAACCATTATAAGGCAGTTTATATCTACTGCTGAAAAGGTACAGATAACCATCGAAGAAAATCGCATATCATGCAACAGGACCTAAGTTTCTACCTCGTGGCCAAGGTCTTGGGCTTTAAGGCCAAGGCCAAAAATTTTGGCCTTGTGGCCAAGGCCTAATATCTGTGGCTTTATGTTTAGATTCGAAAAGCACAAGAAAGATCAGAGAAGTGTCAGAAGGAGACGGAAGCTGCACGGCAGAGGTACACTAGGGCTTTGCTCGATCTTGATGCATCAAATGGCAAGTACATGGAGGATATGATTGATGTGTTTGATCGGACACAAACATTTGAGCAGCGACGGCTTGACTTTATGAAGTTCATTCTCCTGGAGCTGCACAACTCGCTCGACTACTCGCAGAACCAGACGTTAGTTTCCACTTGTGAATGATTTCTTAACTGCACAGCTAATTCAAAATGTCATTGATCAACTCACCATGTATTGTGTGAGTTGCAGTTAATCGTAAGTAAGTAGTGCATCTTTCGATTAATGAGTAGTTGACTGACTTATTCGAGAAAATGGCACACTGGCACAGGCTAACCATTAGTCAATTTTTTGTTAAGTTATTTGCCAGTGTGTTCGTTCTGTTTGGCTGTTGCAACCATCACATGCTGAGTAACTTATCTGAGGAAATTGTAACAGCAATTTTTTTGCCTCGATGAACTGTACAGAAGAAAAAACTAATGCATGTTTGTAGTTTGCCATACACAATGTATGTTATTTTCACTTCACCCACTAATGTGTAAGTAAGTAATGTGAGGCATTGATTCAGTAATTAATGCTGGCACTGCAGCATTCTTTGCATTGTAGGCACAAACCGCTTCATTGAATGAACACCAACTTTCCATCATAGTCTTTCTTGTTACATGCTATAAAAGATTTTGATTGGCTGTTTTGTGCGTAGTAGGCCTATTGTTGCCAACATACGGCGACACGTTCTGTTTGTTTTTAACCAGTTAATACCAGTTGGACAATCGAAACAGGAAAAATTCTAAAGTAGCGTTCTTATTCAATCATATACTGTCAGTGTGTGTTTTTAACTGAGGAATGAAGCACTCGCTGTCACCACTATCAGTCCTGCTACTATGGCTGTGACAGTTTTGATACAGAAAATGAAATGCGTTTTCTGTAAAAATGTGCACCAAAATTGTGGCTTTTTAGCTCGGGGAGGCACATGGGACGTCCTTTGTACAATGGTCAGTAATTATCAAGTTGTGTTTCATAGAAAGTGTGAAGATGTATGCAGTACTACAGTTGCCATTGATGTCACCAACTAGCATGATACTGTTTCATGGGTTGTTCAAGGCATCCATTATCTGATGTCAGTTGTCATAACATATGAGAGGTATCGCTAGGATTGGCAACTTATTAAGGCATACAGGCTGTTTTTATGTTATCTTTGGTCTCATTCCAAATTTTCTTGACACTTCTGCTTCATATGCAACAGAATGATGACGTCCTCTGTTGCCAGTCTTTGTTTCAGTTCCACACATAATAGCTTTTCTTTTGATTTTACTCAGTGTGTCCAGTCATTCTCATCTCTGCATGATATAATGCCATTCTGTTTTCTTTCTTCACTTGGCATATTTCACAGATGTGCAGCTTGCAAACTCTTCAGACAACTGCTGTACATTTTCGTTTGCATGCTATTCAAGTGTGTCCCCAGTTGTCAAAAACAGTTAGTCTGAAAAACCTATTGCTAAATTATTGTTGTTGATAGTCTGCATTTAGTAATGATTGCCTAAATACCAAGCATGTGTCAGTCATTTTAAGTAGTTTATTTCACAATTTTTTTGCAGTTTTGCTGCTATTTCACAAACATTCATCAACTTTGTGAAGTCCAGTTACAGTCTATAATGTTTTCCCCAAAATTGCATTTGAACATGTAGTAAAACTAAGTTTCTGAAAAATCTGTTTTGTTGTTGTTGTTATTAGTGTTATTGTTCTGACTTTCTGCTTTTCCGATTGCCTGCCATCTTTATCATTTGGCCAGAGACAATAGGTCATGCTTGTAAGTGTTCACTGGCCATTTTGTGCAAAACTTCACCAGAAAATGCAGTGCAGAGCTTTATGCAACTTTAGATCATGAAGTAGTTACGTCAAACAGTCGTCTTAGAATACCTGCTGAAAGGGTGTATGTTTTAAGCAGCTGTCATATTCATGGCAATATGAGTAGCTTTAAAGTTACTAAAATTGAGCAGATTGAAATATATTAGCAGTTGTCACTAGTATTGTTTTAAAATGTTTTGAGAACTGATAATAGAGCAGTTGTATGCTGGCTGTCAATGACTGTGCTGTTTGCATTACCGTATTCTCTGTCTGAGTCATTTGTGATGTGTTTATGTTTGTTATTGCAATGTTTAGGTACGTGCAGGTGTACAACCAGATCCGTGAGAACATTGCGCAAGCTGATGCAACTGCAGACCTCAAGTGGTGGTCAGTTAATCGTGGGCCTGAGATGAAAGTCTCATGGCCATCATATGAGGTATGTGTTATTTTTGTTTCAGCAGCAAGCAGAGTGTATATGCTGTTGTTTAGTGACCATAATGTGTTAACTAGAGTATTTGCCTAAGGCCTAAGATAAGACAAGATATTTATTGAAATGCAGCCAGCTACTCCGGGTTAACTTCGAATATGGTGTGGTGTGGTGTGTGTTTTGTGGCTTGTACGTAAGTGAACCGTGAGAAGAGTGCATGTTTCAACTGTTTGTCTTCATTATTACCTTACTGTGTGGCTAATGGCTAATTGATTAATTGTGGCTAATATACATTGCATGTTCTGTGTCTGTATAGGAATATTCAGGTGAACCAGTTGAGCGAGTTGGTGCCGATGGAGTGGCAGTTGGTGCCTCTGCTATGACCAATGGTGAATTCTCGGGCAGTAGTTCGTCGTCTACTCGGCCCATGTCGTACGGCTCAACAAGATCTGCTGATGCTGGTACATATGCTGGTGGCGGTAGTGGTTCAGTGTCATCAGGGTCCGTACCGTATAACTCTGCACAGACTAATGATGCTTGGAATGACAGGCCGACATCAGTTCATACAGGCTATACTGCTGAAGCTGGTGATGCTTTTCAGTACAGCAGTGTGGTACCACCATCACAGCGACAACCACAGTCTGCGCATTCCAATAATGTTCAAGAGTATGACATTTCTTCATTAGATTTTAATTCATTCTGATTCTGTTTTCATTGTTGCCATTTCTTATAAGGAGTGTTTGGATTGACGTTTTGTACAACTTTTACTAAATCAGTATCAGTGTTATGCTGTCATAGACGTGCTGGATATTGTATAGTTAGACTGATGCCAGTTCTGAAGACTGATTTATGTTGTATGTGAGCAGAATGTACATACTGTAGTCATTATAGAGTAACCTTCATGCTGCCAAATAAGTACTATAGAATAGTGATAAATGTTCTACTTAGGCACTTTTGAAACTTTTAAAATGTTTAACTGTATTGTTACATAATGATGCAAATGTAACTGTACAGTGTACAGGTAGTTTCTCTGCACATACTTTTATCAGATGTTTTAAGTCCATGTAAGCTGCCTTATTCCATTGTTATTACTGAAAATGGTTTTTATTTGCAATGTTTGAGTCAATTTTCAGTTAATCTGTTTTGAGTCGTGAAGCATAAAGCACTAACCACTGAGCTGTGGCTATTGCTGAAAGTATTTCTTTCATTTATGTTTAATTTGTGTACAATTTATGATGCATACAAAGCCTGTCCAAAGGCCAGTGTCTTTTTTCGTCCAGTTGTTACGGTAACTTGTTATTGGCTGTGTGTTATCATTGTTGTAGCCCATTTGAGACCGTCGACACTACTGGACAGTTCAGTCATGCTCAGCCGTCAGCATATACCAACCAGACATCAGCCCCATTATATGCCAATGATGCCATTGCAAACAGTGGGACGTTATATGAAGAGATTTCAACAGATCATGGTGCTGCTACTGTGCGTGTAATGGTGCGAGCTCTGTATGATTACGAAGCTGTTGAAGATGACGAATTATCATTAACTGCAGGTAAGACGTGTGTGTGTCTGTGTGTCTTAGAAAATGCATATATACACACACACATATACATCGAGTCAAAAAAAAGAAACACCATACTCTTGTCGGAGAAAATGGGCAGATTGAATCTAAATCTTTGTGTGTGTCAGTAGGTGTTAATATATGATAGACATTCTTAACTGTTTAGTTTGACCTTTGCTCTATTAATTTGCAGTTTGAATCACATCATATGACAGAGACTATGCAAGCATCTGATTTCCTCACAGTGTGTGACAATATATGTTACTGTATTTTGATTCAGCTGTGATATCAGCCTGCTTGTTGTGCAAATAACTAAAAGCTCATGTGCACCACTTCAGTGGCCCTCTTTCAGGTATACCTGTGTTAGCCAGCTTCCCGCTGATTCTCAGTCTCCATTGATCCTTATCCTGAGCATCCATGTGGGACAGGCCAAAACCCTTCATGTCTTCCTTGTCACAGTCTCACCACGTCTTCTTTGGGCATCTCCTCTCTCTAGTTCTATCATTTTCTGTCGTGTTCCGTATTGTCTATCAAAACAAGGAAAATGCTCGTGATGTTTAACATTTTATATATTTAAATTTGTGAATTTGACGTGGTTAATATATAATAAAGATCATGTGTTGCTGTGGTTGTGTTCAGGAGACATTTTCTATAAGATAAAAGAAGTTGATGAGCAGGGATGGTGTACAGGAGTGAAGGGCGGTCGTACTGGTCTCTATCCAGAAAATTATGCTGAAGTCTACTGACCATGCTGATCTGTGATGAATTTTGATAACCACTTGTAGTGTGTTGAAATCATGTGAATAATTAAAGTAGGTGCATCACTATTATGAAGGAACATGAATCTGCATTTGATAATAATGTGATTTTCTAATGGAAACACAAGGTTGTGGTACTTGAATCTTTATTTATGCTATTTTTGCACATTCTGTGATTTACGTTACACATTGTGTTTTGTTTTAAGCCATACTGTCATTTGCTGTTGTATGATAAGTCTGGAAGAGAAAGACAATTTAATTTTTCCAGCAAGAAATCCATAGCGATATAATTGTTAATTGTTTAATGCTTTTTTTCGATTGTTCTGTGAACCTCGAGCTGCTGTTTGACTACCAGTGGAAGTTATCAAGAGTTTTGGCCTGTTCCGACTCCGAGATGGTGCTCAGGTTAGGGAACAACAGAGAATGAGAATTAGTGGATCATCTGTCTAACCCAAGTTTAACTGGAAATGGTTGTTAAAAGTATGTGATGTGTCTGTGTGTATCTCTGTGTGTGTGTGTGTGTGTGTGTGACCCACGTATTTTTGTCATGTGTTGTCTATTCTTCTGATTTTCTTGTTTTTTGTCCACTGTTAACATCCGACTTCCTTCTACATGATGTGTACTTGTTGCTTGTACAGTGTGCTGTTACGATTCTAAAATTTCCACATTCAGTTTGGTTTATTTCAGTTTTATGGTTAAAACTGTGATTCCGATTATTCTACAATTTTTCATTTGAGCTGCTGCGATGGTGCTGGAGTGGAAAGGGGCAGCTTGAAGTACTGTTCACTGCAGTGTGTGTGAGAAGTGCTTGTTGTAGTTGGCTTCCCGTATTTAAAGTGGTCCTTAGATCATTTGTAATACTTGTTTGGTTGTATAATCATTGTGTGACAGCTGGTTGGGTATTGATACTATACTGAAACTGAATTGCATAGTTGGAGCCATGTGATCATTCAGTTGGTCTGCAAACGATTGAACTTCCAATCAGTGGATTTATGTGATGCCACAGAAATACTGCAGTCTGCAGGACCCAGTAAATTGGCTTTAATGTGCTGTTATGTGATGAGATACATGCAGTTGTGCTAAAAGATAGCCATCTGCTAAGTAATGTGTATTGTGGCAGTAACGTTGTTTGTTTCTGTATGCCACATAGTTACTGGACTTGTTCTGCGCTTCACTATTGGTGCTTCATCAATCTGCATGTCCGTTGGATGGCTGTGTGTCCAGCGTCATCGGCCACAGACCCGTGTATAAGTTGTTAGCCATACAGTGACAATGGTGTCTCCCTTGTCACTTGCTGTGCCACGTTCATTCACTGTCTGACACTGTGTTTGATGGCAGTAGTGTGCCAGTTGATGTCCAAAGCAGCTGCAGTTCTATGTCATTGTCTGCCGTTTTAGCCAGGACTTCACAAGTAGTCCTTGATAGTTGCCAGCAGTTTGGTTAACCAATGCCCACACCCTCGCCCGCCCAGCGACTGCCCACGCCTCAGATTCGACGTTCTATACTCGACTTTGTGCGTGTTACAAATTATTGTATTGTATTGTATTGTTGTATTGTATTGTTGTATTTAATAACAGTGCAGTGTTGATGATGATTTATCTTTCAGCATGACAGCACACAGATTCTGTTGTGGGAACCATTAGACAAAGCACATTTCTCTATATCAGAAAAAAACACTTTCACTGCCCGTTGGTTTTAGCAGAAAACCAGAGAAAAACCAGAGATTCATCTTTGACTTAAAAATGTGGGGTTACGTTAAGGAATATAGTTTTGTTAGCTATATGATAACTGAAGCAAGAAATCTGTCACTATTGTATATGTTTTATACTCAACTGCCTTTTTGTTATTATCGCTTTTTAGGTTGTTACTTATTTAGTGCTTATTACTAAGGTCCACAGTTTTCCCAGGGTCACAGAATTTTGAGCCGAGCCATGGAATTTGCTGTTTGCCATTGAATTTCTGTGTTTCTGTAGAATTGTGCAGAATTTGATAAATGACAGTGATTACTACAAGGCTTGTTCAAAGCAGCTCGTATTTTCGATCCTCACCAACTGTCCGTCTTGTCTAAGACATTGATCTCCAATCAGTACTGAACTACTTAAGTACAATGGATGAGTGGCAAGTCTGTCTCAACTTGGCTGCAAAACTGGAGCAGCCCCACCCTGATGACATCACCTACTGGTGGTAGTAGTGAACAGGCTATCAAAACTGGCATTGCTAGCAAAGGCATATATTACATCGCTGATGATCACCATGCCAGTAGCCAGTCCTGTTTCTACTATACCCTAGAATTTGTCAACTGAAAGTTTTGAGAGCCTACTTTTCTGTTTGTGTAATCAGTCAGTCGAATGATTTCCAGTGATTGCGACCGATAATCTGGATCAATTAAGTTACAGAATGATATTATGATTAGACTAACAGTCTAATTTCATGTCACTTTTATTGACACTTTGGCAGCTGTTCAGTTGAAACATTTCGATACAGAATTGACAAAGATTTTTTAAAATCCATATTCATCTGACTTAGTCATTTTCATCACACTTTTTGTTACAAAAAAGTGATAATTTATTTCTGTTAGCTAATAGTAACTTTGCGCAAAGTCGGCATTCAGTAACTGAACAGCGGACAGCTCAGTTCACTTATGAAAAGGAGGCTGCAGGCAGCCTTGAAATTTAGACAATTTTCCAGCAGCGATCTGCAGAATTTCACAAACTGGCAAAATTTTCTGCAGAAAACTGTGTGCCCTACTAATTAGGTTATGGCACTGATGTTGATGCTGTTTGAATAGCATGCTTTTGCGTGTATTGTTTTTCTTTATAATATACTTATGTTTAGTTTTTTATCCAGACTACTTGACAGTAAGTCGCCCAACTCGAAGTGCTTCAACCTCAGATGGCAGTGGTGGACGGAGTGATTGTACTGTTTGCTCCCAACTGATTTTAGCCCAGTCCAGTAATTTGTTGTCATCTGGTACTGCAGACCTGTGAATTGGGATGAAGAGACAAGTGAGCCCATAGTTATATTCACCACGTGTATTTTTAGTATGCGTAAAACGCACCAAAATTATTCTTAGTTGATTGCACTAACTGCGATCTCCTAGATGGGATATGGAAAGGATGAAAAGAAAGCTGTTAAAGACAGGCAGTGGAAATGAACGAGGGATTGGATGGGAGGGAATGAAGGAGGGTAGGGATTGGGTAGGGAGAAGAAGGGATAGGAAAAGCTCCCTTCAGATTTGGATCAGGTTCTTGCCTTTATTCAATTTCTGCATAGGTCATTGTGGTACGTGTTGTGGAAAATGTACAGATGCAGATGAACTTGAAAAAAGTTGAAAGCACAAAATTGTCATTTGTATTGTGATCGGATTTGGCTTACTTTAGTAAGTGAATTATTAATATTGTAATATTTCTGGACATTCTGTGCATATCAGTATGGGCATTGGACAGATAGATGCCTTCTTGATCTTCATCTCCTTGACGCTTAATGGTCTTAACAGAATTTGTAAGCAAAATATACGTAGAGACTGGTGTAGTACCTGCCGTTTGAGATTTTGCTTGCTGGCGGTATCAGTCTTAGAAGTTGTCAAATTCCTGCTATTGTCATTTAAGCCTGATTATTAGTAATATGTGGCCAGCTGCAAAATGTGCTCTTCTATCTGATTAACTGGCTGCTGCTTCATTCTGTGCCATCGTCTTGCCTTGTATTGTTGTTAAAACACAGAAGCGTGGTTATGATACTTGTTGTCTTTGATATGTGACTTTTCATCAGATTTGTGTGACTAATATCATTTGCTATGCACTGATAGCGTTGTGTCGTGTCTTTGTGGCATTTGTGTGTACCAAGTTGAACAATGTTTGTCCCCGTTTTTATAGTAAATGTTTATTCTGTGTCATTTCAGTGAGGGATATGCTTTTGTCTTAACTATAGTTCTTAGGCTAATGTAGCATGCCATTGTAGTCTGTATCGTCACATTACATAAATTACTTAATGTTTGCTGATTGCAGAAAACTAAGTACAGTAGCATATTCCAGTGTTCAGTGTAGGGTAGTTATTCTATAAGCCGAATCAAAATAAGTTTTAAGCTCCAACTCAAATGCTAAGGTGTTTATGACGACGTGGATTTCTTTTAACATTTAACATTTATTTGTACTATTTACAGTATTTACAGTGTCCAAAATTGATACATAAAAAGACGCCACGACAGGCCTCCACGATGTTGCCGGAACAAGTGAGAGGGAGTCACGTGACATAAACAAAACAGTGTTTTGCTGTATGTCCACAATGTCTGCCGTGCATGACGTCCCATCGTCACAATGTTGATGGTGTGTTATTGTCATGGTAACTACAATTTATCTTGCTGGCGTATCTCTGCAGTTTGTAGCTGTTCTGTCACTGTAAGCTTGTGCATTTACTGAGTTAATGTACAAAACCTTTCTTTGTTTCTCAAAGGAGCTTCGGCGAGACGTTGAATATTCAACTATCATTACTGTGTGGTGTTTGACAAAAACAACACTGAGCCACTTAGTTTTTACAGGGCGTCAGCATAGCTCTGCTATGCAAGCCCTGTATTAGCTACGATCGGGATGTCCGTCTGTCTGTCCATCCGTCTGTCCGTTTGTCACACGCTGACATTGTGTAAAAACGACGCAAGCTAGGATCACGAAATCTTCGCCGTTGTATAGCCCAAGGACTCTAGTTTTCGGGATAATAAAAATAATCAGAAATTCGAAAGGGTTCACCCCGAGCGAGGGCGTTAAATGAGAGTGGGGTAGGAAAAATTCGCAATTTTTAGCCAATAAGTCGCCTATCTCAGAAACGGTGCAAGATAGGACCAAAGTTACTATTAATCACTAATAGGAAGTCACATACGCCCTTTCGATTGGTGCAATAGTCAACGACCTTGGATGACTCTGAATGGCCGATATGCACACTCTATTGCAGAATTATTAAGTCCCCTGTCGCCTTTCCAGTGACCCCTAAATATATGACCTTGACGGGCTATTTTGCGTTAAATTCTGTTTTCGCACCGGTTTGGCTGGCTGAGACCGCGTGACTTCAGAAAGTAATTGCATGAAAACTAATAAAGATAGACACATACTGTCTACGGCGCAAATCTCCGGCATGGACTCTAGTTTCTGCAGATATAAGGTTTGTGCAGATATTCGGTCGGGTTCTCTAGAAAGGAGACGTTAAAGGACATTGGGGTCGTGCCTAAACGCTCGTTTTGAACACCTTTTCTTGGCTTTCGAAAACTATTGCATAACAGTAAATACAGATAGACCAATACCATAGCAGCCATCATGTAGATCAGGGACTCTAGTTTCTGGCAATATAAAGCTTATGCCAGAATTCGCAGGGGTTCCCTAGAAAGGAGACTTCAAACGACAGTGGGGTCGCGCATTATGTGCACATGCTATGACATCGCATGCTGAAGTGTATGCGCTGTGTGCGTAACAAATTAGCCGTATCCTCGGACGTAGGCTCCTGAGGTGATTAGATGCAGCTGTAGGTCATTATGCGATAGAAAGTGACTTAGGTACAAAGAAATACATTGCTGACGCCCTGTTTCTAAGCGGTAGCTGAGCTTCTTGTTATGATAACTTTGGCATTTATAGATCTATACAAATAATTGTTTAATAAGAAATTCTCTCTCAGTTCGACGCCATCAGCGCTTCTGATTCACTGTAGTCTGCATGTGACTCTGGCGCTATACAAATTGTTTTTACTTACTTACTCTCTAGAACCTAAAGTCTTATATGTATATATATATTCTCCCACCGGTGGTAAACGTCGATGGTTGAAATCTGGCATGTGACAGTATTACTGAAAGAATTATTGAAATTGGTCTGTAATTGCTGAAGTGATCATGGAAATAAAAGAGGTCTGGCTTTTTGTAGGACACAGTGTATTGTTGACTATAGAGCAATAATAGATTTTTATCAATAAAGTGACATATTTGACATTTGAAGAAGAGTGGCTGCAAGTCACACTTCGCATTATTTTGTGTTAACAAAGTTTGTAGTTGTAAGTATTTAAATGTTAAAGATCTGTCTTGCTATGACGGTGTTTATGCGTGCTTTTGTGATCTGAGTTTCTTGTATTGTTTGTTTGTTACTTAAACAGTGCTTTTTCTGTTTGGTAATCTCTGTGAAGATTGCTGTAATTGTTGATTTAAATCTCTAGAATAGTGGTCATAGCATTAATACAGTGTGGTTCTCACTACTTGCCAGCCAGCCACTGGAATGCATTGTTCATAGTTATGATGATGCTGGAATTTTTCAACTTTGGGTTTGTTGTTATTTCTGGTAATTTGCATATGAACACTGTGTGATGAAAAATGTATTGTGATTCACTGACTCTGCCTGGTATCCACTGCCAGTACATTCCGTGATCAGAATCAAAATAGTTTGTCTTCAACAGTTTGTTGTATTTTAACGATATTTATCTACACTTGCTCCTAGTCACGTAGTACTTGTCTACGTTTTGTCCGGGTTAGACAACTTGTTTGCAGCATGTCTTGAAGTTTTCTTCAATTATTCTTACATGCTTAAGTTTTTGAAGTCGGAAGTTGAATATGTTTGCTTCTACGACGTCTGTGCACATTTTCCCTGTATGCTAGGCACAACTAAAACGTCCACTAGTTAATATGGTTACCTAAACTTTGCAGGGTGCAATTACATTTACGTAAGATATTGTAAGCATTATACCTTTAAATAGCTTATGTTCGGCAGTGGTAATATAACTACGTTCATGCCTTGACCATTTTTACCGCGCGTTGCATGTAGTGCAAAGCGCGATGTTGCTATCGTAACTTAAGTCGTCTGTCCGTATGTCTGTCCGTCCGTAACGTGGGCATATAGGTTGGACTTATTTGAAGTTAATTACACGAATAATTAGCTTAGGGTCTTCACCACCACAGAGCTACAACATTGGCAGTCTAATCCAAGGAGAACACCCCAAAATTTGGAAGGAAAAGGGGTGGGGGTCGCTCTTCTCAGCAGAAAACCAGTAATATCTCTGAAATGGGGGAAGATAGGACCAAGGTTACTGTTGATGACCAGTAGGAAGTCGCATACACGCTTTCGATTTATGCCAGAATCAACGACCTTGGATGACCCTAAACGGCCATTATGCACTCTGTTTCAAAACGTGCGTCTTTCGGAGCCCACCACGAAAATTTGAAAGAAGAGACTCTAACTGTGACAAAGATGTATCGCAGTGACTCTAGTTTCTGGCAATGTAAGGTTTATGCGGATATTAGTGGGGTTCCCTGGAGAGGGGGCGTCAAACAACAGTGGGGTAATTGAAAATGTCGATTTTCAGGGCTTTCAAACTCTACGTCTTCAACACCTTTTGAAATGAGACCAACATTATTATATAGTATCATTTAGTCCCTTGTTGCCTTTCCACTGACCCCAAAGTACATGACCTTGAATGATCTTGAAATCTGGTATGGCCTTTTTACATTAGATTTTCACTATTACGAACCGCGTTTCAGCAATTAGGTTACATTTTACTGTAGAATCTGTTTAAACACGTGACCTACAGAGATGTGCGGATGCGGAGTAGCGGACCGTGATCCGTAGAATATTTGGAATCCACTGATGACATTGAATGGCCATTTTGCGTTAAATTCTGTTTTGTGCCAGTATCTTTTCAGCTCTAAAACCTGGCTTTCGTAGCTTGGCTACTCTAAAATTTGTAGTGAATGTTGTCGGCGAACTTTGAACAGAATAGAACAGCTGCGGCATCATGCGGTTTCCTTGCGACAGCACGGCTTTCTTGTTTATATAAGCAGCAGTATTTTAATCAAGTACTTCTTCCTATACTCTGTTCATTTGTGATGAACAGTGTTACTACAGCCTGATTATATATTTAAATTTTGTGTAATTTTTTTTGTTCATATTTATATTTTTGTAGATAGTGCTTCTTAAACAGTTGTAACTTTTAGCAGTGAATTTGCAGTATTTTGAATAAAATACTGTGTATTTGTGTAACAAATTTACTCAGATGTTAGCTGTGTATTGCAGCCTAAGACGTAACGTATATTTTTCACAGTCATAAGAAGTAGCAAACTTGTTATTGGCATTGCAGTTATTACATATTAGATCATATGTAATGGTGTGTAATTGATTAACACGAGAGTTGTTATCTTGCTGAGCTGAGCAGTTACAGCTTTATGGATTAACAAGTGTAAGTTTAAATGCTGCAGTAGTTGTTAGTAGACAGTAGTTAATACAGTAGGCAATTGTGGTATTAATAAGCTCATTATTGTTGTCCTTATGGTTTCTTCTTGTCACATTGTGGCTATACATTGCAGTAGTATTTTTTTTTATTTCTACATGTAAAAGCTGAGTGCATTTTTAGGTTTATTGTACAGTTTGTCATCGTGTAAAGTATCGCTTATTTCAGAATGAATTTGAAGTCGCAGTTGCTTTGTCAAGTTACGTAATTAGTGTACAGGGCGCGCCAAAAAAAGTAATCCCCTAGGAAAAATTCGATATCTCTGGAATTGTAGCAGATTTTTTCACCAAGTTCACAGCGTTTACAGACGAGGATTCAGGCCATATATCCTGCAGATTTTATTAAAATAACAGGTGTGGTTCAATAGATGCAACAGTTTAAACTTTAAAGTTCACTTTTTCAAGTGAACATGCAGTCACGTCTTAAATATTCAGAAATAACGAATCAAACTTTG
>Ga0209679_1000515_pt1 | contig 14270 bp, 13 predicted proteins | sample WorMetHEROISLAND_4_FD_187408 | JGI IMG/M metagenome (GOLD analysis project Ga0209679, IMG submission 187408) | Marine gutless worms symbiont microbial communities from Max Planck institute for Marine Microbiology, Germany - Olavius sp. 2 HERON... ...
GTAAGCCCTGTGCCAATCGCGAATGCGGTGGTCAACTACCTGATACAGCGGGTATTTTCCTATGCAACCGGATAGTCGGCAGCTGGTAGCATAGGCAACAAAGGCGGGTAGGATGTCGGAGGGGATGCCCGAACAATCACAGACAAGTCAGACGGGAGCCGTTTTACGTGCGATGTCAGGCAAGAGGTCGAAGCCTTGCTCCCGAAAGTGCCAGTCGATGGCAAAGGCGCACTGAATACCGAGCCGGCGCATGATTCGAAAATTGCTGCAATCGACCAGGCTCAGGCCACGGCGGCCGGAAGTCAGTACGGCGTCAACGGCCGCAGTGTGATCCTGCTCAGTGACCCAATGAGACACGATGACGGGTAGCATGGCGTCGTTGAACTCACGGACCGCATCGATACCGAGCCGCGCCTGGATCAGCGCGAACGACCCTACCAGCACATAGTTGCTGGTGATCAGGGCCGCCGTGCTTGCGGGTGACAGCAGGCTTATCCAAACCGCTCGTGCCGCGGCGTGTGCCCGGTCATCGCGATCTAGGATTGCGTAGAACGCCGATGTGTCGATAAAAATCACTGGCTAAAGGCGTTTGTGAGATAGGCGTCGTGCCGCTCGGCGACATCCTGCTTGCCGGAGGAAAACCTACCCGCAGCATCAATCGCACGTTGGCGGCGCTCCGAAGGGCCGGTCTCCGACTGGCCCGCGATCCAGGCGTCCACGGCGCGGCGAACCAGTTCGGACACCGATGCGTGCCCACGGGCCGCCCGCCCACGCAGCACTTCAAGTTGCTGCTCGCTGAGTTGAACTTGCATTCGAGGCATTGTGCATGCCGCCATTGACTCAAAAACGATGGCATGATAGCAATCATCACCGCTGCGGGCCAAGCTCGATTGAAGGGAGAACAGGAGGGATCTTTCAAACTCGTCCCGACGCAGAAGGGATCTTCATCTTTTCCCCCAAACAACGCCGAATAATCTCAGAATTGCTTTTAACCGGATAGCTTCTCAATGGCGCAGTCACTCGCCGCCTTTATCCTCAGCGGCTCTACGAATAGCGACCCTATGAACCAGGAAACAAGACGTACCATCTTCGAGCGCCTCCAAGCCGTCAACCCGGCACCGACCACTGAGATCGGGTACTCCACGCCGTTCGAGCTCCTGGTGGCGGTTATCCTCTCCGCTCAGGCTACCGACAAGATGGTGAACCGGGTCACCGCCGAGCTCTTCCCACTGGCCAACACCCCGCAGGCCATCCTCGCCCTGGGGGAGGAGGGTCTCAAGCACCACATCCGAACCATCGGGCTATTCAACAGCAAGGCCGGAAATATCATCAAGACCTGTGCTATCCTGCTCGAAGACCATCGGGGCCAGGTCCCCGCGGACCGCAAGTCTCTGGAGAGGCTGCCCGGCGTCGGCCGCAAGACCGCCAACGTGGTGCTCAATACCGCCTTTGCACAGCCCACGATAGCGGTGGACACCCACATCTTCCGGGTCTGTAACCGCACCCGCATCGCCCCCGGCAAAACGCCCCTGGAGGTGGAGCGGAAACTGCTGCGCTGCGTGCCCCGCCCGTTCCTGAAGGACGCCCACCATTGGTTGATCCTCCATGGCCGCTACCTATGCACCGCCCGCCGTCCCAAGTGTCAGACCTGCCTCATCCGGGACCTGTGCGAGTTTCAGGACAAAACCCCTGAGTCGACGCCAAACTAGTACATAGTTTCGGTCGATATTGCGAATGCATAGGGGATGTTCGTATCAAGCTCAAGCGACTCTACCTGCAATATCGAGAGAAATGAGGTACTAGGGTGTGTTGACATTTAACATGGGGTGAACCCTAACCTCCGGGTTCAGGGCGAGCGCGTATAAATTTGTTGGTGATTAACAGGTTGCTGCCAGCTTCGGGTCGTCAGCCGCACCGGCGGTGGTTCGCTATGACCGGTAGGCGTCGGCTTGCCAGCGCTGGGCGGAAAGGCAACCAAGCCGGCCGGCCGAACCTCAGGAAAGCACGGGTAAGCTAAAGCGCGGGCAAGCCCCCGCACCTATCGCCGTCGACCGACCGGGCGGCAGCGATAGGTGCGGGGCGAGCCCGCGCCTACGAGCTTTCCAGCGCCGGGAAAACCAATCCGGCAACTTCCGTGTTTTCAGGAAGAGTTATACACGCTCACCCTGCCTCCGGGCTTGTCACAGGTCGATCTGAATGCCGACCAACACGCACTCGACCTCGAAGACCAATGTCTAGGCGGTTGTGGGCTACGAGTCGGTAGGGCAGGAAAGGCCAGGGATGGCCGCACCCCGCCTGACGAGATCGTGGTCGTGATCGACGCCGAACGCGATCACGACCCCAATATCTCCCGCAGCACGATGCGGCGGACCGCCTGACCACGGCTCCTTTGCTCGTTCCCACGCTCCAGCGTGGGAACGCCACCTTGGCCGCTCCAGCGGCCAGGCTTGGCGGCGCTGGAGCGTCAAGACCTACCCCCACGCTGGGGCGTGGGAGCTAGATGACAATCATGCTTTTATAATCAATGAGTTAGTTTTTGGACAGCCGCTTAGAGGATCGGCCAAGGACGGACTACACTGAATACTTGAAGCGATACTGCAACCCAGGAACCCCGTCCACGGAGGATGCAATGATCCGGTTGCTCAATAAGCTGCAAGACATCCTGGACGCCTTGCGCGTTATCGACTTCCTGGGACCATTGACGTTGCGGCCCTATCTGGCCCCCGTGTTCTGGGTCGCCGGCGTCAACAAGCTCACCGACTTCGAGTATACGATCGAGCGGTTCGGCAATCCGGACCGGGGATTCGGTCTTCCCATGCCCGAACTCATGGCATGGTTGGCGACCGGCACCGAAATCGTCGGCGCCGTCCTGCTGGTGATCGGCCTTGCCGTGCGCTGGATCGCCATCCCCCTGCTGGTGATCATGGTCGTCGCCGCCCTTGTGGCCCACTGGGAAAACGGCTGGCAGGCGGTAGTGAACGGCAGCTTCCCGTTCGCCTCTGAGCACCTGGGAATATTCCGGTTCGAAGACGCCGACGGTACGCTTGAACGCCTGAGCCGGGCCCAGGAGATACTCAAGGACTACGAAAATTATGACTGGCTCGCCAGTGAGGGTGGGTTCGTCATCCTCAACGACGGCATAGAGTGGACGGCGACCTATTTCGTCATGGTCTTGGTCCTCTTTCTCATCGGTGCCGGCAGATACACCAGCATCGACTACTGGATCGCCCGCCGTTTCCGCCGCAAGGACCGCAACTGGAATGACTTATAAAACTCGGGTTCTCGGCCGCGGGACGTTTCGAGCCGCACAGGCACGAAGGACGCAAAGAGTCGGTGTCGAAGCACCCCTCGCGGGTGCCCCGGCGGATAGTTCAATATCGCCGTTTTCCCATACTCAATAGCGCAGTCGGTGGGCACAGCCCACCCTAACAATCGCACCATGGTCATGCCGGAGGTGTAGGATGCGGTGAGCGCAGCGAGGAGGCGCGAACCGCATCTTTATTCGCAGGGAATCGGTTGTGTCGGACATTGGGTCACTACCAGCGGTTCTCCCACTCGGCGGTATTTACTGTGGGTTAGGGTCCTTGCGCCGCGAGCTCCCGGACAAAACCGAGCAGCAGTTTGGCGAAAGGGGTGCGGTACAGGCCAAGGGCCCGGATCAGGTCGTCGCTTGCCGTCGTGGGATCGCCCGCCGCCAGATGCGTGACACTGAGTGCCGTCAGATGCTCCGTGGCCCGCTCTACCGCGGGCAGGTCGCGGTATCTTCCCCGCCCTCTCTGCGGGCACGACAGTTCGGACAGCGTTCCATCAGGATTCCAGGTAGTAGATCAGGTCGGAGAGCTCGGCAACCGCTTGTTCCGTCGCCTCCGCGTCGTCATCGGCGAGGGCGTCCCGCACCAACTCGACCAGGTTCACCAGGTCTTCCTTGTCTTCCGCGTTAGCGCTTTCCATGAACCGCTCGGCCTTCTCGATCAGGGCCTGGGTCTGAACGGTCTCACGCCGTTCGGGGATGGCATTATCCTGAATCTCGCCTTCGGTCAGTACGGAGAGGCGTTCTCGGGCAGCCTCCAGCTCTTCCTTCTCAAAGCGGGCGGTGGCGTTGTCGATGGTGATCTGCTTCTCCAACCCCGTGCGTTTCTCACGGGAGGTGACGTTGAGGATGCCGTTTACGTCCAGCGCAAAGGTAGTCACGATGACGTTGCCCACGGGGACGTCGCTCAGGCCCTCGATCCGAAAGGAGCCGATCTTGGTATTGTTGAGGGCGTCCGGGTCCTCGCCCTGGTAGATCTGCACCTCGATCGTCCGCTGACCGTCGTGCATGGTCTGGAAGGCATCGCTCTTGGTGACGGGAATCGGTGTGTTTTTGCGGATCAGGGGGGTGAAGGTATAGGGATAGGGTTCGCCGTTGAGGTCCGACCAGGCACTGGTACCGAAGGTATAGGGCGTGACGTCGACCAGCACCCCGGCCACCTGTTGCCCGGAGACGACCGCCGCCTGGATGGCCGCCCCGGTGGCTACGTACAGATCCGGGTCCAGCTCACTGCGGGGCTGCATACCGAGCTCCCGCTCCAGTCGCTGCCGAATCAGGGAGGTCCGGGTGGCGCCCCCGACGGGCAGGATCTCCCGGATATCCGTCGCCGTAAGCCCAGCGCCCTTGAGGGCAATGTGTACCGCCTCCAGGGTCTCGTCGATGTAGGCGGTGATTATGTCCTCGTACTCGGAGCATTCCAGCTCAAGGGACAGGTGCACCGGCTCACCGTCCTGCTCCAGCAGGTACTCCTCTTCGATACGGGCAAAGGGGGCATCGCTGAGGGTGATCTTGGCCGCCTCGCAGGTCCGTACGATGCGGGCCATGGCGGAGCGGTCGTCGCTGGGGTCAAGGCCCGAATATTCTTTGAGGTGGGCGGTGACCTGTTCCACCAGCTTGGCGTCGAAGTCGTCGCCGCCCAGACGGTTGTTGCCGTGACTGGCCAGGACCTCGGTCACGTCCTGGTTGAGGCGTACTACGGAGACGTCGAAAGTGCCGCCACCCAGGTCGTAGACCAGGATGTTTTTGGGTTCCTTGTGCTCGACCTCGTAGGCCAGGGCGGCGGCGGTGGGTTCGTTGATGATGCGTACCACCTCCAGATCCGCGAGCCGGCCGGCCTCGCGGGTAGCCTGGCGCTGGGCGTCCGAGAAATAGGCGGGGACCGTGATCACGGCCTTGGTAACCGGCTGGCCCAGCACCTCCTCCGCGGCCTGCTTGAGCCGTCGCAGAATAAGGGCGGAGATTTCCTGCGGAGTATAGTCCTGCTCACCCATGGGCAGGCGGACATCTTCGTCCATGCGCCGCTTGACGGAGCGTACGGTACATTCGGGATAAAGGGCGTACTGATTGCGCGCGGCCCGACCCACGAGGAGCGAGCCGTCATCCGCCAACCCGACCATGGAAGACAGGATCTCGGCCCCTTCTACCTGGATGATGCGTGGGCGCCCTGCCTCGACCACCGCGACCTCGGAGTTGGTGGTCCCGAGATCGATTCCGATAATAATGTCGTTAAAACAAGTCCGGTTGGTCGGGCTGGTCGTCGTCTTGTGCCTGGTTAGCGGTAGCTCGGCGCCGCGACGGTCCCCGCTTGGGTGCAGCCCGCTTGCGGGTCGGGGCGTGCGAGGGGGGCGGTTCAGTATCCAACTCCAGGTCAGCGATTCCCGCGGCTGTCCTCACGAGGGTAGTCAGCATTTCCGCCGCCGCCTCATTGCCCTGTTGACGCACCAGCTGCTTGATATCACGCTTTATCTCCGGCGGTAACCCCAGCATATCCATTATCTTGTCGAGTCCGGTAGCCGGGGGTGGTAAGAAGGGCATGGGGCCGGCGGCGATGAGGATCTCTTCTATGCGTTGCGCGGTGTGGGTATCCCCTTCCTCCCGAGCGCGCTCGAGGGCCGCCTCCAGACGCTCGAAGTCGTTATCCGAACAAGCGCTGGGGTATTCGGGATATTTGGCCTCGAAGGCGTGGAACTCGAACCGGGGCTCACCTTTCCATTGTTTCAGGGCGGTGCGGGCGGCCTGCAGGCGGGCCTTGTGGAGTCCGCAGCGGCGCAGGGTTTCGCAGGCCGCCTCGACCTCGCCCTTGGATAACTCGTTCCACGGGACCTTGGCAAGTGCCGTTGCCAGATAGCCGACCAGCTCGCCGCTGGGCTTACCGTCATCGTCCAGATAGGTGCGCAGCCGGGCCAGGGTAGCCAGCAGATCATCATGCCCACCCGGCGCCGGCTTTCCGAGCCCGACCAGCTTGAACAGCTTCGGCGGCGAGAGCGAGATCGCTTCCCCGGCCAGCGCCAGTGCCAGGTGGCCGGCCAACCCACCGCCGAGGCGTTCCACCAGGTCGCGTAGAGCGGGGGCCCCCGTCTCGGCATGCTCGATCAGTGCGATCAGGCCCGCTACCAGGTCGATTTCGGTACGCGCATGGGTGCTGCGGGCCCACTCCCCGGCCTGGGCCAGCTCCTTGCGGGCCAGGTCCGGTCGCCCCTTGGGGATCTGCTTACGGGCATGGGCCAGATGGGCCTCCACCAGGCGCTCGCGAACGCCGCTGTTGATGCTGTCCAGGGCCAGCATCTCGCGGGCGATGCCGGCGGCCTTTTTGAACGCACCGGCCTCGATGGCGGCGTCGAGGGCCGCTTCCAGGATCCGCATGTCCCTGGGCCAGCGCGTCCAGGCCTGCTCCAGCAGGCGACGGATATCCTTGCGGCGCTTGCCGCGCCGGTAGTAGCCGATCAGGCGCAGATAGGTGTCGCGGTCGTCCGGGTCCCAGGTCAGGCTCTCTTCCAGCTGACCGGCGACCAGCGTATCGAGGGCCTCCAGATCAGCGGATGGGAGATCTTCGTGTCCCAGGATATCGGCGACGCGGTCGCAATGGCGCAACGCCAGGGCGATGTGCAGGGTGTGCTCCGACTCCGGGGTCTCCCCCGCCCCCGCGCGGATCAGGTGGCGGGCGTAACGCTCCCAGTGTGCCTGTTCACCCCAGGGGTCTTCCCGACGTTCGGCGTCCCAGGCCGCGAGCAGCAGGGTTTCTTCCTTGGTCGGCGAACCCGGACCCGCACCCAGCGCGGCGAGTCGCTTGCGGTTGACCGGATAACCGGCCAGCAGGAGACGTAGCCCCCGGCAGTGGACCCAATCCGCACCCAGGGCCTCACGGTGCCGGTTCATGAAGCGCAACAGAGTCTCCGGCCGCGGGTCCCCACGCAGCCGGTCGAGCTCTTCCCAAAGCGCAATGCGCGTCTGCGGCCAGCCGCGCAGGGCACAGGCGAAACGAACGCTCGTTTTGCCCGCAGCGGCGATTGCTTCCAGGAAGGCAGTCTCGGGCAGCAGGGCCAGTTGAACCGCCCGCCGTAGCTGGCGAAAGGCGGACCCGTTTCCGATCCGGGCGAGGAGCCCGGCCGCTTGCTCAGGCTCGTCCGGTAGGTGCTGCAGGGCCCTGAGGATCCGGACCCAGTCCCGATTAGGGTGAACGGAACGGGATCGCTGCCAATGCGTCCTGCAGGGCCGCGCCACCAGCGGCGTAATAGGCCGTCAGGGCCGTGCGCGCCGATGTTGCATGGAGCACCACCGGATCGTCTGCCGGCAGCCGCTCGACGACCAGATCCGCACCGGAAAGATACGCGGCGGCGAGGAGGGAGCGCACCCGGTCCTGCTGTGGGGGCGACATGGCGTTCCCTGGCACGGACAGGTCAAGCACGGATTCGACGCGCCCCATACGCAGGAGGAGCGCGGCGTGTTCGGGATCGAATGCGATGTCTTCGCCCAGGCCGGCCCGGTTCCCCAAATAGCCAGGGCCTCCTTGAGCATATCCTTGGCGGCCAACTCGCGCGCCCGGCCCGCATAGGCGTCTGCCAGCGCGCGGCGCCAGGCCGGGCGCGGCTCCTGCTTCAGGAGCTGCTTGAACCCTGCGATCGCCTCACGGTGACGCCCGCCGGCCAAGTCCTCCTGGGCCTTGCGTTCAATGGTCGCGGGGGAAAGCTCAGGGACTGCGGATTTCCCGCGCGGGGTGCGTCGCTTAGGCCTTTTGGACATGGTGAGGATGGACGTCGGTACAGGTATCGCCGCGATCAAACGAGGCGACAGTATAGCCTAGCGTCCGGTCCGATGCTTGGGCTCAGAAGCTGTTTGGTTGAAACGGATCCTCGCGTCGTGTTGCGTTACGCTGCGTTCGGCGCCGTGCCTGTCCGGGCGCGGTCCTGGATTGTTTAGCGTTGGTTGTGGAATCCAGCTGAATGTTGTTTCCAAATTTTGTACGCGGGAGTAAACCCTCACCTTCGGGCTTGTCTCCTAATCGTACAGGATTAACAGGATGTTATAATTGATTGTTCAGAGAATAATCCTGTTAATCCCGAGCATTCTGTTAATCTTGTCCTAATTAGCGGTTGGCACGACGGGCTATCCTACCGGCCGGTGCCGTTTCCCAACCATTCATACAGCTCGACCGACATCGGGTCGCACCTGCTGCACCCGCCAGGGCAGGCGGTCTCTCCGGGCAGCCTACGGACCCGGCCCTTGCGTTCCAGCAGGGTGAGCATCATCCGCAGGGCCTCCGGGTCCGCGCCGAGATGATGCGAAATGTCGATCAGCGCCGCCCGTTTCTGCTCGGCGAGATAGGCGGTGAGCCGGGACAGGATCATGGTCGCGACTTTCCCCGTTTTGTCGGCGAGGGGTTCGATACTACTTAAAATTTATCCACTACCGGCGGGTGAATCATCCTCTCCCCACCGTTGTGTCAGTGCGTGGGGAATCCCCAAATGATCCAGCACGCGGGCGACCATGAAGTCGACTAGCGCCGCGACTGTCTGCGGATCGAAGTAGAAGCCGGGATTGGCCGGCATAATCAGGGCCCCTGCCTTGGACAGACGCAGCATGCTCTCCAGGTGGATGGTCGAAAACGGGGTCTCGCGTACCACCAGGATCAGCTTGCGGCGCTCCTTCAGGGCCACATCCGCGGCGCGGTCGATGAGATCCCGGCACATACCGGAGGCGATGGTCGCCAGGGTGCCGGTCGTGCAGGGACAAACGACCATGGCGTCCGGCGGATTGGTACCGCTGGCCACGGGTGCGGTCCATTGGCGGCGGCCGAAGACCCGGAGCTGGCCGGGACGGGCCGCGAACCGCTCGGTGAGGTACTGCTCGGCAACGGCGGGGCACGCCGGGATCTCGAGGCCCGCTTCTATCTTGAGCACGACCTGTCCGGCCTGGGAGACCATCAGGTAGACGCGTGCGCCGGATTCGATTAGGCACTGGAGCAGACGCAGACCGTACTTGCTGCCGGAGGCGCCGGTGATGGCGAGCGCGATGGTCCGGTTCCAGACTGGAGGTCGATCCTGCATCGGCAGTTACTTGTAGTGGGCTGCGCCCACCGGATGAGATGACACGTAGCGAAACCCGGCACCACCGACTTCGCAGTTTCGTCTGAACGCGCGTGGCAATATCCAATCGGACAGGATTAACAGGATTTTTTCTTGTGGCCCTGGACGTTCGCCCCACGGTTACACGCTTTGTGAATTCGTGAACCTGCTCTGCCGGACAACCAGAGCCGAGATCATTATGCACATCCTGTACTATTAGACGAAAGCACGAACCACAAAGAATTGCTCAATCTTATAAACCGCCACTCAGCCGCGTGCCGCCAACGCCGTCCAGTAGTTTCTGATGAATCCCCCCGAAGCCGCCGTTGCTCATGACTACTAGGTGATCGCCGGGCCGGGCCTCGGTAGCGACCTGGTCGACGATGTCATCCACGTGCGCGAAAAGGATCGCCCGCCGTCCGAGCCTGGCGAACAAGGGTGCCGGGTCCCATCCCAGATCCACGGGAGTGGACAGGTATACCAGATCCGCCGATTCCAGGGAGGCGACCAGCAACTCCTGGTGGACACCCATGCGCATGGTATTCGAGTGGGGCTCGAGCACCGCGATGATACGCTCGGTGCCGACCCGCTTACGGAGCCCCTCCAGGGTGGTGGCGATGGCAGTCGGGTGGTGGGCAAAGTCGTCGTAGACCCGCACGCCTCCGCGCTCGCCCCGCAGCTCCATGCGCCGCTTGATGCCCGCGAAGCGGCCCAGGGCGGCGATGGACTCTTGCGGCGGGACACCCGCATGCCTGGCGGCGGCCAGGACGGCCAAGGCGTTGAGCATATTGTGGCGCCCGGTCTGGTCCCACTCCAGGGTGCCGACCGGCTCGCCCTGCAGCAGTACCCGAAACCGGGAGCCGTCCGGGCGCTCCGGCCGGGCTTGCCAGTCACCTCCGTCCCCGGTCGTCTCCCTGGGGGTCCAGCAGCCCATCGCCAGCACCTGGTCGAGGGCCGGCTCCTCGGTCGGGTGGATAATGAGTCCGGTGCCGGGCACGGTCCGCACCAGATGGTGAAACTGGCGCTGGATCATGGTCAGGTCGTCGAAAATATCGGCATGGTCGAACTCCAGGTTGTTGAGCACCAGGGTCCGCGGGCGATAGTGGATGAACTTGGAGCGTTTGTCGAAGAAGGCGGTATCGTACTCGTCCGCCTCGACAACGAAGCAGGGCGACGACCCCAGCCGGGCGGAGATACCGAAGTTTTTGGGAACACCGCCGATGAGGAAGCCCGGGCCCAACCCGGCGTCCTCCAGCACCCAGGCCAGCATGCCGGAGGCACTGGTCTTGCCGTGGGTACCGGCCACGGCCAGCACCCAACGCTCCCCGAGCAGGTTCTCCCGCAGCCACTCGGGTCCGGATGTATAGGGCAGCCCTTGGTCCAATATGTGCTCGACCACCGGGATACCACGCCGCATGATGTTGCCGACGACGACGATATCGGGCACCGGCCGGAGCTGAGACGCATCAAAGCCCTCCATCAGGTCGATCCCCGCCTGCTCGAGCTGGGTGCTCATGGGCGGATAGACATTAGTGTCCGACCCCGTGACCTTGTGCCCCAAGGCACGGGCCAACAGGGCGATACCGCCTATGAAGGTACCGCAGATGCCGAGAATATGAAGATGCATCTCAAGCTCCGAAGTCGAGTAACCCCTAGCGAGGCTTTGCCCCAGACCCACTTTACCCAACTCGAGCTTCGTCGCAAAATCCCAATAGGACAGGATTTACAGGATTACACAAGATTTACAGGATTTTTGTCTTTCCTGAATTTCCTACGCCCTATCGACAAAGATCAGCCGCGGCCAACTTGGAGTAGTTTTTGCGCATAACCAGCAAGCGCTCTTCACAACAAAAAATCCTGTACATCCTGTTAATCCTGTACTATTAGCTAGAGATGCGGATCCATCAAGGAATCCTAGTTACCGGCCACGGAAAGCGGCGGCGGATCGAAGATGTAGCGTTTCCCGGACACCCGCACCCGTGGCGGCCTCAAGGTGGCATCTTATACATCATAACCCTGTTTGAGATTGCGCCAGAAATCGATCCATTCGTGGTTGCTGTAACGGTCGATCTTCGAGGCACTCATGCGGAAGGGAAAGGCATGCACCTGTACCTGCCGTTGTCCGTTGCGCAGGGCGGTCTGCACGAGCCCGTAGATCTCTTCGATGCCGGCGTTTGTCATGGCGTAACAGCCGATGGAAACGCAGTCGCCGTGGACCATCAGGTAGGAGCCGGTGCGTTGGTGGGCACGGTCATAGGCATTCGGAAACTCGAGATTGAAGGAGAGGTGATAGGTACTATTGGGGTTGAGCGCGCCTCGACCGACCTTATAAAAGCCTTCCGGGCTCTGACGGTCTCCTTCCTTGAGCTTGGGCCCCAGCGTGCCGGAAAAAGCGCAGATCGGGTAGGTTTTTATCAGGGTGAAACGCTCGGCTTTGCCCATCCAGAGATCCAATTCCCGTTCCGCCTTGAAGATGCGGATAAAGACGGGATTTCCCCTGGTTACTCCCTTGCCAGTAAAGCGTTCATCGAGCTGCGGAGTCTTCATCGCTGGGTCGGTGGACGGCTCGTGCGGATGAAAGGTGGCTCGATATGAGGATACGATATTCGCCAAGGCCCAGCGTAGCTCGTTTTTCCCCACGATTCCGGTGAGGATTCCGACGGTGAGCGACACAACGACAAACAGGAAGGTTCGCATGTCAGTTGTCAGTTATCAGGGGGCAGGGGGCAGGGGGCAGGAGAAAAGTATTAACCCTAGTTTCTTTGGATTTGCCGGTCCGCCTGGAGAGTAGCTGCATGTCACACACCATACCATCCTTGACCGCCATGCTGGAGGCCCTGATCGCCACACCGTCCGTCAGCAGTGTCAATCCCGGCCTGGATCAGAGCAATCGGGCCCTAGTCGATCTGCTGGCCGATTGGCTGGAGGCGACGGGATTTCGCACCGAGCTGGTGGAGGTGCCGGGGCATCCGGGTAAGGTCAATCTGATTGCGACCCTGGGGACAGGACCCGGTGGACTGGTGTTGGCAGGGCACACGGATACGGTTCCCTACAACGCGGAACGCTGGAGCCATGACCCATTCCGTCTCATGGAAGACAATGGTCGGCTCTATGGGCTCGGTACCAGTGATATGAAGTCCTTCCTCGCTATCGCCATCGAGGCGGCAAGGGGGCTTAGGGCGCAGGACCTGGAACAGCCCCTGGTGATCCTGGCCACCGCGGACGAAGAGTCCTCCATGAGCGGTGCCCGGGCGCTGGCCCATGCAGGCCATCCCAGCGGTCGCTATGCGGTGATCGGGGAGCCGACCGGGCTCAACCCGGTGCGCCTGCACAAAGGGGTGATGGGGGAGGCGGTACGCCTTACGGGTCGGAGCGGCCATGCGAGTGATCCGAGCCTGGGCCGCAATGCCCTCGATGGTATGCAGGAGATTATGGGAGACCTTATGGCCTGGCGCGAGGAGCTCGAACGACACTATCAGCATCCCGCCTTTGCATTACCGAGCCCGACGCTCAACCTGGGCCACATCCACGGCGGGGACAATTTCAACCGCATCTGTGGTGACTGCGAGCTGCACCTGGACCTGCGGGTGCTGCCGGGCATGAGGACCGAAGACGTGCGCTCCGAGCTTGCGAGTCGGGTCGCGGCAATCGCCGGTCGCCGCGGACTCGAGTGGGAGGTAGAGCCCTTATTCACCAGTATCCCGCCGGTTGAAACCCCGCGGGAATCGGCCATCGTCAAGGCGGGGGAGCAGCTCACCGGCCACGCAGCGGAGGCAGTGAGCTTCGGTACCGAGGCCCCCTTTTTCAACCAGCTGGGGATGGAGACCTTGATCCTCGGGCCGGGTAACCTGGCCCAGGCCCATCAGCCGGACGAGTACCTGGAGGTCGACCGTATCCCTCGGACCCTGGAGCTACTGCGGGGGATGATTCGACGTTTCTGCCAGCGTTAGAGACCAAGCTACAATCACTTCGCCAAATAATTCAGGATTGCTCAGTCCTCGTACTCAGTCGCGCGCCGAGCATCTCCACAAACCTTGTGCGCCGGATAGCGTTGCTCGTTTATGGAAATCTTGGCTTCTGCGGCAGCGAGCAGGTCCAGGTCCAAACGCTCGGATAGACGAACCAAGTAGCTCAGGATGTCGGCCATCTCATAGGCGACTTCCTGTTTCTTCTCGGGGGCCAGGGAGGCGCTTTGCGCTTCGGTCAGCCACTGGAAGTGCTCGAGCAACTCGCCGCATTCCCCGGCCAGGGCCATCGCCAGGTTCTTCGGGGAATGAAACCGCTCCCAATCACGCTCTCGCGCGAAGTTCAAGAGGCGTTGATTCAACCGCTCCAGACTGTCTTTAGGCATATTCCCGTGCTCCTGGCTTACTAGTACTCCATTTCACCTTATTTTTCACACTCAGAGCCCCCCAAACGTGCCAAGGCAAGGCACAGCGCGTAGGGAGTAGCTCACCACTCTATTGCCAAGCGCTGTAACGCAGCATTGGTGCGTTTGGGGGGCTCCCTGCGGGCGTGACGAGAAGCGGCCAACTGCGTTGTTGCGCGAGCTTGAAAGAGGGCTCGCTATTCCCGCGCTCGCGCGCCTAGCATCTGGTCGCTTCTCGCCCCGCTGAGAGCGAAAAATAAGGTGAAATGGGGTACTAGTCATACCGCTGCATGTAATCGTTCAGCCCCACCGCATCATTTCGGCAGGGGGTGCTGGAATTCCAAGTGCCATGAATAGGTGCCATGGATGGTGAAAACAGTGGGGGTCCGAACAATTACGCTTTATTGCTTCAATAACTTTAGTGCGCGAAGCGCATCATAGTTGAAACTATGGACGTTAAGTCCCTTCACTTTCAGTCCGTGGCTTGTCCACGGATGAGGACGTTAGTCCTCCAGACTATGGACTTTCA
>Ga0209679_1000516_pt1 | contig 14267 bp, 9 predicted proteins | sample WorMetHEROISLAND_4_FD_187408 | JGI IMG/M metagenome (GOLD analysis project Ga0209679, IMG submission 187408) | Marine gutless worms symbiont microbial communities from Max Planck institute for Marine Microbiology, Germany - Olavius sp. 2 HERON... ...
CACACACACACACACACACACACACAGACAGACAAACAAAAACGAACGCATTATCTCCGCCATTCACTTCGTTCACTTGGCGGAGATAATAATGAGTTGTAATGAGTACGATAACAACTAAGTAAAGCACATCTGTTCGGTTAGATTTTTAATGTCAGATAAAAAGAACATGTTATAGGAAATACACAATCTGTATCTGACATTCAACTGCTAAGCAGGTAATGTTATTAAATTTTGCAGGGCAATAAAAACATTGCTGAATGAAGTACATTAACAAAGTCGCAAGCGCATGCTTCTACCATCTGCACCGGCCTTGGCCTTGACAGCTGAAACGTCACGTGTCTCAAGGCGCGATGAGACAGCTTATCTCAGCCTTCATATTTAATCAGCTGGACTATTGCAACTCAGAACTCTCTTCTCTACAGACTGCCACGGTCGACTATTGCTCCACTCCAGCGTGTACAGAACGCCACCCATTGGGCCTATCCGATCGTCACAAACGTTACATTGGCTGCCCATTTATTGTAGGATCCAGTTTAAGAAGGCGCTATTTATGTACTCTGCACTCACTGGCCAGTGTCCTGTGCCCAGAGTACATTAAGGACGTTGTGACACCTGTCGCCAGTGACCCTGGTCGACAGCAACTACGATCTGCTGCCAGATCTGAATTCATCATTCCACGCTCCAGGACAAAGTTTGGCGGTCAGGACTTCTCTATAGCTGGACCGGAAGTGTGGAACCGTCTCCCGCAGGCCGTGCGGTCAGCTGCAAGCGTCTGCCAATTTAAATTAACACTAAACGCTCACTACTCTGAGCTACACTTCAATTAACTCTAGCTGACAGCTGCTATAGAAAGCATACTGATTTTAACCAGTTTTAACCTATACCGTCTGTTCGTTTTTTTTTACGTTTTGTGACTTTTGTAATAGCTTGCCGGTCTGTGTACAACATTGTTTTGATATCTGACATTGATATTAATAATGGTTTGTGTTTTATACTGTGAATCTGTTGTTTTTCACCTAAACGCATCAAAATGCATTTGGTGGCCGAGCTTCCTGCTGGAGGAACGTACAGTGTTCCCCGTACCCTCTAGCTGGATTAGGGGGGACAAGGAAGGAAGGGAGAGTACGGGAAGGAACGGAGTAAAAGTAAAATGGTAAAACATTTTAATTAACACACGCATAAATCAACACGGTAATGATCAGCAATGTAAATCTCACTTAGCCGCAATGTAACATCAATACTGTTACATGAAGACATAGTCATATAATAATTTACATCAGAAACAATTATCAAAATTATCAACCACGCTGCTCATTCATAATATTGATACAATTTTGCATAGCCTCAGTCAAATCGGCAATAACATTAGTACGGGTAACAGTACAACAACTGCAATGAACAACTGTACATCAACCAACCGTGGAAGTAGCACGTGAAGCGACACCTTGTGTTTAACGTCTAGTTCATTGGAAATACACGTACACAAAAATTACGTAAACAAAATGCACCAGATATAAACCTCGAGTCAAGCTAATCCAATTACACAGTGTGAAAAAGGATACAAATCAACTAATACAGGCAGTGGCATACGCAGACAGCGGTTCAAACAGCATACTGAGGATAAAAAAATTACTCAAGAATAAAAATTATAGCCAGTACTTTATTAATGCTGTGATTATAATTGCGATTCGACTACAATACAACTACGACATATCGCATGCACCTGCTTCCATTCGATGCGATTCAATGCGAGCAAAAAATGAACATGTCACTTTTTTGTCGTAGTCGTATCGTAGTTGTATCGTAGTCAAATCGAACGCATATCGTAATTTTGATCACTTCCATCATAATCGAATGCGTCGTGGTATCATCATCGAACCACAACTGTGATATTGGCTTAAGGCATGCAAAGTTATGTCTGTCTTAACTGCTTTCCATTTTCTTTTTGGTCAATAATGGTTTGTGTGTTTTATAGCGTGAAATGTGTTACAGGACAGATGCCCTTCCTGCTGCCAATACAACAGCACCAAAAGGCTGAATGATGAAGCACTGAATCACTGCCATAACAATTCCCAAAAGTTTTCGTTTAGAAAACAGCCAAACCCGAAGTAACTGTGGAAAGTGGACCAGCTAAACAAAAACCAAGCATGTTTGTGAAATACTATATACATGTAGCTAAAAAGCATCCTGTTTACTCTATAAATGATGTACAATAATCACTGGCAAATATTTAACTGATTACTACAGAGTTTTGTTGCGTATTATTGCTCATTAGAGACATCATAGTATGGGATTACAGGAAACTCAGAAGATTACTGGATCTAGATTTTATAGACAACATCGATGTGATGAGCAACACGAGATATAATATGAAGAATGACAGCACGAACATAAATGCAGCGCAAGTCCGCTTACACGTACATTGTGAGAGAAGTCAAAAGTCATGTCAATTGGAGATCAACCTCCAATATCCATCATCAGCATCAAGTACGTACAGTACCTTGGAAACTGACATTCTAGCTACACTGGGCAAAGCTGCAGCCGTCTGTGAACCAAGTTACACAATGTGAATGCGTCAGACCACTAGCAATGCTACCAAGCTCTATTGCTGTTACATCCACAGTGGAACAGCACAGCCAATACGTCAAATGTTGGCTGTATTTTCACCAATGATGCACCCGAATCATATTACGAATATCACGGCATTATCACATCACCCACAATAAAGAATTAAGATCGCGCAGAATACTGGAAGCTTAACCAGGCAGGACATCTGCTTTAGCTACCAATAAGTGTAGCCACGAACGTGGAACTGGAGACTGACAAATGAAAGTAGGGAAGGCTACAGGAACACGAATGCACTCATTGAATAGCTGCAGGAAATGGTAGTCACTCAAAGAACAGAGGAAGAGAGTTTCCACTTAAACAATATAGTTACCCACAAGATAGGAGAAACTCCAGTCTAAGTAAAAACAAAAATTTTTGTACACGATTAATGCACTAATGGGCCTGCCCTGATGTTTGAGTATGAATGAGGCACAGCCAGACTGAAGCAGTGCTCAGTTCACCTTCCCGGCCGGAAAGTGTTTGTTAGCCTATGTTAAGCAAATTAGTGCACTTGCTATGAGATTAAATTCTTGCACAAGCAGGTGACTAAATTCAGATAAAAGAGCACTTGCCCATAGTCTAGGCCAATTGTGAAATAACAGGTGGTTGCCATATGCTAAGTCATTCAGGCTATGGAAGCCAGCTTCCTGGTCTAGCAACATTAGAAATCTGTCATGCCTGGATGGGCGGGGCCACATAATATGTCAGTCCTGGAAATCCACGGCTTAAGCTAGGTCTACAAAATGTACAGTATAAGAGACCTCTAATTCCTGGCTCAACCTCCTATCAAGTGCACCTCAACATACTTTCATTACAATATGCTTACAGTAATGACGGTCGCAGCACTGTACTCAAAACACTACTCTGGCATGTGAAGTAATGTACATCGAACCAGCCTGGCAGCAAGCTTCAGTGCACTGCGGCTATAAAGTGTTGCTCAGGCCACCCCTTCGCAACAACATACATCCACTATTAAAAACAAGTACGAAAGTTACTATTGGACCCGGAAGGCGCCCGTTTGCTTACTTTCTCTCCTACGTCATTACAGTAAGCCTCACCTGTGCATAAATATTCATCATTACGTTCCACCAATTGGGTGCAGCGTGATGCATCGAGCTGCAACCTCACTGGCTGCAGCAGACCTCTTATTGTTAGTGAAGTTCCAATGTCAAGTTTGAAATCGATAACATGAAACAAACTTTGCTAATTACTCATTAATTAGAAGAAATTAATTTAAAAATCTGAGACGGTAGATCTGTAGGGAATGTCAGGACGAATTTGTATGCCAAGTTTCATAGCACTCCCCCACATATTAAGAAAGCTCAGAGATTTTTAGAAAACTGATTCCAAGAACAAGAAGAAGAACAACAACAACAGTCAGGGTAGCATTTGGGGACCCACCTTCCGGGTCCAAGCACTAGTTGTTGCCAATCAATGTTTCATAACTTGACATGCAAGTGATAAACAGTAAGCAAGAGATCAACTGACAACTGAGCCACACTGGCCTGACCTTGTGAATACAAAAATGTGTGTGCCATAAATTTATTATCGGAACTTCAGCGTAGAGGATCATAAACCATTCAACTCGAAACGAACACAACATGTGCTCACTTACAGTGAAATTCTGCCACTCAATAATACAAGCTACACGCTAACACATTCAAAGTTCGGCTTAAGTTTAACTATACAGTGCATCACTAGTTTTCCGACTAACTGAAGTGGCAGAGAAACAATTGCAATGTAACATGCATTAACTGTTTGTCCCATCCCAGCAAATACTTACTGTCAGATTATTTCAACTACCCGTCCCTTCAGTGCCCTGACGCTGTTGACTGGGCAACAGACAGGGCATCTGGCCTGTAAAAAGCCCTCAGGGTTCGTACAGATATTAAAACACTGTTTTCCAGGACTTGCAAAGACCAAGTTCCAGGGTTTTCCAGGACTCAAAAAATGCGTTTTCAAGGACTTACCAGGATACACTCCATTCACAAACACGGTTGCATGAGGTCAAAAAGTGCACATACCAAATCAGTTTTCGATGTAACTGCATTACAGTAAACAAGCCCAAATCCAATACCAGTATTTCTAAAATCCGAATTGACCCAGGAGGTGACAAAATGCACACAATTATTACAATTTCTTCTCTAGGGAGCGATACTTGAACCAGAAAGTAAAATTTTTAGGACCACTACTTTAGAATTCCAGGACCTATGGCTTTCCCAGTACTTTCGAGGCCTGGAAATCTCAACATCTTAATTTCAGGAGACTTTCCGGGGTCTGTACGAACCCTGAGCTCCGCTACAACAGGTTTACTTTTGGAGACCAGCCTAACCTGGAGAACTTTGGAAAAGCACGACAGTTAAACAAAAGCCGAAAGTAGTAGTAACTATCTAGAAGAAATGTACACTGGGATGTAATTCCGTAGTGACAAACGATTTTGCAGCACGGACCTTTAATAATACCTACATTAAATAACCACAACCACTAGCTGATGCCATATGTACAGTCATATTAAAAAAACAACTGACTCATGTGCGTGTCTGCTAGCAAACAAAAAAAGTCTAACAAAGTCAATAAATTCTAAACATGGCTGATGTATCTGCAGCCACAAGTACTGAGAGCATTCAATATAGCAATCTCAGACTGGTGGCAGACACTTGTTAATAAACTTCTTTACGTCTTCCATTTCCTACACATACACAACACATACATGCACCAGTTTAAGGGCCATTTTACATTCAAAATGACAGCAAGATCATAAATGCAGCTGTAGTGTATGTGTGGGTAACAAAAGGGATGAGCATAGAGTATGCGTGTCGTGTCAATCATTACAAGCATTGACCACCAGATGGAAGTCCAAGTGGAGCGAAAGCACGGTGCTAGACCGGTTAATAATTATGAGTGACAGGACGGAACGAACGGCTGGCGGCCAAGGGGGTATAGAGATGGCATGCAGAGTAAGTCTGGGGTCTGTCTGTTCGTGTGCTACGATGCCGTCAAGAGCCCGCGGCAACAATGACAGCCCGATGGCAGAATAGATGTGTGGTTGTCTGTATATACTGTAATAATAATACGGCACATAACTGTACATCTTCTGTCGTTACTAACTCGGCACACTACCACTACCACAAACAGCAACACAAATGGAGTCATCATCATTACAGCAGCGTAAGTCGGCTTACACGTACATTGTAAGAGAAGTCAAGAATGACTATCATTTAAGAATGTGCAACACCTCAGTTACAGAGAACTACTACATTATCACATCAATATCACATTTCAGTATTTCTCCATCTGTTACTAACTTTGCGTCCTAAGCCAGAACTTTTAATATTCTTCTTAACATACAAGATTTCTACGACACACTTTGATTAGCAAGTCCCGCTCCTGTGATAATGCACTAACGAAAGTGTAAAAAGTAAGCATCAGTGTTCTGTTATCTCGATCTTTTCCATACACATCTCAGGTTAGGTTAGGTCCTCCAGTTACCCAGGGATAGCTGCAGAAGGAAATTTTTTCCAGGCCAGCTGCGCTTCGCGATGCTAAACAACAGCATAAAAGCACTGAAGGAAAACTATATATCACCGCAATTACTACTACCAGTATTACTACTACTTCTGAGCCATTTGCACTTTTTTTCTACGAGAATCTCGTAGCTGCTAGTGTAGAATGTTCGTCTCGCATCGTAGAAGTCGCAAGCTGCTACGAGATTTCACGAGCAAGAAATTTCTTTGCTACATTTTGCTAGCTCCACCCACAAAATGGTGACGTCGATGCCGTTAGTGAGTAAGAGCGGACAGAGTATGGCTAGTGTAGAATTCTCGCATCTCAGCGTCTCAGACTTTCGCGAGAATTCCCGAGCCGTAGAACCGAGATTCTCACAGGAAAATAAAGTGTGATACGCGGCCCTGATATCTGATATTTTCGTCCAAATTTAGTTCAGCTATTGAAAGGTATTTAATTTGCAAACGGACAAATATGTACTGATTTCGAGGTCTGTGAAAAGAAATGCAGCAGCTATGGCAGACTTGTTTCATTGAAAAGTTAGAGTGCAGGTACATAATTAATAATTATTGGTCTTTTGTGGACTGATTAAATACTGGTATGCCCTGAATGATTGATGTTACGATGTGGTCCCAGCAGTTCGACGTATTTGCTCGTTCTGTGAACAAAAGTTAATCCACTCGCATCCCAATAATTCTAGGCATCCGTTCTTTCAACCCAACTGTAAAAGCATTACGGTAAATGCCAATGAATGCGAAAGAATGTGAGAGAATTTGACAACTTTTTTCGGTGATCACGCCGATCAATTGGCCATTTTTCGTCCAAAATTGTGAATGTTGTTTTTCGTCCAAAATGCTAAATTTTGCGATTTCGTCCGTTTTTCGTCCAAAATGAATTTCTTGTGTTCCTACTGATTGGTACACGTACATATGCTAAATCAATGACACATCGACCCCCCCGCCCCCAACGTGTATGCCTCCAGACCTGCTCCACCTGCAGCAATAACTCACTCAAATATCTGACCTCACTGTGACTTAACCTCAACCCCTTGACCTTCAAAATCTAATCAGTTCATATGTACCTTCAACTACGTGAAATTCCTTCCACTGGTTTATGAAACATCGTGCTAACAGGAGTAACGCCCGGACGAAAGCATCCACTGATGGAAAACCCTGAAACATAATGCCTATGACACACCTATCAGTGGGCGAAGGCATACAAATCAAATGCATGCAGACACACAATCTGTTACAACTAGCAATGGTACATACCTCTTCACAAGAGCTGTGGCCCAAGCCTGGATATGATTTGAACTGCAGCTGGTTGTTGAATGTGTGGATTAGCTGCGACGTCATGCTGCCAAAGCTGTGTGCGACCAACATGTCATCCTGACCGTGACACTGTAGTATAGGAGTAGCCTGGTTGGACTTAACCACCTTGGCACACACACATGCAAATGCTAATACATCAATTAATTCCACTGCAATACAGCATGCCCAGATATCTAGCAATGTTCATCCACATTTTGAGTTCACTACTGAATTCACGATTTTTCGACCCAAAAAATTTGCAAAAATTATCAATGTGCACACAGTTACAGATTTACAATGCTTCTGATAATTGGTAACATTTTATGGACAACAAAAAGCCAAAACAAGGTGTCTGATGGAAAATACGGCAAATATCGCACAATGACCAATGTTCACACTGTGACATCGAAATGTCTAACACTGTGGATGATTGTCCCTTCACAAAAATTAACAACTACACACTGCCTACGAAAATGCTGGCTGACAAAATATGATGCACCCGACAACAAAGTGTATGCTGCACCCGAGTCAAATCCATCAACGTAACTAATAAATCACGTCTGATCTACGCAATTTATAAGTCTGTAATTTACTCATAATCCGGGATTAATCCCATGTCACTTGGTAAATGGTGAAATATTCTCTGACCTGACACTGTACTGTTGTATGACACTGATTTCTAACAGATGTTACACAGAACTTAATATAGGTCTCAAAATGCAAAGCCAATAAAGTCACGTAAGATTAAAGAAATGCACTGTCTTCACATACAGCGGGGAATGTCTTGTGCATTGGAAGCCATGTACTAAGACCAACGATGCCGGCCACTGGCTTCTGAGATACTGTAAAAGCCGAAAACAATGCAACAGCGCCACCTTGAGAAAAACCACCGATGACTATCCGACTTCGGTCAATGCCTTTTTTCTCTTCCTCAGCTATCAGTTCCTGCACTGTAACAAGTAAGACAGCAACTACTTCCACTGTTGGCAGCAATATCATGCACATCAACGCAAGGCCACTCCGCACAGTGAGTTGAATTATACAGTTACACAAGAATAGTTACGTCGACAAGATATAATGTGGCATAAAAATGGCAAAACAGTGGCATGTTTTATTATTGCCATAAATTTGTGGCACAGTTTCTGCGTGGGCTGGTCGGTGCTGGCAAAATGTGTGGTCTGATCTGTACTGCCTATCTTCAGTCAAATATGTGAAGTAAAAAGACCGCTAGCCTTTGGGAATTGTTACAGCATGACATTTTATAGGCCAGATGCCCTCGCTGTCACTCAACAGAGTGTCTAAAGTGGTCCGCACAAGTGCAATATAACTACAATACAACTGCAATACAAAAATTTTTGCAATACAATGCTGCAATACAAGTTTTCTACAACTTGCAGAAAACTTGCAGGCTACTTGCAGCAGTTGTAAAAAAACTTGTATTGCAGCTGAAAATAAAACACTAAAACATTTTTGCAAATGTTTTATTTTACACATGCAACCTTGGTCTTAAAGGCAAAAAGCCCCTCACTTAGTTGAACCATCAGCATTAAAGCATTGAAAGAGAACAGAATATATGCAGACACTTACACAATTCAGACGCTTCTCTGATACCAGCTTCATCCTCTGAGCTGCCAGGACTGAGACCTTTGATGTCAAACCTGGAATCATTTACATCTTATCACACGCAGTCAATGAATTCGAAACAATAAACACACAAGAAATGTTTAACTAATGTTTACTGATTTAATACGTACTAAACACACACATCTGGGTGGCCACTTTCCAGTCTTCATCAAATTCCCCGACTTTTCCAGAGGTTTACGACATACTGGCAACAGTATACAAATGACTTAAATAAAACATGATCATTATGATGTGGACTGGCAAGATAAGTTTCTGTTTACTTCTTTGGCAGTCCATCACGCTCATGTCATCTGCACTTCATAGAACTCAGGCAGTCAGGCTACGTTTATTCTGAGACCATTGAAATTGCGGTAACACACCACAGGCAAAACACATTTTCCTGACTTTTTCCACATTCCCTGACTTTTCCTTTTGACCACTGTCAAATTCCCTGACTTTTCCAGGTTTTCCAGGTTCGTGGCCGCCCACTTAGAAAATTACTGGGACTAGAACCAGTCAGCCTGTCGATTAGGAGGTGCAGATTAGGGTGGTTTGGACATGCTGAACATAAAGACTCGACAGAGGGACATCTGAAGAAGACCTGAGAGTTTGGCCTGTCCCGTGAGCATGCTCATGATAGAGATCAATGGAGACTGAAAATCAATGGGGAAAGTGACTACCTGGGTTTATCTGGAAAACAGCTGTTAAAAAGGTGCATGTGTGCGGTCTGGAGAGATCCTACACACCGCCAACCCTTCACATGGAGCACGGCATTAGACAACGACGACGACGTGTGGTCTTCCATGCAGCTTTGAAGCACTGCTTAAGCTACCACTACCAGCAGACTTCAGCTGTAGCCATGGTGCAATTAGCTCACAGTACACGTAGAAAGCACGTTTACAGCCTGCATTACATCCTTCGTATTATGTTGCGCATTTAGGAAAGAACATACTACACACTGAAAACATGACAACGAGCCCGTGCTGGACCAGCTAAGGATAAAATGAAACTGACTTACAAATGCAAAAAGAAATGATGAGAGCACTGCCACACAAGCACCACAATGAACACTGCAAGGCCACAGAGGAAGAGGATGACTGAAGAACATATGGAAAACAGATCTCAAGAAAGAAATGTAGATCGCAGCTTTTAAGTATCGGTACTGATGGAAGAAGAATGGCAGTACAAGACGGAGCTGAAACTGCTGCATGGAGACAAGTGGTTTGTGGCCTATTTTCTACCGGGAGCAACAAGCATAAGTTGAGGAAATCACGTTATGTTATACCAACATCACACCCAATTAGCTTAATTTGATCGGCTGTGAATCTGTGAATAAATCTGCTGACAAATAATGTAAAGACTAAAAATGATCACAATTTACTTTTAAGACCGAAGAATCTACAAACAACAAGATATACACACCATGACGGCATCCGCATTCCCCCATTCAATGTCACTGGCATAATTTTCCTGAAACGACAAACGAAATATCACTTTTAACAACTGCTACATGACAAAGTGATATACTATAACAACAATACTGTCTGCATGTGAATAAGCACAATTCTAATAACCACCATTCCAATATTATCAATATGGAATACAATATTATTTCTAACTGGATTTTTCTTCAGAGTAATTTTCCAGCAGTTACTCCAGATTAAGGCAGATGATGTTTTGGCAATTGTAGGGATGTTAAAGAGACTAGAATTTCCTGGATCCCAAAATATTTCCTACTCCCGGGAAAAAATTTCCCGAATGGGATAATTTTGGAAAATTGCGCAAAATTCACATCAAAGGCATAGAAACAGCAAACTGTTGTAAAAGGACAAAAATTAGCTTAAGCACGTCACTCATTAGGTAGACCCATGAGTTTGAGTCCCGAGAAATTTATTTCCCTCCCATAAATTTCCTGGGATAACAATTCTAGGCAACTGTCGGAGGCTTGGAGCAGGACTTGAATAGGATGCTCTTCCTGTTGCCCAACAAACAGCACCACAGCACTGAAGAATATGGGAATATACAACGAGAGCATTGTCACACTACAGACGAAGGCATATGATGAATGAATACTGGCTTCAAGGACTGTGCAACCTACCTTATATACTTGCATTATAAGTTGCAAAAATTCACAACAAAATTTTGCCTGAAAATAATGGCGGCGACTTATACCTGGGTCATAAAAAGTTTTTACTACTGGCCAAATTGTGCATTTTCCAATATATAACTACGATTCACTTTGCCGTCTTAACCGTGTTTCCAGCTACGACTTATATGCGGATCAATCATTTTAGACCAGATAGGAATTCATTTCTTTAGGGGTGGGGGCGACTTATATGCAGAGCAACTTATATGTGAGTATATACAGCATTTGTAAACCAAGCAGCTGAGAACAAAAAAGGAACAAGACTGCATTGCACACCACAGACGTCCAAGTAATCTGGAAGATATGGGGGCTATGGGCAAATATATGTATATATACTGGTGATATTGTGTGTAAGCTGAGACAAATGACTATTTTAAAATAAATCAGTAAATTCCGTGCATATATTCATTGATTTCCACAACTGTGCAGAGCATCTGATTAATCGAATATTAATGCAATGCAAACTCACAGAAGAAAATCAGCAAATATGCTCAACAAAAAATGCTTACGCTGATGGACAGATATACTTGACATGCGGCATTCGAATCTGATTGAACATCTGTGACCAGCCATGTCTAACAAAAACACAAAACCTCATACTGTATCAAACATATAAAAATGTTACCAAGGCAGTGGCTACCACGTGCTTCATGAAGCTGTAACATAATTTAAAAATTAGCCCCACGTGGGACTGACAGTCTACTCCTCCTGTGAGCCAAGTTCTTCCAAGTTCAAAGTCATGTGATACAAAAACTAGGATAGACACCAAAAATATGGCCCGATCAAATTTAGATAGTGTCTAGTCATCTGCCAGCTCCCACAGAACACAATAATAAAGTAGCCTAATAAAAAAGTAACACAGTCATAATAAAACTAGCACAACTATCTTTAACAAATAACGACTGCAATTACAACAACACCTGGTACACTGCCAACTTATTATTTTTACTGTCATATCATATTAGCCAGCTAAAATATTACTGCTTACCCGGTGTCACCTAGTCCATGAAGAAAGATGACCTAAACAAAATTAGCACAAAACAACGGCAAAAGATTATGAGCACAGCCAAACTGCAGGCATATTATTACTGTACTGGTACACACTGATGTGGTCTGACACTGCAGCACCATATTACAAGACCATTCTAAAACAGGCAAAATCGGGTCTCAGTCACAAATGTAGTTATGGAGTTTTTTTAGGAAGAGACTCCTTCAAGTTAACTGGCTTCCCACATCTGACTTATCCCTTTTATAAACTGCAGACATATGGACTGATTTCCATTCAAAAGATAGCTCTTTTGGGAAACCGCTAAGTGATGAAATCAACATCAAATGTTAACTATTCCTAACCCTACCGGTACCTCTAACACTCTGTCATGCTACCACACCAAGTGATTGTCACTGTGTCACCAAATTCATCATGTCACACTTTCATGGCAATGGCTACATGGAATCTTCTCTGTACACATCGTGTACACAGCCGTACCATCACGCACTCCTAGGGACATGGCTGCCAAGCACAAATCCTTACTCTAATCCGATATCTTATCCTTACCCTAATTTATTTAACAAATCAACAACTGTATGCATAACGGAATGGAACTACACATGGTTTCTCCACCATCAAATGATGTCAAAGCAGCACATGTATACCAGAATCAGATTCTACTACTGTCTAACTGAGGTTGATGGCAATATGGTGGCCGTTTTCTGTTGACCGAGAGCTGATTATAAAGACGATGAATGTTGAATACTAGGTTAAAGGTACTTTTCAATATTTCTATTTTAAAGTACTGTTCTGTCTTTTGGATTTCCATGCTGTCTGCTTTGAGCTTTAATGCGAGCCGAAAATTAACAGAACTTTGCACCATCCATCACCACATACCAACATTCATCACCATGGCAACCAGTTTGGTCTATCAAGTCATTTTTCATCCTGTGGTCTACCAGATCAACTGCAACCACCTAACAGCCACTCCCTATTATGCAATGAAGAACATGCCTATAATGGGATAAAGTGAGGATGGACTCGAGAATTTATTTGTGCTGATTTTGTTTAGCTTGTATACTATTCCTTCCCAAGTACTGTTTACTTACAGCATTTCAAAATGCATACTCTTCACAATTCACCAGCATGTCCTCTTCATGTTCTTGGGGCGACTGGAGATTAGCGATGTGCTCTACAACGGACGTCGTCTAGGTGAGATAAGTGCGTCCCTATTACAGTCGTTAACCACGCAAATATACACAGCCATGCCACACTCTACGGAACGAAAAAGGACGCATTGCGAAGAGCGCGTCACTAATGCATACACTGAGTACACTCAGAGGCTTATAAACTGCAGTGACAGATACTTACAAGGGACGCACTCTCGCTGCAAAGTGTAAGTTGCTGATTGACAGAAAGCATGTAGGACGACACAAAAATTTCACGCGTGGTAATACATGAGTCAGTGAGTCATGCTGCTGCTGCTGCTGCTACTCAGGCTCGGAGGCCTTAGTATGCGTTATGGCCGCGACTCCCGCGCTGCAGTAACATAACATCTCCTGCACTACTTCCATGGCACCGGTGGTCGATGAAAGAGGTGCAATGCTGTCGATGTCGACATAGCAAACTTCGATTTTGAATTTGACTTGTCATCATCAGAATCTGATGCTGATGCCAAGACTGATATGTTTGTTTAGTTCCTTAACAGGTTAGATATTAAAAAATCTAATATTTTAAAAAATAGAAGTTGACAGCTAAATTACATCGAAAAAGTGTGTAAAAGACGCGCATGCCTGGTATAAAATAAAGAAATCGAAAACTAACCCTAACCCTAAGGGTAAAGTTTCACCACTCATCAGACCCCTCCCGTCACCCCTCCCCAGACCCTCCCCAATGACATAGATAAATTACGCCCAAAAGGGTCTAAATTAGAGCTGTCGAATTAACGCGTTAATTAACGCGTTAACACGTTAAAGAATTAATCGCAATTAAATAAATTAACGCCATTAAAAAAATTAACGCACATACGTAAATTCTATGAAGCAGGAGTTCCAATATGCAATTGAACTGCGGTTATTTGACGATC
>Ga0209679_1000517_pt1 | contig 14256 bp, 7 predicted proteins | sample WorMetHEROISLAND_4_FD_187408 | JGI IMG/M metagenome (GOLD analysis project Ga0209679, IMG submission 187408) | Marine gutless worms symbiont microbial communities from Max Planck institute for Marine Microbiology, Germany - Olavius sp. 2 HERON... ...
ATAGCATACTCTCTCAGCAACATCTCTGCCAAAAATTACCGAAATCGGTTGATGTGGGTTGAATCTATAGTGTGTAACATCAGTGTCGTTTTTTTTGGGACACAGTGTACAACATGTGCTTGAAGTGACTGACTGACAGACTGACTGACTGATTAGCTGCATGAAGAATTAGTTCATCAAATGAGTCGAGCTTATTGTGCAAAGTTCAGTTAAAACAAACAGCTGTTAGAACAACTTATTGGAAAGTCTTGTCTCCAAAACCTTCTCCAGTTTTTACTTCTACTAACCTACCGACACAACTATGTTCATAATGTAACAGGCGCAGTACATATTTCCAGTTTCTAGCGCCAGCATGCTATCTGACGTCACATATGCACCATCATTCTCGGTCTTCAGATGGCATTTCAGGATATTTCAGTTCTACTGTTTATATCCCCATCTCTTCACTGGACACACAAAATATGGATCCAGCAATGGTTTACTATTTATATTTAGGCCACGTTAAAAATATCTCTGTGACGATGATAACTGCGACGTGGGGCACTGACTCATTTTCAACCTTACTGTCAACATACATAAATTCTCACCAAAATTCATCAGATATCTTGCGAGCTGGCAAACACATGCTCAGGTAAACTGGCACAATTGATAAAACTGCGGCAGTCAACAACTGTTTACGTGAGGAGTCCAAAAAACATATTCTTACCATCAGTGCCTTCAGGTCTGTGAGCTCCTTGCCACAAAGTGGACATGTCTGCAGATCCAACGTGACATCCACTAAAATACACAACAGTGGACAACTTGTTAGCAACACGTCTATTTGTTTACTTTAGTGTGCCGTGAAAACCCAGTATAACGCACACAACTTTCTGATGAACTATCAGACAAGTGTGAGACATCAATAAATAACCTAACTGTTACTTATCACGACGGTCAAGCATTACAAGTTAACTAACACAGTATTATGATTGGCTTGTTATGTAGTTTTATGTCATGCTAGACCATCATTTCACATCATCTCATCAAAGTTATCTGTTCACACACACACAGATACACACAGTTTTAGTGGCCAATTACCAGGCGAACCTGGGTAAGCTGGTTGCCCTTTGGTTGCAATGACAGGCATATCATTATTACTTAGGCCTAAGCTGTATTCCATTTCAAAAGCTAACAAAACCAGTCTGTCTAGAGATCATCACCATCATCATCATCATCATCATCATCATCATCATCATCATCATCATCATCACCAACATCACCATCACCATCCCCATCATCATCACCATCACCATCACCATCACCATCATCATCATCATCATCATCACAATGCCAGCATTCAACCATAGTCTTCCATCACTGCAATTGTCCACCGGTACTGGTATCCTCTGTCTTCCGCCGGCTCCACAGCCTCCCTTGATGAAGCCTAACTCTGACATCATGGCAGACCTGTCAGTACAGTGTGCTGAAATTTTCTTCAACACATTTAGCAACTAAGCAATAGTGACTCCTGAGCCACATTATTTAAAAATAAACTTGTTGCTGATTGGTTTTTTATTTGGTGACTGTCACACGACTGTCTGCTACACGACTGTCTCCGGTCTGCACATGGTCGACGAACGCCAGCCTAGACAGCAGGTGTTGAGGACTGAGCTAGAGTGGAGCATGACACTGCGGCAACATGTCTGAAGTGGCCCACTCTGTGCCTCTTGACAATGATGATAACCTCAGACAACCCTCTTCACCCGAGATCTAGTCAAGACAGTCTAGATATAACTTACGAATAAACCATGCAAGCCAAAAGTATGTTTTCTTTCAGACAGTGAACCTCTGTTACACCAGACTACAGAGTTATCTCATTCAATAGCGCAATAGAGATGTTTGCATGACATTGCACTATATAAATTTCCAATTCTATTCTATTCTGTTCTATTCTATTCAAATAAGCACAGGTGCATAGCTGATCTTCTCCTTCCCTTTAAAGGCTTCTAGCTGACAGAGAGATATACCACTGGATCAGTGACACAGAGCACAGTGCCCGACCTACAGTCACCTTCCCAGCCACCATCACTGCCTTTGGCTGGCACAAAATTATACCACTTGCCCAGAGTCGTTACTTGACAGTGAGCTGGCTTGGAAAAGAAACCGTGATCTCTTGACTGTCAGTCCGACGCTCTAAACATATTACACAGAATCAATAACAATGACAATGGCTTGTATGTACAACAGACTGACAAATAAAATATCTCACCATTATCTGGTTGCTGTGGCTCACATACTGCATCAGAATCCATCTGTTCACCATTAACTTCACGCTGATACTCATCACATTCAGTTTCCTCCGCATCCCTTTCATCTACAGTCAATGGCAAACCACTCGTACACTCTTCCATATCTCCAGTGCCAGGCAGGTCCTGGCTGTTTTCCAGCCGTGCTGCATGAACTTTTGACCTTTTATGTTTAGCCAAGTGACCTTGGATGCGGAACGCAACACCGCACTGGTCACACTTGAATGGCCGTGGATCAGCAGCGGTGACAGACTCCGCCCCAACGTCATGCTCCTTACTCCGATGATGCTCCAGCGCAGCACGACTTGGAAACGACGATCGACAGACCGTACATTTGAGTCGCTCAAAGTAGTGGATGTTGCGGTGAACGGCCAGCTGAGGCGCAGAGCTGAATGTCTTGCCGCAAAACGAGCACAGGTAAGACGAACCCACTCGTGCTGCCTCCTCTGCACTGCAAACGGCACCCGGAATTGGTGCGATTTCCCGACGCTGGACAATCCGCTCAGCATCACCACTTTCTGACGATTCGTTGTCTGCAGCACTGGATGTGATGTTGACTGTCTGTGGCGCTGTCTGCACAGCAGCAAGAGAGACAACCGTCACTGGTGGTACTGTGACATCAGAGTCTGCAGCAGTTGTAACTGACAGATCAATGGCATTCAATCGGCTTAACCTCGGAACTAACTTCGCTCCAGAGAGTACACTGGAGGTGCCAGACAACGTTCTTTGGACAAGTCCGGATGACTCGGCAACGACTGCACTGCAGGTAGACAGTGCTGTGCTCTGCAAAACAGAAGCAGAGAGGTCCTTGTATGGTTGGACAGTTACCGCATCACATAACTGGTTGATAATAGTTGACTGTGGAATGTTAATGACAGGTAACGTTGATGTCGACAGGTGAATGAATGACCCAGCACTCACAATCATGAATGGTACTCCAGAACCAACCGCAGCAACTGTTCCGACGACAGGTGATGATAACTTGCTGTCCACAGCAGTCTGCACACCACATTGAGCAAAACATGACACTGTGATACAATGATTTTAATAAGTGCTTTAAAATGGCAACTAAAAGCTTAGTCTACTGCATGGAACCAAAGACTAATGAATAAAAAAAAACAAAAAAACGATGAGCATGAAAAATCCAACAAATAGTTCAATAACGTGTGACGGAATCTTGGACTAACAAGAAAGTCATGCTATCGCAAGGAAACCATGTGATGCTGCAGCAGTTTGTTGCGGATTAATGTTTGCTGACATTCACTACAAGTTTCAGAGTAGCCATACTTCGAAAGCCAGGCTTCGTACCGGCACAAAACATAATTTACTGTAAAATAGCCATTCAAAGTCAAACACTTATGGACAGTGGAAAGGTGACAAGAGACTAAATAATACTATATAATAATGTTGGCCTTATTTCTTAAGGTTTCGATGATTCAGCATCCGAAGCCAATGAAAACTGACGTTTTTGATTACCCCACCGTTGTTTGATGCCCCAATCCAGGGAACCCCCGCGAATATCCGCACAAAGCTTATACTACCAGAAACCACAGTCATTGTGCTACATCTACGCCGCCACAGTGAGGGTATATCCTCATTCAAATTTTAGTTGTAGGCTCCGAAAGACGAATGTTTTGTGCAACAGAGTGCGCAATGGCCGTAAGGTTAAAAGGTTAAAGTCAGATATAGCTCTTCATCGCAATCCACTTCAGAGCTACGGGGCGTCACTTGCCATATGGGATCACACAGTGTTACCTGTCACCCGACACAAGTGAACGTGCCCTGCCATAACCACAGTCAGACAGGCCGGTACTCGATTTACCTACCCTGGAGGGATGGAAGGCTGAGTAGACCTAGGTAGCCCCATAGCGGCCTGGTGTGGTCATCCAAGGTAAATGATTTTGGTACCAACTGAAAGAGTGTATGCAACTTCCTATTAGTTATCAATAACCATGGTCCCATCTTGCCCCGTTTCAGAGATATTGAATGATGAGATGAGAAGAGCGACCCCACCCCTATTTCACCCAAATTTGGGGGTGTTCCCATTGGACTAGATTGCCGATGTTGGGGCTCCGAGGAGCAAAGATGCTACGCTAATTCCGTGTAATTAATTTTGAACTAACCAAACTTATGGTACCTCAATGTCACAGACAGATGGACAGACAGGGGACAATTTACGATAGCAATACCACGCTTTGCAGTAGTGCATCACATGGTAAAAAACAGATGAAAAGTGAAAGAAAAAGAAATTGATAACTAGTGTTTAATATAGCAACCTTTTTCTGATGTTTGAGGCCCATGCATATGGCACAATCTTTCTTAAGCACTTGAGCATTTCTTGCAAGATATTTTACACTTTTAACTTATAAGTTATGACCATAATAACTGATGTACAAATGGCACTGATATTGTGAACTGAAACACACAATCACTCCGGTAAATGCAAGCTGCTGTAACATAGGCAAGAAGGGTCATGCAACTACATATCAGTTAGACACCAACCAGCCCATTGCACCGTTTTACAAGTATTTAAACAGACATTGTAAGTGCAAATAAACAGCTTATAACACTAAACTGAAACACAGCACAGTAATAATATTTATGTTAAATTTATGCTACCAGGGTATTATATTTCAAATTCTTGGTAGAAACAATATCATTAAAATGTGGCCCAAAACATATTTTCACACGTGACAACTTCAAAGTGCCAATATTCATTAGAGGTCCGCATGGGGACAGGATGTCAATCCCATCTCCACTCGTCCCCGTGCAGTTTGAATCCATCCCTACTACTACTGCCACTGTCAGCGACCGTGCCTTCCCGGCGGCTGCTGCATTTGTTTGGAACAGTCTGCCGGAGTCAGTTCGGACTTCACCATCACTGCCAGTCTTCCGCAGTAGACTGAAGACTGTGCTTTTCGCTCGGTCTTACAGCCGCTCTGACTAGGACTATGAACTCTGCATCAACTATACTGCATGCCCTCTTTATTCTGTTACGTGTCCTTGCAGTCTTTGGACTTTATGCGACACTAAAGGCACTTCATTCGTCATCATCATCATCATCATCATCATCATCCCCACCAAGTACCACAAGCATTTGGATCCATTCCCACCCATCCCTGCACCATTTTGTTTCCAACCCAACCCGTCCTCGCAAGTCGCTTTGTCGATAGCTCATAGCAACTTACTACAGAACACAGACTAAATAACAAAGTTCTGTGACACTTCTCACATTACTCAGTTCATGAACAGAACTCATTAAAATGTCATGTAGTTGGTTTTTCACGCACGTTTTTCCCAGGCTGTCAAGAATTTAAGACTAAGTGGCTGTATGGTTGTACATTTTCCAAACACCCCGTGGATTTCCCACAGCAACACATTCCATCCTCGTGGTATTCACGCAACAATTGTACCCATTCCCGCAGATTCCATGGGGTTCCCACCATCCCCATCCCCATGCAGATCTCTATTACTAATACAAACCATAAAAGGCTCAGTATAGATACCTGACGTAGCCTAAATTTAACATCAGAAGCCCTGCTATATCCTTCTGCCATCATAATTATCTGCACACACTTGTACACGTCCCCATTCACAACCTTAATCAGACTATTAATAAATTAAAAATTACGTACAATTTTTGCTGCCGACTGTCTTCTGCCATCCACAACAGACGACAGGCTCGTCTCTAAAACAATTACAACAAGATGCTAAACATTACATCACAGTGTTTTGAAGGGAAATACCGGCATATCAAAACAGTATGCCAACTGAACAATAAACATCACAGCACCATAAAACATCGACAGCATGACACAGACACACATCATATCATCAAACATTTACTGAGCCACTCAGTAATAGTGCAATAAAATAATGTCAATTTTTTGTACATTTTTATCCCCTATCAGTCACATCATCCCCACTCAACAATCTAAAAAATATACTGCATATATACACGATCAAATACATTCTACTAATACCAAAGATTCCTACAGTGCTTCAAATCTGTTGGTTTGGCAACAGGAAGAGCATCCAGCCTGTAAGAAATCTTGCTCTAGCTGTCACCAACGGCTTTACTGGACAGACCTTTGAGGACCTGGCCAAACCTGTGGCAACTGTAGAAAATGGCCTGCTATAGCAAAACTGTTGATATTACTATTATTAATGTACAACTGCGATTCAGTGATTTAATGCTATTGGTTTGCTTGGGAGACAGGAAAGGCATCCGGCCTGTAAAAAGTACTGCCCCAAAAATTCTTAAAAGTTTAATTTTGTAGACCGGCTAACCAACACCGAAAAAGTAAGTCAGTAAAAAAGCCAAAAGTTGCAGAGTAATATGACAGATATCAACTTACTTTGAAGTGGCTGTTGCAATGCAGTGGCAATCACAAGTGGCTGGTTGTATCCAGACACATCCAGATACAAGTTCTGACTGCAGGTCGTTTTGTGATGAGTTCTGGATGATATGCTTGCATCTGTTGGTATGCAAGCCTCAGCTCCAGACATCAACAGTTGCTTGTCTACAGCATGATTTTCTCCTTCAGCTTCGACACTGAAACTCTGATGCAGAACAGGAACGGCTTCTGTTTCCACTTCACAACTGGAACCTGGCTGAAGTTCACAACCGGAGTCAGACTCTGGATCAACAGTTGAACTACCATGAGCCAACTCACAGCTGGAGTCGAGGTCAGCATCATAGCTTGAACCTTCCACTGACTTGCCAGATTCCAGCTGTTCACTGCTGGAACCCAGCTCTGAAGAACGCAAGTGGTGTGCTTTCGAATTCAGGTGCTTACTTAGGTTGCCTTTTGTTTTAAAGCCGACATCGCAGACGGTGCAGTGGTGTGGTCGGACATCTGTGTGTGACCGCAAATGCTTGCGTAACACACTCGGCTTCTTACAGCGTACTCCGCACGTCGCACAGACGTATCGTCCACGACCACGTCCTCGCACGTATACATACGATTCTGTCGACCGATAGCCACCGGGAAAGATCCACACCCGCTTCTGTGACACATCATCAACTGTAGACCTAATGGATGACTCACTCTGTACAACTTCAGATGTTTTATTCTGCTCTGATGATGACAAAAGACCTTCATCAGCAACCATCCCAACTGGAGACATTCCATTTTTATCTGCACCACAACTAGAAGTGGCCGAAGTCGTTGACAACACATCAACTGCTTTGCCAATATCTGCCACAGGTGAAACACTGCCAGTGACTGTCTGTTCACCTCCATCAGAACCACTACGATCTGTTCGATATTTCCAGTAACTGGAGTGAGTGAGGACGCCACCGGACCGCGAATCAAAGGCAGGAGCTGCTGCATAACTCAAATCCTTGCCAAGACGTGGAGTCCGGTACAGCGAGAAAGTCTCTCGTGCTGTCAACACGAGTTTGTCAGTTGTACCCTGCACAGAGCCTGAAGCACGCCAAGTATCATACATCGATGCATGGCCATCTACTTCACCACTCGTCTCAACGCACGTCGGCTGTGTACTCAGTATGCTGCAGAACGTCGGTTCAGCAACAATGCCAAGAGACGGATAAGAATGCCCTAATAACAATAAAGTTCCCGACGACGCATTCCCATCAAAAGGTAGCTCAAAGAGCTCAGTTTCATCAGCTAAGGGGGCAGTACTGCAGGCTGCATTCTGCCCATTCTCAGCCACAGAAACTGACGAGGGAGCAGGTACACAGGTGTTTGAATGGCTATCATCAGCAGAGATGAAATGTGTGAAAATTTTAACAGTATCCTCCTTATCACAAAAAGCAGCTGAACAGTTTGCGACATTTATATCATCTCCATTAACTACCGAATTAGGAGTTGTGTTCTGATCTGTAAATGCAGGTGATACAGCAGCAGTAGCATGTGATTCCAACGCTAAACCACTGCAGCGAACAAGACCTGGTATTTTTGAGCCAATTCCACTGGGAAGTCGAATGAAAAGCGGCTGCGGTTTGACTGAATCTGACACAATATCACTGCCATGCATTACAGCTGAACTGCATAGGGCACTTGCGCGTGGTGGAGAATTGTACATTATCTGCAAGGCACGATTTGTAAGCGGAAATAGATTTTTTGACGACACATTATCAGCTGTACTGCTAACAAGAGACACGTTCTGAGACTGAGGCTGCTGAGGCTTAAACACGGAGTCATCAGTTAGTGCTAACGAATCTGAATCGGTAACTCTGTTTGACTGCGAATCAACTGCCGGAGCAGACTCTTCAACTCGAGTGCCAAACGCAGTGCCGCGCCCAAGTTCTGTCAGAGTCTTGCGGCGTTTCTTTGGCGGAACAGAGGCATCGCAAGAATGTGACCGAATAACTGGTCCACCAGTAACTGCAACAGATGAAGTAGAACACAACGACGATGTTGACAACAGCTGGCTACCCTTTGCTGCTGCTGCTGCTGATGTACTGCTACACGAACTAACTGCTGAAATGCTCTGAGACTGAGAAACTGACTCATAAGAACTTGAAACTGGTTTGTCATCTTGGCGAGCTGGTGATGCACGGCGTTCTGTACTCAAGGATCGCCGCATCAACTGATCTTTAAGTTTGAGACGCCATAATGAATCTGCTGTCGGTGCTGACGTCACGCTAGCAGATAGTGGTTCTCTCGCAGCAACGGGATGTTGTCTCACACTGCTGCTTGGATCAGATGCTGATGCTGCCAATTTTGGACGATTTTTTGAACCTTTTGGCCTACCTCTTCGTGGCTGCTGTTGTGCACTTACTACTTCTATAATAACTGGACTGCTGTTCAGTGAATGAGCAACGGAACTGATGTGTGAAGTCACAGGGATCGTAACGTCACTGCTACCAAGTAACACACATTGTAATGGAAGAGTCTGTGTCACGGGATTAGCTTGAGCATACTGGGCTGAATGTCCACTTCCTGACACAGAAGCCTGCTCAACAGGGTTAATCATACAGAAAGTGGGTACTAGACCACTTACTGGCAACAATGTAGGGTTATGACGTTCAGCTGGCTGTGACTTCATAGAGGATTTGCATGCAATGACTGACAACGGTTGTGTTGTCATGCCGGTGGATAAAACTGGCAAGTGACAGGCACTGGCTTCCTTATCCACTTCTGCAGAAGTCTCGAGAGACTGCACTGAATCGGCTAGTTCTAAAACAATCCGTACCTTACTGCACTGTACATCAGTCCCAACAACATCATCCCCACTTTTACTGGGAAGTAACATTACTCTGTTCGTCATGTCTTCGATGCAGTGTGGTTCCTTTGGGACAGTCAAGAACTGCTTTCTTGCCGAAGCAGATCCTGAGACCTGCGGAGAACTATAAACCGCAGTTTCTGAAGCCGCCCGATGTAATAATTTCTGGGAAGAAACTTCTGACGACACAGATCCTAAACTGCTGCTGTCAGCTGCATCACTTTGAGATGATGCTGGCAACGCTGTAGGGCACGGTGTCAAAGATCGTGTTCTCAGAAGGGGACGACCTGCAGTCGGCTTAGCTGCTGATGAGGCAGTTACATCACTGCTCTGACGAAGGATGCGCTTTGTTCGAGGTGGTTCTGCCATTGGTGTATTAATAATGGACGCATTCTCTGAAATAAGACGGGTGATATGTTCCTGCAATGCCTCCCTCGTTGCACTGCTCCGGTTAAGTTGTGGTGCAGCCTCTGAATCTATTGATGTAGCAGGTAAGTTACAGCCAGCTGTCGGGATGACTGCAACCCTCAGTGAACCGTCAGAGTTGTGTAACAGTTGTTCAGACTGTGAATTTTCTGATGCACCAGATGTCTGCAGAGGCACACTGAATGACATGGCAGACCCTTGCTGCAGCTGCTGAACTACTGGCTGCCAGGACTGCAATGCAACTTGCTCCATCACATACATATTACCATCAATCACTGTTAGTAATTTGCATGCAGCTCCAGCTGCATCAGGAGACACTTTATCATCAGCAAATGTTCGAGACAGCTGCAATGGACTGACACTTTCGTCATTCGTTAACGACTCCTCTTGGTCATCACTAGCAGTCATCACTGCATTATCAACAGCACTATCTGACTGTTCGTCCTTTACCGCCAGCTTTCCACTGGCTGAAGATACAGATTCATCAGCTGACAAAGACTCACTACCACTGAGGGCATATCGATGAGTTCGTGATTTGCAGTGCTTGTAGAGGTTGCTCTTCGTTTTGAAGCGAAGTCCGCAGGTCGTACAAGGAAATGGACGTTCGCCAGTGTGTGTACGAATATGCTTCTGAAGTACTGATGGCTTTGCACACACTCGGCCACAAAACCTACAAGTATGTCTGCTTGGTTTTACACATGATGCGGCATCATGCCGAGTTGACTGCATAACTGAATTTGATGCCGTCTGCATAGTCTGTGGCAACTTCTTTGACATCGTAACTGAGTAGGAGCATTCAACAGACGAATTACTAATACTGATTCCTGGTGAGACGACACTACTTGTTACTGGCACATAAAAGCCTGCACTTTGGTACGAGTTATCCGGCTTCTGCATTAAAAGAATGGCTTCTGGAGAACTGTTAACTACATTATCAGGTTCTAATCGAACTGCAGGTAACACCAACCTGCCACTTGAACCCACAACTGAGTTCATGACACGTGCAACCTGATTTGAACACCTGGTGTCATTAACGTGTACCAGTTGCTCATCACGATGCCCTATGTTCTTTAGTTCTGAATCAGCAGCATTACACAGAGCTTCAAGTGATCGATTGCATCTCAGCTCAGTAGAACCCGTTACAGACACTCTAAGAATTTCTCCACCATGTGGGTGAATTCTTCTGTTTGCATCCAACAGTGGCTGTGAATACTCAAAATGGATTCTACTCTTACCATCGTCATGAACCGGTGTCACCACAATGGCAGTCTGCTGCTCACAACTGCCAGAACTAACTGAGGTATCTGGAGGCCGTGGCAGCATTATGACCCCAGACTCGTTGGTCTCCAACACCGTTTCTTCTATGATATCTACATTTGTACTGACATTCTCCAACTGTGGACCATCAGTAACCAAACTTCCCACAAGATCAGCATTTTTCTTATTACCTGACAACAAACCAATCAGACAATTTCAAAGCTACCGAGTAAGACTGATTATTTTGGGTACTGGCAGTGCAGAGCCAATGTAAAGGCCCTTCCCTCAGGAATCTGAGAATGAAGTAAGGACAAGGTCCAGTGAGTGATCTGTACTGACTGGCAATAGGGCAAATGACAATCAGTTTAGTACTATTCCCTTATTCAGTCATGGTGGTCAAAAAATTTGAGGGCAGACTATAGCCCATAGTAACGTGTAGACAACCCCACTTGCTTACATCAAAAACAAGGGTGGGGATGGAGAACCCAGTGAAACTGTGAAAAGGAATTATCACTATGGGTAATACTTAAGATCAGCTCCGCCACCCCAGATTTACACAAAACTGGCATGTACTGGTAGAGTTAGTGTCGCTATAAATGTTGACACTATAATTATTTTCTGGCAACTGTTACTTACCGAGCGAGATATGACCAGTTGTATATTCGTCTATCGAACGACAGCGACGTACGACATTGTTTTTATCTGCGGTTTGATGACATAGAGTATTGACTAATTTGTAGTAAATTTGCGTGAACGGCCTTAGTGATGTGCGATAATCATATTTCCATCACATTTTAACTACAGTCATTTTGCATAATCTTACTCATATTTATAATCATAATATCGGTAGTATAAAGTATAAAAAGGCTCTTTCAATCATTTATTTATCATGGGACAACAAATTAATGGGTTAACTATTCTGCCGTCCAATGGCAGAAAGAAGCAAGCGCCATAACGTCGGTTTTGAGAAAAACGCGAAAAATGTTTTCGCGCTAGCTCTCTTCTTTTGTTCAATGCGCAGTTAAGTTAGTTGTGGAAGTAAATGTTATTTTACATTACAAATATAGTGTGCATGATTATTTTCAAAATATTTTATTTAAACCATTAATTTTGGCTGATGCTTCTATCTGCCTTTGAAAAGCGTGTACTCATCTTCCTTAATTACAATGGCAAAAGGAAGCAACTCCCTGTTATTGTATTTTTCATGCGTCAAATTCGTGCGAATATCCGCCATTAGATTTATTTTCTAAAACTATCAGGTAATTATCTCCGCCAAGTAAATGGAGTGAACAGTGCAGATAATGTGTTATTCGTTGGATGTGTGTCTGTCTGTCTGTCTGTCTGTCTGTGTGTGCACTCAGCGGACCAGTCAATCAGACCAGTTTAAAACGGTTAAAGCTACGGACTTCAAATTTGACATGCATGTTTCCAGGGACAGTCCAGACATGACCCCTTAAACATTTTTCAAAAAGGGGGCGTGGCTAGGGTCACGTGACCCCAAATTTTTTTAGCTTTATATGCTAATAGCTCCAAAACGCTCAAAGCTATACGGACTTCAAATTTGACATGCATGTTTTCAGGTACATTCCGAACATGACCCCTTAAAATATTTCGAAAAGGGGGCATGGCCTGGGTCACGTGACCCCTAAAATTTATGGGCATTAAATGCTAATAGCTCCAAAATGGTTAAAGCTACAGATTTTAAATTTGACGTGCGTGTTTCCAGGGACAGCCCGGACATGACCCCTTAAACATTTTTTGAAAAGAGGGAGTGGCCAGGGTCATGTGACCCCCTAAATTTTTGGGCTTTGGGCATTAATGGCTAATAGCTTAAATTTTTTCGAAAGGGGGCGTCCGTAAAAAATCACTTGTTGGATATATATGCACTGTCACGAGCGCCTTCTAGTTCCTGTTTTTTGTTTAACTCAAGAAATGTATATTAATTAATCAACACACTTAGAATTTTTAGTCTGTTATGTAAATGTACAGTAAAATAAAAATATCTTTTCAAATACTTCTGCCCTTTTATGTTCGCATAAGCCCAACAAGTTTTACTTAACCTGTAGTTAATTATTTTAGTATATACATCCGATGTATCTTAAATTTTTTAAGGGGTCATGTCCAGACTGTCACTGGGAACATGCTTGTCAAATTTGAAGTCCGTAGCTTTAACCGTTTTGGGGGTATTAGCATTTAATGCCCAAAAATTTACAGGGTCACGTGACCCTGGCCACGCCCCCTTTTGGGAACATTTTTTGGGCGGCCAGTTCATTGAGCCGTTGGGCTCCTCTGGCAGCCTTCCGTTATTGCTGCTACTTGTGTAAAACATTTGTATGTTCATTTTTTGACGGAGAATAAATTGATGATGATGATGATGAAGGGGCTGATGTCCAGACTGTCCCTGGAAACATGCATGTCAGTTTTGAAGTCCGTAGCTAAACCGTTTTGAAGCTATTAGCATTTATCCCCCAAAATTTAGGGGTTCACGCGACCCTGGCCACGCCCTTTTCGAAAAATTTTTAAGGGATCATGTCCAGACTGTCCCTGGAAACGTGCGTGTCAAATTTGAAATACGTAGCATTAACTGTTTTAAAGTGGTCTGATTGAGCGGTCCGCTGTGCAAACACAGACAGACAGACAGACAGACACACACGCACATCGTACGAAAACAGTATCACATCACCAAAACAGGTTAGTGCTCATTGGCTGACCTAGATATAACGTCATTTGTGATTGGCTGACTATTCTGCTTCTCTCTGCCATGGGAGATGTAACATAGCCAACGAGCACAATTAGGTAGTTACTTCCATCTGCCATAGTAAATTGGCAAAATTTTGTCGCTTGCTTCTTTTTGCCACATCTGTCGCCAATAAATAAAGCCACAATGAAAACATGTAATATGCTCTGATGATAGATACATGCCTACATATACTAAAAGTTATTTATAAAAAACTGCAAGCAATTTATTTAATGTTGTATAAGCGATATAAAACTGCAAAAATCAAAAAGCATAAGCACGAACATATATTAGCTTATACATTTAATCTGTCATCAGTAGCCAGAATAAATGTCTAAGCTAGTGCATAATGTTCGT
>Ga0209679_1000518_pt1 | contig 14205 bp, 10 predicted proteins | sample WorMetHEROISLAND_4_FD_187408 | JGI IMG/M metagenome (GOLD analysis project Ga0209679, IMG submission 187408) | Marine gutless worms symbiont microbial communities from Max Planck institute for Marine Microbiology, Germany - Olavius sp. 2 HERON... ...
CCTATCTTGCACCGTTTCTGAGATACGGCGAGTTATTGGCTGAAAATTGCGAATTTTTCCTACCCCACCCTTGTTTGACGGCCCCATTCAGAGGGAACCCTTTCGAATTTCTGGATGAAACTCACTGAGCAAAAACTAGAGGGATGGGGCTACTGTACGGTGAAAACTGCGCGATCCTAACAACAACCGTTTTTGCATGAATCACCCGTGTGACAGACAGACAGTCAGACAGACGGACGGAGTTGCGATAGCATATGCGCGCTTAGCATATATGCTGTCGCGCGCAAAAATCAGCAACAGATGGTAAAAGAGACGATTTTCGACACTATGAACTATGTCACATCAGAGCTCACCCATACCATGCTTATCTTGAGCAGTTTTTGCCACAACCCTTTCTGTTGCTATCAATGATGCACCCTGACCCAGTGGAGATCACAGCGCAGTTGTCTGGGTCGAGTTCATTGCCTCAAGCACCGAGATATAATGTTTAATGTACTGAAATTTCACATTCTGTGATGCAATTAATCAAGCAAAGTAAACTGAAATGATTGATACCAGTAATCTCACCAGTTACTGAAAACATCTTAGAATACAAATTATTTTAAAACAATCAATCAATCAATCAGTATGTTTATTTATACAGCGCTAAAATAAACAAAATGTCATCGCTCAACAAAAGCAAGACATAGTTTTAAAAAGTCAAATAAAACAAAAAAATTTGAATATACAGAGATGATATTTTACGCAACACTTCACCTGCATTTTCCACAGGTAACAAACCTGATCATCTCGTACAGGAAGGACATGCCAGATGTTGCTTGGGCATCGCATTTGGAGACGTTTTTCGTGATAGCTACGACCGACAACGTCACCAACGCCATAAAAGCCGCCAGTAACAACATGAACTTGTTGCATCGTTGCCAAATGCTCACCAATTGACCTGATCAAATACTGGCAAATGCAACTATCTCGAGACTTTGCAAATTACAACTGCACACTGAAACACTAAATCACAGGTAGAAAATGGATACCCAGATAATAGGTAGCAATTCACATAAGCACGACTAACAAACTGTCTTTTTGACTGTTCAGCTAGACATTCCGCGAATCAGACTGTCAGCATACGGAGGACACGTGTTCTGTTATGCCGGACCTTAAGCTTGGAATGCTCTTCCCGACCTTTTAAAAAACCACACACTTTCTGTGTCTACTTAAACATTTCTACTTCTCACTTTACTAGCACAATGAGTGCATTCGAGGTTATTTTACAGTTAACACGCTACATAAATTACTTACTTACTTCTTTTACAGATCAGATGCACTTGCCGTTGCCCAACCAATAGAAGCAGTGAAGGAAAAACAAAAAATTATTTTAAAACAATCAATCAATCAATCTATATGTTCATTTATATAGCGATATCCAGACTGACAAACCGACAGATGGTCTCTGACTGTGAACAATAGAACTTTGTGCTGCCAGATATGTAGACGTACACAGTGCGACCTCGCAATGACTGCTGACTGCCTGAAACCTGGAACGCAATGACGACAAATGCAGATGCCTGGTCCAACTCACTTGTAATCAACAACATACAAACAAGACACTAACTGCTTTTGATGTTTAACCAACGTTTCCAGAGTTACTGGTGGCTTGGTGGCATAACAGTTAGGTCGTCAGACTTGCAATCAAGCAGTTGTGGGTTCGATTCCCGGTTGGGCCGCTATCAAGCTACCTAGGTCAACTCAGCCTTCAATTCTTCCGTCATAGGTAAATCGAGTACCGGCCTGGCTGGATGGGGTTAAGGCGGGCAGCGCTCACTTGAGTCAGGTGGCAGGTAACACTAAGTGATCCCATATGGCAAGTGACACCCCATATCTCTGAGACGGTTCCCATAAAGAGCTATACGCATCTTTAACCTTTTTTAACGTTTTTCATTCTATGTTAGGCCAGGTCTCAGTGAGTAACTATGACGTGGGGTACAGTTGGTCACGACATGTTACGGTGGACAGAGAGAGTTCTTCCAAAATGTTAACGTTTTCTACTACTTGTAGTTTTCTTAACTGGCTTTGCCAGCAGGAAGAAAATAGGCAACTTTCAGAGTTACAGTACTGAAAAATTTTTTATACACTTTTACACATTACCTCGTTGCTATCGGATGCAAACATGTCATTGGTTGTCATCATCTGGTCACGTAACGTTGTCACCTGAATCCACATCACAACTAACTGCCAGGTAAATGTCAGCGGATAAATGATCAGAATATTCCAGTACATGTTTTCTTTCTTAGTTTTACCTGCACTACACACTTACTGTGCGGCCGTCCTGTAAGCTGCATTACGAGTCTTGCCCATCAATCTCTATGTCTATCTGTCCCAGCCTTGTAACTTGAAAAAAACAGAAAAATCAAAATGGTATAAACGTTCTCCAGGGCACGAGTAAGTGAAGTGCCAATTTTCAGTTGAAAAAGTCAAAGGTCAAGGTCACCGGACATCAAAAACCCTCACAGCATTCTGGCGTCATGTTTACTTACAGGCAGCAGATCAAGCTCCGACAGCTCAGGCGCCGCTTGCAAACCAGACCTAACCACTGTTAGACATAAAAACGCCTGAGATGCTCGGCAACTGGGCGGACAGCTGCATATCATGTCAGCACTTGGCGCCAACATCTTTTCTTGTTTGCAAGTGGAAACAATTTCACTGCCTTTTGCCTTCCCAGTCATATTTGGTACTTATTTTCAGATGTGAGAAAAATGGAAGATTTGAGACGGTTTAGGCAATACACTATACTCAACATCAGCTCTGGTCTTAAAGTTTATGGATCACACAGAACCTTAAACTCCGTAATAACTGCAACTTTCAATTTTTAACCAGCCAATTTTTACGCTCATTTTACCAGAAAAAACCGACATTTGACCAAAATTATTTAATATTTCTCACCAATGACGACAATATGTCCTCGCCAGTTTCTTCGCATTCAGTCTGCATCGACGGGTCCAGAGCATTACGTACCCGTGCTTTGAACGACTCTTCAAAGTTTTCCATTCTTGCGTCCTGCACATCACCAATGCAATTAACATCAACACTGAGTAACCAACGACGAAGTTAGGGAAGTATCAGATTTCAGCCCTGGCTCTGGAACGTCCGATATTTCATGCTAATCTGGCCAAATCTCGCTCCGGCAAATTTTTTAGCCCGATTTCCGGATTCGGCAGATTTCAGCACTGCTGCAGTGCATGCAGACTATTCACAGCTAAAAATAATTAAACTGGTATTTGACTGTCTCATCATTTGAGTGACTTCACAGTTTGACGCACTCTCATTCACAGCAGACTGAACTAAAAAATGACGTGACTAAAAAATGTTCACTTATAATTTCTTGACAGCATATAATTAAGTTAGTGTTGTGTTATTTGACTCAGATTGTAGAAAACCCATGATCATGTAAGCGGAGTAATTTTCTCCCAAATCTGGCCCTGGTCCCAGTTCTGGGTGGACTTGAGGATGTAAGTCCGGCCAAGGCCAAATCTGGCTGTGGCCACTGTGGCCAGATTTTAAAAAACTGAAATCCAGTGCATCCCTAAAGAATGCCGAATGTAAATCACCGACACGGAACGTGTCCTTGAGTCAGTCAGACAGAGACCACCGACAATGGTGAATTCGTTAGAAATGAAAGTCCTAACCTCGAACACGTTGGTGCCAATAAGCATCGACATCCAGCAAGGCATCTGAAAGTCTTCATAGCAGACTGGAATGACACGCTTGCGATGCTCAGAGTAAAATACCTATATATACAAACGCAGCTGGCATTGTCGGCAAAATACCAATTTGTCCTGAACGAGCAGATTTCAGAACACGTAACAGCCAAAAAGTTTTTGTTTCACATATCTCAAGTTTAACTGCAAACATCAAGTTAAAAAAATCCAATAACTACAATGTAACATGCTGATTGCTAAAATTCAAAGTAAAAAATAAATGTGATTGTACCTACAATCTGTAACTAAAACAGTAAACATATAAACAATGACCAGTTATGTACAAAAATGCATACATTTTAACATCTGCTGAAAGTTGCTGTGCACATACAAAATATATTTATTTCTAAGTGCATGTGTACTGTATATACATACTGAATGCGTATTTGTGCATTTTTTATATGCGAGTATCGGGAAATAAAATAACCATTACTGTAGCAGTTGCTGTCATTACAATTAGAACTATATTTGAACAAAGGTGGAAACCTGTTTACGACAGCAGAGAGACTTGGCAAAGTCATTGGACAACACAAAGACCATGATCCCTGCCTCATCAACTTTCTCTTGAAACTGTCGAAAACGAGCACACTTCTTCATAGATTGACACGATGATGACGATCGTTGGCTAATATCTGCCGCACCACAGAACATCATCAGTGACACACTGTCAATATATCAACAAGAGAGCACTGGATACAGCGCATTACCTTCACTGCGGCATGCAGTCAGTAAGTGATATAAGTGGCTCGGTGGACCCACTTTACATGACTACAACACTAAGATCCTTGCAGAAGAAGCTGAGTATAATCTTCTTCACAATAGTTGCTCTGAAAATCACTGCCTCTGTCACATCTACACGGTTAATGAAAAGCCAGGTGCTATGAGGTTACGTACAAGAGGGAACGATTTTACACTTCCCTTCGTTAAATACAATTTTAATAAGAAGAATTTTAATGTCAGAGCCTTGTACAATTATATTTAGAATGTGTTCTTCTGGTTTATCATATGGTGTTTCACAATGTATTTTAAATGTTTTAATATTTTATATCTTCTTCCATTGTTCAGCCAGTGCATTTGACATGTGTTTATTAACCTATTTACTTACTTACTTACTTACACATACACACACACAGCATGACAGCATGATGCCGTGCGGCACAATACCTTCGCTCATTAAGTGACAGTGAAGGTAACCAGAGCACATAAATGTAATGATCTCATATACAGATTACATGTGATCTAGCTATATAAGTACAAAAAGTACATAGGGCCTAAATAAAAACTGTAAGAAAACAGGCGTAAATTCTCATATTATTTTTTACCGTATGTCACCATAGAAGCTTTCTTTAATGCAAAATCATTGCAATTTGGACACTTGGACATTTGGAGTGCTGTCTCCATTAATATTTTTTTGAGACAACTGTTTCACACATTCATATACTGGTAAAAATTCTGTCACTCCTGTTAGTCATCCCTGGATGAAATCAAACAGCATAATGACCATAGATCATCAACATGAGATATGACAACCAATGTTCAAGCCATGTATCAGTACCGGTAAGCAAAGCTTAACCATCAACAGTCCAGTTGTACGCAACAGTTTACCAGCTAAACATGGTGCTCAACGTTTTCAAGAAACATCTAAACACATTCGCATTTAACTGACTGTAACAGGCTAACCATTGCTGAAGTTCATTTGCTGCATTCTAAATCTGTGCTTAATAAACATAATCAATAGTAACAATAAAAAATTTAAAGAATCATAAAACCCCAAAAATAATAGAAAATAATAATATTAAAAGTAATATAAAAACAATAACAAGAATATTAAATATACGATATCAATGTTAATCATAATCAAACTGCTGACACGATGATATCGAATTTGAGACACAGTCCATCAATGAGAGAAACTTCAGCAGCTGTGTATACTAACTGTCAAACAGCATCGGCTGCAAGGCACAAAGTGGTTGAGTATCGGCTTCAGATAGAACTTGTGAATGAAGCTCAAAATCATCCGTTTCCTGTTGCAGCAACTGCGTTGTTAACCAGACCTCATAGTCACCAGCTGAGCTCAGTACAGACTCCAGGTGCTTGCCCTGATGATAAACCAGCAATAACTGCAAATGCCAGTTATTAACTTCAACAGTCAACACTTCACTTAGACATCATTTCAGGTAGGCAGGCAATGTACGACTTTTAACTCTTCAGTGATTTATGCTTTTGGCTGAGCAACAGCAAGGAATCCATCCTGCAATAATTTCTGCTTCAACAATTCTCAAAATTTCACTTTTGGAAGACGGGCGTAGCCCAGTGACTCAGAAAAGAAACAACAAATCGAACGTAGGCCAGCCAATGTATGACTTTCCTGTTATTATGTCCCGACCAGGTATTACACACCACTGCAAATCGAACTGGCATTCAGTAAACAAGGAAAACACAACAATTCAATAAAACTATTAAGACTGAAGCTCGTTATACGCATACAGGTACAACATATCATCTCTTGAAGGCTGATGCTCCCGGGAACGACCAGTCTGCCTCTGAATAACCGGAGAACATCAAACCAGTAAAACAGATATTTAAAAGTAGTAACTGTAGCCTAAATCAACATAATAAGAACCCTGATAAATCCACAATCTGGTCACCAGCTCAGTAAAATCACTGGCCACACTAAGAGGGAAGTGCAGTATACAAAAAGGTACGGCTTACAAAATCTTCCTGCAGTGGATGCATGCTGATCACAATTAGAGGACGACCTTCTCTTGGCTGCGTCAAATGCATCAGGTCCTCACTGACGCAGCACGGATAACTACGTAGTGCTGACTTCTAAACAACACAATAGCAAATACCTGCTTAAACTCTTAACACGTCACAATAACTGTATTACACAATGACGCTAGAAAGCACTCAGACAGCACAAATCTCCAGCAAGGTTGACCATACCGTGCACCTGCTGGCTAACACTCAGCATCATGATAGTTGCACAGCGTTCCCACTGTAGTCGTGAAGTAAAATTCAAGGACTTTTCAAGGACTCCCGACAAATTTTCAAGTACTAAATGACGACATTACTTCATGTCATTACACATTACGTAACATATCTCTAACTGTAAAATTGCATGCAATCAAGTTGAAACCACATTAAATATACTGCCAACATATTAATTTATAGATGACACACCGGACACTGTTTGTCAGGTTGAGTAGGCAGCATAAAGGCAGCCAAGCTAAGAAAATTCCAGGACTTTCAAGGACCTAGAAACTCAGATTCAAGGACTTTCAAGCACCAACCCTGTTTTCAAGTACTTTCAAGGCCTTGAATACAGAGGAAAAATTCAAGGACTTTCAAGGATGCGTGGGAACCCTGGTTGCAACCCACACTTAGTACAGGTGGCTGCTGCCATCTTGAGTACTGACAGACAGACAGACAGACAGACAGACAGACAGACAGACAGAGAAACCAATCAAACCATTAAACGAACTTAAACATAATCACAGACTCTGAGTATTCATTCTTGAGATGTGACAGTATAAGCTTGTAAATGGGTATAGCATAAACACACAAACAGCATTACATACGCTACATCCAGCAATGCTGCATGTGGTTTACCAGTTACCGTATATCAATACCAACTATTCACTGCATTATGGCTGACGAGTTGAAGGATATGAGACACATTTTAAAACCACACTGCCGGCAGTGACATTTTTCTCACAACAAAGCAAACTATATTTCAAATACATCACTCAACTAAGTACTTAATCGGTTTAAGATTTAAAATTTCTTGACAAAAGCACCTAGTAAAACTACACAACATCTGTGTATACATGTAGCAACAAAAGAATCAAGTTGTACCGTTTGTGAGAGTACAGGGTGCTCGTCGTTTGGTGAAAAAGATTCTTGATCCTCACTAGCAGCAACAGCAGCAGCAGCAGCAGCCTTGATACGCTCAGCCAGCTCATCAGTTACCCAACTTATATCAGCATCATCCCAGCTTCGGATGCTTTTCCCATCGCTGTCTTCAATGTCACAGTCATCATCCTCTGAACACATGCACCATCAACAGCAATACTTTGTGAAAGTCAACTGGCATTAGCTAAATTTCCGCACGTGTTTAACACACGGGGTGTTGACATTTGGCTATATCGGTTTGATCATATTCGTCGATCTGGGACTCAAATTCGACGGAATCTATTAAAAACTGTGACTTGTTTCTGTCACAACAGTTGCTGTCTGCCATACCTCAGGTCTCTGGCGAGTTCATATTTCAGCAAGACAGCGCCCCATATGCTATCTGTCAGACATTAATATTTCACAAAACAGTGTAGTGATGTGTTTAAGATGTGGTGGAAGCTTCTGATCAATGATCCTTTTATTGCAAAGTTCCTGCACAGTGTACCAGTCGAAGAACTTTGAAAATCGGTCACTATGTGTTGAAGATATGGACAAAAGTTTGGGGTCGTTTATTTGACTAACAGTGTACGTCATGTTTTCACAACACTGCCATGACATAACGTCGTCATGTCGTGTGTCAACTTTCATTCCCTAGGTACAGTTACATGGTAAAGTATATACAAATCAGATGACTTGGGAAATTGTACATACACTTAATAGCCAAAATTCAATTTATGTAGTAATACCAATTTTATCGAAAATCATTTTAATATCACTAAAATCATGGGTGAAGACAAAGTGGCCTTTTTCTAGGACAAAGCGTAGTTACTACACGCACACGCTACCATGATCCTGTCCAACCAGTGCACATTTCACTGAATTAAATCAGTTCCACACACTTCTTAGGTGGTATCTCATAAGAGATAGAGGCACAATTACCCTGTCTGTCCAGCTGATTAGACAGCAAGATGCATAACAGTAATAATTAACTATCACAAAATTCAACATATCCACCAAATAGACTGCATACCATGTTGATGAATGAACTCTTGTTTGCACGGTATGTACTGTGTTGTAGCAAACTGGATGGCAAGGCACTTTGGTGGCCAGAATTTCAGAAAACTGACTGGCAGAATTGTCTTCAGCAGAATATCGGCAAGTTTCACCTTAAGATGCACCAGTTACTTCAATTACTTTTGAAATATTGGACATCAATCAGTCAATTAATGTAGTTGATTTTAGCTGTCAAGTTAATTTTTGGTCATTTAACTAATATTTCAAAACATTAAATACTAATAAACAGTTACAAACGTTTATCACCAATCACATCAAGCATATATCTGCTCACCAAATGGTGTACATTCTAATACGGTTTATAGACTGATAAATCATGTACGGACTCACGGATGCATGCATGGACAAACAGGACAAAACAATTATGCCTCCAGCCACACTACATTGGGCAGTGTTGTTGTCAAGGACTGACTTCTCGAGGACAAGGACAAGGACAAGGACTTGGGGGTCCGAGGATGAGGACGAAGAGAAGGACTTGAGGTCCGAGGACGAGGACAAGGACTCAAATTTCAAATGTTGAAGCACCTGTTAAATAATGATATTAATTTCCTGGAGTAATTATGGAAAAAGCTGACCAGTTTCAACAAAAACTAGCTAGCGAAATATGATAACACAATATTCAGTAAGTCTGACTAAGTCATGATGCACACTGGTGACCGAAAACCTAAAGTTCATTTGTATGGACGTAACAGAATCACGTGCATCGTAATCCTAGTGTGCAAAATGCACAGTCCTCGAAAATTTTCAAGGACTTATGGTCCGAGGATGAGGACGAGGACAAGGACTTGTAAATTGGTCCTCGAGGATCCTCGAGGATGAGGACTTTCGTCGAGGACAACAACTCTGACGTTGGGTGGAGGCATAATAAAAAGTATAACATAATTATTATTATTAAGACAGAAAAAAGATTAAGAGGAAATACCAATGGTTAATATTTATCAGCAGTAACACCCAATATGACCCTACATGGCTTTCAACAAAAACTTAGTAATAGCCTGCAGTAGGCTCAAATTACAATCCAGTGGGACAAAACATAAATAAATAAATAAATAAATGCAATGCAACATTGCTACTGAGACCAAGGCTGAGGCCAGTTTTTCTCTCCTCAAAGCCAAGACAAGTCCGACAACTTAATATCTCTGACAATTACAAATGAGCATTGGAACAGTGTGACAGTAATTACTGAGTCCAATAAATTATCACAGTGCCAAATATCACTTAAAATATCAATCGACAATAGTGTTAAGATTATGGCAGACCTCTCTGTTGGTCCACAGTGTTTCACCATAATGTGGAGTAACCAGTGGCACAAAAACCTCACAGTTACTCACAGCAACGTTCAATGCATCCTGCCAGTCCGCTCCGAACTTTATTTCGTGCACATCCTGTACACACGACAGCGGAATACATGCATCAATAAATGAAGAAGACAAACTGAAATTGCTGAAAAATGTAAAAGACACTAAGAACCGAACTTAAAACGAAGATGTCGTAAGTAAAAGCATGTTAAAACTGCATGATATATCCAGCTGCACTGGTCAATGATAACTGTCTTAGCAAGAATTAAAACGTGCACCAAACATTGAGACTGCCCTTCAATAATAGTACAAAATGTTTACGTATAGAAACTGTTCTTGATCTCTTTGTGTTATGCCAGAGATCTTCTGCTACTAATGCATGTGTTAAATCGGCACTACACGAGACTATCGGTAAACAGCACACAGGTAACAAACACAATGAAAATTTAAAGCAAACAAAACTTAAATAAGACTACACGATTCAATACCTGTATCAGAACGGAGACATCTACTCACTAAAACATCTGTAAAACAGACGATTTCAAGGGATTGTCAGTAAAAATAATGAACAGTTTACAGAACATGAAAACACAATTATAATCACACACTTACAAGAAAGACATCAAATCCAGAACGAGCAAGAGAACGTTTCAGTTTCAGTGCATGTTCTCCAGCTTCAGCACGCACGTAACTGAGCAGAATCTGCTTGCACCGAGTCACATCACTGCAGCTTGTTGTGACGGTTGCCGGCTGATTCTCGTCAATACATCCCAGACTACACTCGTAAGGCAACGCCAACCTTCAGCACATCATCACAAACAAATTATCACCAAACACTTCACACGGAATTATTAAACAACACACACATACACTCGGTTTTTGTTTAAATGGCTCATTTTAAATAACATACGAAACAGCCAAAAGATCGCTGCCACTCCTCCTGCTTTTCCTACTACTACCATTTTCGATCTTTGTTTAACCAGCTAATATTTCCTGTTATGCCAGGTGTCCACTGTCCAGGTCCCCAAATGTTCACTTGGGAAAATTATATAGGCAAGACTCTACAGGCCGCACGATCTTCTGTTGCCCAACCAACAGGATCAAAGCACTAAAATGTGACAAAAAATCAAGTGTTAATTTGAAGACAGTTGAGTAAACAGCATCAGTTATAACAGCGCATTCACAATAAGTCCTATGACATAATCACTAATATCTGTTGTGTAAACACTAAATATGGAATTTATATCTGGTGATATAAACACACCACTGTATATGGACAGAGGGACATTTTTGTTTAAGAGTATAAACTAGAGCTGTCGAGCGATTAATTTCTTTAATCGCGTTAATCGCACGATTAATTATTTTAATCGTGCGTTAATGCCTTAATTAACGCGTCAATTCGACAGGTATCGTTCATGTTGTAGGTTGCCGTCAGCGAACGACTGCACGTCTTGCTGATCATGACTCATCCACAAGATACGACCACTGTCAAACTTGCCATCAAACAATGATGCACAACTGACAAATTAACTGACATTTGTTGTTAATAATTAATTGAATATTATTCGATCGTCAAATAACCACAGTTCAACTGCATACTGGAACTCCTGCTTCATAGAATTTATGTCTGCGCGTTAATTTTTTTAACGGCATTAATTTTTTTAATCGCGATTAATTCTTTAACGCGTTAACGTTATACTAGAGCTGTCGCGTTACTTCGACAGCTCTAGTATAAACAGATCAAATACGTCCATATTTCCACATCCCACTTACATGCAATGCCAGTCTTTCATATCCACCTCCATTTACATCCTTGATAAGAAAAACACCATCAAAAATTCAGCATAATATTCCATGAAAAAAACAAATGATGGTGTGAAAACTGTTTCGTCATACTGTTTCCCAAAGTCAAAAAGTGTGACAGACGGATAGACACACAGGCAAACAGAACTGCGACTGCAGATACACAATGCAATTCACGATAATAATCAAGAAGTCCGAAAAAAGCAATATAATTCTGAACTGAAACAACATAAAACATTAACAGTTTAAATTATTTATTACAGTCGCAGCAAAGCCTATGCTACAGAATCATTAACGACTATTGCATAAACACTAAATCTAGTGTCAACCAATTTCACTGCACACTAGTAGCCAGCTGTTTCTTATTCGACTCTGGCATCATATATGTCACTTATATGCTTCTATAAATGTTTAAATATTTAAATTGAAGTTATTTAAAAATACTGGCCGTGGACGTTTGGCAGCATACTGTTCCATTGAGACAGAGCGCTTTAACTTCATGGATGTGACGAAGGTCTTCTGAAACACAGCTGCAGAACGGGTTGCAGTATCCAACGGCCAAGCTAACTTAACGCACATGTTCTGGAGAGTGTCAATGACATACAGATCATTTTCTTGATCTGGTGATATTGGCCAACCATTGCGGTCACTGAAGTAGTATTTGCAATCGGGAATGCAACCAAACACACCGAGCTGTAACCATACGAACATGCGCAGATCGCTCATTCAACAAACACAAAAACAACTAAATAGCACTGGATACAGTGCATTACCTTCGCCGCACAGACTAATGTGGCAGACACACACATACACAGTGTAAGTAAGTAAGTAAGTAACATTATTTCTAGTCAACACAGTTAAAATAGTTCGCACTGCACTGTGGCCCCACTATCCAAACAAAAATGTCTTTAGTGACCGCCGGAACCGACTGTGTGGTAAGTCAGCATATCTGAGATGTGGAGGTAAACTGTTCCATAGCCCGGGACCGGCAGCTGCAAAAGCTGTCACCAAAGGTGCTGTTAGTCTGGGTAACGACGCATGTCATTGTCTGGCTCTCTGTGGAGCGTAGTCGTCACTCATGAGCGTCGGTGACAAGACGACAGTCATCAGCTAAGTATGACGCAGAATCTCCAGACAGCAACCGATGAATAAGTGTGGCAACCTTGAAATCGACGTGCTGGCATACCGGTTGCAGTGTAGTAGACGGAGCACCGGCATTATGTGGTCGCAGTGCTGAGTGCCAGTAACCAGATGAGCAGCAGCATTCTGAACCGACTGCAGCCAGCTCCTTGACACCGGCTGCTATTACTACTACTTTTGAGTTTTTATTTAACTGGCCTACTTAAAGTAAATCCAGGTTAGGCTGAGTTCACGAGGAAAAAACTGTGGGGATTGCTGCAGGCCGGATGCACCCAGCAGATAGCATCAAAGTGCTGAAGGAAACGCATTAACACAATAAGCAATTTATCTAACTAAAATAACAACCATTATTATGTCGTACAATTTTTCTCTGGTATTACCATACACTGACTGACCTAAAAGAGAAAATCTCAGATCCAAACCAAGAATCACTGGCAAGTACTAGAAGCAATACCTGGTCATCAATTGCATTCCGAAGCAGAGACAGTGAGCTGGTTGTATCAATGAAAATAAATCCAAGTGCTTTCCCTTCGACATTCAGCACCCCTACTCTTGGCTTGCCTGTCCAAAAATATATACACGGCGATTCAAAAAAACACCCATGCAGTCTTGCTGTGATAACTTTGGCAAATGTGGACCGATTTCAATAATCATTTCTCTGTTGCATTCAGAGATGAACTGCACAAGAAGGTGGAATAAAAACTGCCACCTCGCCTCAAATCTGTTGCTGCACTACCTTGCACAATCTGAATGTTCAACTCTACAACTGTTTATTCATATTACCCGTAATAATGTACTCGTCAGAAGATAAATTTGTTTTAGAATGATAAACTAGCAGATATTTCTGTCTGACAGATGACTGCCATGAACATTAGATTTTCACATCAATGCAAAAAAATTGCAACATTTTGCGACAGCGCCTGCTAAACATCTGGCACAGCATTCAACAACACATCATCAACTCATCCACTCATCAGTGGTGTGCACTACTCAAAGCGTGTGTGTGCACTAATGATGGACATTTTGAACATAAGGTGTAAAATTGTATTGTACATTAATCTGCATAGACAATTAGACATATCAAAAACGTGATATCTCTGATTGATATTTATTGTAAATAAATGATTTTGCACACTTTTGAATTAAACAAATTTGCTGCAAAATTGTACAGTTGCACATTAAATTCTGCAAGTTACTGCAGCGACAGATTAGAGGTGGCAAAATATATAAAAGCTTCTTCC
>Ga0209679_1000521_pt1 | contig 14177 bp, 13 predicted proteins | sample WorMetHEROISLAND_4_FD_187408 | JGI IMG/M metagenome (GOLD analysis project Ga0209679, IMG submission 187408) | Marine gutless worms symbiont microbial communities from Max Planck institute for Marine Microbiology, Germany - Olavius sp. 2 HERON... ...
CCCTTGCAGGCATGGCAGTTCCAGCGGCCAATGCGGTCGCCATCCGCCTTGCGAGCTACATGCAGGCTCCCGCATAACGGGCAGAATGGCTCATCGCCGAAGCGAATGTGTTCAAGATGCGCGATACCAGGCGTCTTGATCGGGGAAGCGTTGAAAGACGGTTAGCAGGTTCATGGCGTTTCCTCTCAACTTGAGAGCATTGTGCACCCGTCAAGCGAAAATGTTAACCCATAACTTGTCATTCCGTTGATTTTTAAAAGAACTTATCGTTCGGTTGCTCTGTATAGGCATCCTATAAATCTTGTTAATCCTGTACCATTAGTCAACTCCTCTCGGCGACACCAAATCATTCAGGATTGCTTTTAACCAGACAGCTTCTCAGACCTTTGATTTCGAGCCGCAAAGGCGCAAAGGATTGAGATCCAGTTCATCCCTGTAAGCAAGGAGAACATCCGAGAATGCTGGCTCTATCCGAACTTCCGAGGCTGGAAGTCCACCGGGTTGACGATTGCGGCGCTGTCGCCCGTGGCCCGAATCACGAATAACCCTTGGTTCTGCGCATACTGGTCGCTCGCCTGCTCGGCGCGCAGACAGACCACCGCACCAAATATCCGATAGGTCCTGAATTCGGGCAGATAGTGTCTGGCGCGCTGGAGTTGTGCGATGAATTTCTCGACCTGCTTGGCCCGCAGGGTCGTCTTCACCTCCACGATGACGATCTCCTCGCCGTTGTGGGCAATGATGTCGAACTCGTAGCTCTCTCCATTGCGGCTGCCCTTACGCCGGGTCGAGGTATCATCGACCCGGATTCCCCGCCTGCTCAACAGGCGGACCAGATCTCCTTCCACTAGGCTTTCCATCAGCTTGCCCCACTGGCCTTCGAACAGCTCCTGCAGAGCCTTCATCTTCTTGTCCGTTGCGCGGAACCTGCGGTCCAAATCCTGTCGCGAGGCCTGGAACTCACGGCGCATCTCTTGGAAGCTGTGATCCCAGTTCCGTTGCATCTCCTGGAACTTGCGGTCCGTTTCCTGGAACAGTTGCCAGATTTTCTCGAAATTCAATGTGGTTTCCATGATGAAAACGATGCCGTGTCGCTGAAGGTTTTCCCCTTGATGAGGGGCCTTGGCTACCGGTGGGCCACCGATTTTGGAGACGGGATAGAGAGCTTAGGTCAAGCTAAAGGGAAGGTCAAAATACGCTAGGCAGCTGTTTGCCTTCGGAACCATGGGGTTATGCTAACATGCTGTTATTTCGGTGCCACATGACGGACACAATATTAGGGAAACCTTGTCCATGAACGATCTTCGGAATATCGGTCTACTCCTGCTGCTGGTCCTAGTCGGCGGTTGTGCCTCGGTCCCTGATGAACAGGCTGACCCCAGGGATCCCCTGGAGTCTTACAACCGTGCGATGTACAAGTTCAACCGAGTGGTCGACGATGCGGTCTTGAAACCCGTTGCGAAGGGGTACAAGGCCATCACCCCGGAGCCCGTGGACCGCGGCATTACCAATTTCTTCAACAACCTCGCGGACGTAACCTCATCGCTCAACAATCTATTCCAGTTCAAACTTTCCCGGGCCGGATCAGATCTGGGGCGCCTGGCCGTGAACACCACCATCGGCGTACTCGGCTTCTTCGATGTAGCGACCAACATGGGGCTCCCGAGCTACAAGGAAGATTTCGGTCAGACCTTCGGGTACTGGGGCGACGACTCCAGCCCCTATCTGGTGTTGCCCTTCTTAGGACCCAGCACCATACGCGATACCATCGGGCTGGGCGGAGACACCGCTGCCAATCCATTGTTTTATATCAATAATAGACCTGTTACCTGGGGGCTGACTGGACTCGACGTCACCGATACCCGGGCCGACCTATTGAAGGCCGGAGACATCCTGGAAGAAGCGGCCATCGATCCCTACGCCTTCACCCGCGACGCCTATCTACAGCACCGCCGCAATAAAATCTTCGATGGGAACCCCCCCGAAGAGGAAGACGACTGGGAGGACGAGTCAGACGCAGCCGACGCCGCGGCGGATGATCAGTGAGGCGGCGATACTGGGATTCCTTGACGGACCTACACTTTTACGAATGAGCCAAGTTTGTGCACGGCACAAAACATTCACCTCTGGTGGGCTTAAGGCAAAATCTCGTCTCGCCCGCTAATAGTACAGGATTAACAGGATGTTCAGGATTAACAGGATTTTTTTGTTGTGAAGAGTGCTTGCCGGTTTGATCAGGGCGTGATTGAGTATCGGAAATTCAGGAAATATAAAAATCTTGTAAATCCTGTGCAATCCTATCCGATTGGTGTTTTGTGACGACGCTTGCTGGACACTCGTGGGCTTAAGGCAAAGCCTCGCTAGCAATCTGTTCCCACCACAAGAAACAACGAATCACGCGCATCTCCGCGAAAAATCGACTTGCCTGTTCGACTGTGGCATAGGCAGATTTGCGTGGATTCGTGTAATTCGTAGGGTGTAGGTTGGGCTAGGCGCGCTGCCCGATCCTGAAGAATACAAACAGCGTTGAACGCGCCGTAACCCAACACGACATTATCAGCGGATCAACTGCGTTCCGCACCGCCTGCGGCGCACCTGGGGCGACAGGGAATAGGCGCGTAGCTGACCCAGGAGTCCGCCCGCCAGTCCGCCGGTGTGTCTTCGCGGGTCAGAACCGGGATGCCGCATTTGCCGGCGAAGTAGCAGTGGAAGGCAAGATTCGGGGTCAGCTCCGGATGGAAGACGGTGACTAGGATATCGCGGTCTTCCGCGGCGGCACAATAGTCGTCGATCTCGAGCAGGGGCGACACGGCCGTGCCAAGGTGGAGGATCTTTGGGGCCCGAATGAAGGTGAGCGGGATGGGCTCGGGGTCAACCGCCGGGACCTCGACGGTGAGGTTGAAGCTGTCGAGCTGGCTGCCGAAGGCGTTGCGTTGGACCCGGATATCCATAAGCCCCAGGCTTGTCGCCTCGCCCACCACCTCCCGCGCCAGGAGGATAGCCCCGGCGCAGGTGCCCCAGAGCTTGAGTCCGGCCCGCAGGCGTTCCTCGATCTCGCGGTCGAGCCTGTAGCGGCGCAGTAAACGGCTCAGGCAGGTACTCTCGCCGCCGGGCAGGATCAATCCGGTCAGACCCTCGAAGTCCGCTGCTTGCTTCACCCGTCTGGCCGGCAGGCCCAGGGCGGCGAGGTGCGCCAGATGTTCGACCACGCCCCCCTGCAGATCGAGGACCCCGATGATACCCGCCATGGATGGGACTCCTCTAGCCCGCATATCTCACTAGAGGCTGTTGACATAATCGTCGTGCCAACCGCTAATAGGGCAAGATTCACAGGATGACCAGGATTAACAGGATTATTTTCCCTAAATAAAAATTATAACATCCTGTTAATCCTCGAAATCTGTGAATCCTGTACCATTAGAAGACAAGCCCGGAGGTCAGGGTTTACTCCTTAACTGAATGTCAACACGACCTAGTACGGATGCTCTCCACTATCGATAACATTGATCGGGCAAGCTCTTCACGGAAAAATTAGCCGCAAATCAACGCAAATGGACGCAAATAAACACAATAGAGTTGTACCCTTTGTAACATGCTTTAAAATCAGTATATTACGGAAATCATTTGGCATCTAACCCTTTGTTTCCTGGTTAATGACTACCATATTGACCCCTTATTCTAACATAAGGTGTTGATTTTCAAGGGTTCACATCGGGTACAACTCTAATGAGATTGAGAACCGTCGATGATAGCGAGCCGATTGCAACCGATTTGCGTTCATTGCGGCAAAAAAGAATTCTCCATTTCGCGCCGATTCGCGTGATTCGTAGTTTGTGCTGAATGTTGTTTCCAAATTTTGTACGCAATTGAGAACACCCCCTAGGCTACCAGCCCCGCTCGGCCAAGCGTGCTTCCTTGGGGATAGTAGGGATCTCGATACCGGCCATGGGCTCGCCCAGGCCGACGGATACCTCCAGGATCTTTTCCGGGTCGTCGGCATAGGTGGTGGCCTGGACGATGGCGGCGGCATGGCGGGCGGGGTCGCCCGATTTGAAGATGCCTGAGCCGACAAATACACCGTCACAGCCGAGCTGTATCATCAGCGCGGCGTCCGCCGGCGTGGCGATGCCACCGGCGGCGAAATTCACGACCGGCAGCCGCCCGGCCTCCTGCACCTTGAGCGCCACTTCGTAGGGGAGTCCCTGATCCTTGCAGAAACCCGTAAGTTCCTCCCGCGACATGTCATGGAGGGTACGGATCTCCCGATTCATGGTTCGCATGTGGCGTACTGCCTCCACCACATTGCCGGTGCCCGCTTCGCCCTTGGTGCGGATCATCGCCGCCCCTTCGGCGATGCGCCGGCAGGCCTCGCCCAGATCGCGGGCACCGCAGACGAAGGGAATGGAGAACCGGGTCTTGTCGATGTGGTTCTCCTCGTCGGCCGGGGTAAGCACCTCGCTCTCGTCGATATAGTCGATCTTCAGTACCTCGAGCAGCTGGGCCTCGACGAAATGTCCGATGCGCACCTTGGCCATGACGGGAATGGATACTGCGGCCTGAATCGCCCGAATCAGTCCGGGATCGGACATGCGCGCCACGCCGCCTTTGCTGCGGATGTCCGCCGGCACGCGCTCTAGGGCCATGACAGCCACGGCGCCCGCCTCCTCGGCGATGGCGGCCTGCTCCGGCGTGGTCACATCCATGATGACGCCGCCCTTGAGCATCTGCGCCAGCTGCGCATTCAAAACATGTCGTTCAGCGGTCACTGTGGTACTCCGTATTCGCGATCTCTGGGGGGCTAAGTGCCGTCAGCAGGTGGATTTTCAAGCCCATGGCCTCCCGGCGCTCGGCCTGTGTGTTGTATCCCCAGCAGGCCATGTGCAGGCGGATGGTCGCCAGATCCGGCCGGGCGAGAAATCGCTTCAAGGTTGCCAGGCGGTCCTCCACCAGATGGATAGGATGACCGGGATGGTGTGCCATGAGGCGACGCACTACTGCTTCCTTCGACATCCCGCGGTCCAGACCGAAGATATGCTTGGCATCGAAACACACGCCGTTGTGTTCCAACAGCTGCGCGACGAACCGCTCTTGCTTGGTGGTGACGATATAGCAGTCGGTTCCGGGCGGAAGCCCGTTCAAGACGCGGCGTGTCCCTGGGTACAGGGGACTCAACGACAGCCATCCCTGCGGATCCGCTTGGAGCCAGCGGTCACGAACCGCTGCATACAGTCGCTTCAGACCCGCTGTGTCCGTACCGGACTTTTCAACCACCTCATACATCCGGTGCGGAAAGGTCTCGAGCAACTCATCCGGGTCTTCCCCATCTTTGAGCAAACGCATCATTAGGATGGCCTGATAGCCCGTTTCGATCACCGGCCGGGCGCGACAATAACGCTCCAGGAGCGACTGCGGCGGTACTGCCTCACCCATATCCTCCCACAGGGTCGCCGCCGCCTTCCAGCCGGTAATGCCGGTCTCCCGGGCACTGTCACAGAGGACACCATCGAAATCCAATGCGAACAGTGACATGGGAGCAAGACCTCTAGGACGTCGTGAAGTTATGATGGGGAAGTTGAGACAAAGCGAACTGGGGCGTGTTGATATTTGATTAAGGAGTAAACCTCAACCTCCGAGTTTGTCTTCTAATGATACAGGATTAATAGGATTAACAGGATGTTATAATTTTTATTTAAGAAAACAATCCTGTTAATCCTGTCCTATTAGCGGTTGGTACGACGATTCTGTCAACAGCCCTTAGTCGCAGTAGAGATCCGCAGTTTGCCGGCTGCGAACTTGCCCTCCCCAGCCACTGGGTTCCTGCTTCCCAGCCGGAATGACGGTCTTCGGTTGGCGTTAAATATCAACAGCCCCTAGAGATCGCTACTGGCCGGTCGGCGGCCAATGGAGAAATAGGTAAGTCCCGCCGCGGTGACGACTTTAGGGTCAAACATGTTGCGGCCGTCGAAGAGGAGGGGGTGATTGAGCTTGCGCGCGATTGCCGCGAAGTCCGGGCTGCGGAACTCGGTCCATTCGGTAACGATGACCAGGGCATCCGCGTCTTCCACGGCGGACATGGCGTCTTGGGTCAGGATCAGGTCATCCCGCTCGCCGTAGATCCGCAGGGCCTCCTCCCGCGCAACCGGATCGAAGGCCCGGACGCGGGCTCCGGCATCCCAGAGGGATTCCATGAGCCTGCGGCTGGGGGCCTCTCGCATATCGTCCGTGTTGGGCTTGAAGGCCAGTCCCCAGAGCGCGATCGTGTGGTCTGCCAAGCCGTCGGCGAAGTGATTGGCGATTTTCTCGAACAGCACGTCTTGCTGGCGTCGGTTGATCGATTCCACTGCATTCAGGAGCCGGGCCTCGTATCCGATGGCGCGGGCCATCCGCTCCAGGGCGCGCACGTCCTTCGGGAAGCAGGAGCCGCCGTACCCGCAACCGGGGTAGATGAACTGGTAGCCGATGCGGGGGTCGGAGCCGATGCCGACGCGGACCTTTTCGATGTCCGCGCCCACCGCCTCGGCGATGTTGGATAGTTCGTTCATGAAGCTGATCTTGGTCGCCAGCATGGCGTTGGCGGCGTACTTGGTGAGCTCCGCCGAACGCGCGTCCATCAGCATGACCCGGTCATGGTTACGATTAAACGGGGCGTAGAGGGCGCGCAAAAGCTCGGCGGTACGCGGGTTGTCGGTGCCGATGAGAATACGGTCCGGCCGCAGGAAGTCCTCGAGCGCCGCCCCCTCCGTGAGGAATTCGGGATTGGAGACGACATCGAACTCGACGTCGGCCCCGCGTGTGGCCAGGGCTTCCCTGACCGTCTCGGCGACCTTGTCCGCGGTACCGACCGGCACCGTGGATTTGTCGACCAGGATGCGATAGGTATCCATGTGCTCCCCGATGGACCGGGCGACGGCCAGCACGTGCCGCAGATCGGCGGAGCCGTCTTCGTCCGGCGGGGTGCCGACGGCGATGAACTGAAATAGCCCGTGCGCAACACCGCCTGCCGTATCGGTTGAGAACGACAATCGGCCCGCATCCCGGTTCTTCTTTATCAACTCCTCAAGGCCCGGCTCATAGAGAGGGACACCGCCACCCTCGAGCACGGCGATCTTCGCAGGATCGATGTCGACACAGAGCACAGTGTTACCGACTTCGGCGAGGCAGGCCCCGGTCACCAGGCCAACATAGCCGCTGCCGAAAATGGTCACGTCCATCGCAAGTTCCAGTGTCGTAGCAGGTCAAGGAGCCGGATCGATAAAAACACCGCCGCCATGCGCAAAAGGCGCGCATTGCGCCGGAAGATTTATGACAGGTGATATAGTAACAGGGTGGGGTTTGTTCCTCACCGTAGTCCACTTGATCAGGCACCCGCAAGGGGGGCGCCTCTACCAAGGATCTTTGCGTCCTTAAAACTGAATTTTCCGAGGTTCCCAATGGACCAATCTTAGAGCCTATGCAATCATCCGGGGCCCGACATTCAGTGCTTTGTCACATTTGCACGCAGCTCATCCGCAGAGGATGGCGAAGGATGGTTATACCGCACCGTACCACGCGGGCTTATCGCGAGCCGCGCAGCTCGGCTATCAGCCGGTCCTTTTCCGCTAGCGCCCTGTCTTTCTCCTCAATGACCTGATCTTTCTCCTCAAGAACCTTGGCGTTCTCTGCAAGGGCTTGATCCTTCTCATCAAGCGCCTTCTCCATCCCCGCCATCCGGTGCTCTATATCTTCCAACTCCGCTAGGATCTCATCCTCCACCTCCATGGTGCGTCTGATTTGCGGCTCGGAAACCGCGCCGTCCAACCACCGCACCACCTTTCGGTACTCCTCGGGATACGCCTCCTCATCGACATCCAGGACGTGCCCGTCGCCCTCGACCTTTCGATGTTGGTCGAAAATGGCCAGGAGCCTTTCCGTGGCCGTTCTGCGCTCTGGCCCTAGCTGCGGGATCTGGATCACGAAGCTGTCGTGGGTAAGACTCTCGATGAATTCCTCACGGACCGGGATTTCTTCTCCGGTGGCCGCGTCGTAATAGTGTCGCAGAACCTTGATGACGGGAGCCGCTACATGGTCGAGCCTGTACCTGAGGAAATAGACACTGATGATCGGGGTCGCCTGGGAGGCCTTTTCGCCCTCGACCGGAAAACCTTTTTTGTACTGCCCTCCCAGGTAACGTCGAAACCGCATGATGTCGGCGGCGAATTTGGCCTTCTGGATCTCGATGACCACGTGTTTCTCTTCGCCGGTGGAGGTTTTTATCAGGGCGGAGAAATCCAGCCGGTACACGGTGAAGGTGCGTTTTTCCAGCGCCACGGCGGTTTCCTGGGGCAGGAGATCCAGGGAAAGTATCTCTTTCTCCAAGATCGTGGAGAGTATTAGAATGGCGATCTCGTTGTTCTGCATCAGGTACTTGAACACGACATCATAGATGGGATTGGCTATCCGCATGGCTCATCTCCTCGCCCGGATATATGTCCGGATAAAAAATCTTTGCACCCTTTGCGGTTCAAGCTGTCCCGCGGCTAGAAACTACTTGCCGGCAACCGGCGACTGGAAGCCGGCTGATGACCAACATCAGAACGGCGATGCTGATCGCGAGTCGGTTTCCCAGATCTACGAAGGGCGTCGCCCCCTGACGCGGTTGTATCTCGGTTGAAAAGGCGCCGCGTTCGAAAAGGGGTACACGGCCTACGATCTGCCCTCGGTGGTCGAGGATGGCGGAAATCCCGGTGTTGGTGGATCGCAGGAGCCAACGTTCGTTCTCGAGGGCCCGCATGCGTGCCATCTCCAAATGTTGGTGGGGCGCCGACGAGTCACCGAACCAGGCATCGTTGCTGACGTTGATGAGGTAGGCCGCCTCCGGCAGAGCCTCAATTACCTCAGCGGGAAAGACGTCTTCATAGCAGATGGAGGCGCCGGCCAGGCGCTCGCCCACTCGCAACAGTGGCCGTGGGGCATCGCCCGCGGCGAAATTCGACATGGGGACCGCGAAGGCCCGTGCGATGGGCCCCAGCCAGTCTCGGAAGGGGATGAACTCACCGAAGGGGACCAGGTGGCGCTTGCGGTAGAGATCCTCGACCGTCCCGAGACTAATCAGACCATTGAAGTAGCGGCGCGTTTCGAGATCCATGACCGGAATCCCGATCACCAGCTCAGTGCCCTGTTCCCGTGCCTCCGCTGCGAGTGGCCGGATAAAGCTATCCCGTACCTCATGCAGGAAATCCGGGATCGCCGTCTCCGGCCATAGGATCAGATCGCTGTCCCAGTTCTCCCGGGTGAGCCCCAGGCAGGCGCGCAGGCTGGAGAGGCGCATCTCTGGGTCCCATTTCAGGGACTGCGGGATATTGGCCTGTACCACGGTGGCGCGGAAGCCTGCGCCATCCGGCTCGGTCCACTCGATGCCCTTGAGCGCGGTGCCGGCGAGCCAGATCAAGACCAGCCCGGCAAGTGCGGCATACCTGACCCGTCCCCGCTGCTGGATCAGGCACCAGAGCAGCCCGGCGCCCAAGGCCAGCACCAGACTAATCCCGTAGACGCCCGCGATCGGTGCCAGACCCGCCAACGGGGCGTCGATCTGGGTATAGCCGATAGCGAGCCAGGGAAAACCCGTGAAGAGCCAGCCCCGTAGCCACTCGGTCAGGACCCAGGCCGCGGGAAACGCCAGCAAAGGACCGTTCAGGCGCCCGCTGTTGCTGAGTCTGGCCGTCAAGGCGCCGGCGATCCCATAGTAGAGGGCCATCGCGACCATCAGCAGGGCGGTCATCAGATAGGCTAGCCAGGGGGCCATATTGCCGTACTCGTTCAGGCTGATGCGGATCCAGAAGGTACCCAAGCCCATCAGACCGATCCCGAACCCCCAGCCGATCAGAAAGCCCTGCCGTGGCCTCGACCTGGATAGCAGTTCATAGAAAAGGGCCGGAGACAGAATAGCGACGGGATGGAAGGAAAAGGGCGCGAAGGCGAACACCGCCACACCCCCCGCGGCGGCGGCGAGCAAGACGCGAACGACAAGCGGAAGATCGGAAATCACGGACGGCACGCTGGAAGATCCTGCGGAGGGAAACAAATACCGTTTCTATCAGCCGCGTCCGATGTGGTCAAATCCTCAGCTCCTGAAAGAGTTGGCGTGGTTTGAGAGATACGGCGTAACCTAACCCGACGCTCAACCAAGATCCACAAAAAACGCGAAACCCTCCGTGTGGCCTGCACGCGCGGACCTCAGCGTATCGCTTTGGTTGGGGGATGGGTATGCTAAGAGGCTGTCTAAAAACTAAACCGTTGATTTTCATAGAACCGTACCCGTAGGGTGGGCTTGTGCCCACCGGTCAGGCGTCGTATTTGGTGGGCACAGCCCACCCTACAGGTTAGTTAGTTCTTATACAGTCTCTAAGGCTCGTACCGGACCTTTGGAGGGGGTATGTTCCGCAACCGAGACCGAGGCAAAGACCGCTGGTCACTCCAAGAGGGAAAGCTCGCGGTTCTGCGCACCGCAGCGGACGAGTCCGCGCTCCATGTGCGCGGGCTCTATTTCCGTTTTCTCCTGTTCGCTTCCTATGTGGCGGTCACCATCTTTTCGACCACCGATGAATGGCTCCTAAAGGGAACCAGTGTTCACCTGCCATTGCTCAACGTCAAGCTGCCCCTACTCGGCTTTTATATCTTCATTCCCTGGCTGGTACTGCTCTTCCACGCCCATCTGCTCAATCAATTCTTCCTGCTGTCGCGTAAGCTGCTCAACTTCAATAATGCACTTGGGTTACTACCGCCCGGGGTGGAACGGATTCAGCGGGAGCTGCCCTTTCCCCTGATCTTCAGTCATATGACTGTCGGCACCCACCATCCACGGCTGATCCGGGGGGCATTCAGGACGGCGGTTGTCATCACCATCCTGCTGACCCCCATTGTTCTATTATTGGCCATCCAGTGGAGATTTCTGCCCTATCACAACGCGTGGATTACCCTCATTCACCAACTGGTACTTACCTTCGACCTGCTGCTGTGGATCTTTTGACCGCGTCTGTCCTCCCGTTCCGAACACTGGCAGATATGGTGGCCCCGCTCTAGTACATCATTTCGACTGATATTGCGGGCATAATCCCCTAAGCTGGATGTGTGCCTCCTCCGAGAAATTTGCAATATCAGTCGAAACCGGGTACTAGGCACCGGCGTGTATTCGGGGAGATTTGGCACTTCGTTCGCCCCGGCTGTCGGCGCCGACGCTGGTACATGTGGGGGATCTTGGGGTCCACCTTCCTGCTGTTCTTTGGTATCTGGGGCCTGCTGGTTCCACCCGGCAGCGGTATCGAATGGCTGATCGGATACCAACCGTGGCTGGACCAAATTCATCGGAATCTGGAGCTACGCGAACAGACCCTGATGCGTGAGGAACCCCCGGTCGAGCTCTTGTCTACCGCCCGTAAGGAGGGTCCCGAATCGGAAGCGAAAGTCTGGCTAGAGGACGGCGAGGCATTGGATCTACACGATCGAGATCTGCGCTACGCTGATTTCTTCGCAAGCAGTCTTTGGGATGCTGACCTCCGGGAGGTAGAGCTGCAAGGTGCGAACCTCAGGTGGGCGAAATTGCGGGGGGGCGAGTCTCCGAAATGCGGTGGTCTACGGAACGGATTTCTGGGGCGCGGAGCTCTCGCTCACCGATCTGCGGGGGGTGTGCTCATTACCCGTCGGATGGAAATGTCCGCCGAAGTCAGGACCCCCGTCATGCGAATCGGACTGGAGCCCGTTCTCAGGGATCGAGGAGTTGGAAGCTAAAGGAAAGCCCGTGACCATTCTTTGCGCGCTTGGTTGAACCGCAAAGGGAAAAAACGACGCATCACGTGAATCAATCCGCGAAGATTCGCGTGATTCGTAGTTTCTCTCTGGCTCCCACGCTCCAGCGTAGGAGCAAGGCCAGACGCTCCAGCATCATGAAACCTTGGCCGCTGGAGCGGCCACACTTGCGTTCCCACGCCGGAGCGTGGGAACGAGCGACAGAGTTATACGCGCTCATCCTGTCCATGTAACTTCGGCGCTGACGCCTTACCCATGAAAGTTATATATTTGCACAGCACATTCACACGAAATTTATAGGGGAAACTTAGAAATGCCGGAAATCCAAAAAAGTGATGCCAATGAAAAGCGCGGGTTTCCTGGAAGATGATTGTGGCAAACAATCTTCGATGCGACTTATGAGCATTATCGCACTTGTTGCGAGTATTGCCTTTGGTTCGATCATGATGTCGAGTGACAAAGGTAGCGGTAAGAATGACCTGTATATCGTAACGGTGTTTTTGATAGCCGCATTTGCGCCGAAGGCCGTGCAAAAATCCGCAGAGGTGAAGCTCCCACCAAAAAGTTAGCCGAAACGATGGGGAGGGCCTTACGACGGAGCCCTAACAGCTAGTCGTATCGCCCATCCTTCCAGCGCCGCAGGACCGTGAAGACCTCCGCGCCGGTGGTCAGCGGCTTGCCGGCTGCGGCCTCGGCGGCGGATCTGACTGCTGGTATTCCGGTGCGCAGAAAGGGATTGGTCGTCAGCTCTTCGCTCAGCCGGGATGGGATGGTCGGCCGACCCAGGGCGCGGAGCTCGGATACCGCCTGCTTCCGGTGGGCGATAGCGGTGCTCTCGGGCTCGACCCGGCCGGCGAACCTCAAGTTGGCCAGGGTGTACTCGTGGGCACAATAGCAGCGGGTCGCTCCCGGCAGCGCGGCGATGCGCTCCAGGGAAGTGGCGAGCTGGTCGAAGGTGCCGTCGAACACCCGCCCGCAGCCGGCCGTAAACAGGGTGTCGCCGCAGAGGAGGGTACCGGCGCCCAGGTAGGCGATATGGGTCGAGGTGTGGCCCGGTACCTCGAGGACCTGGAACCGCGCGCTGAGATCCAGGAGCTCGACCGTATCGCCCTCGTGGATCACCTGGGTAAGGGCGCAGATCCGCCGGTCCTCAGGGCCGAAGACCCGGACCTTGGGAAACACCGCCCGTAGGGCCTCCACGCCGCCGATGTGGTCGTGATGGTGGTGGGTGACCAGGACGGCACTAAGCTCCAACCCCTGCGCCTCCAAGGCCGCCAGGACGGGCCCCTCATCCCCCGGATCCACCACCGTGGCCTGGGTACTGCCCGAGTCCCTGAGCAGCCAGATGTAGTTGTCGTCGAATGCCGGTATGGGGCTGATATCGAGCATGGATCACGCCTCCTCAGTGTAGATACTCTTCCATAATTCCACCTTGTCACATTTACCGGATAAGCGACCAATTTGCGTTCGTTTGCGGACAACCTTCTGCGTAGATCGATTCACGCGGATTCGCGTGGTTCGTAGTTCCGGCAATCTCATCCGGTGGGCACAGCCCAGTTCCGATGCAAGTCCAATCCCCCGCCAGGATGGCGGCACTCCTCGGCGGCGTGCCCATCGAATCCGGGGCGCAATCCTGATGATTCGGCGTTGCCGGGAGGATCTGATTGGACAGGATTTCAAAGGATTCACAGGATTTCTTTTAGTAGTTAATGCAAACATCCTGAATCCTGTGAAATCTTGTAAATCCTGTACTATTGAAGCCAGCTGAAGTGCAGCGTACTCATCGAATCCGGTGATGGGGTGATGGGCGCGCTGCGCTGCGTGCATCTCAATAGGCGGCTACGGTGCGGGGACCTCCCCGCAACGGCCGTAACCAAGATCTGCCTGATGGACGCTTGCTTTGCCCAACCTACGAGCTATCCTCCCGGTCGTCAGCCGTGGCCGCGGTGGCCCACCATGAGCGGTAGGCGCCGGCTTGCCGGCGCTGAGCTGGGCACGGGGCCGAATTGCAGGCGGGAGAATTGTAAAGCGCGGGCCAAGCCCGCGCCTACCCGCCCCATACCTTGGGCTGACCTGACTGACACCCGCACGATTCCGCCACGGTCATGTTTTCGGGAGGGTCTATACGCACTCGCCCTGGTTCGCTCGCTCACCACACCGCGGATGCGGTTCGCCGCCGGCCCGCCGGGGCGGCCCAACGGCTCGCCACATCCTACGCCCTCGGTGGGGCCTCAAAACTGTTCGCAGTCACGTCGGTTGGGCCAAGCCCTAGATACTCTGTTCCCGTGCCAGTCCAATCTGGCTCCTGATCCGCAAAAATTTACCTCCTAGGTATAAATCAGACTAATCAGCAGCCGTTTCGGTCGGTGTGTAGAAGCGGCGGCTGTCGAAAGTTG
>Ga0209679_1000524_pt1 | contig 14138 bp, 7 predicted proteins | sample WorMetHEROISLAND_4_FD_187408 | JGI IMG/M metagenome (GOLD analysis project Ga0209679, IMG submission 187408) | Marine gutless worms symbiont microbial communities from Max Planck institute for Marine Microbiology, Germany - Olavius sp. 2 HERON... ...
TCATTATGCATTTTTTACTCGCCAAACCATATGCGAATGAACAATTTCACACATTGTTCTCCTGCCTTGGTATTTCTTCATGACTGCTGAATGACAGGCTAGACCTGTCAAATTCAGTTTTTACCGCGCGATGCACGTAGTGCTAGCGCGGTATTGCTATCGTATGTCGTCCGACGTCCGTCCGTCCCTCTGTCCGTCCGTCTGTGACGTTGCGGTATCGTGGGCACATAGGTTGGACTAGTTCGAAGTTAATTACACGAATAATTAGCTTAGGGTCTTCGCTCCTCGGAGCCACAACATCGGCAATCTAGTCCAAAGGGAACACCCATAAAATTCGGGTGGAATAGGGGTGGGGTCGTTCTCTCAATATCTGAAACGTTTACTTACTTGAGTGATACGTCATCACCACTTGTCCAAATTACCGTACTAAAAATAGCTACATTATGACGTGGGAAATTCCAGTTATCAGACGCACTACGTACCCCGTCCACAGTACGCTGTATAACAGTTACATCTGTAACATGCACTGCAGATATCGATTACGAATGCGATAATGTCCATGGCATGTTTTAAATGTGAAATGGCCATCAGCGATCGATTCATACACCTCATCGTAAGGCAACGACAGCATGTTTTGTGTCAACTGGATTGGGAAATTTCCAACGAAGCGGCTTCAGCGGGATGACGTCATGCAGTCTCCCTAACAATAACTCCATGTAACTAGGGGCGGACTGTTCCAAAGAGCAATGTTGACTGCGGATACTGACAAATTATGCATCACGCGGTTTTGCGTGCTTTTTGCACGGGTTTCTTGTTTTTGTTGTATTTTGTGAATCTGTTCATTGTTACACTTTTCAACTGTGACTAGCTGCTGTGAGGTGTTTAATCATAGTACTACCAGTTTTGTGCTAGTATGTTATTTTAAACTTTTAGGTTTTCCAAACACTTAATCATGGCTGTGACTTGATGCGCAGATTGACATCTGAAAGTTTTAACATCAAGCTGTGGCACAGATGGATATTAGCAGTGAGTCACAAACATCAAAAATATTCCCCTTTCCAGGAACAAATTGTATCAGGCATGAGATAATTGAGACTGACACTCAGGGAGAACCATCTTACACTGCTCTGGCTAATCAGCTAGTTCATGAATGGCTGAACCAAGCACTGGATAATTTTGAGCTCACATATGGTGACAGTTTATGCCAGTCTAACACTTGTGAACTACATTGTGAAACTGGTGATGGCAGTCGCAGTGACAATCAAGTGTGTAACATGCCAGGTGATGTAGTCAAAAATTCAACACCTAGTTTGAAACAGCTGCATTACGAAGCATTTGAAACATCAGACAATAATTTGGTGAACATGTCAGTTGGTCAGTTTTTTGCTGAAGAAAAACAGTTACATGGTAAATGCAGAAATGGTACTGAAGTGAATTGGAAGAGTTTGAGTTGCAGTTTGTTGGCGACAACTGTGCCGCATAAAGTGATGCGTCACAACAACTTGTGTGCTGATCCTACTGAGTTTCCAGCTAACATGCATGTGCGTGAAATTGATCATTCCAAGGGCCCATTACGCCACACAAAATCTGAAACATTTCTTCAACATATCATGAAGGAAGTGGATTACTTGGAATCCGACCGCACTGGCGACCATTCAGAACGTAATTTAGTATCGAGCAGTTTAAGGATTTGTGACTTGCCTAAGTTGCACAACCTTCTTCCAGCAAACACTAGCAAAACGAAGCACTATGAATGTCTGCAGACTCCTCATACTAGTGATGAAAATTTGAATCAGAATCGAACTCCTGTAGGTCAGTTATTCTCTACAGCTTCATTGAACAATGTTTCTTCTGCTGTGGAAGACACGGCTGATGCCTTCAATGCTGCTGTGAATGCAAATTCTGATTGTACGTCGGTACACAAAGATGCAGTGATGAATGATAACATCGGTAGGCAAGACCCATGTGAGAACATTGCTTGCAAAGTAACACACTCGTCTTCTGACACGGTTCGGTCTGATGACTGGATTTCTACTGAGAATGGCTGTCAGATATTTTTATCAGGTCCTGGAGTTCAGGTCAGTTTTTCTTTGCTTTTACATCATACTTTTGTTTTTATAATTGTTTTTTTTTTCACTGCTGTCAATGGCATATTTGAGGGGCCAGCCAGCCTTTGACACCTCAGTACTGGCAAGCCACAAAATGTTTTTGCATACAAATTCAAACAGACGTGGAAGTGGAAATCCATAGTTTTGTCACCAGAATGCACAAAATTGTATATTGTTTCAAAAAATTTTAGTGGGTGATACCCCTGGTGGATCCCATGTACTGGGGCTATGCCCCAAACCTCAGAGATGTGAGGGAATGGCAAAAAAGGAAGAGACAGAAATGAAAGGGGGGAAGAGGATGGTAAGAAGGGAAGGGACAAGGAGAAGGGATAAGAAGAAGAAATTGGAGGGGCGTAACGGGAGGGATAGAGTTAGTCTCCCCTTTGACAATTGCTTGGATACACAACTGACTGCTATAATTGGTGTTTTTCAAGTTGAGAGTCATATCATTATGGTGCTTGTTGCATGGCTACAGAATTAACTATGCTGTGAGTTATTTATTCATTTTATTTGGTGGCCTACAACATGGGACTGTAATTGACATGTCAGCAGGTATGCCTGCCTAACGCCGCTGTGTATCTGTCTTGTCGTTATTAAGTGAGAAGCTAGACCGCTGGACTGTGAGAAAGTTAGCATTCTGTGGTAGTTTATAGGGCTGCTGCATGCTGTTTCGTTATGCATCAGCGCTCACACTGACGCATATGTGGATTTTAACTGTGAACATTTCGTAACAGTTCACATGACTTAACAGATGTTTCTAACGTTATCTTAAGAACTTAATAATGCATGAATGGACAACGGATTTTCCTAATTGTTCATGTAGAACTGAATTTGTCTGACATAGATTATTTTATTGTGTTGACAACAGTTTCTGTAAATATCGTACAGAAACCCAATCTTTCCCATAACGTGGCCTTAATCATCATCCAGTTGACTGGAGTGCAAGGTATTAAAGCACTTATTGTATCTAGATTATGCACACGTTGGGGTTAAATGCAATCTCTGCTAATTTATTTTTCAACACTAAGCCTTTAAGATGAATTTGTGAAGGAGCTATGTAACCGACCCTTCACCGAAATCCGGGGGTGGGAGGCAACGTCCCCCCCCCCCCCCCCCCGCCCATGCACCTTGCATACGGGAACAGCCCGTCAGAACGCATGACCGTCAGAACGAATTCCCAAGAGAACGAAATCTCATTAGAACGAAAGAGAGTATTAGAGCATATATTAAAGTGAGCAAAAAACCGAGTTTGTCCATACTAAGACGACAGTGTCAGTGTATTCACATACAGTGCTAATAATGCGCGGGTCGATCACAAAAGCGGTCTATTTTCTCACCGACCAAGATCTGCTCAGTTGCATGCGACTAATTAGCGACAGCGGTCAACTGATAATATGTTCAACGCCGAACGTGTCGGCGGCAGTGAGTAGAAACCCGACACACTGCTCAGACGACTCCCCGCGGTTGTGGATCGTCGCTATAATCCCCGCTCAAAAGTCAAAACCGAGCGCGTCGTGACTAGTAGTATTTGTTCGTCACGTGTATATACTTATCGCTTATAGTGCAATATTACAGTTTTTTGTGACACGTGATGTGTGCTGATTGAGAAAAGAACTGCTGTATGTTATAGCAGTGTTATTTCTTTTCGTGCACTTGTTGTCAATAACAGCGCAAACACGTCATGATTATAATCAGACAAAGATAAGCACGACATGCCTTTCAATTCATACAGGAAAAAAATTAGTCCCGTCAACGCAATCCCATCAGGACGAATTCCCGTCAGAACGCAGACGAATGTGCCTTCAGATCGAAATTTGCTTGCGTTCTGACGGGATTGCGTTCTGACGGGCCTAAGTCTTGCATACTTCTGTGTGTTGGTCTGTAACGTAAATCATAAACATTTTCACTGCTAACAGGCGCGCTGTGGAGTAATAGTTATAACGTAAAACTTGCAGAAATTTGGAGCAAAACAACTCACACGCTACTGAATTACTTGACAAACGTAGTATTTTCCTCAGAGTGGGTCCGCACGTATACCTTATGCAGCGGCTGGGAACGGAACGGCATTGGTCAATGTCATGGTTGTTTACTGCTGCGGACGTAACTGACCTGGTGATGTCACGTATGACGCAGCCGGTGACGTCACTGCGCGGCCCGTCGATTACGCGCTGGTGTGCCCATTCACATCCGCATTATGGGCGCGACACTTGACCTCGACGATCGGCATTACCGAGGCGCTGCTTGTGCCGTAGGCTGCTCGGCGCGATTACCGGCTACGCCTGCCGGATCACGTGTGTACGGCCCGCCTGTCGGCGGCGGCGATATCAGTTCTGTCGTCGTTTGGTGACACTGCAGGCTGAATAGCTGCTTTTGTGTGGTGGTTTAGGAAATGCTCTTTGATGACGCAGCTGTGGTAAGTGATCTGTTGACACCGGTAACTCGACCTTTGATCTCGTATCTGATACCTCCTAGTGATACAGTTGGATAATGCTGCAGCCAACTACAGCTGGCTGATGATGATGGTGCTGACTGTCGTATTCTGTATTTATTATATTTCGACATACCGTAACGCTTACGACACCGTAAAACGTGCAGTGGATACATCAGCGTTAGTCTGAATCTGTTTGAAACGACCGAATGGTCGTCTGATTCAAGACGACTATTTATCACATCGGTTTATCAAAATTGCCCAAAGCAGCAGAGCTGATTCAGGATTAGACAGCTAAAGCGAAGTAGATAGACAGTTAACAGATGACGGTTTAGATGATGACGTCTGATATGACTTTCTCAAAAGCGAGGTTTTTCAGATGCTGACTGAAGATCGTCAGTGACTAAGATGACGTTGTCTTCTACGACAGGACGTTCCAGACGGGGACCAGGGACCGTGAAAGCCCGTTTACCGACTTCAGGGCCAGACGGGTGGCACCAGCAAGAACTGATGCTGAATGAAGGGGACAATGTCCGTCGGCCGCGTAGATCGGCAACCAGAGCGAGCTGCCTCAAGTACCGCGGCTCAGTCGTCTGTAAAACTTTGTAGGTCAGCACAGCGATCTTTGTATTCAGTCTGCTCAGGAACGCACAGCTGTTTGAGGCTATAGCAAGCACGTCGGCGATGGTCCGCGCCGCCGCGGATCTTACATGGTAGACCAGCCACGTGACGCACGTCAGATATAACTGACTGTTCGTAATTATTTACACAAAACGGAATGAATGATTTCCTAAGTGTCTCAGTTAGTGCTACAAAGTGTTCAAAATTCTTTGGATGCAGCAATCGACTGATGACCTCTGGATGACGTTTTCCCGGCAGTAGGCCAAGCTGTGTAGACAAGGTGATTCCTTGAGAACATTACGCTTGACAAATTGGCGGATATAAGTAGTGATATTATAGTGCACCCAAAAGCTAGCTGAACTAGCTTAATCTGGGCACTATGTATTACCAGCGTACCGGTGTCGGTTTTGGCGGTGACCAGCAGGACACGTCTGTGACTGGGTGAGATCTCGTCACAGCAGCCAGGCAGGCTCAGATGGTCGAAGAGAAAAGGATGAAAAACTTACTCTTCTCATGACCCCCAACTCTTTCATGAGCACTTCACTCGTGAAGTCGCCTACGCTCGACATTGAGCACGGAAAACCTCGGTGCACGGTAGTAATCAAGTTATGGAAAGATGGTGTTCATGGCTGTCTTTTGCATTGAGTCAATTACTTCACTTTGGGCAGCTATTAAGCCCGAGTGTCAAACAGACTGGCGAATATGATGTTCTCGACAGCAGGCCGTACAGCCGTGTTGTAAAAGCAGGATGACTAATGTACTGTTGTACTAACAGCAATCTGATAGCATGGCTTTTCTCACAGTATCGTTTTCAGACCGTTTCCACGGATCCAGCGCCTAGAATGTATGTGTATAATTTCTGAAACGGTGGTCTCAGTTCGCTGCCTATTTTACGCAGATAAGTGTGTATACAAGCAGCGCGTTATTGATTCATCGTCACCGTCACAGTCTCTTTCTGATCTTTACAGACTGTCAGCACTATTGTTGGACTTCAGACCTGACGATCAAAGGTCATGATAACTGTCTTTATTAGGTCGACTCCTGCTAAAGTTGGCCTCGATGTCTGTCCGTCCGTCCGTCCACAAAAAGTTTCTCCCATTTGAAGGAAATTTGATACCGTATATAGGTAGAGGTCGATGAGTGATGCATGACAATATGCATACGGCCCGATCCAAGATCAATGTCAAGGTCACGTGGCGTTGAAAGTTAGAAATGTTCTTCTATTTTAAAAATCTATCTCATCGCCTTTTTCCGTAGGAGCTGGCAAATCGCAAATGACTGCTGATTCTTAAACTAGAGGACACTATCTGAATTTTTACAGCCCGGATTTTTGACAACTTTCCTAGTGTTTGTGACACGTGACATTGATCTTGCAAGAAAATTGAGATGTGACTGCAAAAAAATTTTTCGTCCGATCTCAGTAAAATTTGGTACGTAGGTAGGGGTCGCTGAGTGATGCACGACGGTACGCTATATGGCCCGATCCGAGGTCAAGATCAAGGTCGCGTGGCGTTGAAAGTAAGAAATTCTTCAATTTTCAAAATCTATCTCGTCCGCCGTTTTCAATGGGAGCTGGCAAATGACTGCTGATTCTTTAACTAGTGGACAATATCTAAATTTGTTTGGGCCGGAATTTTTGATGTTGTCTGGTCTAGTTTTTGTGTCACGCACTTTGAACTTGGCTCGCAGGAGGAGTCGACCGTCAGTCCCGCATGGGGCTAATTATTTTTATTTTGACATTATGCAGACTAAAATTGCTTCGTTAGTTTTCCTTTTGTAACGGTGATAGTACACTTTATTTGTAGTCTTTTTCTACTTCAAGTTTTCTGCCCGAACTCCAATACGAGTTGTATTGACCCAGACCCTGGCAAAGAAACTTTATCCATTATTTGGTGGTTATGTAAGTGACAGTATTAGGTTATACGTACAGTCGGCGTTCGCTATATTGTTGATATGAAGTCACCCATAGATAATAAATAAGTCTGCTGCATGCTCTGAGTGTTAAACGGAGTGTCATCTGTCCCATTCTGTCGGCGGGCGTGTAAAATACGCCGACGTATTATGTATTGACGCTCGCATCACATTGGACGACACTGACGTTTAAGTTTGTCCGTCGGCCTCACAACAAAAAGCCCATTCTTCGCTGGTGGTGTGCTTGGAGGCCGTCTAGCGCTGTTGTCACCTTTTTGTCAAGCACATACAAGTGCCCTTGACTGTAAGAGTGCAGCATGCATGCTTAGCGAATTTTTGCTTTGGAGTTTTCGTCACAGGCCTGTTCGTTGGACTAACCCTTTATAGGGCAGACAAGTAGGATGATTGTTGGTTAACTGGCAGTCCACTTTGTTCTCATTGGCCAGTGTACGTCTCTCTCATAGGGCACAGTAAAATACAACGAAACTACGCGCACACACGCACACACACACAAACGTGCGCGATGGTTTTAATAGTTATTTTCCAGATATACCTGGGTTCGCCGGTTGCCCCATTAATTTTCCTTCGTCGTTTGTGCCTAAACTGTAATATAGTATCCTCTTTAGACAGACCAGAACTTGACACCAACCTACTGTCATCTCTGTCTATACTACAGTGTCTAGTTACGTCCGTCTCCGTCGTCGTGAGTAACTTTATTAAGTCAGCATCATCTTTGCGTTTGACATGTTCAACCGCTGTTGAACACATTGTAACTAGCATGTTGAAGAAGTATAGGCTTACCCACGTGATTCTAAACCTGTGGCCAACAAACTGGAAATTTTTTCGGGCTGGCAGGACATCAAATAGACGGATTTTGCCAGACGGCGTCGCCTCTGTCGATACCAGTCCGCAGGGTTCAGACACCTGGGTAATACCTTTTTTGGGTAAAACCCATTGAATAACCGAGCAAAAACCTGCTCCAGACTTAATTCAATTTCAGCTTGTCATGCCAGAAATAATTAAAAATTTCTTTATGTTTACAGCTTCTAATGACCAATACCGGTAAGTAATGAATTTGCATATTTTTAGATAATCGAAAGTAGTGACGAATCTAAATAAAAGCTTAGATGATGAGCTAAATTAACTAACCAGCTTTCCAACTGCTCATTCAAATAAAAAAAATCTGAAAACCCAATAAAGCTCCAAAGCCAATAGAAACCCCAAAAACCCAGTTCATTGGGCAGTTTTAAAAACCCTGAACCCTGCCCATCTGCCTTAACTAGTCCGGTGATGGGTAATTAAGATTTTGCAAACCAGTTAGTCAGAATTAGCGATTAGATGACACTAATTAATTAGAATTAGTTACAGCACCACAAAACAAAATAATTTGCAGAAACATGATGTCAGTGTCATTCACGAGTCACGAGATCATCTATTGCTCGAAAACTATGCAAATAATGCAGAATTGTAGATAGACTATTTCACATGCCAAATATAAATAAAAATAAAATCGATTGTTAAAAATTAAAATAATGATCAGTGATTGATTACAGTACACAAAACAGTCAAAATACGATGTGCAAATATTGATACGCATGACACTGATACGCCTGTCGCAAACTGTATGTCACTCACGTCACTTTTTTTTCACGTGTCACGAGAGCATGCATCTGATGGACTAGTTCACATGCCCAATACAAATAAAAAACACAAGTGATTATTAAAATACTGATCAGTTATGTTATTGCTAATGCTTACAGTTCACAAAACAGACAAAATATAGTACGTGACAGCAATCTACAGTGAATTACAGCAGGTCTTTATTTGACTTCGCCATCAGCAGTGATCGAAAACACTGTTATCCAGCCTATTGCGTCTCTCACTGCAGATCAGCCCTGCCAGACTAAAATGCTCTCTCAGTGGCGGCTGATGTGGGCTGGGATGACACGATGATGAATATGTAGCTGATATAGTTTCAGATAGGTCTCACCATGTGTTTGCCAGGAACGGATGCAGTCTGATGTATCGGGATGATGCTGTGGTCTGTGGACTGCAGGTAGTCGTCCGATGGCTGCTGATTTGTAAAGGTGTATTCATATAACTCAGTAGATCACGTGTGACGTCGGATGATCCAGCAGACTGGCTGGCATCTGTATCTGAAGATGTAGCAGCTGCTGTTGGCGTTGTTGTTTCAAAGAACTGCCAGTATAATTGCATGAATATGTCTCTCTTGGTCTGAGTTCTCAGTCCATTTGAGTTTGCAGCTGGATCGAGAGCAGCTGATATGAGGAAATGTTCATCTGACATAAGATGGGCGAAGCGTGATTTTAGTGAACACTGCAGTCCAGTTTTTACTGATGTCTTGTGTTGTATGTCAACCTTTAGCAAAGCCTTTTCCAGACCTACTATTGTGGGAATGACAAAGCCACTTGTAGGCTGTGGCTCGGTCTCCATGAGTTTTGTAGCCGGTGCAAAGTGGGCAAGTACGACTGTACGACTCTCAGTTCCTTCAGAGTAATAGCACAGTTGATGATGTAACCTTTGTCTCTTTCTTTAGAACGCCTTCCTCCATCTCCTCTGCCTTTACCAAACCCTTAAGCATTGAGTACATACTGTTCCATCTCGTTGTATTGGGTGTCGGAATATGTGCTATGTTATGTTCCTCTAGCATTTCTGTTGCTTTACAGGACTTGTGGATAGTTGAGACCAGTGAAACACATTTCTGGATCAATGTTTTAATGTGCGTTGCAATAACTACACACTTAACAGAAGGTTTAAATCGTTTGTAATGTATAGTATTCTGTCACTGTATATATAATAGGTCGGTGTTATATAAATGTGTATGTACGACGTACTTTTGTCATTATGTCAACTCCAACAAACTGCTGACTCGCATTCGTTGCATAATTACAGCTGTGACGGTTATGATAGGCGTCGTTGCAGCTCAAATGATTAACGTTTGTTGTATACAAAGACATGCACCTTACTCCACCATGCTAGCAATAGCCGTCGTACGCAGTCGCTGTCGAAACTGTTATGCTGTAATTAATACGTCAAAGGCGTTTGTCATGTGACTGATATATACCCGACTCGTTAACAAGTTAACATAACAACCGACAACTGTGGGCAAAGCCAAAGACTTCTAAGTCCACATCATGAATAGTAAGTTGTTGGAGTACCAAAAAACCTTAAATATCTTAACTAAGGAACTTCACTTCTGTTTACGGTTCCAGTTATTTCTATTTGCCAATTAAAACGAGCAGGTTTCAAAGGTTGTACACCATTCTGTCGCTGTGGTGCCATGGTAACACCGTAGCCATTCTGTTAAAAGGTACTGCCTACATTTACATCCTGTTCATTATTTGGAGCTGACGAAATTTTTTTCGAACTGACGGGCGAAGTTTCCGTGATTTCCATTCTAGAGTGGACTGGTCAAAAGTTTAATGCGTTCGTGAGAACAACAACAGCAGGGTCAGCAACGCTGGAGGTAAAATATTATCATTATCAGTTAAATGACTGGAACTGTAATCGTAGCTTGACTGAGGATGATCAAACATCTTCCGAAAAGATCGGCAGGGTGCTGGATCGATGACATTTTGAAGTGGTGCAACTGAGAGTCGCGGCAGTGTTGACTAAATATAATAAGTGTAATATAAGTGTAATTGTGACTGCTGTAAAGAGCGTTAAGTCTTGCAGTCAGGAGTATAGGTTGAGTGGCGCAATTGAGTGGCACCGTCTGTTGGTCGTCGGGCGACGTTGACTCGTTGTTGTCGGGCTGAGCTATGCTGGTCGTGATTCTGTTGTAAAGAAAGTTTCAAAGTTCGCTGAAGTCTTAACAGGTAGTCAGTGTCAGTGTTTAAAGTGCGAAGTCTGAGGTGAGGGGACCGCGAAATCTGACTGGGTCTGTGAAAACCAGTGCGCCCCCTGAATTTCTCTGTAGGCCCTAAGCACTGGTCCAGTATGTTATTATGTCAGGCATTCAGACCGTTGTGAGTTGTGACACATCACGGTCGTTGCACCTATGTGTTCCACTGTCTTTGTTTCATGTGAGGCAGAGAATGTTTTTTCTCCAAATGCTGAGGTGAGGCAACTGTGTTTTCTTGCGTTCCATTGCACTTATTCCACGGTCGCACTCGTACTGCCTATCTCTACCGTTGTGTCTGGAGTGGTATAACGGGCCGATAACTCCACGGGTGCACTCAGGCGTGACCAAACGAACAGAGTGTAGGTACACTACCGACCGTCGAATAAGGTACTGACCGTCGAATAAGTGTGTTAAACCACTGTCTGGAGTGGGATAAGTTCGTTTAACACTCACTTATCCCACTGCTGACAGTGGTTTAACATACACGTAACCAATGGACAGTTTAGCAGTCAACTGTGATCATATGACGTTCGTGGCCGTGGTCTGCGTTGCGTCTGGGTTATCAGTTACAAGACCGAATGCAGAGTTTACATTCTGTGTACAAATTAACGGCACGCGCGAGTAGTTCTTTAGTTTTCGTAAACATGTTACTGTTTTCTGTTCGTGTTTTTTGCTGAAAGTTGTGACTCTGAATCCACATAGCTGCCGCTATTCCAGCGTCGCCTCAAGTCTGAGCTGTTCTGGCGCTCCTTGGGCCTAAGGCTGTTCACGTGACTTATCATTTTTAACTGTAATGCGACCTTGCAGTTTCGCGACTTTACGTCACGTAAAGTGGCATTCGTTTATTATTATTATTTTTTTGCGCCTGCCAGTACAAAGCCTGCAGGCTGAAATATTAAGTTCATTTAGCATGGTTGCAGAATGGCTTCTAGTCGTTGTCAAAAGTGCTCGTGAAGGAGAAGCAGTACTGCACTGTATTGCAACTGAAATATTGATCTGATTCTTCAGAAGTGAAGTCTGTGCAGTTTCTGTTAACAGTGTAGATTTGTATGCTATTAGCAGAAGTTGATGTTTATCCATCACTGCTTTGACGCTGTTGGTTAGGCGACAAGGAAGGGTAGTCGGTCTGTAAAAAGTCTTTGTTTCAACAGTTCATCATTCAAAATTCTCTTTCGGGATGTGCAGCCTAACCTGGAATAATGTAGAAAAATTTGTCAGTTAAAGAGAAATCAAAATATTAGCAGCAGTAGAGACGACCGTGCAGTCTGAGACTATACTACTACTGCTACTATTCTCTGCCCCGGTCTGTCCTAGACAGTGTCTCTCTAAAATCTAGAGTAAAAACTCATACAGTATGTTTACTGTTGCCTGTAGTTGACTGTAACCTGTCTTCTGCCAGCACCTCTGAAGCTAGTAATTGGCTATTACAAATATGTATATTTTTATTTTTTTTATTTTCCGCCCGCCAGCACAAAGCCTGCAGGCTTATTATTATTATTACTTACTAGTAGTAGTATTATTAGTAGTAATCTTGTAGTAGTAGTAGTAGTCGTAGATGTGTCCAGAGTTCCAGTGTGTTTGATCTTAAAAGCTGTGGTGAATGTTGATATAGTCACTTAGATTATTCACTACTTCCATGACAGATTTAATTGCCTTTCGCCGTTTGTGTAGCATCAGATTATATTGTCTTATGTGCGATGTGCACAAATCCAAAGGGTTAATGGGTTGCGTATATGTTTATACATAGCTGTATAAACAGCTATGATGTTGTACATCACGATCGCTGAATAAACCAGACGCGGTATGAGTGTATGGTGGCGGTTGTTTGGGTGACCGGGAAGAGGGGAGGGGAGGGGTCTATTTCCAGCTGGAGTGGATCGCCGTCCAGTACGCAATACGGAGAAGTGTGTAGGTTGCAAGTAACGTAGCCAGGCTCTGACTGCGGCTGCTGCAGCAGTTGTCTGGGTAGAATGCTATGGATAGCGGGTAGTGACTTTACCTAACTGTTTCTTGTTAAAACATTAGTGCAGCTCCGGCGGCCGGACCACAGCTGTATTGAAACCCAAGTCATCAAGGTCTGATGAGAGGCTCAGACTTGCTTCCGGCATTTCATTTTTGACTGGCTGGCTTCATCTTTTCTGAGTGTATTGGACACGTGCCCTGAGCGGAAAAGTAACTGTAAAAATAAGACGGATTTGGCGTTGCATTACGTGACTGCAGACCACTCATTGTGTGCGATGGATGGACGTTTCCTTCGAGTGATTGAATGAGACGATGCAGCGATTGATAGTTTTGAGTTAAAAGTTACAAGTCATTGGCCTTTGATTATTTGCCAGAGGGCAGCAGCTGCAACAGTGTGAATAATGGAGACAGAGGAGCCGCAGGTGAGTATGATGACATGAGATACGTACCGCCACAGAGACCTAGCGAACGACGCTGTAGATGTGTTTCTTGCCCCAAGGTTGCCTTTGTGACCAGTTGCTGAAGCACATGCTATTGATCGTTGTGGTGGGACAGTCTGTTGATCCATCTTCCGGTCAAATTGTTTGACGCAGTCACGTTCGGTCACTGAGTGCTAAGAAATACTGGGTGGTCCATAAAAAAATAAGCCGCCACGTTTCATAACTTCATAACTGTATCAGACAGATATTGGCCGATTTTCAAAGTGCTTTCACTGATATGCTCAACAGTAAATTAGCAATCAAAAGATAAAGCGCCTCAAACTCTTCACTACACTAGGCCTACTTGTGAAATACTGGATTCAGTAGGTGACATTAATATTTTATAGGGTGCTGCAGCGACACATTTGAGATGTGATGTTATGATTAACGATCACTTTATTGCACATTTACTGCGGAGTGTGCCAGTGAAAGAATTTTGAAAATCGGTCAGTATCTGATGAAGTTAACTTATGGCAAAAATTTGGTTGCTTACTTTTCTGGACTACCGTGTAAGTTCTTTCGTGGCTGAAATCCGGCAGACAGCATTGACCTTTGGATAAGCAATGGCTATTGAAACGAGCAACAACTTCAACAAGAAACTAGTTTTATGACTCATTATTCTAGGACTGCTTGGATGAGATGGTACCAGGTTTATCTTATAAGTCAGTTCAGTTATTCTTGTCACCACTGTCACTGTGATTATTCTTTATTAGTTTTTAACGTAACTGTTTTTTTTTACATTTGACCGTAGTCTTAATTATCCA
>Ga0209679_1000525_pt1 | contig 14136 bp, 8 predicted proteins | sample WorMetHEROISLAND_4_FD_187408 | JGI IMG/M metagenome (GOLD analysis project Ga0209679, IMG submission 187408) | Marine gutless worms symbiont microbial communities from Max Planck institute for Marine Microbiology, Germany - Olavius sp. 2 HERON... ...
GTTACTATATAGGACATAATAGGACACCATAGGCACGCTATCGATAGGCAAGCTAGCTATACAGCTTACAACCCCACTGCTATTACGTAAACCGTGCAAACTTTTCGCAAGCGTCGCGTGGGTTTGTCAGCGACAGCTGGGCTTTCTTGTTAGTTAGTGCTAGAACAGTGTTAATTAATACTTTTTTGCTCTAATGCAGCGGTGGCTTGTCAGAGCGATAGACTGTTGCCTGGTGAACCTGGCTTTTGATTGAAGAGAGGTCATCAAGCCAAAAATGCTCCAGTGATTTAGTAGAAGTCTTACCTTGAGCGGTCCACACAAGTGCAATACAACTACAATACAGCTTGCAGTTGTATTGTGCTTGTGCGGACTGCTGCAATACAACAAAATTTTTGTGTTATGTTATTGTAGTTGTATTGCACTTGTGCGGACCGCTTTACAGGTGGGCACATACGTGTCATTGTGCCCACCTTCAGTTTTAGTGTACAGTAGATTTTGGTTAGACTGCCTGTGTCTGTTGCAAGTTTGACTGTGACTGGTTCTGTTGGGTTGTGCTGCATAAGTGCTTGAATGTGCTGGTTGTAGAACAAAATAAGATGCTGGAAGAAGAGATGAGTAAGGCTGTCTTTTCCTTTAAGTTTTTAATGTTTTGTAGCATTGTATGACAGCTGCTTGGCATTCATTATACAGCAGTTGTATAGATAGGTTTACTACTTTGTAATGTGCAGTAATTATCAGTAGTATCATACTGCTACAGAATTATTTGCCTTGACCTATGTTGAGATACAGAGCGTAAAGTATTTAGTGTGCAAGTGAATGAGTCTTGTAATTCACGCAGATTTCTCTAGGTTATTTCCATTTATCGTCTCAAAAGGGGTGATACATGATACTATTGAGATGGTGACATATATAGATTGTAAATGTAAAAAACTGCTGTTTATATTGATGTTAATGATGAGACACATTGAGTAATGCATTGAAGTCAGCAGAAATTGTCATAGTAGCTCATGTTGGTATCTCTGATATGCCCACACTTGGCAGAAATGAATAGAATGCATCATGGTTACACAATTCAGCTCTTGTAAGTTATCACTGTGACAAATGTATATTCTGCACTTAAGTGTAGAGTATAGAGCAAGGACTGTAAGAATTTGACGTACTGGTAGACCGACAGTGGAGCTTCATACTCGTGTCCTCTCGTCACCCCCTTCAGGCACCATGCAGATATAAATAAATCTGAAGAGCAAGCATAGTACAATACAGTATAAAATTTCATGTTTGTAATGCATCATTCTACACTTCTGTGAAGAGACTAATGGTGCATTTTGTTGTTAAGTGATTCACTTGAGAAAGTCAGTTACAGGCAGTTTGAGACAGAATAATGTAACCGATGCCTTCTTAACAGTTGTGAATATTTTCAGTGATTGAATATGTTCCCCCTGATGTCTTGAAAAAGTCCTGTCTGAGAATTCTTATACTCTGAGTGTAGTCCATTATTGGCCATTGCACCCCTGTTTCAGTTTCAGTTTCCAACTGGGGTGGGTGGTCTATGCTGCCTGAAGACAGACCACAACACGGGCCCATCGGCCATCCCCAGAAAATTCCCAGCAAATACTGGGTTTAGTGGGTACTGAAGATTCGTGGCAGGAATAGCAAAAAGCGCAACTACCCCCACTCAGCTTTACAGGTCGCTGATTGGATCATATCGCTCCGACCAAGCGATTACTCATCCCCTGAAGAAAAGGGGTACTGCCAGGTTCAACATAGGATCCATGGATCCACGGACCCCCATAGGCAACTGCCCAATCAGAGCAGGCCATCTCAGCCGGCAGGCCGGTCATGCAATCACTGGCAGCCCCCATCCCCGATGTAAGCCGCAGCCGACCGGGGCCCGGGAGAGCTCCCGCACAGTTTCTGAGCCACCTACACCAAAGGAGGGTCAGAGTCCCGAACGAGACTACTGAATTGGTATCTACTGACAATCCCAAAGACGGAGTACACCCATCATCCTTGCGGAAACCTTCCCCGCACCTCAGTTGGCCCGAGGCCACACCAGGAATGTGGAAGCCGTCCAAGCCCACACCACCGACTGCCGACATAGTCCGCCCACTCCGGCGAACAGCTGCCTATAGGAATCCACGTAACCCCAATGAACCTTAGAGACCCAGTTAACACAAAAGTAACCACTAAGCAATCACTGCAGGAATAGCAGAACGTGCAGCTACTCCCACATGTGACCATCATCGTGATAAGGCAAAACTTGCCTGAACAAGCACTCATGGCCTATAAATTATAGGGAATACTGCTAAACTCACCAACAAGGCATGATCTCATAGCAGCACCCTTAGCTGACTGAGAGATCAGTCCTCCTACAGAACGCCTCCATAGAGGTAGTCAGTAGCTATCCCCTCCAATAGGTAGTTCTGTTAATCTACCTCTCCACTATCCGATCAACATCAGTAACTGATGTGATTAAATAGGGAGGAGAGGTTTCTTCCTCCTTTCTCGGCCACATTTAGGACTGGCCATGGTGGAGTTCCATTGCATCCCACATATGAATGTTATTTATGTCATGCTAAATCCACACGTGTTGATCCGTTGGTCCTCGTTCCTGCTGTTATCTCTAGACATTCATTCTAATTATAATTCCAGATTTAATTGATGTAGTTCGTCACAGTAACAGCAGTACTTTGCACATACTTCACAACACCAAACAAATTATCCATGAAACAAATTGTCCGTGTTGTCTTCCTCCATCAACTGTAATAATTGCCGTTCCACAATCAGTGATTTATTGCAGTGAAGATCAATGTACACTTCGTCTTAGTAGCTGCTAAATCGAGTAGGTGATAAAAACTGGAAACACTGCACACATGCTGACTGTTATTTTTTGGTCACTATACAGTACACAATGCACATAAAGTAGTCAGATCACTTGATGTGGTTGATATCACTGTCGTGAATAATTATTTGCACAGTTTTAACTACAGGTACATCTAAACGTGGTTATCCATAAATGAAGAGAGCTATTCTTACTTGATTTTCCACCAGTAGTACCACTTATCTGATGAGCAAATTCAGAATTTACATAGTTGCATAAATTTGTGGTTGTCTGTTGTCCTGAGACTGTCATTCGTGAACATAGAGTGCATACTAATTAGATGCCTGTGTTTGTGATTTTTACTGTGACGGCCTATGACTACAGTAATACGCTGCACTTCATGAATGCAGTACACCACGAGTTAGCCCATTTGTCGATAACATAAAAGTCTACTTGCAGATGCTTGTGATGCAACTGAACATGCTGATTTGCCACCCCATGATGGCATACTGATAATGTGTTATGCTACAGAAAACAGGTTCATACAGGGGTTGAATTTTTCCTTCACTGATTTTGTGATAAGTAGACAAAAGCTGTCTACATCTGGTATTTGCTATAGAGCAGTGGTCTAAGATAACTTGTACTTTATCGTAGTGAAGTGTTACAGTCAAATTCACTCAGTAACATACTGTGCTACTGGGTGCGGAGCACCTGCTTTCTGTATCGTTGCAGATATACACTGCCTATCGTTTCCACATATTCTGATATCAAAGCTATGGAGTATGCCATATATTAAAAGTTGTGTATTGATAATATTAATCACTTAAAGTGCGTAACATCCAGCATGACTGTGGCCATGGCATTAGCCAGTCTTTGGCTAGACCTTTGCTGGAATTGACTCTTTGCCGTCCCTTTGGCAGATGCACTGTATCACATCCACCATCCGTATTTCTGTGGTAGATATACTGGCTGGCTATGCATGTGTTGTTTGCCAGTACTGCTGTTCAGCAGTGCTATGAGAAGCAACAGACTTTGCCTTGATGACATACAGTGTCTGTAATTTGTGTCATCCCATCACTTAATACTGAAATTCGTTCTTGATCCATCGTGGCAAAGTATAAAGTGCAAAGAATGTATGATGGATGCGTGATCACATGTCCAGCTGCAAATCGTCAGTACCCTTTGACTATCAGCAAATTATATTGCTTTGTGACAGAGGACTGTGTGAACATCTTGCCACCAGTCGTTATGTGGCATTGAATGGCAGGAGTAGACTTACAATTTCTTGATCACCAGTCCAGTGGCCTAACCATTAAGTCACGATACAGAGTAGGCCAAAAGTTTACACCCCTAAAGCAACCTAACGTTGTTAATTCCCAATGGAAAAATCTGTAGTGACAGCTTGAAAGCATATAATTCTGCACTAGACAATATATTTAATGCTATAATTTGTTCAGCCATTTTCTAGGAATAAGTTATCAAACAAAATTTTAGCAACACTGCACTAATTAAGTCAGTTGAAAAACTGTTAAATGTGTTCAACTGTGGAGTTGGCATCATAGTTCACTGCAGAAGTGATTCTTCAGCACAGCTATTTGATGGCATAATTGATCAAGTCTTGGCTTAGGTCACTGCAGCCGAGTTGAATCTTCTTCTTGAGATTGTCCAGGCTGATAACATGTTTTCAGTACACTTTCTGCCATACCTCTACGGTGTATTCGACACTTTTGCAGAAATTCTTGGTAGTTTTTTTAGCATTCTGTCTCTCATTATGAATCAGTTTAATTGCTCTTTAACAATTTGACTGATAACAAAACGATGTTAATAGAAACATCACATTGTGTTTATATCCGGTTTGGGCAGCATTAGTTATTTGCTCACTATATTTTACGGGATTGACATAATTCAACATCTGAAGTGTTATTTTATGCAGAATTATGAGCTGTTTACGATGATATTAAAATTGTGCATTGTGTGGCACACTGACGGAGTGTGATGTGTTTATGGGGGTGTAAACTTTTGGCCCACTCTGTATGGTTGAAAGCTTTAAATATGTAGTATTACAAACACTGGCTAACAGTTTGCTGTTGTTGATTTATTGTCTGCACATTTACAGAGAAACTTTTACATTTTGTTGTATTTATTGGGTAACAAAGCAGCAGTGATGACATGTCATGTTGACTAACAGAGCCATGGATCGATCTGATATTGATCGTTAAAAACATCGGCAGTACGTCGGAGTCTTGCAAGGCGAAGCTGACCGAGATGTTTCCAGATGCCGACATTGCTTTTCACAAAGATAGCTCTTCTGAACTCCTCAGAGGGTAAATTGTAACCACTACACACTCAATTGCGCTATTATCGTACAGTTTACACCCTACACCAAATTACTCACCCTGCAACGTGTGTTCTAGACTACCAGTACATCATAAGTTTGTTAATGAAACTGACAGTAGTGTCAGTTCGTGAAAGAGATGCGACACAGTGATTGAGACAATATCATTCTATAAAGTGCAGTCCGCAGCAGTATATGTCACATTATAAACACTGTGTGAATGTGCTGATAGCAGCTGTCAAACAAGACAGTCCTGTATGAATGATTCAGAAAGTGATGTAGTTTTCAAAGCACTAGTAAACTAGTCTATTCCATACAATGCATTGTTAAGTCGTCGGTTACACGCAACCACCTCTATATTTGCATACACATAGAATATACATCACGTTCGCTACGAAATGTGCATCAATGAGGTTCTGGTGGTCGCCTGTAGCACGAACATGTTTCAGTTGCCATCAGCTGCATTTTACACATTTGGCGTACATTGTGGTTGACAACCATCTTGTATTTGTCCATGTCAAAGGATATAACGTTAAACCTTATGGCATTTTTAGCAAAAATAGGTCATGTGATGCGTATAGAGTGAAAATTGAAACGGCAAAACAACATGCTGGTTCTCTGGTCATACATGCAGGCCAGTAGGACTCCTGACCACCTCGAGCAGTTGGTTCTAGCTGCGTGAACACATTAATCGTATTGGCTCGGAACACAGCAAGCCTAGTTGATTCAAACAAGCATCCAGGCATTTCCCACACAGACCAGACCAACTCATATCACCCAGGCCAGACCAGAGTGTGGACCTGCTAACCTGTATGAGGTCCTCAGCCCCACAGTGTTCTTAGATTTGGCCCAGCGTTCATAGAATTTAAGTGACACTGTTACAATGTCATTGACGGTCATAGATTATAGATAACACATTCGGAAGCTCTTGTCTGTCTGTGATATTAGTCTCAGGTCATGCACACAAATAATTCTTGACAGTGACACAGATTATCTGGCCAGACCTAACAGTTAAATCTAGGCCCATACTGGTAACTATTCAGGCTCTGCACACACACTGGACAGACTCCCTATGGAGATAAGAGAGAATTTTAGCTTGCTGTAGTTCTCGTCGGTAGGTCACTTTGCTATAATAGTGGTGAACCATATTTGTCACATACACGTGCAATAACTCCTATGGACAGTTTTAATGGCCATTTTCCAAGTAAACTCGGATTAGCTGTTTTCCCCTCAATTCTCAGTCTCCTTTGATTCTAAACTGAGCATCTTCACTCGACAGGCCAAAACTATATCCCCTCCCTTCTTGTTTAGTTCCCCCAGTTTCCACCATCCTACATCATCTTTGCATTCAACATTTCTGCTTCTCCTAATGACCAAGCTGACTGATTCTAATCCAGATAGTTCTCTAAGCTGTGTATTTTTCTTCCTTTTTTCTGTGTAAATGTACACATCGATCTGATCGTACTCATTTCATTTTTATCCAACTTTACTTCATTCTTCACCTTCAGTGGCCAAGTCCTGCTGTAAACAGCTTTGTACACAAACATATATACGTATGCATATATATGTTTCACCTTTCAGTTTTAATGAGTCCCATCCCAGTTACAGTAGGTAAATACTCTGAAAACGTTTTCCATGCACATCTAACTCTTGCCATTACTGCTGAATCACATACTCCGTCTGCATTTAAAATGTCTCCTAAGTAGCAAAATTTGTCTATCTTTTCTAGCAGTGCCCCATTATCTAGTTCTTCATTACCATTAGCCATTGCTGCTATCAATCCACCTGCTGTACTGCTCTTGCAAACAAATGAGCTTATATAAACTTCCTGTTATTCCACAATATTGCTTGTGAACCACTTCTGACAGATATGCACAAGATTAAGTTAAAGGTCAGCATTTTTTCTTGCGCACACCACAGGACCATTTACCTTTTAACCTTTCACCTCTACCCTATTTGTTTTAGATCAGCCAAACATGATTTTCGTTTTTTTTGTCATTCATTGTACAAGGCATTTCAGCTTTCCTTTTTACAGTTCTTTCACACATTTCCACCTTTCAGCCAATAAGAAATTATCGGCATGCAATAACTCCAATGGAAGTACTACCTTGGTACCCTTAAATGGCAAGGCAGTCAATACGGACCCTTGACGTAGTCTCACCTTTACATCAGAAGCTCTACTGTCACCTTCTGGTGTCCTGTTGTCTGTACAGCCTTGTATGTCGCCATGACTGTGCTTACTAACCACTCCTCTTTATTTATTTAATGTTTTTTTCAAGGTTTGCATTACAGAGGCACTGTAGTGTTTCTTTCCGTTTTCTTGCATTTGCCTTACAGTACATGTTGCATCAGTGGTTCCTTTTAATGGCCTGAATCCAAACTGCATACTTTTTCTTTTCCTTAAGTCTTCTTTTAGACACATGTTCTGTAACTTTAAGTGGTTTACCAACAACTTAATTGCTCAGTGACGTCCAAACCTGAAACCTGAAACAGGCCAAATACCAAATGCTTCAGCAACTAAACAAACAGAATTAACCCTGTTTAGTTATGTAAGACTTATGGCCAAATGTCAGTCTGTTTAGTACTTCATTTAGTACTTTTGATGACATAGCCACTCACTCCATGTTTTAGTCAGTGTTGTTTATTTTATAGATGATCGTTTGCACAGTTATTGTCACTGCTGTATTTTTACAATGTGGAGTGACATTTGAGACAAATTTAACAGCTGTAACTCTGATGTTGATGTGGTCAGCACATCACATTAATTGGTGGAATATGATTACTTGCACGCATGTGTGCATGAGTGCACACACAACATGACACGGCAACCATTCTTATGGCCATTTTCAAGGTTTACTAGGTTTAGCCTGTTGCCCTTTAGATGAGATGTTATTCAAGCTGGATGACATTACTGATGCCCAACCAACAGACATGTGATGCACTCATAGTTTGTACCAAATACCCAGTGATAAGAAATTGTTCTTTTAACTTCTTTGCTGAGACACGCCACAATATTTTGTCAGTGAAGAACAGTATCCATATACACTGTGTTCAGAAAAAAACACCCACTCACGTTTTCTTCTATATCTCCCTGGAAAATGTTTAGATTTGCACAAAATTTTCAGGGAATGTTTAAGATGAATAAAGTATTCCATCGACGTAAGAGGTAAATATTCATTGCTACCAGTGACGTCATTCTGACGTCATATTTACATGTTTGTAAATAATGGGTTTTACCACGGGTTTTACCGTTGAAGATAGACATTTGATAAAATGCTTTGCGAGTCAGCAGGGGTTATGGAGCCACACGTTTGTGTAAGATGTTTCTGGACAGACAATGGAATGCTGATGGAGTGAAAACTTTAATTAAGAAAACTGACATGACCAGCAGTATCGACCGACCGCAGGGAGTGGTCGTCCACGCAGTGCGCGTACACCTGCCAACATTAACGAAGTTGAGGGCCTCACACTCAGCCAAGAAGACAAACCACAGACAACTTCACCGACTTTTTTTAAGTACGACTTTTCGTCGCGCAATTTTCCGTTGTAAACTGTGTGTCTGTGGTTTATCTTCTTGGCTGATTGCGAGGCCGTCAACTTCGTTGATGTTGGCAGGCGTACGCGCACTGCGTGGACGACCACTCCCCTGCGGTCGGTCGATACTGCTGGTCATGTCAGTTTTCTTAATTAAAGTTTTCACTCCATCAACATTCCATTGTCTGCCCAGAAACATCTTACACAAACGTGTGGCTCCGTAACCCTTGCTGACTCGCAAGCATTTTCTCAGTGGTAAAATCCGTGGGTAAAACCCATTATTTACAAACATGTAAATATGACGTCACCGGTAGCAATGTCAATGTAATACTTCATTCATCCTAAATATTCCCTGAAAATTTTGTATAAATCTAAACATTCACCATGGAGATATAGCAGAAAACGAGAGTGGGTGTTTTTTTTCTGAACACAGTGTAGTTACACACACAGACATGGAAACAGTTGCCAAACTGCAGTTTACCATGTAGTACTAATAATAATAAATTAATACCAATGACAATGTTTCTGGGACTGTTATCAGGCACTGCCATTGCAAGAGTGGCTGCAGACTCTCAGACCATGCTAAGGGATTTGGCTTGAGTCAGCTTGTAGGCTGATATTGGCTGCACACACCATCACTAAGTTCCACAGAGCATATACACTGTACAGCTTGCTTGCTGAAGGAAGGGTATGCAGTCCATGCCAGAGGCTGAACAATGCAGTCGCTACTCGCTATCGTGATAACCAAACAACTGCCTCAAGTCGGATTTGATCCATAGCGAGTCATTTAACCACTAGACCACTGAGATCTGAAACAACTACATGACTCCATATCATGTCATTATGTTGTTCCATTGTCAGCAGATTTTTTTCGTTGAGGATACTTTGGACTCATAAATCATCTTTCTGATTAATCTAGCCACTATTACAGTTCTACTGCTTCATTTTATTTAACACCATTATTCCTTCACCGTGACATGTCCCATATATTCTCTGAATTTGCCGTCTGTGGCAAACGTGTGTGTGGAAGATGTGAAGAATGCGATGTACAGGCAGGCATACTTAGTGTTCAGTAGCAAGGAGCAGGTTGACAATGCCATCAAGGACTTCAAACGCAATAGAACTCGACTCGATGATCGACGTCTCATCCTCATTCGATGGAATCCAAAGCGTATTCTCCCAACTGGTAGCGTAAATCACTGTTTTTGTGTTTTAAAGTGATTTGCATGTTTTTGTTTTATGTTTTAAGCTTCTGCCACTGTAAGGCGGTACCAGAATCATTGTTATCATGTCATTCGTTTGTGCATGCGTCCGTCCAGGATGGTGTCCACGATATCTGATGGATTTCCACCAAACTTTTGTCTGTAGTGCATCTTGGGACAAAGGTAAACTGATTAGCTTTGAGGTCAAAGGTCAAAGGTCAAGGTCACAGTATGACCAAATATGATTCCGCAGTATCTCTGGTATGCATCAACACATTTTTTTCACACTTTTCGCTAGTGCATCTTTTGTCAGAGATGAACTGATTAGGTTTTTGGGGTTAAAAGGTCACAGTCATTGGGTGGACATATACAGAGCTCGACACTGTGTTGTGTTCTAACCGTCTAGGTCAGTTTAGTGTGATGTCTGATGCTAGCCATTTATTAGGTAGTAATCTTATTAACGTCACACAAGCACATCAGTGCAGCAATACGTGATGTTAACTTCGCTGCCATTGCTCAAGTGCATAATTTTCAAGGCTGTGCTGATGACATTTGTCTGTGAGAGAGATCAAAGGCCAGAATATTTTAATGATGTCTTGTCCCAGATCACTGTGTTGGAGCTCATGCCTGACTGTGGTTAGCAGACCACAGCAACATTGTTGTGTCGTGCACATGTACTTCACATTTCGGTCCATGTGGTTTCCATTCATCAGCACTACTGTGTAGAATGATGTTTCACCTGAACTGAAAGACGGCATATTACAGGATGACCCCCCCGTCTGGAAAACCTGGAGAACTTGGAAACGTTAGGAATTTGATAGCTGTCAGGGAAATGTCAGGACCAAGTGAGGGTAATGTCGGGGTAAAATCTTTTCAGGAAAAACTTAACTTTATTTTTTTTGGCAGCACCAGTGTATATTAGCATAGTAGTATCATGCAGTAATAGTTTAGGTGGTGCATTTTGCGGTGCATTGTGTTACGTCATACTGTTGTGACTGTTATGTTTCGTTATTGTACTGTTAGTAGGCATGACATGGGTATCTGCAATGTAGGAAATAGGGTCACAGTGAGTCAGTGAAATGTGAGGGAATTCTCACTGCCCAGAGAGTGTTCACCCTAGCATTAGCAGGCTTGTATCTCTCCTTATAGACATGATTTTCAAGCATATGTACTTGTAGCCTGTGCCTCTTGGAAACTTGCTCAAGAGGCACCACTTAAGTGGACCTTTTAATTGGTTGGTTGATTAACACAAGCAGTGGAGTCGACCTGATCCAATTCTCAGTCAGACATTGTAAGTGATAACAGGAACTGGTGTAGTTTAGATTAAATTATATGTAGTATGGTTTTCACAGTCGGTGGTTTTTATATTGTACAACGTCAGGGTTTGGTGAAATAGTTTGAAGTTGTTATGTGAAAGCAAGACAGTTGCGTCCATAATTGCAGACCTGCAGTGAGTGTTAGTGAGTGAATATCCAAGCATCTAATATTTGTGTATCAGTTGAAGCTTTTGAAGGCAGGTCTTACTTACCACGTTTCAGCTATCATTTTCTGCAGTCTTTACCACAGTTTTGTTACTAGAAGGCACTCATGAGAGTGCATATCTCCGCCAAGTGAATTTTTACAGAATAGTAATTTAAAAGCATTTTTGTGAGTTTGTGAGTTAATAATTAACTAATGATATGACCTACAAAACTCATACTACATAAAAAGTCTTAACAGATATTTTAAAGCCTAGGCCTGTCCAAGTTTGACATACATGTTTCCAGGGACAGTCCGAAGTCCATAGCTTTAGCCGTTTTGGAGCTATGTGCATTTAACACCCAAAATGGTCTATATGTGACTGGTCCACTGTGCACAGACACACACTCACTAATAGACACATTGAATGAAAACAGTATCTCCGCCATTCACTCCATTCACTTAGCAGAAATAATTAAGACTATTGGTACCACTTTGATTAACTGGACAGTTATGCATGTGGTAGGAATGCTACGTGTTGGTGAGCGCCGTCTTGTGATGCTGACAATGCTGCAAATGGAAGGCAAACTTGCTAAGGGTGATGACCCTTCACTTAATAACAAGGTCTGTTTGTGAACAAATATCTTTGACTTGAGCAGTGATGCTAGTGTCATGCTGAGAATAGAAATAGTCTGTTGAACTTGATGTTGCTGATAAGTATAGCTATGTTTCATTTTACAGCCACTGATACAACTGCTGAACATATAGCTCGATTCTTTTGGTCTGATATTATTTTGATAAGCTCCCGTGCAATGTTGTGTGTCTTCTTTTCAGTGGCTTTTGCTGGTTCTTAATTCTACTACCGTGGCTTGTGATTCCACGGTAGTTATTTTGTCCAGCCGTATATATGCTCTGTTGCTTTCTTCTATACCAGTTTCATATTACTTTTATATTGCATGTTCAGAAACCTCCTTTGTGCTATCTGCTATCAGTTGTTGTGGACTGCCTTTTGGGATTACTCAGTTGTTTTCAAGGTTATTATGATATGATGCCCTGTGTGACGTTTAGCTTATTTACGAACTAACTCCTTATGGAAAGGACAGTGACTCTGTAGTGCCAGCACTCCGTAACATAATAGTACATACTGATGAGAAATTTTTGAGAATAAGAGTGATGATGATGATGATGACCACAGCAGTTGTAAGTATTTTCATTGCAGTTCTGCTGCTGCTCGATGTACAGCAGTATTTGTTGATTTTGTTTTTGATGTTTGTGTTTTGTCTCTTAAGTTGAATTAAAGCTGGCATATAATGCGATGTTTGTGATGGCAGTACAAGGCACTTGGAGATATTGTGGCACGGGACACAAAGGCACGACATGCATGTGGCATTCCAGCACCGTCATACAACCAGCTGAAAGGACTTCATGATGTTCGTCATTATTCCGATGCAGAGCAGGCACTCATCCTGCATCGTCTTATGAAACCGTACAACTGTGGTGATGTGGACAGTGGTCCATCGAAACGAAGCTCATCCATGTCAAGACAGGCTCCTCCACGGTCCTCAGTTATGCCTGCAACCACTCAGAACAAGCTGGATGCTACCAAGTCTCCTCTGTCTGAGCCGAACAAACAGTCAACTACAAGCCGCCAGATTTCATTAGAAAGTACTGCTGTGGCAAAGGACGTGGCAGATGGTGGGAAAGTTGATGATGGGAAACCTGGCAGTAGTCCAGCAAAGAAAACTGACAACTTAGCAGCTGGAAAAGATGACAGATTTAAAGGGTACGAGTTACACTATTGGATAACCACATGTTAAGATAGTGGCAATTAAAAATTTAAAAAAATGATTGTTAAAGTTACCAGTATGTTGCAACTTCTAACAAGGCATAGCATCTGCATGCCTTATAATCAGTTTAGTCTTCTTATCTGGTACATATAGATATGCCTAAAATTGTTTTTTTTTCATTTTATCATGAATTCTGGCAGCAAATTGTAATTGCAAATGTTGTCTAGCTTTTAAATTTTGTGTATTTTATATATCTCAAAACAGCAGATTGAGCATATAATACTACCTTGTGCTACATTAACATGCAACACTTGTCCTAGAAGACCCAAAACTGGTTTGTGAAACTGATTAGGATGCTAAGAGTTTGAGAAAAGTCACATAGAAGCAACGTAATCAGAAATTTTGGAAAAGTATTGTTTGTGTTAGCTATTGATGGAACTTAATCAAGTTGCGTAGGACTGTAACTTCACTGCTTGTTTGGACCATGATGCTCTTGTAACAACATCTTATCATTAGCATATAATATAAACATCAGATGATGGATTTGTGCAACTACATTTGAACACTGGATATTTTATGGCTTAATATGTTGCCGGCAAGCTGCAGTGGTCTACTTTGGTGTGTATGCAGTGGGCACAGACAGCAAACCCTTACTGAAGTGCCTAGGTCATAAGATGGTAAAACAAATATTGGCTTTCGAGTCGACTGAGTAATAATAAATGGGGTGTTGGGTCTATAGACAGTAGCAGGCAGACTGTGGCCCAAGCCGTGGGCCTCTTGCTACTGTTCTACAGTCATCTGATGAACTGGATGAAATTTTGCAGTTGCTGTGCCACAAAGCCAAAGTAAACATTGTCCTCAATATTGTTGTTGTTGTTGTTGTTGTTGTTGTTGTTATTATCATTATCATTATTATTATTATTATCGGTAGGTGTTCCCGAGGGAGGAAAAAATTAATAGTTAAAGAAAGCAAAATGTTAATACTCCAATGGCCAGTGA
>Ga0209679_1000526_pt1 | contig 14103 bp, 11 predicted proteins | sample WorMetHEROISLAND_4_FD_187408 | JGI IMG/M metagenome (GOLD analysis project Ga0209679, IMG submission 187408) | Marine gutless worms symbiont microbial communities from Max Planck institute for Marine Microbiology, Germany - Olavius sp. 2 HERON... ...
CCTTGAATGACCTTGACTGGCTATTTCGCGCTAAAATCTGTTTTCGCGCCGGTTTAGCTGCCTGACATCGTGCAACTTCGGAAAGTAATTGCGTGAAAACTAATAAAGATAGACACATACTGTCTGCGGCGCAAATCTCCGGCATGGAGTCTAGTTTCTGGCGGTATAAGGTTTGTGCGGATATTCGGTCGGGATCTCTAGAAAGGAGACGTTAAAGGACAGTGGGATCGCGCGTTGACGCTCGTTTTGAACACCTTTTCTTGGCTTTCGAAAACTATTGCATAAGAGTAAATACAGATACACCAGTACCACAGCAAAGATTATGCGGGTATTCGCAGGGGTTCTCGAGAAAAGCGACTTCAAACGACAGTGGGGTCGCGCGTCATGCGCGCGTCTATAATAGCATTGTATGCTGAAGTGTATGCGCTGTGCGTAACAAATTAGCCGTATAATCGGACGTAGGCTCCTGGGGTGATTAGAGGCAGCTGTGGGCGATATAAATTAACTTAGCTACAAAGAAATACGTTGCTGACGCCCTGTTTCTAAGCGGTAGCTGAGCTTCTTGTACATTAGCCTACAGGCCTACAGGCAATGTCTGCTCATGTCACTGCACTCTGTCCATCCGGATTCTTTCAACTCAGACATTTACGTCCATTCACCCGGTCACTGACTACGGAAGCTGCTACAACACTGGTTCAGGCGTTTATATCTTGCCGTCTGGACTATTGCAACTCGCTTCTGTATGGAGTGACCGATAATGTCATGAGGAGAGTCCAGTCGCTGCCGAATGCTCCAGCACGCCTCATCACCGGAGCCAGACGCCGTGATCACATTATGCCGTTGCTATGTCAACTACACTTGCTTCCTGTTCGCTGGCGATTGGAGTTCAAACTCGCCTGTTTGGTGCGCCAGGCATAGTGCAGTCAAATACCTACCTATCTGGCTGATGATATCCATCTCCTCTCCCAACGCAACGACGATTCCTTCGGTCTTCCTCTGATAACATGTGCGCCAGTGTCACACTGGTGGCACTGTTGCCCCGCGAATTTGGAACAGTCTGTCACGTGGCCTGCGAACACTTGACATCAGCTACAAACATTTTTAAAACACTACTGAAGACATATATGTTTCGACTAGGCCACGGCGCTTTGTGACATTCTATATAAGCGCCTTAGAAATACTCCTACTTACTTACTTACACAGTAGCCTGTAGGCTGTGTAGGCTGTGAATACTGCGAGTTGATTGGTCACACTGAAGACAGCCTCATAGCGTGTATTATGTCAGTGGCGTCGTACACTGAAGATAACATTTTTGGGTCTGAATAGTCGCAATAATTTAGTTGCCTATACTGCATAATTACCGCAATAGCATATCATAGGCCTATGAGTAGGAGGGATATGGGCATTTCAAGCCGAGAAGCTATGCCGCTGACGCACCACAAGTCGGCAGTTAGTCCAATGACTGCAGGAGCAGGACGCCGCAGACTGCCGCAGAACCGGTGTCACGAAACACCGCACTGGCCCCAACATAGGTCTTTCCGCGATTTAATCATGCATATATCTAACATTCGGCAACAGCTAGCAGTGCCAAAATGTGCTAACCGCCGGCAGGGGTAAATTGAGGATTGCGGACTTGCGGACGGGCGAAGGGGTAATCTTTGGTCCGCATTTTACCTCAGTGCCAGTATTGCCCAGTGCCAGTATTGGCAACACGCTGTAATATGAATGTCTTAATACAATGTTTTATCAGGATACCTTAGGTTTTTTTGGCTGGGATAAGGAAGTATTGGGATGCATATTTTGGCTGTGGGAGCTGTGCTGTAGAGGGGTTAGGGGCAAATTTCCAGTAATAACCAGCAATACAATCAGCAATAATAATTATCCGGACTCGGGCTCTGTTTAGTGTTACTTTGTTGATTGGATAGTGGTCATATTTATAAATTGTACATCTTGTTGTGTGTTTGTCGTGTGTGTGTCGTGAGAATGTCACACCCTTCATCATCTTGATTTGCAGGCACCTTGCTCTCTGTGTGCTTGCCATGTCATGAGAATGTCGTGTGTATGTCACGACTGTGTGGTGTCGTGTGTTTGCCGTGTGTGTCGTGAGAATGTCACACCCTTCATCATCTTGATTTGCAGGCATCTTGCTCTCTGTGTGCTTGCCATGTCATGAGAATGTCGTGTGCATGTCACGACTTTGTGGTGTCGTGTGTTTGCCGTGTGTGTGTCGTGAGAATTTCACACCCTTCATCATCTTGATTTGCAGGCACCTTGCTCTCTGTGTGCTTGCCATGTCATGAGAATGTCGTGTGCATGTCACGACTTTGTGGTGTCGTGTGTTTGCCGTGTGTGTGTCGTGAGAATGTCACACCCTTCATCATCTTGATTTGCAGGCACCTTGCTCTCTGTGTGCTTGCCATGTCATGAGAATGTCGTGTGTATGTCACGACTGTGTGGTGTCGTGTGTTTGCCGTGTGTGTGTCGTGAGAATGTCAGACCCTTCATCATCTTGATTTGCTGGCACCTTGCAAAAATGGGTAATACAACCCTGTTGGTAAAAAAGGTTAATGCCCCCAAAAGCGAATACCTGGGTATTTACCTTTTCACGTAAATACCCAGGTTGCTTGAAGGTAACTTTTTACTTTTGGCATTAGTTTTTTTACGTTATCCTAGTCACGACTGCTACAGCTGCAAACGGGTTGGTCATGTTCCGCATGAAATCAGAAATCCATATTTGCATGAGTTAATAGCTGTTATGTTTGCTGTTGTATGTTATACAGTATACACACTACTGATAAATGCCATAACTTTGTGAGCCCATTACTATTTTTCCCCAAGGTAGATTTGGGTGGATTTTTATATTTGTATATTTTTATATTTATATACAGCATAAATAGTGGTTGGTGGCGTGGCTTAGCGGTAACGCGTTAGTCTCGATCAACGTAGTTACTCTACGCCGGGCCCGGTTAGTACTTGGATGGGTGACCGTGTGCGAGCGGGTAAACCATCTCGGTATGTAGCCAGTCAACTAGGTCGACTCAGCCTTCTACGCTCCGTGGGATGGTAAAATGAGTATCAGCTTACGGACTGAGTAATAATAAAATGGCGATGGCGAGTGTAGTTAACTGGCAGCCTACAGGCGGGCTTATGGTTCCAGCCGATCTGCTTGGTCCAAAGGTCGGCGGCCACCTGGCGCCGTGCTGCACTCATCACGTGAACCAGGGTGAACTCTCGCAATGCTTTAAGCATGATGGCAGCACCATAAAGATTGTCCTGGCATTATTATTATTATTATTATTATTATTCCTGCACATACCTATCAGAAAATATAAATATTGCTTGTGTACAAATTTTGTCCAGGTTCTACAGATATCCGGCTGACTATTGCTGCTAGCTGGTTGACAAAGATGACAACAGAACAGTGATATGTTTAGTTTAGAAGTGTTTCGTTCGAGCCGGCGAGGATTTCTAAATCAGTTTAAGCTGGTATACAGTCCACAAAGTGTATGCGCAGAGGAATAATGCGGGTAAGCTTGATGCATTATTATGGTTAGAATGATTGTGCAAACGTCCGATAGTCCGATAGTTGATAGTATCGGTCAAAACTATCATCTTATGCGATGGCGATGCGATAGTTTAGTTGTGTCAAATTAGCCATACCTAGCCTATTTATTTAACAGCATAAATAGTGTTTTGGCTATCACTGTGTCTATCTGTCGTCCGTCCGTCTGACTGTCACATGCTGATATTGTATCAAAACGACTTAAGATAGGATCACGATTTCATAACGATCGGATAGCTACGTCATTATCCCATTAGGCCAGATAAGTTCATCCAGAAATCCTAATGGGATCACCCCGAGCGAGAGCGTTAAATTAGAGGGGGTAGGCACTAGGTGCAGGGTTGTTAATATTGAACTATTGAAATTGTGGCAATGGTATTGGCAACATTTTTTCAGTATTGCCGTAGATATTGCAATAAGTTTTTATTTCAGTATTGAATTTACTATATTTAAATGCTTTTTGGCTGCATTTTAGCAATATACAATACCAATACTTTTTGGAGTAATGTTCACCTTAAGTAACCATTAGTGAACACCACTTAATTTGTTTACTTATTTCTGAGGTGTAATAATAAATATTTACTGATCAATGCCCATAAACGTTTGTATTTGCATTTTCGTGTATGTAAAAATATGATCTTTCTTGTGTTGCCCTGAATTTTGATTGCCTTAACAGACTTAAGACTTCAATTATGCAGCATTTACATAATTGTAGCAAGCTAGACATAGTGGGGGCCAGTGATGTGGCAGTGGTTAGGATTGGGTGGTCAGTATCAGTATTGCTATTTACTATTGCTATTGCAATACTTTTTATTAGTATTGTTAACAACCCTGCTAGGGTGTGACCTGCATTCTGGAACTATAAGGTGACAAAATGGTGCAAGATAGTACAACATTTACTATTAAATGCTTGTATACTTTCGAATGATACCACAACCTATGACCTTTTGATGACATTGATTTTCCATTACGCGTCATGTGGCATCATACGTCGTATTTAAGGTATTCTGCATCTTCACAGCAAGTGTATTAGTAGGACTAGCACACACTTGACCATTGACCGTTTGGAACATACGAAGGCTCGACCGTTCACAGACCCATGACCTACATATGCGTATTCTCATTAGTATGTCATGTTGTGTGTGTCGTGACTGTGTAATGTCGTTTTTTTTGCTGTGTGTAGTGGTTACGAGTAACCTCTGTGTGCTGAAGTTGGCTTAGTTCATGAGCGCTGCAATATTAACAATTCCCACTGTGAGGAGGGGGTGTTTGAATTGATTGCATTAAGTGCAGAAAGTATTTAGTTGCTAACTGCAGCACTAACCTACTTATCTGTCCCAAGCCACAGACAGTAGTCCTCAACTACTGGACCGCTGTACTTGTGTTGTGTTGTTTTAGCGCTCAGAAAGAAGACGTAATGGAGCTGATTGGAATGTGGAAGATGGTATCGAAATTAGGCACATAAATGACTTTAAAGGTATGAAATGAACAACTTATGTAACCATGATTTGATCGATGCTGCTAAGCTGTTTTAGGTTTATTGTTGCCGTGAATGCTGATCACTGTCACAGTGTTCTTATGCATTTGCTGACAGGCAGTCAGGATTGGCATTTTATTCAGGTTAAACTGGTTTTGCGGCTTTGCCTAACCCAATTGGTTAAACATGGTTAAAACCAGATAAAACCAGGGTTAAGTGAGCATAGCTGGGTTGGGTACAAAGTACATTAGGTTTCTTTACTTCTGGTTCTGGCTATGAAACACAATAAAGTGCATTACATCTATTTTTACAGCATTAAGTATTCAATTCATAAATAGATTGGAAATTTGTCCCAATACTTTTGAAGTGTACCAAAGGCTGCCGATGACCTTTGATGACTGTCATTGACTGAACACTTTTGTATCGCTGTATCTCCGAAACAGTGCCAGATAGGTCCTCAGTTACTATTATACGCCTATAGGAAATCACATATGTAGGTTTGATTGCTGCTACACCCGTCCTTGTCTTGTGATGTTGACTAATAAACAGTTAGAATAACTCCTGTATAATGGCAGCATATGATAGTGTACATTCTATCTGAGTTTAGCTAATGTGTATATTATAGGGCTGATCTGAGCTTGGCCACTATGTATATTATGGTCTGACTTATGAAATGGCTGATCTGTATTTCAACTTTCAAGCCCTGTGTTAACAGTGACACGTGTCACGTGTTAAAACACGGTCTCAGTCAGTCAATTTCACTAGATCAACCAGATCAGCGATATATCAGCTATTAGGTATACTAGATCAGCCGAATGCGATCAGCATTGAATCGGATTAGATCAGCAGATCAGCCATACACGATTATTCGCTGATTCAGACAGGCGTTCAGACAGTATAAATGCATACTCGTGGTAAAACCATATTTGGTAAAACGTTACGTCTTTATCAGTCAATTTTACTAGATCAGCCAGATCAGCGATATATCAGCCATTTGGTACAACATCAGCCAAATGTGATTAGCACTTTAATGCAGCGAATCGGATCAGCTCAGCTCAGCGGATTCAATCGACGCTCATTAATGTTACTGCATCGCTGATAGTGTAACAGTCACCCGTTGTACGGAACTAAGCATACATGGACCACAATGGATGTTTGCTGGCTACAGCACACTTCGGCTCTGTGAACCCATGAACCACGTTATGTCGAGGCGCTATTACATAGTTCTTGTCTGTGTTGGTAGCTTGTGTTTGTTGGTGATGGTGGTGCTTGGCGTAGCTCCTTAAAACACTGTTGTACTGTTTCGTTTGCCGAGTACAGGTTATATTTTTTGTAATTGTGTGTTTACAGGTCGTGGTATTTTTGCTACAAAAGTTTTTCTGCAAGGCGACTTTATTTTACAGTACAGAGGAAAGTTGGAAACATGTGCACCGGATACTTCTGACACATATTTGTATGAATTTGTTCATGATGGGAAAAGAATGTGGTATGCATTTGTTGTAGTAAAATTTTCCAACAGTTAGTATTTACCTTATCAACTTCTGCTGCATGCTTACATCTAGTCTTGCCACTGACCTAACCAGGCTACCTTCTCCACTGTTGAACGTAAGTAGATAAGCACATAAGTAAGTTGATAAATTTATGTACGAGGCACACTGTCAGCGAGGAGTCCACTGAACAATGAATAAATAACCATGTGTTGTGTCCTAAATATTTATTCCACGCAGGATAGGATTTCACCAACTATGCATGAGTATTTTGCACGTCAGAAGTCATTAATCAATCAATCAATCAAACCATTTGTAGGTGGCCTAAGTAGCAAAACTACTGCTAGTCCACTGGAGACAGTCAGTTGATGTTTAGCAAGTAGTCAGGAAAAGACTTCCTGAACAGTTGTGTCTTGAGGAGGCGACGAAATGTGGTCAGTGATTCTGCTGATGTCACGTCTTTCCATGTCTGCGGTCTGGCGCCCGGAAAAGCTCGGCTACCAACAGTCGGCAGTCAGCTGATAGGCACCACCAGGCGATTGGTGCCGACAGAACGCAGCGATCGTTGACTGGTAGGTCGGCGACACGTGTGAAATGGCCGAGGTACGCCGGCGCAAGTCCGTGGACGACTTATATGTCAGTACGGCAATCTTGAACTCGATTCTCTTAGGTTGACTTGGCATCTCCACGTCGTACCTACTGTGACCGTCCGACCAGGTATGATTGTAGCCACTGGAGAGTGACGTCGGTGAAACCGAAGCTCACTTTCAGGCATTGTAGCAGGATATCGTGGTCCACTGTATCAGAGGCCGCAGTCAGATCCAGAAGGATCCAGGCATCCAAGCGTCCACGATCAACAGCCAGCAAGACATCCGACAACACGCGTAGAATGGCAGTTTCTGTTGAATAACCCGGCTGGAACCCAGACTGTAGTGCTGGAAGAAGACTGGTAGAGGACATGTAGTCCATTAGCTGACTAACAACCAGGTGCTCCAGGAGCTTAGACAGCTCCTTAGAGAGCTCCTTAAGGTTTGGTTGTAAGTGGTCAACGGCACCATTGGGTCACCAAGAGGCCAAGTCAGGTGTAGGCAGTTACGTGGATGACCACTTGACCAGGCATTGAAAACTCTCTAGTTTAAATAATTTGCAGGAAGGTAATTTCATAGAAAGTTCATAATCAGTATTAGCAATTGGAATCATTCATTCTGTGTTTAAATTTATTTAGCAGTTATAAAAGCCCCACTAAATTGGTGCATATAAATTGCATATCTTCTGTCTACTGTTTTCAGGATTGACGCTTCAGAGGAAGATGGGTCGTTTGGGAGGTTGGTGAATGACGACCACATCTCACCTAATGCGAAAATGAAGAAGTTAGTTGTTGACCGTTTGCCACGGTTATGTCTCTTTGCTTCTCAGCAAATTAATCCTGGTGATGAAATTACATACAATTATGGGAATGGCGATTACCCGTGGCGTCAAGCAAAGGTATTTCTTATTGTGCCAGTTTCTGTTATAGTAGTGTTCTAACCAATGTAGCATTATATGTTAACAGCTGCTAGTTTAATGAGAATTGACCAGAGGTTAAGAAGTGTCATTTGATTCACTATTAAGTGCATCGCTGTGAGACTAGTCATTACAATTGTATTTGTGTAACACCTTAATATATCACTAGCTTTCAAAGTTTAATTGTGACTTAATAGGGCCCGTCACTTACGTTACGTTACGTTAAGGAACTGGGTTTCAATGTTTACTCTAGATTTTATCAACTTCCGGTGACATGTACATAATGCACTTTCTTTAGATGTATTAATTTGTGCAGAATTGAGCAAATTTGCGGTTTGTTACTTTGGCCATATGCTATTTATGCATGCTTAAGGTCGTTTGTAATAAATTTTTAGACATTGTAATAATTATTACACTAATTTACGCTACATTATGATTGCGAGTTTGCCATACCTTGACATATGTATGAGAGTTTATTTGGGTATTTTTAGTAATTTTAAGTTAGGGAAGGACCACGCCGTTGCAAAACCAAACAAATCAAAATCACAACAAAAGAATGTGTATTTTCTAGAAGATCATTCGGATAGCCAGTAGGTTTCTATCTATCCAGCAATACTAGCAACGGTGCATGTCACCGGAAACTGTGAAATGGCCGATTAAAAGTAGATTGTGGATAAATAATCTTTGTTTACTGACGGGCCCTATGCCTGTGTGACTCTTGACTAGTGCAAGTCTGTTAGGTTTAAATTTGAAACCATAGGAATATGGTAACATGGTCGAGCCACTTTATGTATGTGCAAGATTGCAGAACGTAGCAGGGGATTGTGTACTTAGTTATTCCAGATGTACATGTGTTCATCAAGTGCACATTGTGCTCAAATTTGATGCTATAATTGGTGTTTAGATGCAATCTTAAACACCGGTGAAACGTATCAGTTCAAGACAAACATGTCAGCAATTAATATTCTTACTTAGTAATTTCTGAGAACACTACTGTGCCTACCATCGTAAAACTTACAGCTTGTTATAATTACCAAGCATCAGATCATGCTTAATAACAATGTGTATTTACAGATGATAAAACCAGCAACAAAACGGCGTAGAATGTCGAAATTGGCCACCACCGCTGCTGCACCACCGCCGCTGCCTGGTGTGACTGATTTCTCGAGTTCATCAACATGGACCACTGATGATGTAGCTACGTTGCAGCCAATGTCTGTACTTGCCAGAAGCGTCGACGATGACGCAAGCGCTTCTGTGTGTCTCCATTCCGTGAAGCCGTTGCCGTCCGTTCCTCGACGCGCTGACAATGTTGCCTGGTCCCTGTCGCCTGTCTCTACCCAGCCGCCGCCGCTTCCGCCATCAGCCGAGCTGTCAGCTGTTTGTCCACCCACTCAGGCGCCGCCGCCTCTACCGTTGCTGCCGGCCACTGTGGCGAATGACAGTAATAACGTGTCATTGAAGGCTGGAGAGAGCGATTGTTCTGATTACTCGACAATTGCTGATGTTGCATCGCCAATCAGAGGCGCCATGTTCCACTCTGTTGCACCGACAGGTAATTTCACAGAGTACTCATATTTTTGCATTAAAGACTGAGTTTTTTAAATTGTTATTTTATGCCTCTACCCAATTGACAGGTGACTGATTGGGCGACGGTCGTGTCCGTCGTCTCAACGTTTAATTTCTGATTGTCTGTCCATTGTCAGTCTGTCACCATTTGTGGTATATAATAGATAGGCATAGATAATAATATAAGAAATGTCTCGCATATGAAGTGATTTTCACCAAATTATGCAGAAATATTCAGTTTGTTAAAATCTTAAACTTTTAACAGCATGAGCGAAAAACTTGTCTAGTTTATTTTTACCAAATTGTTGAGATAGAAATAGCATTGTCAGTCTGTCTTTCAGTTCACAATTGAGTAGAATGTCGCACAATAGCCTACAAGGTGGATTCTATTGTGTCATGCCCTCCTTGCACTGAGCATTATAAGATATCTTTCTCAATTTCCTACTGTTATGCCGTTTGCTTGTCTATGTGTCTCTGCGTGCATGAGAACGAAAATGTAAAAAGTGTCTTTAGGATTCTGAATATATCTCAACGAAATTGTGGGGACAGTTAGGCGGCAGTTGATGTTGTCATATGTTGTGTTTATGACTGTACTACAGATGACAGTCATCCTCTGATGGTGATGAAGTCTAGCGTTGTGCACAGCGATGCTGAAGGCAAGGACGACAGGAAAGACGTTGAGTATGTGGAAAACTCTGTGGATTCTGACTCGGATGCTTTTGAAGTATTGCCGGTAAAAGCACACATTTTGAATTGTACTTGTTAAGTTTTTCTTGAAAGATGTCAGTGAGTGTTTATGGGTTGACGTTAACTCTAAAACCAAATGATTTCTTGTGATAGTGCCACAGTACGCATTCATCTCAAATTCATGATTATGACATTCACCGCGTGGCATTTTCCGCGGCATGCCGCAGGCATGGCGCAGGCGATGACGGTGAGCAGGCGTTCAACGGAATTTCCAGAGTTGTCCAGATGGTGTATTTCCGACGTATTTCAACCTATGTGACCACGATATGTCAATGTTACAGACGGATGGATGGACGACTTGCGGTGACAAACTGTACAAAAGTCAATGCATTGCAATGTATAAAAGTCGGTCAGCCGAATGCTGGTGTCTGAGCTGAGTTTCTCGGCGATGGCACGCCACAGTGCTGGTTTTCGTTCCGTGAGTTTGTATTCCTCACTTGTGACATCCCACAGAATTGGGTTATCTTTTACAAAAGAAATTGATGCATATACATCAACGTCCTTTTTTGCTTATATCTGTCGTCTATTAAAATGGCACTTGTGTGCCATTGGACAACAATGATGTAGCTGTTCTAAAAAAATGCATGTGGCAATGCATCCTAGAATTGACATGCTCATTCTTGGATTTTTTTGCCGCATTCGTGACGGTATCACTTTTTCTGCCCGCTGCATGCACGCGTCATGGCCGTGGCATGCTGCCGTCATTGCATCCGACATAACGCCGCAATGTAACTCAATAAGACCTGTCACACTACACGGGCAATGCCACAGTCATGAATGTGGAATGAATGCATAGTGTGGCACTACCATTATTAGAAATTATTTTGGCATCTGTTATTTTGGCGATTTCAACACAGATGCCGATTGAAGCTAAGCTTCCTAATTATATTCGCACCATTTAATTTCACAGTTTTGTTTACCTCCTTATAAAGTTCATTAAGTTCTTTACAGTAGTCACTGAGTTGTCATCTATTAAGCAGTGAAACTTTTCTTGCTTTGACGAAGTAAGGCGTAGTTAGATAAGTAACTCAGATCTAGCAAAAGATTATTAGTTAGCAGTATATGTACCAGTACAAGTATTTTGTGCAATGTTTTCCTGCAATATTTACTGTTATTCTTGGTCATTTGTAGTAAGGCAAATTCATTAACAGAAGTTCAATCATTTGTTAACTAGAGGTTTTAGCCTCTATGTAGCATCTATGAGTACTGTATTGGATCTGCTCATATACAGGGTGGCCCCCAAAAAAGTAAGCTATATACTCTGCTGGATATTTCGACGAATTAGGAACATTTTTAAAAATTCTTTCACTGTTACACTCAGCAGGAAATTTGCAATAAAAAGATCATTACAGATCCCACCACACCTTAATGGCGTCGCTACACTACCTTGTGAAATACTAATGTCTGAAAACATAGCGTACCCTATATGTTGTGGTACTGTTTTCTAAAACATAAATTCGCTAGAGACATGACGTATGGCAGGCGGCAACTGTTGTGACAGTAGCAAGTCACAGTAATGGGTTTCATCGACCTTGGCTCCCAGATCGAGGAGTATCACATTGGTGTAGCACAATTTTGACACGTCGTCTGTCACCGTCGTGCAGAGCGAAGACAGCATTTTGCTCCGTTGTCGTTCTTTGTTGCAGCAGTCGGTCATTCTGTTAAATTTTTTGGTGTAGCTATGTGATAGCTTTTTATTATTGAACTGAATGAAGATAACATCATCCAGAAACTGTTTTAAGCAGTTGAGTCTGGCATGGCAGTTTGCTTCTATCAGTTCTCCACCAGGCATCTCTTTAAACACTTCAAACCAAGATCACAGTGAAAAAATGATCCGTACGACACCAGGTTGTGCTGTTCAATGTGTTAAACGATGAATTTGTAGTTGGTCATATTGACTTAGTACCAGCTCACTTACCGCGGTCACATTCTCTTCATCATGCACACGTCGGTCTGCCATTACTGTGCTTTCGGTCGATGCAATTTTTGAAAATAAATATTTCACAAGGTAGTGTAGCGATGCCATAAAGGTGTGTTTGGATCTGTAATGATCTTTTTATTGCAAATTTACTGCTGAGTGTATCAGTGAAAGAATTTTAAAAATGTTCCTAATTCGTTGAAATATCCAGCAGAGTATATAGCATACTTTTTTGGGCCACCCTGTAGATATGCTGGTTCGTGGCACCAGTAATGTATGAGATGACGCCTATGGCAGGTGCTGACGACCTTGAGTGGAGGCAGCAGTAGTGAGGGGCTGCATTGTAGTGGCATTTAACACAATATTGCCGTCTTGAACATGATCCTCGTTTGAATTGGTAATGAAGGATGTCAAGAACCAGGGTGATGTGGTCGTATCGTTGCGTCAAGCCACAGAGATCATACGGGCTGCCGCATTCAGCACTGACTGGAGACGCTGCGCTAGCGGTAAAATTCGGTAACCCCAGCAAGAAGAGAATTGCAATAGTCCAGTTTGCACATAAAGGCCTGAAGTAGATCACTAGTGGTTTTATTGGTACATAGTTCTGACTAAACATATGCCATTTTACCCATTTAATACCTTCTGTTGACTCCACCCAAATCGAGTGGACTTGAAAAAATAATTCAGATGTACATGTTGGTTTGGTGACCAAAAAGTCATCCAGCCTGTAAAATGTCCCATCCAGTTCCAGTAGTCTTTTGTAGACCTTCAGAAGACAGCCTCACCGGTGGTGAACAATAAAGTCGGTTATTAAGCATAAACTGAGAGTTGGCATAAGCTAGCAACAGCAAAATTATGCTGAAAATTCAGCTCGACATGCCCAACGGAACACCTAAGGCTAATATGTTGTCCTGAACCAAAAAGCCGTTATAGTGATTGTCACAAAATTTTTGATGTCGATGTGTTGGCCTAACGCGAGACGTACTGTAGTAGTTCTTGGCACTTTTAAGATCAGACAAGTTTTAGGTTACTAAGTGTGAAGAATGAACTACCGTGATGTTTATCATTTACTTTGTAAATTTGGCCTTAGCTGACTGTATTGCAAAAAGTCTTAGTTATGCCAATTTAAGCCGGCTAATCAGCCACACTTTTTGACATGCAAGCCGGCCGACTTAAGCCGAATTCAGTCAGCTGACTGGGACTACAGAAATCGGCTTGGGGTCTAAACCGAACGGTGTGCTTTTGGCCCATCTGCACCTTGAAGTATAAAATGCAGTATCATTTCAACACAATTTATGAAGAAAGTGTCGTCATATTTGAAGAAAATACTTTGGTTGATTTTCTTCAAATAGGAAACGCTTGAGAAAATCCAGATGGAACCCTGGGTCACGTGCTATATGTGGTTATCTGGTACGTTCCTATTTGAACTCTCCCTCTCTCTCGCCTTGAGAGAGAGAGTTTATTCGCACAAAACATGCAGGCAACCAGAAGGGCTTACACCCATCAATGCTGGTGCCCATTATACAACTCATAGTAGTGAACAGCATTCAAACATATAAAAATAAAAATAGAAATAAAAAATGTTCATATAGATACACATAGTAACACAGTAACTGATGCAACGTCACCGATTAGTGAAGAAATAATTATAGTCCATGCCAAATAAATTTGTAAAACTCATTACAGCAACAAATGCCAACAACATTTGTCATTCATAAAGGATAACAAAAAAACTCCTAATGGTTTACATAGAGTGTAAATATTTCTTCAATTTAAGCTTAAACAACCGTGTAGTAGTAATATATTTCAGATATTCAGGTAAAGAGGACCATAATTGACT
>Ga0209679_1000527_pt1 | contig 14093 bp, 3 predicted proteins | sample WorMetHEROISLAND_4_FD_187408 | JGI IMG/M metagenome (GOLD analysis project Ga0209679, IMG submission 187408) | Marine gutless worms symbiont microbial communities from Max Planck institute for Marine Microbiology, Germany - Olavius sp. 2 HERON... ...
CTTGAAATGCTGGTCTAATTTTTGACTGGTCAATTTCCTTAGTTGGCGTTCATCTAATGGATATACGTTGTGATTTACTATTCCCTTTATGGTGTGCAGAGCTGTACTGCCATCCACCGCGTCCCCAGGCGGCGGATGGGGGAGCGGCCTCTAGATATAGAGGTTAGCTGCGAGATAAGCGGGTTTCGGCCTGACGAATAAGCAGTCGCGGACCAACAGCGGCAAGGTCATCAGGGTGCAGTGCGAGTGAGGTGGCAGCTCACTTGCAATTAAAAGCTGCATATACCCTATGACGACCTTGCGACATGGCGAGGCTAGGCCGCCATTCAATATGCCTATGCCGGTGGGCTGGTACATCGTCAGGGCAGTTCAGGAGGCATCTCACTGTTAGGAGGGATAATGCTCATCAGTGGAAGTTAGGGGTCAGGTGGCAGATGATCTTTGCAGTTTACGATGAGTCCTGTTATTACTCCAACGCTGTTCACACCTGCACTTGCCAAGTCAGCAGTCATGTACCAGGGGGAGAAATGGACTAGTTTGCATCTTTCGACAATGCCTGCTAGTCAAGTCCACCCCACTACTTTGGTGATCCCCATTATTCACACCGTGTGTGTGGTGGGCGGAGGTGTTCGGGCAGCAGCGTTCACCTTGACCCTGTTTGCTGGCGGAGGATTTCATGCAATGAGACAACGGCTGCAATCCGAGTTGAACCACTTGTCGGCGGAGGATCCCTAGTAGGCCCTACTGGACAACGGCTTCGAGTGGATTGACAGGAATGGGCATATTATCAACTAGTTTTGAGAACTGGCTATTTCTGTACTGCGCGTGCGTCTCCCCCCAAGGAGACCTCGTATTTCGGGGCAATCCCCCACATCGAGCAAGCATGGATTTACGACCAAGACGCACCAGGGTTAAAGCCCCTGATACTTCTTTCACTTCCGCACGCAAGAGAGTCACCGATGGCGGTTCAGTGAAGTTCTCTACCCAAAACCTGTCTCGGGAAGGTAGACGACGGATGCAAACTCTCTCTGCAGCGGACTCACATTCCAGGCCAAGCAAAGTCGATATTCGTCCGTCGATGCGAGTTGCTACCTGGAATGTCCTAACTTTGGCTCATACCGGATATCCGGAGGCTATTGTCAATGAGCTCCTGAACTACCGTGTCAGCCTGGCAGGATTGACAGAAACACGGTTAGTAGACAATGGAGTACAGTATATCGACAGTTGTACACTTCTACACTCCGGCGGCTCTAGTCACATCAATGGGGTTGCCTTGCTACTTGACAAGAGGCTCTCAGGTTCACTGGTATCCTGGAGTCCAATCTCTGACAGACTGTTATGTGCTCGTTTGGTTCACAAACATGGTCATCTGTCAGTGATTGTAGCATACGCCCCAACACAGCCATCCGCCGACGCTGACAAGGACACCTTTTACCAACAACTGGACTCCCTAATATCAGCAATACCTCCACATGACACAACTATTATTCTGGGAGATTTCAATGCAGTGACTGGATCTGACCGCCATGGCTTTGAGTCCGTCATTGGTAACTATGGCTCAGGTCGTACGAACGACAACTCAACTCGGCTGTTGTCCTTGTGTGCTGCTCACAGCCTATCCGTTCTTGGATCCTGGTTTAAACGAAAAGATATTTACCGACACAGCTGGATCTGCAATGATGGACACACCAGGAAAGAACTAGATCACATCCTGACCAATGATAGGTCATTCTTCAAATCCATTCGTGTTTTTAGGGGTGCAGAACCTCCAGCAAACTCAGATCATCGGCTAGTAGTGGCTACAGCGGCTCTTCAGCCTTATAGAGCCACCAGAAAATCTTTCAAGCCCCAGCTCGACTCTACATTGTTGATGCAGAACTCAGACCTTGCAGACAGATATAATATCGCTGTGGAGAATGCTTTCAGCGTCCTTGGTGATCTTCCGGAAGACCCAGAAGAAGCATGGTCAATCACACGTGATACCATACTGACCACAGCTGCCGAAAATATTCCCGTCAAAAGAGCCGTGCGTCGCCCTTGGCTCACGACAGAGACCATGGACATCATCGACCAGAAGAAGGAAGCACGACTTAAAGGCAACCATGACGAATGGAAAAGACTGAAAGGGGTCTACAAGGCTAGATCAAAAGTGGACCTCGAGCTTTTTTACGGGAAATTAGCAGATGAAGCGGAATCAGGTTTCAAGAAGAATAATCTAAGGCCTGCATACCGAGCTATAAAGCGTCTTCGTGGTAGTACACGAAGTAGTGCAAATGGCTCTGTTGCCCGCTCAGACGGCAGCCTGTGCAACACACCAGCCGAAATCACAGAACGCTGGAGAGAGCATTACCAGAACACTCTCAACCATTCAAGTGTTACTCCTTCAGCTGATCTCGATGACTTCGCAGATTCTGCCACTCCAGATGTAATGGTCTCGGAAGATGTACCTATGTTGCATGAAGTAACCAGAGCGATCCGACGATTGAAGAATGGTCGAGCTGCAGGTGCAGATGGCATAACTGCAGAACTTCTGAAAGGTGCCGAAAAGCCAATCAGCGAAGCTTTGCATAAGGTCATCACTAATGTGTGGTCCACAGGAAGAGTTCCAGCTGAATGGAAAGAAGGCATTATCGTCTCACTCTACAAGGGCAAAGGATCGCAGTCTGAGTGCAGTAGCTACAGGCCGATTTCTCTTTTGTCTGTATCGGGAAAAGTATTTGCACATATCCTTTTGGCGCGCATTCAGCCTCTACTTGACAAGTGCCGCAGACCTCAACAGTCTGGTTTTACTGCCGGGCGGTCTACTATGGATGCCATATTAGCCTTGAGATTGTTGGCAGAGTTACACCGAAATTTTAATAGACAACTTGACGTGGCTTATATTGATATTAAGTCAGCATTTGATTCAGTTGACAGGGTAGCACTATGGAAGGCACTACGAGGATCTGGCATGCCACCATTCCTTCTCCAACTCATACGTGACTTGCACACAGGAACAACTGCTCGGGTTCGAACTCCTCAGGGAATGTCGGATGTGTTTTACACAACATCAGGAGTCCGTCAAGGTTGTATACTTGCTCCTGCGCTCTTTTGCTGTGCGATTGATTGGCTCATGCGACACTGTTCTGGCTGTTTTGGAGTCGATGTTGGCAACTTTCATCTCACCGATATCAACTACGCTGATGACGCAGTCCTTTTTACTGATGATCCAACGAAATGGGACTACGTTTTTCGAAATTTTGAGGCATCAGCAGCCGTTATGGGTCTCCACACAAACTGGCATAAAACGAAGATCCAAAATATTGGAACTGGAGTTGCTCCAAGAACAGTCCATATTGACAATCAAGCAATAGAGACAGTATCCAGGTTTACATACTTGGGCTCTGACATAGATTCCGATGGCTACTCCTACCCAGAGATACACAGACGCCTGGGCATCGCTGGCTCCATTATGGCTCAACTTGACAAAGTCTGGCGTCAGCAAAGACTCAGTCTCTCCACCAAGCTCAGAATATACACCTCTCTTGTGCAGTCGGTAGTGTTATATGGTTCTGAAACGTGGACAATGCGCAAAGTAGACAGTGACAGGATCCAGTCTTTTCACATGCAGGCACTGCGTCGTATCCTTGGTATCAGATGGTATGACAAGGTACCCAACGCAGTAGTCAATGAGAGAACGAAACTACCAGATATGCCGTCTCTTATTGCTGACAGACGTCATTCATTATTTGGACACATCTGTCGCCTACCGGAGAACACACCTGCTTCGCAGGCACTTCAACTGTCAATAGAAGCCCACACCGGCACTCCTCCCGCTGCTGACTGGAAGCGCCCGCCGGGTCGTCCACGGAGAAATTGGCTGCAGCAAGTGGAAGAAGACGTTGGCCTATCTGTTGGTGCTGCCTGGATCGCGGGCCAGGATCGTTCGATGTGGAGGACGCTACGACCCTCAGCTGGTCAAGCGCAGCAGTGAGTGAGTGAGTGAGTTACATAAGGTATCAACAATGACACAGGCAGTTCAACCTCAAGTAGATTTGTACATTTTGTAATGATTAACTCTATCAAACGCCTTGAGAATATCTAAAGATGACACAAACGGAAATGCCTCTATCTGTAGAATGCTTAATACTCGATTGAATCGAGTATTAAGCATTCGGATTGTAATATAAATGTCGATGTTAAATATTTAGATGCATAAGTTTTCAGCTTTTGTGAAGTACCGGTAGGCCAATATGTATATCATATATAGTGCTAATGTATAAGTGCGCCATTCAGGTATTTAGATATTTATAATTAGGGGGTTTTTGCCTGCAGGTTTCGCTTAGTCACACGTATACTTCCTATATGGGTTCTCGTTAGTTGGGATTTCGGCGTCCATAATTATGCGTGGACGCAGAGGTTTGAAATACTTGGCGTCAACTTTATGCCGATCAAGAAGCTCAGCTGTCTCAGACAGACCCCGCGATGCTTCATATCACTGAATCTTTTGCTAAGTCATACAAGGTCACTCAAGGTCACAGGCAGCGCATTAGCGCTGCACTGTTGTAAGGCCCATGCAAAAATCAATTGGAAAATCGAAAATTCGACCCGATGTAAAATCGTAACCCATGAAGATTTCAATTTGAAACATGGCACACGTGATTACGTCGCGGACATCACCCACCTTGCAACTTCAGGGTCGAATGGGCCCAGTGGGGGCTTCGCCCAAATAGGGAAAATGTAACACTTTTGTGACTTTATTGTTATACTGTCCTTTTTTCTCGATCACGCGCCCAGATCAAACCGTCGCACTGATTCTTACGCTGAATGACTCAAATGACGTGTTTTCGCCCAAGGATGCTCCTTTCGGGGTCAGAACGATGGGTGACGTCATATGGGGGGGGGGTGGATAGACAGTTTCAAGCCAGAATGCAAAAATTTTTACATCGCAATATCTAGGGAACTATTAATCCGACGAACTAGCGATTTGAGGACGGAATTTAGACCTCGAAAGGCATTTCGTGGATGGTCCGCCATTACCCCAAATTAAATACAACATGGCTGACGGCCGCCATATTGAAAATCGATATGACGTCATATTTCCGCAACGGATGTTCCGATATGGACGAAATTTGGCAGACGGCTGCAGAATGATACGCCGATTACTGGAAATGGTCGACCTCAAAATATGGCGGACGTTTGTTTTTCAAAACCGAAAGTAGTTATACCTCAGCCGTAAATTGAGTTTTGTAGACGAAATTTGGTTTCCTGATAGACTTTAACCTTCTGAAGGCAGTGACATCAACAACTACGAAACCGGAAGCAGTATTTATCGATTGTGGCCGCCATCTTCAGAAATGGATATGACGTCATATTTTCCCAATGGGTGTTCCGATTTCGATGAAATTAGGTAGACTGATGCAGAAAAACACGCCGATTGCGGCGAAACGGTCGAGATCAAAACCGGAAGTAGAATGCCACTATGGCGGACGTTTGTTTTTCTGTCAGCCGCTAATTGAGGTACGTCGACAAAATTTGGTATCCTGATAGACGTGACCTTCTGAAGACAGTGACATCAAACAAATACGAAACCGGAAGTAGTATTTAGCGGTTGTGGCCGCCATCTTGAGAAATGGATATTACGTCATATTTCCGTAGCAGGTGTGGTCCGATTTGGATGAAATTCAGCGACATAATGCAAAATAGCATCGAATTTCGTGATGATCGAAATCGAAACCGGAAGTAGAATTCGTATATGGCGGACGAATGTGATAGTATCAGCTAGGATTTAGAAAGTGTAGAGATTTGGTCTGAGAAGGTAAGGTGTTCGTCAAAAATAAAGCCATGGTTGCGAGCAGAGTGGGTTGTAGTGAGAGAGGAGTTATGTACTTTCGAAAGTTGTTGTTTAAGTCCGATAAGAAGAAACTCAGTTTTAGAAGAGTTGAGAGATAAGATTTGCAGTCACCCAAAAAGTGATCTGTTGTTGAGCATTTTGCAAGTGCGTGATATTAGAGTGTAATTTTGCTGGATGGAAGGAAGGAAGAGTTGTGTGTCGTCAGCATACAAGCGATGATTTAAGGACAGAGATGAGATGAGAGTACTGAGTGGGGTTGCATACGTGACAGAGTAGAGGGCCAAGAACTAAGCGTTGGAGGACACCACAGCGACAAGTGTGTAGAGAGGAAAGGTTGTTATTGCATTTGACACGGAAACAGCTAGAGGACAGATAGGACCTAAACCAGTTTAGAGCAGTGCCTTGAATGCCGAACCAAGATGACTGACGAGTGAGTAAGGTATTGTGGTCGATGGTATCGAAGGCAGCCGATAAATCAAGAAGGCAGAGACATGAAATTTGGCATGAGTCTATAGCATTAATAAGGTGATCGTGTCTATACAGCAGAGCAGTTTCAGCGTAGTTATGTTTACACTTTACAGTAGGCAGACTGGTAAGGATTAAGGAGATTGTTTGCTGTAGGGTGGTCAGAAAGACGAGCTTTAACGACGCGTTCTATTATTTTTGATAAAAGAGAGAGGTTGGAGATTGGTCGGTAATTAGACAGTTCATCTTTGTCTAAGGTATGTTTCTTGAGAAAAGGTGATATGACAGATTCTTTAAGAGTGTGATGAGAATTTCTAGAGCTAAGAGAGAGATTAACTATGTTGGTGACAGTAGGGACCAGGAGTGCAGAGCATTCTTTGAGAAGCCAAGTAGGGATGGGATCAGAGTCTGGTTGCTTGTTGTGGCAGTTGAATAGGATTTTAGAGATTTCGATTCAGAAGCAAGCTTAAAAGTGGAGAAGTCAGGGGGTGTTATTGGAGAAGAAGGTGAGTATGGAGATGCTGACGTAGAACTGTTGGCCAGAGAGAGACGAAGTTTTGATATTTTGTCTGTGGAGAAAGAAGCAAGCCTGTCTGCGAGAGAACTGACTGAAGTGGAAGTAGGTAAAGGTGAAGAAGATATACGGTGTAACAGTTTGTTTATAGTTTGCCAGAGACGTCGGGGATTATCCAAACATGAAGAGACTAAGTTGGCGTAATATTGTTTTTTGGATGCAAGAATCAGATTATGGTAGCGGTTGCGAAGAGATTTGAATTTTGAAAGCGGATCAATCACGAGCAGAGTGAGTACGTTCCAGATGTTTTCGGCATGACGAACGGTAGATTTAAAGGCATCTGGAACGTACTAGATTTAGACTTGCGGCTGGAAAATCTGGTTATTACTGGTGCATGTTTGGCAAGTAGAGAAGGCAAAGTGGGATTGTAGGCTATTAGGAGACAGCCGAGTGATTTAGGAGGATTGGTTATCAGTTAGCATTGGATATACAAATAATAATGCTGTTTATTAACACATGTCAATCAGTTTATTGAAATCCTTGCAGACGGCCGTATCAACTCGGTCTCCCGTGAAAGTAAATTATAGGCCTACACCTATCGTGAATAATTCAGTCATTATAATTATGAAATTTATGCATGCATAGTATGCATGATGTCTGGCACCTGCGGAAGCTACTGCGCTTGGTAGATTCAATCAGATAACTCTGGAATGTGTCCGGCCACCGCTGCCGTGGCTGGCTTCAACTGCAGTGACGTCACAGGATATGCATGAGCGGCGTAGCTGTACCGCCCATGCACCTGTGGCGTCGCGCCGACTGCGCGTGTCACTGCAATAGCGCAGTTGCAGCCAGCCACCACCAGGCTGGATGTGATTGCATGCAGTGGCTATCCAAACGTTGTCTTAGGAGCACACAATAGCACAAACAAACAAATTGCAAAAAACGGTTGTTTACAACTTTACACCAGATGTTCAAAATGATGCCCATTCGCCTTCACGCATGCACGCATGAAGTGATCAATTCAACGGCCTTGTCGATGATGCTCTGCAGAATGCTTCCCCACGTATCCGTGACTCGCTGCTTCTAGTCGTTGATGTCGTAATTTCACTTCAGAGCAAAATAAAGTAAGTAAAAGCGAGGTAGTTGAGAAAGTTATATCTGTAGCTATTTTTTGAATGTGTGCTGTGACGTGCAAAAATACGAAAATTGGTGGATGTATGTTAAACCTATAGCCAGTCAAACTCTGGACGTTTTTGAGACACACTGTATAATGTGTTTTGACAAAGCTATTGCAACAAGTAGCACTGCTGTCGCTAAGAGGCCGCGCTATGCTTCATGTCTGTAGTAGTTAACTTCAACATTACAAAACTTCGAGTAGTCTTTTTATTGTTAGTTACGTAGGCAACACTGCGTGCAATTAAATGCACTGTTCTGTTGTTTTTGGCGTAACGCTGAGTCTTCTTGTCATAAACATTTATTCGTCGTCTTCTGCTATCAACACTGCCGCTTACTACTAGCGATAAGTGTCACAACTTGCGGGACGGTGGTTCGTTGGCAGCACGTCGTATTGACAACACCTGGCAAGTCGCCAGTCGCAGCATTAATAGCAGCACGCTGTGAAGCCACATATAGGCTCAGAATCGCGATTTAGCCCTGCCCAACCTGCATTCGACGCTTCCGTTAGGGGAGTTCCCGTCGGATTATTGTCATGCCGTTTGGTACGGAACAACTAGAATGGCTTGGCTACCCGACGATAAAAACATTTAGAAGATATCTTTATTCGTTTTGACAGAATATACGAACGTGACAGTCACACAGACAGACAGACAGACACCGCATGACGACACAGGACGCGCTTGCATAGCATCGCGCGGCAAAAATAACAAGAACTTAGCTATCGCAAACAGATCGCGCGTCGGCTGCGCACACAATATGTCGAGGGCATCTATGATAACCCTGTGACATTAAAATCGGGGTTAGATGTCACTCAATGTCATTGAAACTATAGTGCTATTCGAAAGCGTGGGCGCGGTTTTCTATTCGCCTTCTATAGTAACTGTGACCGTATCTGCAGCCGTTTGTGGGATATTGAGTGTCAAAGAATGACGTGACCTTGAAAACCAGGTTAGAGGTCGTTCAAGGTCATTGAAAATTGCGCCGATCGATAAACCATATGCGACTTCCTGTTGGTCGGCTATTGTAAATATAGCTCTATCTTGTACCATTTTCGAGTTTTTTGACGTTGAATAATAATTTTCGATCAATTATAAGTCGCTATATCTCACAGACGATACAAGATAGTGCCATTACTATGGAAGGCGAATAGGAACTCGTGTGCGATCTATCAAATGGTGCCATTTCCGATGACCTTGAACGAATCCTAACCCTGTTTTCAAGGTCGCAGCACTCTTTGACGCTAAATATCTGACAAATATACGCAGCTGTTTGTGAGATATTTAGCATCAAAAAGTGCTGCGACGTTGAAAACAGGGTTAGGATTCGTTCAAGGTCATTGGAAATGTCACCATTTGATAGATCGCATACGAGTTCCTATTCGCCTTCCATAGTAATGGCACTATCTTGATCGAAAATCCGGAAATTTATGTACCCCAATTGTATTTACTGCTCCCGTAGGGGGTGACCCCATCGGAATTTCGTGAAGATGTTTGATGCTAATAAAACTAGAATGATTGATGTAAAACCTATGACAATATGTTGCCGTTTTCATCCAATACCGGAAAGTGACGGACAGACGAATGGACGGACATTGCTATATCAATTTCGCGTCTCAGTATGCTGACGCGCGATAAAAATGGTGCACTTTTTGCCCTACAGTGTATCGGCAACAATGTTTAAGCACTGCAACTATGCATATAGAAACAGACATGTACATGTTCGCATGTGACTCAGACATTTTGCGTTCATAATATATAGCGTGATGGCAGTGTATCGCATTGCATATTGCAAACAGTGGTATTGTTATGTCGTTTAAGTGTGAGAGTATATAGATGCACTTCACTTTTGGAAATGTTGCATTAATTAATTAGCTATGGTTGACATTATTTCTAAAGGTACTATATAAAGCAGTCCTTGGTCGGGTGGTCATATTCGTTGAAAATGTAACCTTGCTGCTGATGTAAAAATTGTAAAAACGTACAAAAATACAGTTTTTATTGTGCATCACATTGCAAAGCGCTGTTTTAGCCACAGTGCCGTGTCTAGGGCCCCGCATCACCCGCAGTTGCGGGGGCGCAGACCTTGCAAGGGGCCGCAAGCGAGTGGAAAGATTTTTAAAAAAAAACTAAGTTGTAATTTGACACGAGTTATTTTCTTACTTTTACGCCGCAATAACAATATAATGTGTTCGTCATACTGTCAAAACTAAAGCTTGCAAGAATCCGTTGACACGAAAAAACAGCTAGGCTTCACACAGCGGCGCTGAGTTATCAAACGGTCCAGCAGCACAAGACATCAGCGCATACGACCTGGAACACGAGATCACGAGCTTCGTTGGGTTTACTCAACATGCATGACCTGATTCTTTATAGATGTCGGCGCTTTATAAATCATTTACTTACTTACTTACTTATTTACTTACTGTCTGCTATCCAGTGCCTTATCTACTATATTTATATTACTACATTTCCATAAACATTCTTTTGTCGACCTTTAGACGAACATATATGATGGATCGCTTATCCATTGTCTGCTTTTTGGAGAATAAACATTGTCATAATCAGTTACACTGATAACATTAAAATTTCTTCCTGTTACTGCTGCATCTTGTGAGAGAAGCTTTTCAAAACTGAAACTCAGTAGGCCTATGATGTGTCAAGAAAGCCTTGTTGGTTTTGGTTTATCCATGATTTCAATCGAACATTAATGTGCACATCGCTGCATATAGGCCTTATACGTAAGCCTACGAACTTGTTGAGAAATTCGTCAGCATGAAGGCAAGCGAAGTTTATCATCAGAGACTTCTGGTGTTTTACCCCTGGACTGCCTACTCGGACGTAGACTGCTTTTCGGACTTATTATACCCATCGGTTTGTTTTATTTTCATATCGTTATTTTCTTTATAGTTTCTGATCCCCTGTGGGCCTAGACTAAGCTGGCTATCCGTCAGTTTTTTGACTGCACACTGAGTGAGATTTATTATATACAGTAACTGGTTTCTTTTCTATGGCAACATTGAAACTACTGAGATTTGCTAACGCTAATTGTACTAAAGCTGTCATACTTGTCTCGTCTTATTGTTTTTGAATGATCATTAGGCCCATACTCGTACAGCAACTTACAATTTTTGCTAATACTGTTGCATAAGCGCAGCCTATACGGCCTTGTGGCGTCTGTCGATCTGTGTGTATGGCTGGCTCGCTGGCAGTCACGTTCGTGTATTGTGTTGAAACGGCAAAGATAGTCATAGCTGTAATGGAATACGAATAGGAAACCGTACTCAAGCTTTCGAATGGTACCATTTTGAATGAACTGTAACGATAATTTCACGGTGAAGCCACTATTCGACGCTTAATATCTGAGACACGGTATGAGATAGAGACATAGTTACAATGGTACGCCAATAAAAAAAACTCGTGTGTGATCAATTGAATGGAACTGATGCCATTTCAACAACCTTTAGTGACCCATAACATGGATTTCAAGGTAAAGATATTATTCAACATCCAATTTGCCTAGAACGAAAACTGTAACAGATAAGGCTATACTCACAATAGAAAACTAATAGTAATTGGTTGAGTTGGTTGCGTGGCACAGTGGTAGAACGTCGGTCTCTGACAGGCGAACTTTCGCTGTCCTGCGCTCGACCTACAGCTGACGGCTGACCACTTATGTAAGTAAACCGTCCGCTGTAAGTCAGCCAACCAGGCCGACTCAGCCTTTCATCCTTTCGGGGTAGATAAATGAGTAGTAGTCTGCAATTAGATGTCCGCAACCTCAGTCTGGGGATGCGCCATCTGGTGAATGCTTACGAGGTAGAGGCAGGTACGGTGTAATTTGCAGGTAACACTGTGTGATCCGTACCTGAGCACCTTGAGTGTGAGGTACTACAATAAAGGCGCTGTATAAATCCACTTCCTTTTTTTACTATAGTAAGTCGTGTATGACCTATCGATCGGCGCCATTTTCAGTGACCGTAACTCCTAACTCAGATTTCAAGATGACGACTATATTCAACGCTGCAGTGTCATGACAGTACAAGATAGACACATATTTATTCCTACAATCTGTAACAAGTAAGACCTGACACACACCGTAATCATCGGTGTAATTTTGAATGACCTTGAATGAACTTGAGTGACTTAGACAAACTTGTAACGACAGGAAGCATCACGCGGCTTCTGAAGTGCTTGTATTAAAACTTCAGTTTCGAATGAACAGACATGCAAGGAAGAGCAAGAATAGAATGGCATGACATGATAAACAGTACACACACCGGTGTCAAAGGATTTTATCTTCTATCAATTTAACAGCAGTCCGTTATCATTTGCTAGCCATGCATTACGGACGTACGTTTTAAAGACTAAAAGAGAAGGAACAGTTACATTGTGAAAGGCAGGGGCCGCAAGAAGGAACTTGCAGGGGAGGGGGGGGGCAAGGTCGCTGAACACGGTACTGCTTCATGATAAAAATGTGAGTCACCGTCTGTCCACCCGTCTATCCGTCTGTCACTGTCTGATAATGTGTCAAAAAGGAGAAACTTATACGGTAATTAAGCTGCGTTTTCTGGGATTGCCAAAATCTTGCCAAAATTTTAACGGATTCACCTCCAGCATGGAGTCAAATAAGGTTTCGGTGGGTTAGAATTAGATTTTCACACGATCGAATGTACTGTAGAATGTGAGTAAGTACTCATACGCCATCTGTCGAATAGTGCTATTTCCAAAAACCTTGAGTGTATGTGTGTGTAATATGTTGTAAATCTTGCTGCACTTGTATGAAACAAGCTGTGTGGCTAGGTGGCCGCCACATTATGCCCCCGCCCCACCTTGACTTTTGACCTTGAAGTCGGTGTGGGAGTCGCATGTGACCTGGGGTACCCCTGTGCAAAGTTTCGTCTTCCTGGGCCTTTTGGTTTTCGAGTTAGAGCCGATGTACGCGACATCAGACAGACAGACAGACAGACGGACAGACGGACGACGGACGCCGATCACCGCTTAATGCCCCCCGTACGGGGCGGGGGCATAATAAAGTACCGTGTATACACTGTGAGGCATAATTACCGGACCCCCTAGCTTTAAACGGCATAACTTTGTCAGTATACGGCAGCTGAACAATTACAATGCCGTGTTGACTGGCATTCCATTACACCTTGCACGGCGCTTGCAACCGGTGATGAACGCGGCCGCACGGCTCGTCTTCGCGTCATCAAAGTGCGATCACATCACGCTGCTCCTACGCCAATTACACTGGCTGAAAGTTTAATGGCGGACGGATTACAAGCTGGCCGTTCTGGTTTACAAATTTCTTCATGGCCTGGCACCGTCATACCTCGCTGACGAACTTCATCATCCAGCAGAGTCGGAGTTTCGAAGGCGTCTGCGATCCGCTACGTCTCACGAACTGTCTGTTCCCCGTACCCAACTCAACCTACAACGACCGAGCTTTCCCTGTCGCCGCTGTACGGACCTATAGAACGATCTTCCGCAGCATATTACATCTGCTCCGTCACTTCTTGACTTTGTATGCTCGTATGCTTCGAACTCTGTTACCCGTAATTACTGTTGTCATTGTCACTGTAATTTACGGATACGTTAATTCTTACTTACTTGCTTACTTACTGTGCCTAGTGCCTAACGCGTACTCGCTCACTAAATGTCGAACAACGTTTCTATGAACTGCTGGTTTACTTATTTATCGCACTTGATAATAGTTATTCGATGGATCACTAAGCGCCGCGTACTTCGGCATGATTTAAAAGTGAGACGTTCTGCATCATATACAGATGATCACTAACAGTCCGATTCTTGCGTGGTAAAACGCTTGGTGATCACACGATTTGCTATATCTTTACCCGTCAGTTATAGGCGCCGTCAGCCTACGGCATTTACGTACCGTTACTACGGAGATGCCAACTGTGCTGCCGAGTCCACTGTAGCACGTGTGGATACGGAGATACGAAATGATCACTGACCGCAGCGTTTTACCGCTGATCACCGATCGGTCGATTTGTCGTTATATATATAACAAAATAAATGTTCTGGGGTCCATATGTATGAAATTCCTCTTTATTATTCCAAGCATACTGTACGCTTTATTGATTTT
>Ga0209679_1000529_pt1 | contig 14081 bp, 11 predicted proteins | sample WorMetHEROISLAND_4_FD_187408 | JGI IMG/M metagenome (GOLD analysis project Ga0209679, IMG submission 187408) | Marine gutless worms symbiont microbial communities from Max Planck institute for Marine Microbiology, Germany - Olavius sp. 2 HERON... ...
GTCGGTAGCGTACATGCATGCACCACGGCCAATGAACACGTTGAGACGTTGTCGGTGAGCGGTAGTAGAGAAGCGCTACCACGCACTGGAACCGTGGAGCAGCTTGCTGATGATGACTGACCGGTAGATGGTCTGTAGAGCGAGTTGCACATACCGTTCAGTTCAGTTCAATCTCTTCAATAGTTCTCAGAGTTCTCCGTGATAGCGGAGCACTAGTTATCGCATACAGTGACTGTGCACACGAGCCGCCATCATGCTCGCTGAGTGACAGTTTGCTGGTGATTGTCACGCCGAGAATCTTGAGAGATGTGGCACGTTGTATTCCCGGTATTGACGGCGGCGCGCTCACCTGACGCCTTCGCTTGCCATCTGCGAATACAGCTTCGACTGTTTTGCCGCGATTGAGCGTCAGATTGTTTGTTTGCGCCCAGGTCTCAATGTTTTGTAGCTCCAGCATCCTCGAGTCAGCATTGCACTCTGGGATGATGAGGTACGTGTCGTCAGCGTAGTGAGCGTACTTGCATAGTGAGTTGCCGGGTGTAATGACTGCCATCCGCATGATCCGCTGCGTTGACGACATACGCCGCCGGAGCGATTGCCGAGCCCTGGATGATGCTGGCTGTGATCTCGAGCAGGGCTGACGTCTCTCCGGCGAGTCTCCGCGATAGCTGATGCAGTGCAGAAGTTCACCATCCAGTTGTAAACTGTTGTCTGGGATGTCCAACTGCGCCAGCTTCTTCAGGACAGTGTAATGCCGGACGGTGTCAAACGCTTTACTAAAATCGAGAGCGATGACGATGACGTAGTGTTTGGTTGAAAGCAGACTGACAATGGTGTGCAAGACTGATATTAGTGCAGCAGTGGTGGACTCGGTTGGACGGAAGGCGAATTGATCGCTGAAAGTCGTGGTTGGTGGTGGTGTAAGGATTGCCCGGTAAAGAATCTGGCGGACGACGATTCGTTCCATTATTCGTGTGAGCACGGACGTTATAGATATTGGTCCGAAATCAGCAGGTGCAATTTAGGAACTTTCTGTATTGGTCGGATAGATGGTGTCTTCCACTGTCTTAGAATTGCTGATGTGATGGCTGAGAGATTGGAAAGATGGGCGAGTGATTTGTAGAAGATTGGAGCTCCAAGTCGTAAGTACCATGCAGGAAGTTGGTCAAGTCCTGTGGCCGTTGTGTGGAGGCTCCGCTGTCAAGGATCCGGAACACTTGGTACTCGGTGACAAGTTGATCATGAACGGTGGCCGACTGTTTGTGCTGTGGTGCTCGATAGCTGACATCTGTTGATATACAGCCATAGTGAAAGTTCCGTGACTCTGCACTGATGCCATCCACGACTGCGGGCTCCTGTCTATACGACCCGTCAACCGTCGTACTGCCGCCCACGTCCTTCGCGTCCGTTTTACCAATGATCCGTCCGGGACAGTCGTGACCTGCTGTGATGAATTGATCAGATGAGTGTGAGATTGGCATTCTTGGCTGACAGGAGACTCGCTTGTGCGCCAAAGTCGGCAAAATGGCATCTCTTTCGAGTTCTCAAAAGTCAAAACACTGAACACGAGAGCGAAACCAAGCACGAACCTTTTATAGCGCCGTTTGTGGTCGACGTCAGCAAGTTGTGCCGGTGTAGGTCTATCACTTGCAAGTTCAGAGACTAAAGACGTACGGTCCTACCTTACAAGCTTACACCCACCTAGTGGCACCTACCGGTACTTGCTTTTTATTTGCTACGCTGTGTGCAAGTCGTTCTGTCATATTCTGTTGTTCTGTACTAAGGCCTAATCGACACCTTCCAAGTCCATGAAAATTTTGAATGCTTCAGTTGGATCTCCTCCAATTCTGGATTGAATAGGCCTACGCATTATAACACTGTTTGAACTGTTAAATGATGACAGGACAGCACTATTAATTGCATGTACTGGTTTAATTTTTTGCTATATGACAGTTTGACAGCTACTTGCACATGCAAAACTTACATACCCGTACACTCGCTGATCAGTTCGTCTTTCATCTCCAGCATTAGATTTCCGCCCAGAGGGAGGGGGCTTCAAAATTGCTGCCCTCCTGGCACAGCTGTAAGTAAACAGTGGCTAAAATATTCGGGGTGGGATCTCAGACGGGACTGAACTTTTTGAATTCTGCTCTTAAAATTGTGCATTTTAGCTCATTCTGAGTATAGAAACAATATGCAATATTTCACAATGTTAATTTATCATTATACAAATTTGGCTACAATGCAGTTAAACGCATGGTCATAAGTAGCGATGTTGATTACATGACAGATACCATGGCATATAACAACAGTAATGGAATAGTACCACATGAAAAATTACAAGTAAACGAGTTGGGCAAAGCATCCGTTTAGGGGTACAATTATACCCCTTGTCTCTATGTAGCTATGTGCCTGCCGCCTTCCCGCTCTTTGGAGTCTCATCACTGCTGGAAACGTTTGTCCTTTTCGTGATGTTTAATACTACATCTGATGCTGCTGGTAAAACAGCTGGCAGAAAGAGACAGTGACAGCCACGTGTCGTGGCCCTATATACACGTATGGCCTGATGTGACGTACTAGTAAAGCGAGAAATGTCAATGACTGACGTCGTTCGTAACGTAGCTGACAAGAAATAATTAAGTTTGTTTAGTATCCAATGTACAGCTAACTTTACTTCTCATACGAGTACCATGAGTACAGAATTAAAAAACACGATACATCCAGACGAAAAGTCATTTCTTTATTTATCACATTCATTGTTAACATTTTAAAAAATTTAAACATTTAAAAGCACCAATGCACAGTACCGTGGGTGTATCTTAATTCCTGCACCTGCATTTTCACGTCACTGTCAGTGCAGTAGTCGCTGGTGGAGACAAGACGGTGTTTCATAGCCGTAGCTGAGCTTCTTGTTGACTTTTGTGGATTAACTAGTGACAAGAACTAACTCAATAAATAATTCTGAAGCATAACTCAACCTGTGAAGATTGTTTACCACACTACTTTATTAACAGCGATTATGACTGCCAAACATTGCTGTCAAGTTAGACACTATGGTTGCCAATATTTAGCTCAACCATTATGGAACACTCCATCGACTCTATCCTTTCCGTCTTCTTTCTCTGTACTACAATACTAAGCCAGAAATATACAGGAAAGCACAAAGGTATGTAACTCTTCCATCTGCACTCCAACATATCAAGGGCCCAGACATGCCTGGCCATCAGTAATGCGGGACTTTCCCTGAAGCCTTGGACTAGCAGTTTTGTTTTGATGCCTTTTTTGATGCCAGAAATGATTGTCACATCTGAGCTAGAACTGAGTTTAGGTCAGCTCATTAACTGCTCTTCACAACACAGCAGGCTGCACGCAAACACTTACACACTTTTACTCATCCATACAATATGCTCAATAAACTAGCATGCAGGCGTGTGCACAAACAGAGTCAGCGGACTTCTGAAGCAGTCGAGTCAGATGCATTGTGTGACATAGTTATAGTGTTAGTTAGCGACGACGACCTCGCTCTTGGACCTTCATCCAAATGACTACATACAAACACACACATACAACATACACATACTACACTACATGGACGCCGGCTGTGGACATGTTGTACAACATCAACAATGGACGATCTCACAACAATTCTACAACTTGTTGTACAACAAATTCACAACCAACGGACAAAAATTTGTCACACCGCAACATCGTGATATGTCGAGATGTTGGGCTCTGACACTGCGATGTGGCAAATTTGTTGTACAACAAGTTGTAGAATTGTTGTGAGCCTGTCCATTGGTGGTGTTGTACAACATGTCCATAGCCGGTGTCCGTGTAGCGGAGTCTGGCACTTAATCAGACACAGGCAGACACACTACTGCAGTGTACATTCATCAGTCTCAGTGTTAACCTAGAATTACACGTCTTCATATTTACTTAGATCCTTTAATTTACTGATTTCATTCAACTGTTAAACTTCGATTTCTGATTCAAAATTTCAAACCATAATTGTTAAACACTACGTTCAACATCATTTTCATTTAACGTACACGTACACTCGGCTTTTCATTTAATCGGCCCATTTTTCCAGAGTTACTCCAGGTTAGGCCGGTCCCCAAAACTAAACTCTTGTAAGTTGTTGTGGCAGAACTTCTACAGGCTGGATGCCCTTCCTGTCACCCAATCAACAACATCAAAGCAATGAAGGATGACCGTGTTCCTAACTGGGGACAGCACATTGCTATCATGCAGCCAATATAGGTCAGAAAAACTATGATGGTTGTGTGAGCTGCCTTGCCCTTCGGCTTCAAGGCATCATCCTCCTGTAACAGTAACAGTACTCCTGACCTGGAGACAGCATGCTGCTCCCACGCTGTCATCGTGTGCCAGAAACACTGTCCCCAGTCAGTACATGTGTACAGCAACAGACTGACAGCAGAGTACAGTTTAACGTCCCTCTCGACACATAATAGGTCATTTTTGGGGACGAGTCTTTCCAGACAATCACTTGCACTGGTATTAACAACCAATAAAACCAAACACACAAAACCAAATACAGTGACCCTATCTACTATCTATCTTAACTAAAATACACACAAGAAAACACAAAAACAGTGAAGCCCCAGTCTCTAAGTCTACATAAGGAAACGGGCAACTAGGGGTTGGCTACCACAGACGGCAGAGTCGCCAATTCCTGTCGACGGTGGGGATGCTGCTGCGGTACCTCCAGCAGAATTCAACGCCAGCACAGAGCAGCTGAAACTTACAGTGATGAAGCTGTCGGCAGCTGGACACTGTGTGTAAACTCAGGATGTTGACGTCGCTCGCTACTCTGAACTCGTCTATCGGTACCGTGACGATTAGTGCTGGAATGTCGGAGAGGTGACGACGACGACGAAACATCAACTGTGTGTGTGCGAGACATCACCGGACGATACATACTTGCCTGGCGTCGGCCTTCTTGTCTGCTAATACACACAGGCATAACCGAAGTGGCTTCAGTGAACACACGCACACACACACACAAAGGCACAGAGGCAAAGATCAGAGACAAGCCAGTATGCGATGTGGTTCGCTCGCTGCTGACAATAGGCAACGCATTGTTTTCTCCTATATTCCTCCAAAGCTGCTCTCTAATTCATGAAAGTGGATCGGATAACCCATTCCAGAGATATGGTCATTTGAAATTTTCCAAGATGGCAGGCGGCCGCCTATTGGATTTGGTCCAACCGAAAGTAGATCCATTCAATCCGCCGTCACTGAAAATCCTACCCGAGAATCAAACACGATCGGACAACCTGTTCCAGAGATATCTTCATCTGAAATTTCGAGATGCTAAATTTCATGACGGATCCAATATCTGTGAGGACCACTTAGACAATCTACATAGGAGAACACTGTGTTAAAATATCAGCTTATTCCGATACGAACTGCCGGAGAAGAAGCATTTTGAAAATCCAGACAGACAGACCCACAGAGAGACACGTCTACTGACAATAAGGGTCGCTATAGCTGAGCGCTCGTGAACCAACAGAGAGGTGAAGTACATTTGCAATACAGAGTTGAGTTATCACCTGCGAAGAGTCTCGTAGTAACGTATCTGTTGTTTCATGTGGACTGCAGTCTTCATTAGATCTTGTATACTTGTGAAATGTTGCTCACTGGCAGACATCTCCTTCAGAGTACTGCAACACACCAGTAAATGTAAACAAGACCATCATCTCAAGACCAAGACCACAGAACTCAAAACCACAATGAACACCCAAGACCAACAATTCCAGTATTTGTCTAAATAGAATCCTCAGGTTTTTCAGCAGTCTAGCCAGTAAGATTTGAGTAGCGCGTGATGGTTATGTGAATTAACTGGTGACGATTAAACTTCAAGTTTGCAACAAAAAAGTGACATATCACACCAAGACCAAGACCAAGACCATGATTGCAATTTTCAGTCTCTAGACCCATCTCGAGACCAACAGCAAGGTCTTAAAACCACATCCCTGAAACACACACACACAGATACGCAAAGAAAGAGATGGATACACTTACAGACAGACATACAGATATACGCAGACAAAACATTTACAACAGCTATGAAAACAGATTTCAGTCACTCCTGCAAAGAATATATACAGAGTGTTACGTACTTGATGGCATACTCTGTGTCAAACGAACTGCCTTGAATACTTTTCTGTAAACTCAACACTTCGCGCTGTAGCACACACATACAGGGTGTTACAGAAAAACCACTCAAAGTTTTACACCTGATAAAATTGGAACTATTTGCCATAAAATGACGACTTTTCACCAAAATGTTCAGCAGAGACTACTGTCTATCAGTCAATACAAAATTTGTATAAATGAGTTAACTATTCCTTGCTAAATAGCCAGAAGCGGTTACAAGTCAGCAGAACGGGGCGCCATCACGCTGACAAACACACAAAAACCATCCTGCAGACGAATGTTCCTGATTTTACCGAACTATCTCTCTAACTGGTCATCTAACTCACCTGGTCTGAATCCGTGGATTATACAACTTGGGGTGCTCTTCACAGCAGCTGGTGTATTGTCAGAAGTTAAAAAACATTGACCATCTAAAACAAGTTCTGAACAGTCACTGGGACACAATCAACCAAGAACTAATCAACAGTGCCATTACCAGTGGTCTAAACGACTGTTATTGGCTGTTCATTCACAGGGTGGACACACTGAAAATTTGTTTCCGATAATCCTGTGATCTGTGCTGTTGCAAACAACTTCTGTCATGAATTGCTCTGAAAATGTTGTTGCTATTGACGTTTTTTGAGTACTTCACTTACCAGGCGTTAAACAAAGAATATTTAATAGCACTGTTCAAACTTTGCCCTTTCTTGTTTTATCCAATATTTTTTAAAATTTTGGCGAAAAATGTGTGACCCTGTACCTCAAAGTTGCAGTATATTAAACTTTGTGCAGTTTTCCTGAACACCCTCAAAATATTTTTTAAAAACTTGACTTTTCATATTCAAGTTGCTCAAATTGAAAGTTAACCAAGCGGAGACTCCAATACAATGAATCAAACCTTTTTGTCGACCAGAGGCGGCAATGTCTTGCGGACATGTTCTTGAATGCGGAAGAAAGCTAGTGACGGCTCGTTAGCAACAATCTGAATATTTTCTGACAACTTTTCACTGACTACAGCAAAAACATGCACAAACACTGGTCTGAAATCAATCAATCAATCAATCAATCAATCAATCAATCAATCAATCAATCAATCAATCAATCAATCAATCGATGAATCACTCAATTAAAAACATTCATATAGCAACATATATTATATCACAAGTCACTAAGAGGCACACTAACAGCAGGCCTTTGACATACAAGTAAGTTTTCCTCCTACACGGCTTATTAATAAAGAGGCTTTCCAGGATGCTGTGCTGTGTTTGTATTTTGTGCTAGCAACTTGTGACATGACATGAGGGACTTAGCTGAGACTCAACACTAAAGACTTGTACACACTACACAGATGAGGCTTTTAGTCATCACTGACCTGCTACTAGAGCCTCTGAAGTAATGAATAAATTATTATTATCATACAGTACAATATGATACAGATGCTTAACATTTTAACAATGCTCAAAAGCTGATGAGTATCCAGCTTTGTCTATAACACGAAACCAAAACAAACTTGAAATCAGAACTCAATGCACAGCATTGGATCCACCCGCTGGACCCTTGGTCATGCTGTGACCTTGAACTTTGACCTTTTGATGCCAAAAATTGAAGCTTTCATCCCTGTCCAAAAACGAATCAACGCTGAAAGTTTGGTGAAATTCAGTGCAGTAATTTTCAATATTCACGTTAATGAGGCTAAAAAGTGCATTTTCCAGCATGCTAGACCCACTGTCACCATGAACTTTGACCTGTTGACCCCAAAAGTTGATGGGTTCGTGCTAGTCCCAAAATGCACCAATGCTGAAAGTTTAGAGAAAATAAGTCCAATACTTGTCAATACATTGTGTTAACAAAGTTTGGGATGCATGGACAGATGCACAGACGCACAAACAACACAAGTGTCTGGTACTGTCACATCCCAGGACACGGGCTTCCCTCTTGCCCAAGGCAAAAGAGTGGTCCCATCAGGCTGGCTGCTGTCATCCAGCATCAGACTGACTGGTTCCTTGACTGCTGGCATTTGTGCTTGCTTAAATTCACTCCATGAGATCATTCAGATGGCTGTGATGCTGTTATCTTGGGCAGCTTCTGTGGCAGGAGAGATTGTGCAAGCCATGTCTACCCATCTACCCACAACCTTTCCATATACAATTTGTGAGGCTCGCAAGCTTTGCATCCACGTGACCGCTTCATCTGGCAGCCTCAACTCAACTGCAGCTATGGGTGGTGCATTCAGCCAATCACCCAAGTGTGGAGAATCATAGTAATACTGGAGATCATACCGCAAGCACTTGGCTCCGTCCACTGCACACCGTGCTCGGGAAAGAATGTTGAATTGTTAGTTTGTTCCAACCAATCCATCCCATACTTTCTGGATGTGATGTACTTCTCAGGGTTGGAAAAATTATGATTTTTAAAAAGAAAATAAAAAAAAACCAGATTTTTTGATTTAAATCAGATTTTTTGATTTTTTTCAAAACATATTCATATTTTCGCGATTTTCAGTTTATATTATGCTGTAAAGCATCAATATATAGCCATGATTACGGAAAATCTCTCAAGCATTGTGAGTTGCACACTGCACAGAATTAAAGTTCCTGAACCAGTGACTGTAAAATCAGTCGTCGAAAAGTGGAATAAGTTGAATAAAAGAATAAAACAATACGTTTGCTTCTGTTTGTTATACTTTTTCATTGGTAAGTGAAATCATCAGCATGACTTAAATCACTTGATTTTTTTGACAAAAAAATCAATTGATTTATATCGCGATTTTAAATCAGTGATTTAACTCGCACTGATTTAAATCGGCCAACCCTGGTACTTCTGCAGCAGGTTTCAGCGAGTTGGCCAGATCTGTCCAGGAAGATTCTGCAGACTCAACGGACTGGTCTCTGAGTGTATGAATGATGTCAGGGAGGATGAACTGAGCGAATGAAAGCATGGATGCAGCTGATGCCAGAAAGGGTGAAGGTACATGCACTCATTACTATTATTATTATTATTTAGAGCTGAGCTGTCGAGCGATTTTTTTAATCGCGTTAATCGCGCGATTAATTATTTTAATCGCGCGTTAACACGTTAATTAACGCGTCGATTCGACAGGTCCAGTTTATGTTGTAGGTTGCCGTCAGCGAATGACTGCACGTCTTGCTGATCATGACTCATCTACTCATCTACAAGATGCGACCACTGTCGAACTTGCCATCAAACAATCATGCACAACTGACCAATTAACCGACATTTGTTGTTAATAATTAACTGAATATTATTCTATCGTCAAATAACCGCAGTTTAATTACCCTGCCCCCGGTAGGTTTTTCTTTCTTTCTTTGTTCATTTACTTCTTTGTTAGCAACATTATGAGAAAACGGCTGGACCGATTTGCATGAACTTTTGTAGAGTGACCATGATGACCATCTGATTACATTTTGGGTCAATTCGGGTAAACGGGTCGAAAACCCCCAAAAAACCCAAATCGCACAAAATGGGGATCTCAATAACTGAGCGAGATAGGTGCGAAATTTCGTCGCCCTAACAGGAAACGGACGTCACATTTTGCACCGGAAGTAGCTAAATACCCAAAAAACCCAAAAACCCCAAATCGCCCAAAATGGGGATCTTGATAACTAAGCGAGATAGGCGCAAAATTTTGTCACCCTAATAGGAAATCGGGGTCGCCGAGCAAGAATCTGACGTCAGATTTTGCACTGGAAGTAGCTAAATACCCCAAAAAACCCAAATCGCCCAAAATGGAGATCTTGATAACTAAGCGAGGTGAAGCATAAGTAAACAATGCGACAAGTCATTATCATTCGCTAGGTGGCAGCAGGGGGCGGGTTTTGTTGTGTCTCGCACCACAGCTTGTTGGATATTGGAACTTCTGCTTCACAGAATTTATGTATTGGCGTTAATTTTTTAACAGCATTAATTTTTTTAATCGCGATTAATTCTTTAACGCATTAATTAATGTGTTAATTCGACAGCTCTATTATTATTATGATTCACAGCAAATAGTTAAAACCTTTCTGAGCACGAATATTCAGTTCTGCATTTGATGTAGCATTTTCACCGAACAACTGTACACCTGTAACCACAAACGAGTGAAGTAATGACTTTACTTTCATACTGTATCATACACTGTGTCATATCAATGTAGAAGATTCAGGCTTTGTAGCCTCTCTGTCCTCATCTTCATTACTTAGTACAACTACTATAATTTCCAATTTTGGTGACATCAACAGTTAACCTGTTGATTAATCCAATACTTTTATTAATAATAAACCTTGAAACTAAAACTCAACTTGAATGAAAGTGTGTACAGCATTTTTTATTCCCTAACAAAACAGCTATATCCATTTTCCCACATGGCTACCCCAAAAAATTTTGGAGCCGTTTTTAGCTTACCTATTTACAGTTTGGAGAATAAATAGATGTTATTTATACAGACTTAGATAAAAGCATTTGATAAGGTCCCTCGTAGAAGGTTAATAAGTAAATTACATAGTTACGGAATCCACACTGATGTAGTTCAGTGGATTGGATTGAATCTTTTTTTAACCAACAGAAGACAGAGGGTAAAAGTACATGATTCATTTTCAACATGGGCACCCATTTTGAGTGGAATACCACTAGTTCAATACTAGGAACTGTATAACTTGTAATTTATATTAATGACTTGACAGAAGACTGCACAGCTGGATCAGATATGTAATGTAAATAATAATGTAATGTAAATAATAAATTTATAGAGCGCACAGGCACAAAATTTCTAATGCGCTACAGTGTCGTTTTAAGTACTGTGCAAACAGGAATGTTTTTAACTGATGCCTAAAATTGTCTATTGAGAGTTCAGGATCATGCAGGTATTCAGGTAAATTGTTCCAGATGGTAGGTCCAGCAACAGCAAACGGACGAGGTCCATAGGTGGATAGCTTGACAAGTGGAACAATCAACTATCAGTTGATTGCTCTGAGATGACCGGAGTTGATATCTTGATGATGGTCTCTGTTTTACTGAAAAACACAGTTCAGAGAGGTATTCTGGAGCCATGCCATGAAGACAACGATAAACTGTAGTTGCAATCCGGAACTGAATACGCTCTATCATGTCAAGCCAGTGTAATTCATGCCCATGGTGTGATGCAAGCCTCTGTCATATTTTCGAGTGTTAGTAACGATAGAAATTATATGCTGATGACACCAAATTGTTCAAGCACATATCGTGTGAAACCGTTTGATCTTGCAAACGGATACAAATAACAGGAGTGATTGAACGAACAGATGGCTTTTAAAATTAAATGCAGATAAATGTAAAATACCGGTAGCCTCATATGGTAGGAATATTAAAATAAATGCAAATTACACATTCAAATATAGTATTTTAGGAAGAGAAGAAAGCTATAAGGAGGATCCAGGTGTTAAATTTGATACAAAATTAAAGTTAGATCAACACATAAATGAAAAGATCAACAAAGTGTATAATATCTTTGGCATAATTAAAAGAAATTTCCGTTATACGTCTGTCACAAAAGTCGTTTGTTACATTACATAAGTCTTTAGTCCATTCACATCTGGAATATGCTAATATTGTGTCTGGTCACCTCACTATCAAGAATTGATAAAAAGAACTGAGAAGGTTCAAATGAGAGCTACTAAGTTATTACCACAGATTAAACATCTTCATTATCAGGAATGACTAACAGCATTGGACCTTCCAATATTAAAGTATCGAAGACTGTGAGGTGATATGATAGAAATGTACAAAATTATCACAGACAAGCAAGATAGTGAAGTAACCATAAATTCAACGTTATTCCAACTACAGCAACTAGAGAGAATACATATAAAATATGTCAAGATCATGTAAAATATGATCTCCATAAATTTTCTTTTTTCGATCGGTGTCACGAAACACCGCACCAGATCCAAAATGGCCAAAAATATAGGTCTATCCAGTCTAAAAAGGATAGAATCGACGTGTTCAGTCAGTTAATGCCTGTGATGCAAGCAATAGCAGCATAGTCAGCAATGGCGCTTCAAAGTCGTGGTAGTCCTGTCGGCCGCTGGTCACTTTCGCTGGTGCGGTTTGAGGCCGCGGCTCGTAATACATCGGACTATCGGCCACTATCAGACTATCGGCGTATTAAAAGAATGTCAATGTCACTGTCAATGTCAATCAACTATTTATATAGCGCCAATGTCGAAAATCGAATCTGAGGCGCTGGCGTGTGAGTGACTAGACGTGATAAGCTGAAGAGAATAGGTGAGATTTAAGACGGGATTTAAAAGAAGCAAGACTGTCAGATGAGCGGATATGCAGAGGGAGAGAATTCCAATTATTAGGCGAAGATACACAAAAAGCTCGAGAAGCAAAAGAAGATTTATAGCATAAGAAGGAACAGCGAGAAGGTGACAGTTACTGGATCACAGACATCTAGATGGCCTATACAGGTCTACTAAATCTGCTAAATAATACGGCTGTCGTGTGGAGTGCATTATATGTCAACACAGATAATTTGTAGATGACGCGCTGTCTGATTGGTAGCCAATGTAGGGGTAGATCTCGGCGGAGGTCGGTGGCACTGACGGACTATGGCGCCTGTGCAGTGACTCGCGCCAGAACGTTCTGCAATCGCTGGAGTTTATCCAAGTTAGACTGAGAAATGCCGTACAGTACACAGTTACAATAATCTAGCTTGCTGCCTTGATGCTTCAAGTGTCGGCAGTGGTCTGATATGCTTCAATGCCCTGATGTGATAGTGACACTGGCGTGCAACGTCAGCGACATGTTTGTCGAAACACAAAGTCGAATCCAGCGTCACACTGAGTAGCTTGACCGTGTCCTTGAACTGGATGTGAGTGCCAGCGACGTCGATTCTCTGGGACCCGTCCAACTGCGACAGCCACTGACGTGTACCAAAGATGACGGCTTCAGTCTTCACAGGATTTAGCAGCAGAGCATTTTCGGTGAACCACTGCGAGACGTCAAGGGCACAGAGCTCAATGGCTGACAATTCGCACGGTCTGTTCGGAGACGGAGTCAGCAACGTATACAGCTGTAGGTCGTCAGCGTGCTGGTGGTAACTGACACTGTGCTGCGTTATGACGTCGCCGACCGGAGATACATACATTCCAAACAGGATCAGGCCGAGCACTGAGCCCTGTGGGACCCCCGATGAGCAGGCGACAGTATCCGACTTCTCGGAGCCGACAGCAATAAACTGTGAACGGCCTGTAACAAAGGACTTCATCCAGTCAAGTGCCCCACCACTGACACCGAAAACCGCCCGCGCACGTTCCAGCAGTGTCGAATGTTCGAGGGCGTCGAAGGCAGCAGTTGTGTCCAACGCCAGTAAAACTGTATACTGACCTTCTCCACCAGCCCGCTGTATGTCACTCACTATCCTCACCAGTTCAGTCTCAGTGGAACAACCTTTCCTATAGGCAGACTGGAATTTACAATAACTACCAGACTGCATGACATGAGGCTGAAGCTGAGCCAAAAACAGTTTCTTAAAAATCTTTGAAAAAGTACAAAGGTTGGTGACAGGTCTGTAATTGGCCGGATCATGTACTGGAAGGCCAGGTTTCTTTAACAATGGAACCACACGACCCGTCTTATATCTTGCTGGAAAAACTCCTGACGTGAAAGACAGGTTAGCTAGTTCGGCAATCAGAGGTGCCATAATGTCTGTGGTTTGCTTAAGAAGAGAGACTGGTAGGACGTCAAGTACTGACGATTTTGGCGGCAGTTGACGTATGACTGTTTCGTTGCACTTTTAGTCAGTGTGCCATCGGTCGATTCAGCTGAATAAGCTGAATTGGTAGCAGGTCCGTACCCATGTCAAGTCGTACTTTACCAAGTCGTACCTAAGTCAAGTCGTACCAATGCCAACTCGTACCGAAGTCAACTCGTACCAAGTCAAC
>Ga0209679_1000530_pt1 | contig 14040 bp, 14 predicted proteins | sample WorMetHEROISLAND_4_FD_187408 | JGI IMG/M metagenome (GOLD analysis project Ga0209679, IMG submission 187408) | Marine gutless worms symbiont microbial communities from Max Planck institute for Marine Microbiology, Germany - Olavius sp. 2 HERON... ...
TGGTTGCATCAATAAATATCTTATCTTATCTTATCTCACCAGTGTTGACAACGGCAACGGAAAACGGTTTCCATCGTTCCGTTGTGACAGCACGGCAAAATACCGTTCCGTCCGTACCGTCCGTATCGTCCATCCCGTCCGTTCCGTACGTACTTGGCAACGGACGGTTTTTACGGAACGGACGGAACGGACGTTACGTGAGGATGGAAACCAGGCATTAGCTTGGCAACAAAAATGTGATCAGCAATTGTTGTCATTGCTGTGCACCGCATGTCAAGTGTCAGCATTTCAATGGTGACATTTGGCTGCAAAGTACATGTGCCATGCCCATTGCTAGGAAGTCTTCGTCAGTGTCAAGCATGTTAGTCCGGAGGCTTAGTGTAACTTTGTTCAAACTTGACGAACAAGCAAAAACTTAACATATTTGTGATCAGAACATTATGGCAAAGATAGCTGGATATGTCCACATTCCAGGTTCCGAGATTTTTTTTGCGAATTTCGGTGCATGCAAGATGTGGCTGTGATGCATATGCCTGTAGTGTACGTCCACATGTACATCCATGTAAACACATGTAAGTTAGCTGAAATTGATTTTTTCGCATTTTTAGTTACATTTGATGCTGTTATTTTGAAAAGTGATCGGGTTCAACTTTTCCCAGCTTTTGGTGACATCTTGTTGCTATGACAACCAAAATAGCCTTAGCAACAAGCTTATTGCGGCTGTAACAGGAGTAATGAGTATCTAAGTCGCTTAAAGTCATCTACAACAACCTATCCCTGTGTTATCGTCTGCAGGAAATCTACAAGTGGTATTTTTGCATAGCAACGGTTGCTAGGGACGCAGGTTCAGCATAGCAACAGCCTTTTCAGCTGAGATACAGGCATAATATTTTAACCAAACCTTAGTTACAATAAGATGTAAGGCTGATGGTCATAGTTCTACCTAGCAACTGTTGCTATGGACACCAGGCTATCCCAGTAATAAGGTTGCCATAATAACTTTAACTTAACAGCACACTTGCCCTCCTCCTTTTCCAGGCTTGGGACTAGCACAGTCAACAGTATGACTGTGGCGGAGTTACAAGTTCTTTTTATTTCATTTTTTTCTTTTTCAACGTTTTTTTTTGTTTTTTTTTTATATTCTATATGTTGATGGCACGCATACCAACATTAACCATATACATAACTATAGAACACATTTACAAATGTATATACAGTACGCAGTTCATCCAGTTCTAGCTATGCGGCTGGGATCCACTACATTCTCCATCACACTGACAAAGAGCTGTGCATGCAAGATTGGCCTTTGCACACTTACATCTGCTCGTGCAGCCCTTTTTGCATGAACAGTGAATAAGCTGTCTACATGACTGTGACAGTTGTGGCAAAGTCATCCACAAAGGCGTCCATCTGTCAGCCTGTCTAGTCCACCCCCAGTGACTGGGATCGTATGCGGTCGGTTGTTTCTCAAGAGACTGCAACCAGCAAAGAGCTTGATGAACAGCACGTATAACGTGCTGCAGAAATGCATCAGAAGTAGGGGGTAACAAGTCCAGTGTTCTACTCTTCTTGGTGAAAAGATGTTTTCGTGTGGAGTCCAAGGTTAAGCAGTCACTGGTGCGATCATACATAATCACTACAAACCGCTCTACCACAACCACATCACGCTGTTGTATTACAGATCCTGCAGTTTGTAAGTTGCACAATGCCTGGGTCAGTGCCGGATAACTGTTCCAAGTGGACCAGGCAGATTTCTTTCCTTTGCCTTGAAATGCAGAAACGGTGTCACACCCAGTTATCGCGTGGAACAAAGGCAACACATCGCACTTTGCTTGGCCGAGCTTAATTGATAAATCATGCACAGCAATAAGACGCATGTGAGTGCCAACGCCAAAGTGAATCCATAGCTGGCTGAGGTTGAGCTTGCGAAAGAAAGTCAAGGCCAGAACGACGACGTCAGTGTCAACTGTCCTAATTGCAAGTGTTTTAGCATTGTGCTGTGAATATGATGACTGCAGGCCGTGCAGAATCATGCGACTGTCTGCTTCTTCATGACTACATGGAGATAATGCAGTAGTGTCAACAGCGCCAACAAGCAGTCGCACCTGGTCATCGTACGTCATAAGCACAATCTTATTTCCAAGATCATTATTAATACATGCATCAGCTAAGTAATGAAACAGCTCTGTTTTGTTTTGATCTGCACACAAGAAGTCCTGCCAGTTTGCTGGAAGTTCTGTGTTGTCAGCAACATGTATGCGATAACCAGTAGTACCCCTTTTCTCCCTCGTGGTCACCTTCAAACTGTCAGCATAGTATATGTCAAACACAACATCAACACGATTGCAACGCTTCAAAAGCGACAGAAGATAAGGAACAAACAATCTGTCCCTATAGTCCTGAAATGTTCTGCAGCTACCTGGTTTCAGCATTTGCACAATAGCAGCACCATCAAGAACGTAAGTATCAACAGTCAGTGACGATGCATTTTGATCACACCCACTGTCACACATAGCATCAAAGCAGGCAAGCAGGTCAGCTTTCGTGCCAAAATGCAGAATACCACCGTTAGATATTGACGGAGGGTATGGATGATTCTCATGTCGAAAGAATTCATCGAGATCGCCGTCACGAGCCTGACAGGCTATGAACAGATGAGAAAACAGTACGCAATCTGTTTTGAGTTCATGCATTTTTAGGCTTTGCACACTATGACTTTTTGACAGTGGCTTGAATGAGAAAAGTGGTATTTTATTTCGGCAAAGCGGTGACAGTACAGATAATGAGCCATTCAGTCTTTCATCCACAAAAGACTGAAACTGGCGTTCACCTATCTGTTTGGCAGTTTTAACAGTTTCTGATACTGATTTGTGAGCAATAGTGTGTGAACACAATGTAATCAAGTCATCCGCTGAAGTGCTGCTGAATATGATTTCGTCATTGAACACATCAAGCAGGTTCACAATGTCGGACTTAAATCGTTTCTGTTGTTCCGGCCCTTGCTCATGATGCTGCCTGTTTCTTGAGTCAGCCTGCAAGTCAGCCTCAAATTCGTGCAATAAACGCAAGATTTCGGGACCTGCAAGTTGCAACAATCCAGCGATTAAGCGCAGCATCGTTTTCAGTAAGTCCAACTACACCACCATCTCCCTTCAGCAGTGCATTTAGCTGCTCGTGAGCTTGGTCTATCGACATTGCTGAGAACTGGCTGTGAGACTTGGACACTGTGAAATTACCGACCATGAACTCTTTGAAGATATTACTGTGATTGCTTTGTAATAACAACATGTCACGCAAGTGCACTGACAGCCATCCTGCATAATTAGTCTGATCGAGGGCAAAGAACCAAGGTGCCAGCTGCTGCAAAGAGTCAACATACAGTGTAAAATTGCCTTCTGTCAGTGAGCGAACAAAAGCTAGAAGTAGCAATTCAAGCTCCAGGACAGTGTTCCAGAAACGAAACTGAACAGAGGAATTCACACATTCAGCTCTCCATTCATCAAAGTCAACCGTTTCATTGTCCAGCTGCTGTTCACAATACAACGTATAGCTCTGCTTCATACAGATGTACAAAGCTGCAGCAGTTACAGTGTGGGCATAGCGCGTTCGTTTGACATGGGTTGCATTAATGAATGACTCGGCAACTCCGGAAGTGGCTACACCAGCCTGAGTTAAACTCTGCACCCAACCACAGCCATTTAACCAATGGCCAAGCAAACGCAATGTGGCCATCTCAATGTGCAGGCCTCCTAGCAAAATGACAAATTTGTCCTCACCAAAACTGACCAGCCAATGCCACTGGATTTGCTTAGCCAACGCGTACAGCGGCTGATCGAACATTACCACTGGAGTCTGGGCAGTATTCAAGTGGTGTACAAGACGTTGAACAACAACAAGGCCGTGTTTTATCATGGCTGTAGTATTTGCACTGTGTCGGAAGAGTGGTAGTAGAGCAGTTATTGTCGAACCATGCTCCCTTAAATGTGAAGCATTTGCCCTGAAAGCAGCCCATGTTAACTGCACCACATGAGCAAATGAGCATCACCGTCATCATCATCATTATCATCATTGTCATCATCATCATCATCATCACGATTTTCACTGAGATATTTGTGAACCATATTCAACCAGTCAGATTCATTAGTTCTGTTGTGCTCAGACTGCTGTAAGGAAAATGGCAGCAGTGGAATAACAGGAGCAGTGGAGGGCAAGATGCATGGTGGCACTTCACAGTATGAACTGGGCAGCACAATGTCAGTAGCAGCATCAGAAACATTCTGAATATAATGACAGCACGACTGTGGTGTCTGCTTTGTTGTGGATTCAACTGTTTGTGCGAACTGAGTAACAGAAATAGCTGTGCCGTGAAAAGAAGATTTTGCTGTTGTTGAGGTTAAGTTGTGGTCAATATTATCCAAGGCTGCTACTGTGAAAAGGTTAGGCTCAAGCACAGGAGGACAAACTAGGTCATCTGTCATGTATTTTTTACACACAGTGTTTGCGGTTTTGTTCTCAATTTGCATCACACGCTCATATGATACAGACAGACCAAGCTTGTGGAACTTCTCTACAAGATGTTTTTTGCGTGTGGCAGAATGCAGCTTCATACCCACGTATACAGGCAATGGCATTTCACGACTGCTTTTATGCCTTACAACCGAAGGACCCTGCTGTTCATCACATAATAATGCTTTTCTCAGTCTTTTTACTGCATTAAACATCAGTAATTGAGAAATTGACAAAGCTGCTTGACTAGTATTTCTGTCACAGTTTCCAGGACCTTCTAGTAACATTCCAACAAACGTTACTAATGCATGCGGCACATCATCTTTTACATGTGACAGAGACCCCGAGAAGTTTTGTTTCCATGAAAATATCTCATTACGAATTATTTTTGCGGTATGCATAAGATTTACTGCTTCAGCATCTGCATTGTCTTTCATGTGGTGTAAAGCCTCACCCAGATGCTCACTAAAAGTTAGCAACACTTCTCGTCCATGCGTTACAGCAGTAAAGTTTGGGATGTTTTCAATTAATCTTTCCTTCAGATGGGTTGCATTGATCTTGCTTGTACTGGATGCATTAGGCATATGCCTATCCAGGTGAGTGGCATACAGTCTTGACAAATCACTAAGCTTCAATACTGTGGGCGTGGCTGCAAGTCTTAACATCTTCTATGTAAGATATTACATCTGCCAACGCAAGAGACTCTGGGTCAACATGATCATGCACAGGCTCACTTACAGTAGCATCTATAGTCTGTAAATGTTCAGCTCTGCGATATAGGGCCAAAAGGCAAGTGTGATGGTACTTTGCCTCAATGTCACCTTGTACTAGTTTACCTAATAAAACTGTGTCCTTTGTAAGTGCAGCACATTTACGCACCTGCTGGTCAACTGACCAGGTCATAACTTGCCGCAAATCGCCCGGCTTATCACTAAAAAAGCACAGGGAACGATCTTGTTCATCACCATTTTTGTCAGCAGATTTTCTTGTAAGGCGCAAACTTTTACAGCAAGGCCCATCCAGCACTGTAGATGATAATGGCCCATTATCATCTACAGTGCTGGACAAAGTAGCTAAGTCATCATCAGGTACATCAGTGCCGTTATTGACACGCAAGCGCTGTAGAGTTGTTGCATGTACAAAGCAGTTACGACACTTACGGTGCCAGCAAGCACTGTGCCTACGCAAGGTAGCTTCAATTCCGTCACCATCGTTCCATAAACTTAAATTTATGTCCAGTGATAACTGACCCAACTGCATGTACCCCTCTACTGTCTCTGCTAGCGATTTATACCCACAACCGATGTCATTTCTCTTTGACTGGGCCGGACAAGTAGTTTTAGATGATTTTGAAGACTGTTGACAAAAGATACACTTATCCCAGTCAATGCTTTTGGAGGCAGCTGACGCCGCCATTTCGAACAACCAACAAGTGCAAACTAACAACTAATGCGAACTAAGCTATGAGTATGTGAATATAGGCTACTGTTAAACATAGGTAACTATCTATTAATCTTTATAACATTCGCAAACAGCCAAAAATCAACAGCAAACAAAAAAAATATTCCGTCTGCAATACTGTGTTTACGATGTGAATAGCCTAGCAACAGCAAATGCGTTATGACAGGTAGCCCGAAAAGAGCACAAAATCATCGAAAATTTGGTCATTTTTAACTACTAAATTTTCTCATTGTACGCATTTCTCAAAATGTGGACATATCTATATCAATATAGGAATATGTACAGATCATGCACACATAATATTACGTTTGTTCGTACAGTTTGAACAATTCCGGCAGTTTGTGTTGTTAAGCCTCCGGACTATGTCTTTGCTAGCATGGTGACTGGGATCCTCTCAGTGGATTCAGTCGGTGCTGGCATCATTTGTTTCTGTCACAGAGGAACTCGCAGGAAGGATATCGTGAACATTGGTGCCTTCCTTGCCTCTAGTGATGTGCCATCAATCAAATTAAACTGATCAAACTAAACCATCCCTACATATATATCGTGGAGTGTCTGTGTTTTTGTTTAGGATTTTTCATGATGGAAAATGGAGATAATACTGAAACCGGATTAAGTGATTCCTACCTTGCTCAGTCATATGCAATGATGGAAGGTAAATATCAATGTTATTGTCCTGAAGGAGAATGAGAACAAAAATGATTGCTTTTTTTGTGCACGAGAATTACAATAGAACTACAAGAAAGCCATGCTGTCGCAAGGAAACCGCACGATGCATAGCTGTTATTTTCGGTTTAAATGGCCGTTCACGATTATCCAAGGTCATTGATTTTGGTACCAATCGATAGTGCGTATGCAACTTCCTATTAGCCATTAATAGTAACCCTGGTCCTTTCTTGCCTCATTTTAGAGATATTGCAGGTTTTCTACTGAGAAGAGCGACCCCATCCCTACCGGTATTCCACCCGAATTTTCGAGATATTTCCTTGGACTAGATTGCTGATATTGTGGCTTCGAGGTGCGAAGACACTAAGCTACCGGTAATTACTCCTGTAATTAGTTTCGAACTAACCCAACACATACTCCGACGGTATATCTAGGTCACAGGCAGCTGGACGGATTACTTACGATGGCAATACTGCGCTTTGCACTATGTGTATCGCACGGTAAAAATGATTTTATGAACGAGAGCTGAATAAGAGCTGAAAGTGCTCCCAAGTGGAATAAACTAGAACAAAAATTCCAATGAAAATATTCTGAAGCGTCAAAGCGTACCAAAGTGTACAAAATTACCCATCTAAATTTTTCATTTTACCAGCTTCGTCGTCCACCACAAGATAATTAGGGCATTACAGTGCACTAGTGTCACCTTGGCAAGTTGTTCAGTGCTGAACTGTAAATGCCAACCGCCTCAAACTCAACATGGAGAAAATGGAATGGCTCTGGACGGGCACCATAAGCAACCTCAACCGACTCCCCAAGAGTGCACTGCAACTGAATCTTGGGAACGACACGATTGACGTCGCCGATGCCGTACGGGTTCTTGGAGTGCTCGTCATGCCGGACTTGTGCCCGGACAAGCATGTCACCGCCGTCAGCACCAAGTGTTTTTTTCAGCTGCGCCGAGTGCGACGGTCACTGGATGATGAGTCTGTGGTGACGCTAGTCCATGCATTTGTTACTAGTCGCATTGACTATTGTAACGGACTGCTGGCTGGTGCGCCGAAAGTGGTGACAGACAATCTGCAACGTGTGATGAACTCAGCAGCACGCATCGTCGCCAACATGCGGAAGTTTGACCGTGGTCTAACGCACGTTCGACATGATATACTTCACTGGCTGGATGTACCAGAACGTGTCACATTCAAGCTCTGCATGGAATGGGACCGATATATCTGTTGGAGATGTGCCGGCCAATCTCGTCGGTGGCTGGCCGTCGTCGTCACCTGCGTTCAGCCGACCGTGGACAACAGCTCGTCGTTCCTCGCTACAGACTCATGACAGCTGGCAGAAGGGCATTCTCCTGCGCTGGCCCGTCTGCATGGAACAGTCTTCCTGAATACCTCAGAGACGAATCGCTTGTCCTGGATTCGTTTAAGCGTTCGCTCAAATGTTTTCTGTTTGCTTTGTACTGACACAGCGTATCGAGCACATTAGAGATTAATTCGTTAATGATAGCGCGCTATATAAGTTTACACTTAATAATAATAATAATAATAATAAAATGCAAACTGAAATTTTTGCAGACGTATTTCTGCCGTCTGTGTCGTTTGTGTTCTATGCATTGAAAACTTGGTAGTGACATCACGACAGAACTATTGTCAACCTTGTGCTTTCGTGTATCAACTACTGTAATGCATTTTTGCAAACCTTCCTGCCTTAATACTGGCGCCTCCCATGTTGCATGTGACCGCAACACAGATGGTGTTCAACCTCAAGCTGCATCGTCTTGTGACTCCTGCTCTACAGCCATTGCATTAGTTAACAGTTAAAGCAAAAATCGACTACACACAGTCTTCTTGTTCACAAGATATTACTTGGCCACATGCTGGCATACATCACAGACCTCCTGACGTCCGTTGCCAACACTGTTTGCACTGCACGCATCGGTGAACAGCGACTTTGTTGTGCCATGGACAAGTTGAAGGATTGGCGACGGGGCCTTTTGTGTCGCCCTTTCTTCCCCCGCATGCTGGAGCAGACTTCCAACAGAACTTGAACTTTTCTGCTGTACTTCAACCTTTACATGCAAACTTAAGATGTATTAACAAAGTGTGAATGGGAGCTCTGTGTAATGTGCCATCAGTCTTCGTGCTTGTCTGTTGATCACAGCTACTAATGCACTGATTATTTTCAAGTGTTTTGTGAATGCACGACGCTTGGATGGCGGAAGTTCTGCCATCGCATAAGCAAGTTTTTTGCTACGTTGGTGGAATTTCTGCTATTCATAATATTGGGCGGAAATTTCACCAGTTTAGAGCATATAAAATACTGCAATGAAAGAATAAAGCCAACATGTAGTTATTGCACATTACTATACTACTCGCAAAAAATAAACCAACCACATATTGCATTACATTACATTACTTTGCATAACACTGCAATGCATAATCACTATTAGGCCTATGTTGGGCAAAAACTGGATGTTGATAGTCACCATCACACATAGTGCAAAGCGTGCTATTGCTATCGTAAGTCGTCCGTCTGTCCGCCCATAACGTTGATGGACCATGGGCATATAGGTTAAACTAGTTCAAAATTAATTACGTGAATAATTAGCTTAGGGTCTGCGCTCCTCGGAGCCAGAACATTGGCAATCTACTCCAAGGGGAACACCCCAAAATTTGGGTGGAATAGGGGGTGGGGTCGATGTTCTGAACAGAAAACCTGCATTATCTCTGAAACGAGCAAGATAGCCTGGTCCAAGGTTACTACTGATGACTGGGGTTGCTAGTCACGTTATCACCTACGCTTAGCAAGTAAGGACTTTCCACCGTTCTAGCAAATTTCTGCACAGTTTCGTGGCGGAAATTCTGCCAACCTAGATTTCTTCTTTGTGAATTGTGAATTATAATGGTTTGTTCAGTAGAACAAAAATCAAGCATACGTGATTAAAATCTCAAGAAATAGAACGGAGTAAGAACAAAAGGATTTAATTTTCAAGAAAAAGAACTGAAAAGAATTTCTGAGCTAAAATAACGCGGATTTTCTAGTTTCTGGCTCTTTACTTGACTTGAACTAACAGTAACAGTCTTCCTTGTGAGTCTGTATATACAGTGTACTGTTGAATTTAGTGTTATTTATTGTTTATTACTGTAAGCTTCTGTCAGTACAAGTAAGTCAGACCCTTGGCCTGTGTTCATGGCCTGGCTTGTATTTGTACATCTGTGTTACAGCAAACTAATGGCAACATGAAACCATGTATTTCACAATTGGAATGCGAATGTTTAAAACTTAAAGTCAGTATTTTAACGTGCTTGGTTTTCAGTAGATGTGATATCAAGCTGCTGATGCTGTGACACAATTTATGTGTCGAAATTATTGGTATATAAACCGCAAAAGTGGCAAAAACCAGCCTGTATTAGAGATCTGGCTTGTTCTCAGAGTCCACAATAACGAGTTGTATATTTACAATAAGACTAAGCTGATTAACAGTTTCTGGTTATAAAGTCAGCATCATATGTAGAACTGCAAGCCTTAAACTTCTACAGTGGATGCATAGGTCTGTTATACAGAATATTTTACGTGACGTGTATTATGTAGCATATGAGGTTTATGACAATTTTACTTACTTTCTTACTTAAGCTGTCTGCTTATCTGAAATAAAACTCAAACTAGAAAAAGCTACAGGGCAAGTGTTGCCCAGTGCAAAGTATCGGCCTATGCGCCTAGTTGTAGACGCTGCGTTGCGACGTATTTGAAAGTGCAGACATGGCGGTCACAAAATTGCAAATATCTCCCGTAATTGTGAATGGATTTGAAAACGGATTTCACCAGTGGATTCAGCGTATTTTTCTGGTCGTAATGGAGGCTAAATTTTTTTTTCAGGAAAATTTCTTTGGTTTTAAAAATTTGGACCCACTTTACCGCCCTGTAGCGGGTAAACCGTTTGTGCTAGAGGTTTTGTGTCTGGAGGTGGGCACTTCAGTGGCGTCTGCCGTAACTGCTGAAAGCATTTTTGAAATTATGAAATGTATGTCTGATGTTGATATGCGTGGCCGCGTGCGCATGGGGTCAAAATCCGAAATTTTCATGTTTTTCAATTCTGGCTATGCCCACGATAGAAATATTTCGATTTTAAGACGTCGGGCATTCCTTCGAACACGAAACACGTTAATTCAGCCAAATTATGCTAGTGCAAGGCAGTTGAGGGATTCACTACACCGTGACACACACAACGGGACAAAAAAAAGTCGCGGCTGCACCGTGCTCTGAAACCGCTTGAGCTAAAAAGCTCAAAAAATTCACGGAGACGTGTTTTTTGGCACACTACTATGCCTGTAAATTTGGTTTAAATCGTTTAAGAGTTGACGGAGATATTCGAGAAAAAGTGCTGTAATGGGCAAATTGGTAATTGCAACAAAACTGCAGCTACAGAGCACTCAAGAGAGTGCATTACCTCCACTGAGTACTGCCACTTGTTGAATCCCATTGAAAATACATTGTGCAGGTGAATATTGGGGCAAAATTGGGGAAGAAGATCCAGATGCCACTCACATCTAATTAATTGTTATTTGAGCCACTCTTATCCCTCCAAAAATTCATCAAAATTCGTCCATAAATTGCTGACACACTGCAATGTCAGTTTGCGCCCTATCTGCAGATGGTAAAGAATTTTGGAAAATGATCCAGGATCGACAAAAGAATCTTCCTTGGGCTCCAAAAGTTCCATCAAAAGCCGTTCATAACTTTTGAGTAACCTTGAATACAGACAGACAGAGATAAGATAAAATATCTATTGATGTGCAGCCATTAACGGTTGAAGTGATACAATGCAATAAGTATAACAGTCAAACATACAATAACAAACTGCCTTGCATACACTGTGAGTCAAAATAAAACACCCTAGCAGTCTTTCTGTGATATCTGTAGCAAATGTGGACTGATTTCGGTAATTCTTTTAGTGTTACATTCTCAGATGTGCACTGTAGGTACGCAAGATACGGAGGATGGTGCACATGATGAAGGAGAATATGGCAGTGAGGAACCTCTTAGAGAGCAGGTACATGATGTTGTTTGATTTTTGTCACCAGAATTAGCACGTTCTGAACCCAGACTTGTGCTGATGGTGCTGTTTAACACAGTTAGTTTCTTATTTCTAGATACTGATAGCTTGATGTATGGAAATTGCTGCTACATTGAAATTGTGGTGCATGTACATGTTCATTGCATTAATGTTAACAATTAAAATTATTTTTAACAATTAAATTTTAAAAAAATTACTGATTTATTAAATAATAAAAATTTAGTAATGTGATCAACTGACAGACTGATATCTTATGGCCCTTTAGATTATGATGTAGTAGACAGCAGGTAGATTGCAACTTCATTTGCTACGGCATACTGTGTTAATAAGATACTTTCATTTAATGCTTTAGCTATTATTAGGATGACATTTGCACGTAGTTTCTGTGCACTTTCTTACTTTACAAATGTTGGTAATTGCCTGTCTCATACATATGCACAGTAAACATTGTGGACTGTCTAAATAATTGTCAGTTATAAATGTTATTAATTTCCTGAAAGTTACCTATTAAATTTGTAAATGTTACTAGCCCCTCAATGCTTTGATAAGTGTTTGTTTGGTGACAGGAAGGGCATACATCCTGTAAAATGTCCAGACATGACAGTGTTTCTGGCTCAGCGTGACAACTTGGTGACACATGAAACAGTGCATTAGAGATTTTTTAATGATAGCACGCTATATAAATGTTCACTTAATAATAATAATAATAATAATAATAACATGGTGGCAGCATGTTAGGAACACTGTCATCTTTCAGTGCTTTGACGCTGTTGATTGAGCAACAGAAACGGCATCAGGCCTGTAGAAGTTCTACTACAATCAGTTCTTGAGAGTTTTCTTTTGGCTACCGGCCTAACCTGCAGTAACCTAACCTGGTGTAACTCTGGAAAACTCTGGTGGAACTCTGGCCCGTTAAACAGGAACTGTATGTGTGCGTGTGTATGTGTGCATGAGGGTGCGCACGCACGCACGTGTGTGCATGTGTCTGTTACTAGCCCTAAAGAGTATGCATCCAGTGTGTTAATATTGCAAATAGCTGATGCTGCTTTGTAGTTGCCACACTCTTAACTGGTACTTTTGTTTTTTAGCTACAGGAAAATAAGAAATCGTGTCAAAATCATTATGTTGTATGTGTTTTGACATGCTTGATTGTACTTGTAGGACCGTTTTTTGCCTATTGCGAATGTTGCCAGAATAATGAAAAAGTCTATACCAAAGTCTGGAAAGGTTGATCTTATTGAATTAGCACATTATGATAGTTAATGATTGATGGTCAATGTCGTAATAAAATGTATTATTTGTAATGTCATACTTGTAGTTGTAGTATAAAAAGTATAAATGATACTTTAGGTGTTTGGAGCAGTGTGAGGTTGACACATAAGGACTGTATTATAGTGTGTGAATAGTTCCAACTAATAGGATTATTAGTCATTTCATGTGGAGCACTTCAGCAAATGAAGTCCTTGACAGAATTATATATTATTGTTAAATAAATAATTGTGTGTGTAAGGAATGTAATCATGTATGATCTTAGGTTGCACAAAATGTCAAAAAATCAAATGTTCTCAAAACTCTGTTCTAGGCCCTTTAGTTTTCCTCGTGTGAACTACTCCTGTCAGCATTCTTATTTCACCTCATTTTCTGAATCACCATCTCTATACAAATGACAACTTTTCCTCTGTTTTCGCCCATCTGGATCTGGCTTCCATTCCAGTCTAAATTGCATACATGATGTTTTACAACAGATCTCTTCCTGGATGACTGAATTTATTCTCGTTACAATATTCCAAGGTCCCAAATAAATTGACTCCAGCTGATTCAGAACTCTCTTGCTCTTGCTGTTGTCAAAGCCTGGAAATCCACTCGTATCACGTCCATTCTGAAATCTCTTCACTGACTTGAAATCAATGAAAGTATTGAATATAAAATTCTCTCTCTCGCTTTCAAACAACTTAATGCCACTCAGCCTACCTATCTGTATGACTTGATTTCTCTCCAACACCCTCGCATTACACATTTCTCATTGCTTGTCACCCTTGCTCGTCCGCTAACCCACTCTTCTTTGAAAGTTAGTTACTGATTGCTCTTTTTTGGTATGCATCACCTCATCTCTGGAATCAACTCCCTGACTTTTTTTATCAACCACTACCTCATCTGTCTCCTCCTGATTCATCACTTTTTGATCACGTCAGCTTACCAGTTTCATCCTCACCACTCTCACTATCCATCACTCCTTCACTCTTTCGTTTCCACCTCAAAACATTTCTTTTCCATAAATCTTCCCTTTGTAGGCCACTGGTACCCTCTACTGATCTCACGGATTACTG
>Ga0209679_1000531_pt1 | contig 14037 bp, 11 predicted proteins | sample WorMetHEROISLAND_4_FD_187408 | JGI IMG/M metagenome (GOLD analysis project Ga0209679, IMG submission 187408) | Marine gutless worms symbiont microbial communities from Max Planck institute for Marine Microbiology, Germany - Olavius sp. 2 HERON... ...
ACTGTCTTAGCAGTCCCCTGGTTTACCCCAAAGTTTCTAAAGTAACATTTGGAGAATGCCACAGCAGCATTTTTAAAGCCAAATGCCCTTTCTAACACAAAAAGAACAGCATCAAATCGCTGAAGACACTGGGGTTCATTGGGGGTCTTGCATATTCCTGACCGTGATTGCTTGGTTGGGGCAGTCCTTCAGGTCTGCAGTGTGATTGTGTGGGTTGAAATGGCTTCTGTTTCTATCATGTTTCAAAGTTGGTCAGACTGTCGGACACACAATACACGCAAGGGATGATGGGTCAGATAGTTGCACATTTTGCTATTCCCGCTGTGACTGCTTGAAAGTTACGTTACCTAGTGTTAACTGGGTTTCTAGGGTTCACCAAGGTCACAAGGATTCCTGTAAGTGACTGCCTGACATGGTGAGCTGACCTTGTCAGTGACTGGTGATGTGGGCTTGGGCAGCTTCCACATTCCTGCTTATGGTTTGGTTGGGGTACCAGGAGAGGCTCCTGTGGGGATGATGGGCATATTTGGGACTTGTGATTACCAGCAGATGCCGAATATAGGACTCTTAGTTCTGGACTCTGGCTTTCCTTTGGCCTGAGTGGCTCACAAACCACATGGAGACTCTCTTGTGTCTCAACTGGCTATGGTTTACAGCAAGGGGAGCTGCCCGAGCTTGCATTGCCAGCCTGCTGAATGGGATGGACTGGTTGGGCAGTTGCTTGCAGTGGTCTAGAGATCCTTCAGTAAGTCTGACAGTATCCCCTTTTAGGGGCTTAGTAATTTCTTGGTCGGGGCAGAGTGACCAGATCAGCAATTTAGTCATGTGAGTGGGGGTAATTGTGCTCTTTGCTATTTCTGCCATGAATATTTAGTACCCAGTACTTGACGGGAATTTTCTGTGGATGGCTGATGGGCTGCATTGTGGCTTAAGTCCTCTGAGTGGCATAGACTGCTCGCCCCAATTAGAAACCGGAAACAGGAATCCCTGAAGACATTACTTAATAACCATACAAATGGGGTAGAAAATATGTATGTTATATATATAATACACAGGTGCACAAGCACACATGCACAACATTAGCTACTACAAGATAAAACAGCATATTAAACATCTAATCATTCACACAGACAAAACATAGTGGTTTCTATGCGTGGCAATACTGATACAATAATGACGAACTTCACGCAACAGTCTCATGCATACACAATAACTACCAACACGCAGACAAAAAATGAAACAAGAACACAAAGTTTCAAATAAATAATACAACGTGAAATGATCGAGCAGACAACGTGGCCGACACGTCTGTAAAGTATTCACATCTTCTAGTATTGTGCTTTGTCGATTTAGATCATATTACTTTCACAAATTTAATCACAAAGACAGACTAGTTGAATATGACACATATGCAGTAGAAGTTTCAAAGATACATACATAAGAAATACACGCAAGACCAATCAGCACAGTTGAGATACATAACACACAACAAATTTACTTGATTTTAAAAAGCCTGGACTGCGGCAGAAATTCACAACAGCTACAGACCTACAAGAAAGCGGGAAATGCTCGGTGAATACTTTACATGGCAGCGTCTGACAAAAATTCACCACAAGACAACGCAAACAGCTTTACGAGGCTCATGAGCGGCAAGCAAAACCCGAAACACGGACGGACAACCCAGCATAATGGCCGTCAAATCAACCCCAACTAAGTTGTGGTGAGAAAATGTGACATAACGGCACAAATCAGTGAACAACAAGAGATACAGCAAGTCACTTACATCCTTCTCTGTCCCCAACAACTGGAAAAATGCATAAATGTTCAAAATGATCGACAATCACGGACGATAACAAGTTTTACAAAATGGTTCTAGCGCTAAATTAGTTTATAAAAAACAAAAGCTGTTTTCGTAAATTGTGCACGTGAATACTTTACAGAAGTTCAGCAAACGGCAGACGAAAATGACACACAAGCTGGTCAATAGAGAATAGATTGTTCTAGACCAATGGCAATGTTAACAATATAAAATACGCGTAAATGCTGACAGGTGGGTTTAGAATGAATGAATTTTAGTAATAACAGACAGACAGATCAACAAAAAGAGAAGATGACAAATGCTTACAAGTTTGTTTAAACACTGTGTCAAAGAAAGCTTACACACTTTAAGCAGTAAGAATCTTATACAGCAAGAAGGACACTTGCATACTACACAGAGTTTCTATGTGACTGTGTGAACGACTACAAAAATTAGCAGTTAACAGAGTGCATACTACAGATGGCATCTATTTAATCAGCTAACGAACTAGTAATAAATGAGGCAAAAGCAAGCCAGCAAACGGTGCAGCAGTGAAAGTGAACGGCATAAAAACTGTTACCTGAGGTTCGACATCCAGTATTGCCATGAGTCCGGCAGCATGGATCTGGCGAATAGTATCCAGCTTTGTGCCGTACATTGCATCCTCGTGTGTGCCATACTCAAGGTACTCGTTGGCAGCAATGTCGGCCATCATCTGTTCGTGAGTCACAAAGAAGTAGTTGCGACCGTGTTCTTCGTCTTTCTTCGGCGACCGAGTGGTGTCTACCACAGACAGCAGTGCTCAGAAACATTCTCGTAATGCCATAATTACAATTGCAATTCGACTACAGTCTGACTACGACGTATCGCGCACACCCGCTTCCAATTCGATGCAAGCAAAAAATGAACATGTCAATTTTTGTCGTAGTCATATCGTAGTTGTATCGCAGTCGAATCGAACGTATATCGTAATTTTGATCACTTCCATTGTAGTCGAATGCATCGTGGTATCATCGTATCGTAGTCAAATCACAATTGTGATATAGGCTTAACTCAAAGCCACTCTGTGGCTCACAAAAAAGCAACCATAGCAAAACACAAAGACACTCAGCTTCCATTTAACAGGCCAACTGTTTTTCTTGCTCATCAAGAGTTAGGCCACGATTCCAAAAATTTACTAGGGAAGCCTTTCTGGATTGTCAGAGTGGAACGTTTTACAAACCAAATAACCATCGTGACGTAAAACCAACAGCATCAAAACAGCAAAGGCAAATATGTTTTCATCACACTTGCTACAGATATCTTGCAATGATAATCACCAGTAAAGCAATGACACACATGAAACATGCTGTTGAACAGATTTACTTCTAACTGCAGATTTGCACATTTATCACTGAATGGAATGCTACAGCCTCCACTGCCTTTCCATTCCCTGACAGTACTTGTATTTCCACCATGGAAAAACAGGATACTGAGAAAGCCCAGACAATCATAGTGTGAAGAGGCAGTTTTCTGATGCAATAATTATCACAGCTACTTTATCAACCATCTTATCTTACTGAGTAAACAGAAAATATACTACCAGTGCAACATTAGATAGAACGAACTCAACACACAGCATCGAGCTCTGTATACCTCCGCACATTGGGCAACCCCCAAAACGGTATTTTTACCATATTTGGTCATATTGTAACCTTGACCTTTGATTTTTTGACCCCAAAACTAATCAGTTGATCTATATCGCAGGATGCATTAGCGACAAAAGTTTGGAGAAATCCATCAATGCATACCAGAGATATCGCAGAAACAAACCCCCAAAATGTTATTTTTTTGCATATCTGGTCATGCTGTGACCGTGACCTTTGACCTTTTGACCCCACATATGTAATCAGTTCATCTCTGACCCAAGATGCATTAATGACAAAAGTTTGGTGAAAATCCATCTATGCATACACCATAGATATCACAGAAACAACATTCTGGATGGATGCATGGATGCACATGGACACATGGATGACATAAAAACACAATGCCTCTGGCACCGCCTTATGGTGGTGGAAGCAAAATTAGAACTGAATGAGTCTCTCAAACTGCACACATACAAACTGGTGGTTGCCCTCAGTACATCCGTCAACACTATGGCTTTCAGTTTATGCTTTTGAACCATATTATATAAACACAAAACTCTCGGTTAGTGTTTCACTTCAATCTTTTGTTTTAGAACACAAACACAGTGGCATAAATGTGGCTCTATCACACAAAACATCTACATGCTGCTGCCACCACAGAGGTAGTTAGTTTTCCTAAATATGCTTCCTTAAAAACACATCGCAGAGATACATACGAGGAATGGGATATGCAAATCGTTTTGGATGCATAGCTATCAGCGTGTTCTTGATATGTCGTCGTCCGACTCCGTGCGCACCTAATCACACAATTATCAACAAACAGTTAAATGACACAAAATGACTACAGCGTAACTGCAATAAACATGCAACAACGTAATGCTGTTTACACTCATGTTGCCAGAGTTACTCAAAACAGATGACGGAAGACAATATAAACGCACCGAGCAGAACGAGTGTTTTGCGTTTAAAAGCCGGCAAGCGAACCACTTCCTCGTAAGTGACGAGATCGAGCTGATCGAAGATGGCATTATGTTTTGCAAGGTACTTGTCCTTGTATAGCTTCTTCTTTCGGCTGAACCACGAGCAGTTAACTGTAGGATAAAGCACACAAGCCGACTGATGACATCTAAAGAAAATATGACTAAAACTACCACTACTTTGGGCTTTTGCTTAACCAGCCTACTTTTTAGAGATGATTTAGCTTAGACAACGTGCACAAATGAGAACCTCTCGGGATGGCTGCAGCAGGTTTTTAACAGGCACAGACCGCATGCCTTTCTTGTTACCCAACCAAAAGCATCAATCATCAATAGACTGAAGGGAATGTGTAAGTACGATTAACACTACAACACATAACAATTATATGACAAAGTAAAACTTGTACTATTTCTACAAGACACATCTCATGACGACTGCATACACTAGTATCTGTAGTTACTATTTTTCTGAAATCAATGAATGAATCAAAGAATGAATGAATGAATGAATGAATGAATGAATGAATGAATGAATGGAGTAAGTCAGTCAGTCAGTCAAATCAATCAACCAAGCATAGTACACAGCTGCAAAATAGCAGCCTAACAAACTATAGCATACGGTCTAGACAAAGCCAAATAACACAATCTGGGCAAGTAAAACATCAAATGCAGTACACCGCATAACCTGCTTGATCACGTTTGGCTTTCTCGATAGCGGCACATGCTGTTCTCCATTCCTGGAGTTCTGGTGACGGTACAAGGCCAGCAGGTTCACAAGGCGGTGCGCCCCAACGGCGAGCCTGCCACCAGTTATGGTCATCTTTGCTGATGACTTGCAGAATGTCACCAACATGAAACAGGACGCCGGCTTGTGCACACGGTATAAGATCGTCTTCCTCGGGCAAGTAGTCGAAGAGAGCTCGTACAAACATCTAAACAATCATAGTCGCATCATGCACAGTACTCAGGGCAAGAGTCAACACATACTACTTAGTCAACCACAAAACACAAACAGGGCCAAAGTAATTTGGCAACATGCGGCATCACCACGACACAGATGCTGACATCTAGTAAGTACTAGTAAAGATGTTACGTTCGTGACTGACGGCTAGCTGATCGCGGCAATTGGAGGTTCCGACCCCCAAATCTCCCCTTCCCATGTGGGGACCAGAGCTCCCAGCCTCCCATCTAATACAATGTTACTTGGGACCACGAATTTCCCTACCAAATGGCATCTCATTCTGTCCAATGACTTTAGCAGGAAGCACTATTGTGAAAAGGCATACAGAGAGACAGATGGACCAAGCATGGATATACCTGTCACAATAGGCAGAACCATTGACGTGATGCCACCCAAAAATGCACATTAAAATGTCCTGACAGTTAAATGTTTATATTACAATATACAATGCAGATCAAACAATTGCACGCTTTTATTATCTCAACAACTTTGTCAAACCGACTTCTAATTTGATAATTTTGGGAAGTGGACATCTATTGAATTTCTTATAACCTGCATGTTTCATATTCTCTGTAACATCAAAAACAGGGCACAAGCTTCAAATATGTTTTTTATGTTTATTTCGTAGAGTATGAAAAATATAAATTATAAGCATCAAAGCGTCATGGGTTTCAGTAAAGAAGGTAAAATTTTAATAAACAGCTCGCATGAATTAAAAGGCTACAGTGCTAAACGATTAATTAAAGAATTCCTACAAAGGGAAGGAAATTGTGTGAACTACCTACTCAAAATGACTTCGAGAAACTGGCTTGTTTTAAACTGGATTTGAAGTGACTGGCATGTATTGCTTTAATGACACAGATCACAAGTGAGACAGATGGACAGATAGACAGACAGACAGAATGGCCGTCGGATATACTGTTCTTGCACAGAATGCACTGCGTGGCAAAAGTGACAAAATCAACAGTGTTACGAGGGGCGTTCAAAAAGGTCGTAGCCTGATATATATGGACATTATCGATGTCATTGACATTGTGTCACTGGTTAGTACCATCTGTCACTAGAATATTGCACAACTTTTTATTGGGCTATAATTGGGCTGCAGATTTTGTGCTGCGCTTTTCCATTGCCATGTTAAGCAGACGACGCTAACATTGAAAAACAGGAAGTGCGAGCTGTAATAAAGTATTTATATTTAAAAGGAATGCTCCCTCACCCACCGTATTCGCCTGACTAGGCCCCAAGCGACTTTTGTTTGTGTCCTAAACTGAAGGAATTCATGACAGGGCGCAAATTTGCTGATGACGAGGACGTTATCTGCACGGCAAATGGCTGGCAGGAAGGCCAAGATCAAAAATTCTTCTACAGCGGAATCCGAGCTTTGGAGAAATGTGCATTTCAGTTGAAGGGGACTATGTTGAAAAGTGACAAAATATGATGTGCCTATCTCATGGTTAACTGTGTCAGGCTACGAACTTTTTGAACGCCCCTCGTATGTGCACACAGCAGTGGCAGCAACATGTCATGCAGCAGGAAAGGCAAAGCAACTGAGTATACACTACCTCACAGAGAACAGGCGCAGGTCGGTAACTAGGCACTATCTTCAGCGTAATGCTACCTCGAAGGTGTTTCTGTAAGCCAACAAGCAGAACTGCACTAACAAATGTGGTACACAAGCAAGCGGTGTCTACACAACTTCACTAATGCTGGCAACACACAGTCAAGAATCTTGTACAAGAAACTCGTGCAGGTTTCTTGCACTAGAAAACTGCATCAAATTTTGATGCAAGTTTCTTGTACAAGAAACTTTCAAAACCGAAACTCTGGAAACTTATTCCCCAGAAGGCACCACAATAACAGTAATTTAACAGCCACTGATACCAACATTGCAAGTATTGTGTTTTGGTATACTTATGCAAATGAACATATAAATTTGTAATATTTTACGTTTTGCAATAAATGCTTTTAGATATGTTAATAGCACACCCCACGCAACAATAACAGCGACTTTGTTAACAAAAGCATATAACGTTACAGCCGACCAATCAGACGTCTCAATTTTTGTCACGTGCATTCAAGTTTCGTGTATGCAACAGAGCCGTGTTATATTCAGTGCAAAAAACTTGTACAAGAAAAAAACTTGTACCAGAAACTGCGACAGATGTGCAAGTTACTTATGCAAGTCGATTTGTGCAAGATTCTTGTACGTTTCTTGACTGTGTGTCACCAGCCTTAGACAGCAGCGGAACATCAAAGGTGTTTGAAAATGGCGGAGAGAAACAGCACATGGCAAAATTGTCCAACAAAATAAAGTAATAATGACATATATCAAAGAGAAACAGTAATGCAACTGCAAACATGCCAGTGTTACTACTTTCAGTCTGCGGTTAACTGCCTACTTTTCCAGAGTTAATACAGGTCATGCCAGGTTTCCAACAAAGAACCATTGGGGATTGTTGCTACAAGTTTTTCACAGTCCAGATGCCTTTCATGTCACCCAACAAACAGCATCAAAGCACTGAAGGAATGGACACTACTGACAAACTGCAATTAATGCCACTTAATTAAACACAAGAATAAAAACAACTGGTTCCTTTCAAGACATGACTGAAAGATAAATTTGACGTAGCATTTATTCCACAGACACTGCTTTTGTCTCCACGACACTATACTACAAATACCAGGCATAACACAACTAAAATAGAGCAGAACTAATTTGGCGTTAATCACAAATCTCCCTTTAATTAACGTGCAAACACAATTTGGTATAAATGTTATGGTACTTCATCAGGCATAATTATATAACATTATTTACAGTTTTAGTTCAACTAGCCAACTGTTTTTCTGGAGTTACTCTAGACTGACTTCACATCACAATGGAAGTGCTACAGCTTATAATCATCAAACCAACAGAGTACTGAAATGCTACAGCCAAAGCTCTAAGCTGAAAGAAGCAGCACGAAGCCAACAATGACAAACGAGGTCATTCCTCCAGCCAAGTACCTCCTCAGTTGGAGACTTATCCTCTACTCCAAGGTATCCGTGGTATAATGCATCATTCCATTGTAAGACAGTCAGTCGTACATAACCATGTAAACCGTGCTAGCCAAAACAGTACTAGTTATAAACAAACTGTCTCTCTTACTAACTTACTGCACAAACACCTATGAGTGTATGGCTTTCTTATTATTTTCACACAACAATGTCAAAATTGTCACCGCACTCACAGCAGTAACAAAAAGTTAACTAGAGAGCACTGGATACAGTGCATTACCTTCGCCATCAAGACTAATGCAGCGTGCTGTCGATCTGTGACACGGTGGACACTCACACAGCGTGACAGCGTGACGCTGAGCGGTAGATTACCTTCGCTCGCTAAGCGGCGGTGGAGGTAATTATAATGACAATAGTACTAATACAGTAGTAAGAAAGCAAAAACAGGGTGGCCACAAAAAAATTCCCTAAGTTTTCCAGGCTTTTCCAGAGCCATAAACTTACTTTTCCATAGCTTATCGCAACTAAAAGTAAATGTAATAATGACCTTCATCAAGGGTCATTCCACATCAACTCCAGCAATATAACAGCAATATGACATTTAATGGGCAGGGTCACTACTCCCCGAGATCCTAATGATCCTGTTTACCCAGTCAACAGCTGTTTTACACAGACATTTGAATGACGAACTAAAAATACTTTGTTTGTTACAATTTTTCCCTGAGGTTGCACAGCACTCCCTGAGAATTCCCTGAGTTTTCTATGTTCAGAAAAATCCCTGAGTATTCCAGGTTTTCCAGGTTTGTGGCCACCCTGAAAAAGAATAACAGGAACAGTGACAAAAAATACAGAACTAATAGTTACTACGGCACCCTTCAGCAGTTTAAATCTGTTTGAAATAAAACGTGGGTTGTCCATTAATATTCCACACACACGCAAATATCTGCCTTCCTAAGTGACACTGACAGTCAACAAACATCAACATCTACGCAACACTTTTGTCGTGTGCTTGTGTGCAATAACTCACCAATGTCCGTTGTAGAGTTTCAACTGTCTGACCAACAACGCTGTTCCCATTAATTTCACGGATCTCATCGCCAACATGCAACGTGCCTAGCAGACATCAGAAAGAAACTATCAAAACGGTATATAAAATGCTACTTTGTTTTCAAAAATGGCTAACTATAAACTGGCAATTATCAATTCAAACATACAAAGTCGTAACAGCTGGGGGACTAAACTACATTTTTTAAATAGCTAACTAATAAACAGGCAAGGTAATAAAAAAATTGCTGCCGATCATCACACAGAATGCATCACTAATGCACTTCTTGCACTAATAAATTTACCTTGACAGAGATTGATTACATGACAGCTTCACGACCCAGACAAACACAAGTTAGTGTTAACACGCTGATATGAGATGAACGAAGTGTTTTTGGGTGGAAAAATACTGATGTCTGACTGCCAGCACTCACGTAGTACAGGGCTATAAATTAACTTAGATTATTACCATGGTAACACCACATGCTTTCAGTCAAGAGCAGAATAATATTCAAGATTCTGAAATTATACATTCTAATTCCAGCACGCTTTGGTCATAGTCAACTAAGTCACCCTGTAAAGAAAGGAATGTCACAAGTTGGCGGAAGAGAAATAAGTTCAAACAAACCTTGTTTGTGTATCATGCCACCATGCATGATACGCGCAACAATGCAACATCCATCGTCATTCACCTTCAGTGTAATACCCTGGTAACAACGGTAAATAATGTCACATCATGCAGGCTGCAACACAAAGTCTACATACATACCATTTTAATGGCCATTTTCCAGGTAAACCCGGATTAGCCAAATTCCCCCTTGATTCTATCCCGGATTAGCCAAATTTCCCCTTGATTCTCTGTCTCCATTAATCCTTATCCTGAGCATCCTCACGGGACAGGCCAAAAGACTCAATATCCCCTCTGATACAATCCCACCTGATCTTCTTCGGGCGTCCAGTCTGTCTAGTTTCCTCAGTGTCCATTATCATCCATCTATCTTACATGTTAGACTATCCTCAGTGTAATGCTACCACGAAGATGTTTCTGTAAGCCAACAAACAGAAGTGCACTACCAAATGCAGTTCAATGAAACAACAAATCAATCAAGCAACTTCACAGTAAGTAGTGGAGTGGTGTAAGAACTCTCAATAAGGATGACCATGCCCCTGCCTATGCGGTTCTGACAGCAGCAAATGGGCCGATGTTTCACACAGGTTTGCATAGCCCTCCAAGCACCCTTTGGCATCTGCCTGCCACTGTGATCATCTACTGATCTTCAGCATCTGCTGATTGCTGACCAACTCTACAGATAATATGGCCAAACAAGCAGTGTCAGCTAAGTTCTAGTATCTCCAAGACACACATTTATGTTCAGTTAATAAGTGACAACTGTCTTCAACTGTTAGAGAGAATGTGTACCATTGGTTCATCCGTGTTCTTCTGAAACTGCACAAGACGAACTCGCATCACGCTGTCCACGTCGACGTCAGTATCATAGCTATCAAAGTCATTGTCACCGTTGAGGAACGGTGCCACTGGTGGCGGAGTTACATGCACAGCTTCATCGCTATACACTTCCTGAGCCACGACGTCGTGAGCCTGTAGCAGGCCCTGACAACGATAACCAGCACAACATGCAATATCAACACAAGATAACATACACTCTGTTTTTGTTTAACCAGCCCACTCTTCAGAAGAAACTCCAGGTTGGTGGCTTGGTGGCGTAATGGTTAGGGTGTCGCACTTGCGATCAAGCAGTCGTGGGTTCGATTTCCGATCGGGCCGCGGTCAAGTAACAACTCTAGGCATGCGCCTCCATCATCAAGCAGTATAATCTGGTACCAGCTAAGAGGCAGTGAAGCTCTGTGGCTGGGAAGGTAACCATAGGTCTGGCGTCATTGGCCACGCGTCACAGACTTGACTATCCACCTACAGGCTCAATGGCCACAGACAGGGAGATGAGCACCTATGCTCCGGAGTGGCATGGCAACCTTTACATCCAACCAACGACATCAAACATGAAAGATGACCAACATAAATAAGAAATCACTTACCCGCCAATGCTTTGACATTTGGCTGAGTGACAGAATTGGGGTATTATCCTAGTTCTTCTACTACTTTCATTTTCTGTTTAACAGAAAAAATTTTCTGAAGTTGTTCCACGTTGTGCCAGGTCCTTAAAGTGAGATTTTTGGGTTGCTGGAGCAGATTTTTACAGACTTGATGCTTTCCTGTCACTCAACGAAAAGCATCGAAGCACTGAAAGACAAGGAAAGATATTCTGTTCCAACAATTTCCAAAATGTCACTTCTGTGGACCCAGCTTATGCTGTAGTAACTTTGAAAAATACTGGGTCGCTAAACAAAAATCATAAGTAGTAGAAGTAGTAAAACTATTAATGGATAATTAAATTACAGCAAAAACATACTATGCCATTAACAATGCCATGCAACTTGCAATACGAGCTGTCCTATGAAAACAGAGATACTTATCAGCCACGCTGGACAATAAAAAATTTCTGTATCCGGATCCTGATTCAGACTCAGGAACACTGGATCCAGATCCTGAACCAGATTGCCGCCAAAATCTAACTGATTGGTCCTTGGGCCATGCCCCACCCCTCCAAAAATTCCATCAAAACCTGTTCATAACGTTCTAAGTTACATTGCAAAATGTCACTTTACGTCGTATCTGCTAATGGTAAGGAATCTTGGAGAATGATCCAGGATCCATGAAAGAAACTGGATTGCCACCAAAATCTGGTTCCGCCCTGGGCCACGACCACATCTCCACAAAACTCCGTCAAAATCCGTTTAATAACTTTTGGGGGATATTTTGTTCAGACAAAATAATTAGACATAGAGATGGATAGACAGAAGGACAGCACACACACACACACATGCACACACACACAACAGCAGTACCGAATCAGCCATACTCCTGACAGAAGTGCAGCTGATAACAAGTTTTCAGTAATAGCAACTGCATTAATCAACCGTAACATCACAGCAGGTTAACTCACCCCAAAGAATGGATGAGTCAGAATGTGATAGAGTTCATTGCATTCCCTGATAGCATACTGTGGACATTCACGAATACACTCAAGAACCTGCAACAGAAATATGCATCGCTATAAACATATTAATCAAGCAACTAATCAGCGTAAATCTGTGTGTATGGTGTCAGGTGAAAGTTCGTTCACAATCAAAGTGGATTCTTCTACTCCGCTCCTGATGCGTAAAACAACCTACCAACTAGACAGCACTGGGTACAGCACATTATCTTCGCCGCCAAGACTAATGCGACGCGTGGCTCAGCAGACAGACAGATACACACACAGCATGACAGATGACTGGTTTCACCGATTACTTGACTGTTCATCGGCTTTCCTTGCTCAACGGTTTTACTTTTGTTACCCCACCCCCGATAGGGGGACGGAGTATTGTAATCGAGCGATTTCTTTCTTTCTTTGTTTATTTATTTTTTTGTCAGCAAGATTATGAGAAAAAGGCTGGACCGATTTGCATGAAATTTTCAGGGAAGGTGTGTAGTGACCATGGGACGACCTGATTCAATTTTGGGTCAATTCGGGTACATGGGTTGGCGGGTCGAAGGTCAAGTTGTTTGTTATCACCGGCCATAGCTCAGAGTCAGTTGCATTCACTAGGTGGCAGCAGAGGACTGACGTTAACAAGTCAGTGGCATAGATGGCAGCAGGGGGCGGGGTTTGTTGTGCCCCGCACCACAGCTTGTTTCAGTTTTTTTCCGTTTTCAGTTTTCTAAATCGTTTTCCTCTTCAGTTATTTTAGTTCCTTACTCCTATCTACCCCATTATTGGTTTGTTTCTTGGCGAGTTAGCCTCATTACCATCGTTTTTTTCCCAGTTTTTCGTTTCCATAAACATTTAGTTCTTATGTGCTAGACTAAACTGGCAGGTCCTGTCAGTTTTTTGAGTGTAATCTCTGTATCGTATCGTATAGATGGACGCAGATCTCCACAATACCTTCTCCGCTCACAGTGAAGGTAATAATTATTCATTGAGTGAACTGTTGATACTAATCTGCTAAAAATTGCAATATATCAGTATACCCAGTTACCCACTGACTACTGTTAGCACTCCTGGATGAGTTTTAAGTGGTGCTTAACAAACTCCACACTTCTAATGCGCTGCAGCTGCCACCACACAGTGCTTCAATGCTGTTGGCTGTACAACAAAAAGGCATCCAGCCCATGACATGTCCTGCTCCAAATAGTAATGCAACTGTCCTGCTCCAACAGTTCCCAAAGTTCTCTTTCAGGGACCCAGCTGACTCAAAATCTCTCAGCTGCAAGTCAGACGCCGTAACCATTACACCACCACGTCACACTAGTAATAGTACTGCAATGTACTGTTTCTTGACCTGGGTACTGGCAGCCACAAGTATTAATCAACCACAACCTCTTTACGGTAGTAGCAATGTTTACGATGTTCACCATAACATAAACCAGACAGCACTGGATACAGTGCATTACTTTTGCCACCGAGACTAATGCGGCGTGCAGTTGATACGTGATACAAGTGGCTCGGCACACACACACACACACACACACACACACACACACACGCACACACACACACACTCATGCATCACCTA
>Ga0209679_1000532_pt1 | contig 14035 bp, 8 predicted proteins | sample WorMetHEROISLAND_4_FD_187408 | JGI IMG/M metagenome (GOLD analysis project Ga0209679, IMG submission 187408) | Marine gutless worms symbiont microbial communities from Max Planck institute for Marine Microbiology, Germany - Olavius sp. 2 HERON... ...
TTCCAAGATGGCGGCCAGCCGCCATCTTGGATTTGCTGAAACCGGAAATAGCGCCATTCGATCCGCCATCACCGAAAACCCTACCCTAGGATCAAACACAAAGTTGATCGGATGATCCGTTGCAGAGATATGGCCATTTGAAATTTTCCAAGATGGTGGCCAGCCGCCATCTTGGATTTGCTGAAACCAGAAGTAGGTCCAGTCGATCCGCCGTCCCCGAGAACCCCACACTAGGATCAAACACGAAGTCGATCGGACGACCCGTTGCAGAGATATGGCCATTTGAAATTTTCCAAGATGGCGGCCAGCCGCCATCTTGGATTTGGTCCAACCGGAAGTGGGTCCATTCGATCCGCCGACCTCGAAAACCCTCCCCTAGAACCAAACATGAAGTGGATCGGATGACCCGTTCCCGAGATATGGCCGTTCGAAATTTTACAAAATGCAAGGTCGGTCGGTCGTCGGTCGGTCGGTCCTCAATATTATACATTGTTCTCACACACTCCTCTCCGCTACGTTAGGAACGTAGCGCGCGAGGAGTAAAAACGAAATCTCGGTTTCCACAGTTTGGTTTTCAAAAAACCGACTTCGGCGGTTTGAGGCCGGTTTTTCACGTTGTCTCATTCACAGTTCATCTTCTAACATGATAGGATCAACAGTCCAAGTATTTTTCTTCGTGTCATATCTCTGCATTTCTAGTTCTGTGTCACACTGGCTGACAGTTAGTTGAACCAATTCAGCACAGAAGTACGTCATTTCTAGCATCGTACCATAGAGGCGTAAATGAAAGATGGCGTCGACATTGACAGACGAATGTAGGCCTAACCGAACCAAAGAAACCGAAACCGCGGTTAATTTAGTAAGACCGAAACCGAACTGAAAACCGCAGTTTTTTTGCAAAACGGAACCGAAAACCGAACCGAAGTCATTTTTTGCCAACCGCACACCCCTAACTACAACAGCTGCTGCTGCTGCTTTCAATTTTTCTGCAGTTAACCAGGCCAGTTCCTCCAAGTCATTTTATGGGAATTATTGGAGCAGGAATTTGTACAGGACAACCAGTGTCGTCAAAATGCTTGAACAAATTTTGGCATCAGTAATTCAACAGAATGGCCGTTAATGTGTAACAGCTGAAAAATGAAGTCAAGTTTGATATGGTAGCTGTACATGTAAAAACCAATTAATTCTTTCATTGCTTTGTGAAATATTGTTTCTTCGTTTTTGTGTAGAACTGAAACATTTGATATAAAACTTCACAGCAGAACGTTCTTGACGACTTCCGAGCTATTACAAGTATGATATGGGTGGGATTTTTTCATGCATGTTTAAAAACTGATCAGTAGACCATACTGATGATGAATAGAAGATGCAATAAGCTTGAAGTCAGGTAATCGTCACAGAGGGTACTAGCGATAACTGGTGGATAAGATTCGCACAAAAAGTTCATCTTAAACCTGGAGTGAAAGGCAAGCCTTTGTTTTGCAAACTTTGTAGCCAGTTAACAGTCTACTGATGCCCTGGTCTCGGGAACGAGGTGTTTATTACACACACTTGACATTGTTTTGACCATTTGCACCTTTTTGTTCGTGGTTGATCATCGTTGGCATCGGCTGTGTAGATCTGAGGCAGGACATGCTGACGCTGCAGATCATCGGCATTATGGACACGATCTGGCAGGGTGAAGGCCTGGATTTGCGGTATGTGTAACTTACTGAAACTGCAGTGCTCTAGTGCTAAAGATTGTGTTTCATGTTATCGATTTAAAACTTGTCATTGAACCTTCACTGAATGTGCTGCAGAACTTCCGGTTTATTTCCACAATGTAAACGGCTAAAACTTTACAAATCTGAAGCTTTTCGAAATATTATGCGTATTGTGGTTGATCGTATCGTGCAAAAGAACATGTAGAAATTACGTTGGTATAGTTTTATATTTATTGTTGTTATTTTGCGATGAATCAACCGGCACTGTCCATCGCCGTGCCTACAGCACTTAGCATACACATATAGTGCAGTAAGCAAGCGCGTGCCTTCCGGGTCTATAGTACCAATCTGTCTGTTCCTCATGTTCGCACTACCTTTGCATCCCGTGGTTTTAGTGTTGCAGCTCCCGCAGTCTGGAACTCACTCCCATCTGGCATTCGTGACTCTTCCTCTACCCATACTTTCCGTCGCCTTAAAACTCACTGCTTCCAGCAGGCCTTCGGCTCCCCCTAGTGGCTCACCCAAGTTCCTCAGATTCGGCCACTGGCTGACATGGTGCACTCTAAATATTCATTTACTTACTTACTTACCTTTCATACTTGTAATACTTTTATACTGCAGGATGATCCCATACGGATGTCTTGCGACGGGTCAGAACGTCGGAATGATCGAGGTAGTCCGCAATGCTAAGACAGTGATGCACATACTAAAGCAAGATATCCGGTCTGCGATGATGGTTCGCACCAAAGAGCTTCATAGCTGGATCAAAGAGAAGAACAGAAGTCCTTCTTCTGCCGTCGATAAAACTGCCGGATCTTCTGAAGGGTGCGCATCTCTCAGACATTTTATGACATCAATAATCATGCTCCTTTTCTATTTTTATTTAACTGGCAGATTTCTTCCAAGAACACGTGTTTCAATTTATCAGCTTTGTCAGTTATTCGTCCAACAGCTGTCACAAGTGCATTGAGACGTGTTCAGATAGTCACTGACAGATTATTAATTAATCACAACAGTCACTTTATAAGTATGCTTTCCGTTCGGCGTACGGAAATATTTTGTTTCTAAACGTAATCGACTTAATTGTATCTACTTTATATTGCTTTCTTAGTTATGTGACTTTAATCAGAATTTAACAGTTAAATTATTTTGACTGCATAAATTTAACATTTAGTGACGTGATAAAGATTGATTGTTAATTTGTGCAGCCCTGATTGTAATTAGTAGCTCTGAACGTGTGCGTTCTCAGTTGCACAGATCCGCAATACCTCCAGGCCATCGACACTTTCACAAAATCTTGTGCCGGCTACTGTGTCGCCACGTTTATCCTCGGCATTGGCGACAGACATCCGTCAAACATCATGGTTACAGAGGATGGACAGGTATGAGTCGCTGGACCATCAGTTACTGTGTGCGTGATGTTAGAACATCTCGCTTATCATCATCAGGGCCCCCATTTTTCCTCAGCAAATTTTGCCAAATTCTGTAGCGCAATTTGTGAAATTCCACGGCGCTATTATCCCCAAATACCCTCCATTCCGCGGCCAGTTGGCATTGTTGTATTAACTGACAACACTTCAAAGTATAAGGAATTTATTGTAACCTGTAACACGAAAATACAATACATTAGCCATTAATGACAGAAATTCATGTCATAATGCTCATAGTTATCATAAAAGTAAGCTTTACAACAACTAGCTTTTATTGTTTTATAAATGGTAAAATTAAAAAGGAGCCTGCAAAAATTGAATTAGATATTAATGTAGCAAAAGCATGGGCAAACGGCAAATTCTGCAGCGCGGCGTGAAAAGCCGCATGCCGCGGAATACCGCTGGCCCTTATCATAATTGTTGTCATTATGTTAGTGCATTGGCACTATTCCAATATGAACATAGATGCATTGCATGAGTCGATATAAACAAAAAATGCAGAACAAAACTCGGCTAACATTCGCTGCTTCGAGCTATTGGTTGGGCTACAAGGTGGGCAGCCGATCTGTAACTAATCCTGCTCCAGCAGTTACTACAGCTTTATTTTTTGTTGTTCTAACCGAAATGAGGGAACATTATTATTGTGTATATCTGTATATGCTGTGTAGGTTGATGTATTGACGCATGCTGTTGATTTACACAAAACAGCTTCCCGTTAGTGGGCTCTGAGTCCATGATGTTTAGGCACTGATGTACCAGTAAATTATAAATAGGTCTTGCCACCCCACTTATCCCTTAGGTGCCGGAGCTGAATTGAAAGGCGACACGGTAGTAGGGCTATACGAAATTTATATAGTATTGGCAAGATTTATATAGCGTCGGCTCTTCTTTACTGTAGTGGACTCTGTGCCTGCTTTTTGGGTCAAACTCAGTGCTAATGACCTAAACTGTGTTGATGTGCCCGTTAAACCCTACTCACTTTATTTTTTTGGGATCTGGTTAACCTGTTGTTACCACAGAGAAAATGTGCTGGTTAAACAAAAACCGTGTTTATGTGTATATGTTAATGCGTGTGAGTAGTCACACACGCATTTATTGAAGTATGGCAGCATAAATATACTGAATTTAAAATAAAAATATAAAAAGTTAAAAAATATTGAAAACCAATACAAATTAGACTAAGCTAAAAACAGGTATGATATACATTAGGAAACAACGTCCAAAGGCTACTAGCTATTATGGCTGAATTGAGTAATAGTAATAGTACTAGTTGTTGCTGCGGCTATTGTTCTTGTTGTTACCATTGTTGTTTATTGATATTTGTGTCCATTATCTTTATCTTTTACTGTGTTTTAGTAGTGAAGTGCTGTAATTAATGAGTTAATGTTGCAGGTATTTCACATAGACTTCGGACACTTTCTCGATCACCGCAAGAAAAAGTTCGGTATAAACCGGGAAAGAGTTCCGTTTGTGTTAACGGAAGACTTCATCCGCGTCATCGCCAAGGGTCAAGACAATCCGGAAAAGAGCGATGAATTTGCCAGGTTATTAAATGTCTCGTCTTAACTTGCTGTGATGTCGTGATGCCTGCAGCTGGGCAAAGTGTACCCGAAGGCTTGGCAGAAAATGATGGCAGTCTATCTGCAGGCTGAATCCCTTTGAGCTAGATCAGGGCCACGTCTGACACTTTATTTTCCTACGAGAATCTCGGTTCTACGGCTCGGGAGTTCTCGCGAAAGTGTGAGACGCTGAGATGTGAGAATTCTACGCTAGCCATAATCTGTCCGCTCTTACTCATTAACGGCATCGACGTCACCATTTTGTGGGCGGGGCTAGCAAAACGTAGCAAAGAAATTTCTTGCTCGCAAAATCTCGTAGCAGCTCGCGACTTCTATGATGCGAGACGAAAATCTATGCTAGCAGCTACGAGAATCTCGTAGAAAAAAAGGGTGAGACACGCCTCAGCTCTGGAACCTTATACCTGGAAATTGAATGCAAATGTACTGCAGTTCTGCGGCTTGGACTCTTCAGGGCATAAGGCCCCGTGTGGATTTCGGGGCCCATCTCTGTTATCATTGTAGAATAAGCCCACCTCGTTTCCTCGCCGAGTGTCGTAAGAGGCGACTGAACCAGGGTAGTTTAGTTTTCCTGTATTTTAATTTGTCTGCTTTGTTTGATTTGTGTTTGGTTTTTGCATGTTTATTTTCCTGTACTGTGTTTGTATTTAGTTACTGTATGTTTATTTTCCTGTACTGCTTTGCAATCAGTCAAGTGATTGGCTGTGAAGACCGCCTCCGAAATGACCTATACTGTGTCGGGTGGGGCGTTAAACTCTGCTCAACCAACCATCAGGGCATAAGACTAATGCCATGGCATTGTACTGTAACACAATATAAGAGAGACACCTGCTATATAAGAGACACCTGCAATATAAGAGACACCTGCTATATAAGAGACACCTGCTATATAAGAGAGACACCTGCAATATAAGAGAGACACCTGCTATATAAGAGACACCTGCAATATAAGAGAGACACCTGCAATATAAGAGACACCTGGTGATTTTGCAGTGGTTAGTACATCTGACTTGCGATCAACAGTTCGACTCCCGGTATTCCGCTGTCATGTAACGACTCTGGGCAAGTTGTTCCTGCATATGTCTCTGCCACCAGGTATACTTTCGTAGTGGTCAAAGGGCGGCGATGCTTTGCGGCTGGGTAGGTAACCATGGGCCTGGTGGAGTGTAATGGCAGCCTCTCTGTGGTACCGGGATCAGCTCTGTAACTCTTTGGCCTATCATGTGCCATATGGTAACACTGTGATCCCATATGGCAAGTGACGCCCCGTAGCTCTGAGATGGATTCCCGTGGAGAGCTATACTCGACTTTTAGTTCCTTAAGGACAAATCATCACATTACCTGCCACCCGACACAGTCAAATGTGCCCTGCGGTAACCCCAGCCAACCAGGCCGGTACTCGATTTACCTACCCCAGAGGCTGAGTTGACCTAGGTAGCTTGATAGCGGCCTGACCGGGAATCGAACCCACGACCACCTGATCGCAAGTCGAACGCCCTGACCGTTACACCACCAAGCCACTGACTCACAGTATAATCATTGAGCTGGTGTGACAGGTTTATGGAGTTGTGCGGAAAAGCGTATCTGTGTCTGCGGAAGCATGCCAACATCTTCATCACTCTGCTGACGATGATGCTGTCCTGCGGCATCCCCGAACTCCAGTCTCTCGACGACATCGGCTACATCCGCAACACGCTGAAGGTGGACTGCAAGCAGGAACGAGATGCCCTCGACTATTTCCAGCGGCAGTTCAGCGAGGCATACGGCGGTGCGTGGACGACCAAAATGGACTGGTTCTTTCACTGGCTGAAGCGTCGCAACTCTTAGTGGCTGACCTGTGACTGACATTTCCATTTCATTGTCGTGGTGAGTTGTAGGCTCTTCTACTGTGCAGTACAACATGAACGGCTATTTTACAGGTGAACCTTGGTTGCCTGGTGTCACAAGTTCCCCCTTATAGAAATTATCCGAAGTGTGTTTTCGCGTATGGCTCGCATTAAACAACAACCGTACGTTTAGTATAAAACAGCATATTGTAAAATGAATCGCACAACTAACGTAAAACGATGCGGAATAATTTTGTTATAATCCGCAAAATAGTTTATTATCAAGAAACACAATGGATGCCCACAAAATTTTTAAGATAAAACCAATCACCCACAAAATAAAACCAGTCTACATCTGTGGATCACACTGGAAGAGCTACAACATCTAAAAGTTAAACATTCATGGCAAACTTGAAAATACGACTGGTCCATGAACGTGACAGGTGAACCTGGGTTGGCTGGTTGCCCCGTAGTTTTTCCTGTCCATTTGTTCATCTTTTTATCAATTCTTTGATGCTATTTGTTGGGTATCCAGCCTGCAAAAGTCTTGTAACTGTAAAGTTTTGGTTGAGTCAATCTAACATCGAATAACTCCATAAAATCGGCCAGTTAAATAGAGACCCCATCAGCCCCTTCATCACCGAGTCCATTTTCTCCATTCTCCAAAACCGGAAAAGATACGAACTTCATATAGGCGTACATTTGAAATCTATCATTAGTAGGGTTGCCAACTCTGCAATGGGTTAGACCCTGAGACCTGTAGAAACGAAGCCTGAAGAGCCGAGAGCGGGGTTGGGGTTCTTGGCAGAGTGGCAGTGAGCCCCTCCCCATCAGTTAGGGGATCCGGGGAGCATTGTAAGCTCCACCAGTGAGGTCCGGGGAGGAGCCCCGAAAAATTTGGATTTTGGAGCATTTTGGGACCTTAGAAAAAGAACGGTCAGCTAGCTTTTGAATCTGGGGGCAACGTGTGAATCTGGGGGCAAGTGCCTCCCTGCCCCAATGTGGAACCGCCCCTGGTTCCAGTCCCTTCAGTTCTAACAAACATGCAAGTTTTTTGGTGCTGATTCCAGGACATCGCAGATTCCAGATTTGTCAAAGAAATTATTCGCGTTACCCCTGTCAGTACAGTTGCCATTTATAAATCTTTTTATGCCTCCACCACAGTTAGGTGCGACAGAGGCATTATGTCTTTAGGATGTCAGCCCGTGAGTGTGTCCGTCCGGATGTGTGCATTTTGCCAAACTTTGGTTGATAATGTAGTTAAGGTGACAGATGACCGATTGGGTTTTGATGTTCGTTGGAGTGCTGCGATGAGTTGGGGAAATGTTGGGGAATCTCTCGGTGCCTGGGGAGTGTTCACCCTACAGAGGGCATTGTCTGTATAGCCAGACCTGAACTCATTTGGACGCTGATACAATTTAGAACTTATAGCAACTTCTGAAGCTCTCACCAAACTCGAAGGGGAATCCCCTTAGCTACAACCTACCGTCTACAGCATACAGGGTTGCGATGCAATGCGATTTAAGTCACCGATTTAAATCGTGATTTAAATCAATTGATTTTTTTGTCAAAAAATCTAGTGATTTAAATCATACTTATTTTTGCGTTTTTCAGTTTATATTATGCTGTAAAGCCTCATATATATAGCCAAGGTAATGAAAGTTTGATTAATTGTTGCTGGCTTACTTTTGCTCAGTTGCAGTATGACCAGAAATAGCAGAAGCATTGCCGCCATGTAGTTTGTGATTTTACAGACAGACCAGTTTCAAAAATTTGGTAAAACCTTGGCGCAAAAATAAGAATTTCTAAAAAAAATCCAAAATGTGATTTAAATCAAAAAAAATCTGATTTCTTTTATTTTTTAAATCATTATTTTGCCAACGCTGACAGCATGCGAAGGTGGCAATATTATGCCTAAGGGAGTAATTGGTGCATATGATTGATCACTGCGTAAAAGACGGCAGTTGCTCTTGTAATTGCAGACACCGTGAAGAAAACGGACAATTACTCTTGCCAATGTCCGCAATAAGCTGTTTTTGTTACACAGTCTACATATATTTTGCCGGCAGCATTATTGTGGTCGTTATGTCGCGATCAGCAGCTGTCTTGGACCGTACGGCTTTGGAGTTTTTGTAATCTAGATCGATACAATGTTTTTTACAGAAAGTACATACGTACGTTTTTTGTATTTGAAGTCTCACGGTTTTGTTGACGTTGTCGTATTAACAATCAGTGCTGTTATCGGGTATTGTAATAAGTATTTTGACTTGTTCTTGCTTCTGCATTTGTATAGAAGTGATATAAAATACTGTTGTGTTTTGATATATGTTTCTTGTGCACATTGAGTTCGGAAGCCAAAAGGGCATCCAACTTGTAAAAATCCTATTCTAGTAACAATTCCAAGAGTTTCCCAGTTCCCATAGTAATAATACTAATGTTAATAATTCTGGTAGTACGCAGTACCTACGCCAGCTCGCAGGTGTTTAGTCGTGCGATATGTGATTTTCGTCAACGGTTGTCTGTAAAAATATGGTGCAAAATACTAAACTAGGTTATAATGGTTCATATGCTCAGAAGTGACAAATGGTGACAGGTCAGTACTAAAAGGATCATTGTAATTTACAAATTACTGTACCAGCAACGCCAAGACCAAAATTTTATGGCCTTGGCCTTGAAGACCAAGTCCTTGGCCTTGGCCTTCTAGTCCGGCGGCCTTGGTCTTGGCCTAACAGTGCCTGGCCTTGGCCTTGTAGGCTTGTACCTTGTGACCTAGCATGTTAACGTCACTGCTGAAAGACTGACGAGAACAAGAGCTTGTTGGGCACAAAAAGATGATTTGGACGTAGGCGTGGAAGTCGTCATCGTCATCATTATCCGTCATTACTTTAGTGGCGTTTTTCATCACCTGACAGCAGCTACCAGGTCTACCAAACTCCGCCCACGCCACGCCTTTATTTCCTTATTTGGAGTTAATTTATGCGTATTGGTATACCAGAACCTGCCAGAGTCTGACAGCGGTTGTTTTTCCCAGCTTACAGCTGGGTACTGGCAAAACGGCTGATGTCCGGTTGGCTGGTTGGTAAGTCTTGTCTGTCGCGTGTCAGTCTGTCTGTCCGCGCAGAGGGCCGCCAGGCCCGAGTGTGTGTGCCGTGCGTAGCACGGCCGCCGTGCGTAAGCACGGCAGGAGAGGCGCGATAGCGCCGAGTGTATAATACAAAGGAGGTTTGCTATACGTGTTGACAGTGTACCCAGCTGTAAACTGGGCCCCGCGCGTACGCGCCCACGAGTGAGGTAACCGCTTGGTCTACCAGCCCGTTTTTTATGCACTGTGCAGTGGTCTACCGCTAGCTACCGGTACCTAACAGCCACGCCCTGTTAGGTGATGAAAAACGCGACTTTTGTTAGCCACATACAATTCGACAACTGTGGAAGAACAAGCATCTCGTTTATTATCTGTCCCACTGCTATAAATGCTATACGTGTTGACAGTGTACCCAGCTGTAAGCTGGGCCCCTCGCGGACGCGCCCACGAGTATAAAACCACTTGCGTCCTTCTGTCTTGTCTGTCTGTCTGTCTGTCCGCGCTCCTACGGTCGCAATTTTTGTTCCATTTTGATGAAATTTTGCACAGAAGTTGGGGGCCCGAAAAGTAAGAAAGCTCTTGTTTTGGGTCAAAATCCGAAGACCCCTTTCCCTATTTTGCCCCAATTTTCATCCCCGTAATGCATTTTCAATGGGAAGGTCCAAATACTGCAGTAACGAGGCCCGCAGTCCGATTGTCGCGGTTTAAAGAGCTCAAACGACGTGCCTAGGGAGCGGCTATATATACAAGCACGAAGTTGCAAAATGCTGTAACCTCCAATTTTGCCACCTAAAACAAATGGGGATCAGTGCATTTTCAATGGGAATGCTTGGCTAAGTATTTGACACACAATATCTCAACAGCGGTGCGAGATAGAGCGATGGTTTCAAAGGACCACCTATAGGAAACTGCATATCAGGAGTCCAATGGTCATGTGACTCGATAGCTTTGAAGCTTAATACTTCAAAAACAGCGCGAGAAACGCAGTAATGTTGGTTGAAATTGGCTATCAATAGGATACCGCAAATTAGGAGTCCAATCACTCCAATGGTCATGTCAGCGAATATGTCACTTGTCGTAAACGGTGACCGTTCCATAGAACGTATTTCTTGTTATATCAACACAGATTTGAAACGGTCGAATTATACCGTACAATTTTACAGTCAAGTTATTCACTGCAAAAGTGAATCATTCATGTACAGTAACTGTCACCAGAGACGTTACGCTATGCTTCATCCGTTTACACAGATTAATATACAGCATGAATTCACAATGTTCGCCCGTAGCACGCGCCAGGGGCTTGCTGACGGCCCTAAAGCCGGTACGAGGGGAATAACAGGCGGCCCGAGCGAAGCCAAGTGCCCAAACTGAGAAGCCGGCCCAGTGAGGTCGAAGAAACCGGCCCAGGCTGAGCAACAGCGGCCCGAGAACGGACATCGGCGGATCAGAGCATCATCCCCCTTTATAATTTTTTTGTTTTTATTTGTTTTTTGCCTTCTTTCTAATGTATTTTTTTTTCAAATTTTTGGCCGAAGCGGCTCATTACGACAGCTCGTACCGTCCTATTGCTCACCACGCCCCTGGCACGCGCTTTGAGAAATTGAGTCATGCACGCCACTTGTCAATCAACAGACGCTCGACGACGCGTTGCTCAATGATTAGCAAGCGCTGATTATAGCAACATTTAGGGCCTAGCAAGCGCTGTTGCAGAGTGACTATTGCAACGATGTTAAACGAGTCATGTAAGCAGCACTCGGAAAATAAGTATAGCTGAAAATAAAATATTTACAAAGCAGAAATACCTAGTTAAACTAGAAACTGCGGTGAAACGCCTAGCATTATTCTGGATAATATGAATGAACAGTTGTACGTGTTGAACATTCAAGTTTCGCAATACTGCGGCGACACCCAAATTTGTGTTTATATACATAGAGTATATTCATTTATGGTCACATTTTACTAAAAGCCGCACGTTCATCCTTATTGTAGGTCCCCTAAGTCCCGCCCCTAAAGAGTTTGGTACTCATAGCGAGTGAACATCATCGTTATGCGCTATTGTTTTGTAAAATTTTCTTTGCACTACGGAATGATATTGCAAAATCTTGATGCGACGTCCGAAAAAATCGCCAAAAATGGGGTTTTGTTCCCTAATTTCTTTTAGGGACACGTAATGAAATTTAATGGACATAATTTCTATTGCTGATGAACCTACGTCGTGTGGCAAAGTTATGAGAAAATCGGTGCAGAGACGACGGAGAAAGCGTGTTTGGAAAAAAACTCGACGCAAGCTATAGCCTAATGGTCGTTCATCTGTTACACATAAAGGGCGACCATAATTAATTTAAAATTTTTGGTCGACCGTACTAGGTCCTTTCTCTGTCCCTCTGTAACGCAGGTATTGTGGTGGGTCACAGTATCTGCGTTACAGACGCGGAAGAAGCGAATAGGAAGTCGCTTCCTGACTACAATTATAACTTTCAATGCCTGACCATTCAGTTACTGGGGACTGGGAGTGAAATCCTGTCAGACCCAGTGACAGGAAACCATATAATTTTGTATCTACCGACGTGTGCATTAAATGTAAGACTGGTCTGGAGTCTGGATGATTTAATTATGCTTTAATTACTTGGCTGTCATCATGGCTCCGAGACGCGAAGAACCTGATTAATTTATTCGTATAATTAATTTCAAACTAGTCCGACCTATACGCTCACGGTACATCAACGTTACGGACGGACGGACAGACAGACAGACGGACGGACGGACGACTTAAACCCGATAAGCTACATGATCGGGTACCGGGTAGCGTGTGGTTATGGCAGCCCCACTCACCATGCACTCAGCGCGCTAGACCACTGAACTCTGTTTTTTTAGTTCAGTGCGCTAGACACGCCACCACGTGCTACGTCATTTTGGGACAATGACGTTGACATTGATGACGCACTTCGGTATAATTTATGAATGGTGACATTCGATAGAAGGCGCCGACGGTATGCATTCCAGACATATAGACCGTGGGAAAGTAGTATACTGGACCTGTAAGTCACTGCAGCTGTCATACAGATAGGAAGAGTATACCCGTCCTTGGCGCAGGAATGAACGGAATTTGAGACGAGTGAACTCGTCCCTGGCGCTGGATGTGTTAACCAATATTGTCTTATCTCGAAGGAACTCTCATCAAAGATTATAGAGCGCGGGCTTCGCCCGCTATATTATCTTTGCTCTCATCTTACCTTGCGTTGCGTTAACAAAATATGTAGGATCTCCCGCTGCCTGTTGAACTCACACGTATAAGTATAAGTATATCTGATGGGGTTCTTATTCAGGTTTGTAGTTGGGTGATATTTGTGTGGAGTGTCCTTTGGGTGCTGTGTCGTTATTAGCTCACAGCTCATATATTCTAATGTTTATTTTCATTGTTCATTCACAAAGTAAAGATGCCTTTGTTATATTAGTGGTTCTCTGTCTTAGGCCTACACAGTTATTGTATTTCGTTTGGAACTGTGTTTATGTTTGCATGTACGTCTGATAAATGTGCATTAAATTACTACTTACTTACTTACTTACGAAGGCCATAGAGAGATTAAGCCTAAAATAAAGGAGGCTAGATCCCTGACTGGCCTCCTTTGGCGCCGTCACAATGACTGATACCCACCTACCCAGTTCTCACGTAGGCCTAGCGTGTCAATCGACGACCGCAAGCCACCTGCAGTTCAGATTTACATAGGTCAACCACAACGACGCACGTTAGTTAGTCAGTTAGTGGGTTAGTTTGAAAGTAATCGAACGATTAAGTATCGTAGTTTCTTCGCTCCTCGGAGCCACAACATCGGCAATCTAGTCCAAGGGGAACACCCCCAAAATTCGGGTGGAATAGGAATGGGGTCTCTTCTCAGCAGAAAACCTGCAATATCTCTGAAACGGGGCAAGATAGGACCAAGGTTACTATTGATGAGTAACAGGAATATATATACCGGTATACGCGCTTTCGGTTGGTAACCCGCCCGTTTTCAAACCCGTAAACCCGGGTTTGTATGCAGGCAAAAACCCGGGTTTGACGGGTTCAATTTCTGGTGTCAGTCAGTACTCAGTACACTGCTCAGAAAAGCGTGCAGAGACGGAGAGCACTTAATATGCGGCAAAATATCTCAAACAATTAAAACACGTGACTTGAATGACCTTGAATCGCCATTTTGCGTTAAATTCTGTTTTATGCCGGTATGTTTGGAGCTCTGAAGCCTGGCTTTCGAAGCTTGGCTACTCTTAAACTTGTAATGAATGTCGTCTGCGATACTGCGAACTTTAAACTGAAAAGAACAGCTGCGGCATCGCGCGGTTTCCCTGCGACAGCACGGCTTTCTTGTTTGAGTTTGCCAGAATGACAGGCATAAATGATTTGGGGTAACACTGAATCACG
>Ga0209679_1000533_pt1 | contig 14034 bp, 6 predicted proteins | sample WorMetHEROISLAND_4_FD_187408 | JGI IMG/M metagenome (GOLD analysis project Ga0209679, IMG submission 187408) | Marine gutless worms symbiont microbial communities from Max Planck institute for Marine Microbiology, Germany - Olavius sp. 2 HERON... ...
TATATTACGCTATACAAAGGATATTTATAAAATTTGCAATTGTAAACCACATCGCCTGAAAGCAAATTTACAAACGAATACAGTGATGTAATCTTCATTCAAATCGATCAACATTTGAAAAAGTTATTGCAAAAAATACAAAGGGGTCCCGATTTTATGAAACACTGTGTATATTACCTGTGTTTCAAAAAATTTCACCCCCTTCTTTTTTTGAGCTATAATTTTTTGATCGTAAATCGACGTTAATAATATTTGGCTGAATTATACAGAAGAACAATTACAATAAAACGTGTATATTATTTCCCTTCACAACTGTTTTATGTACACTATCAACAGCTTGTAGCATGAGCTACCGATTCTGACTAATATTCCCAATGGAAAACGTCAAGTTCAAAGCAAAACGACGCGAGTTGAAAATCAAGTCAAAGCACTGACAAAACAAATCAAACAGTTACAGTAAGTGTTCAAAGTGCCTTTCGCTGGCTTTCACACAGGCCTTGAGCCATTTGCGCCACTGATCAGTTGCTTCATCGATGACTGGTTGTTGCACCAGGTATCAATCAAGCCTTGTCAGGCATTGCTTCGTCTGCTGCCATAGCAACACTTAAGCTGCTACCCGACTGCTAACGATAACATTAAGTAAGTAAGCATAGCATTTTTACGTTGCAAAGTCCTTTGGCAACATTTCTGCCAAATATTATCAAATCGGTTTAGGATAAAATAAGTTATAGCGCAAACAAGAAGGGAATGAAATTTTTTGAAACACAGTGTAATAATGTCATATAAAATACAAACATAATGGTACCAGCAAGGGCAAAACTAGCAACCCAGTTACTACTGGGTGTTACAGTGGACAGCAAATGAATGTAGTGAAATTCAATAGCTTGTGAGTTGTCGGACTGCCTCAAAACAGCGCCACTTGTCTGGTACGTAAAACGGTTCCAAGACGTATGGAAATGGAGTGTCATAACCACAGACACGGTGGATTGGAGCTGTTAGGTTTGAAAAGCATTCTTTCTAAAACGCAGATGCAGACATCAGAAACAATCATCAGTATGACAGTAAAGTCGTTATATGACCTTTCCAGAACAACCCGAGTTAGCCAGTGGAAGAAATTGGACCCACAAAAGAAACAAATCAGTAGTAAAAATCAGTTCAGCATTCACTGTCAGGACTGCGAGGTCACATACACACACACACACACCATTTTAACAGCCATTTCCAGGTAAACCTCGTTAGCCAGTTCCCCCTTCATTCTCAGTTTCCACTGATCCCTATCCTCAGCATGCTCACGGGACAGGCCAACACTCCATATACCCTCTGACACAATAACACCAGGTCTTTGGGTGTCCCCTCTGTGTAGTTCTATCAGTCAAGCATAGATCGCTTGATCCAGTCTGTGTCAACTTTACGTTCAATACGTCCATTCGCTAACAACACTGTTTGTCACGTTCTTAATTTTTCTATTTTTCTTATCTAATTGCAAATCTTCATGTATGTTCTCCTTCGTCTGCTTCCGAGTTTAAAAACCCATCACTTCATAATTCACGTGATCGTTTTATTCGGCTACTCTCATCCATCTACAGGTGTCTCAATTCTACACAAGATGGATTGTCACTGAATTTCGCACCACGCACACAGAAACAGTCACTGCAAATGCAAATCACATTCTATTTACACAAAGCACTAAAGGATGCATGAGTGAGTGAGCAGAGTTTAACGCCCCATCCGACACAGTATAGGTCATTTCGGAGGCGGTCTTCACAGCCAGTGACTTGACTGATACTGACAAACAAAGCAGTACAGGAAAATAGACATACAGAAACTAAATACAAACACAATACAAGAAAATAAACATACAAAAACTAAATACAAATCAAACAATGTAGACAACCTAAAATACAGCAAAACAAAACTACCCTAGTTCAGTCGCCTCTTACGACGCTCGGCCAGGAAACGAGGTGGGTTTATTCTATGATGGCCCCGAACCCACACAGGCCTACATGAACATGAGCATCAGCAAATAACCTGTATTGTTGATGCTATTTCGGCAGCAAAACCACCAGTCAGCGGAGCTTCGTGGGCGATCAACAACCGGCCGGTTTTGACAACTGACTGTAATATCAACAGACATCACCATGTCATCAGTGCGTCAACAGATTCCGGATTTTATAACAAAATCACCGATATTTACCGGCAACTAGCAAACTGTTATAAATGTCGGCAAGAAGCCTATAGTGAGTGAGTAGTTGCTTAACGGCACATCAGCACAATATAGGCCATTCAGTGCCATAGTTATTAAAAACTTAACTTATGTGTTAATGAGAAATGGTAAAATAGTTGGTACAATCAAGGCTATTTAGCCAATATAAAATAAGGATTACATACAATGATAAAAGTTGATATCTTTAATAAAAACAATGATATTTCGAGAGTCTACGATTTCAAAAAGTTCAAAAAGAAGCCTATAGAGTGACGCTAAAAGACATTCTCACCTATATCTCCTCAGAAACTAGAGATGGGATCAACTTGTAAAATTTTCAGCGAGACCGTTCGAGGGTCACTGGACAAAGAGTCTGAAATTAACCTTTTTCGTGACGTTTATATCACAGATGCTTTTGGTCACTTACCCTTTATAACTTTTCATGAAGTAACTTCTAAAAATTGTCACAGTTACACAAAAATTGCATGAGATGTGTTTGCACCTTGGCAACTGTTTCAACGTCCCACGGTAGAATGGTGCGCAAGTCGATGAGTTCGCAAGACACCTGCAGTTTATCCTGAGCCATCTGGACGACGTCTCTTAGTACATGTACCTCAGTGCCCCAGCCAACCAATGTCACATCACTGCCTGTAAGCACATACACCATATTCTTCTACGACAGGAACGTCATTCTGATGCTAAACTGGACAGTTTCACAGCAACGAAGGCAAATCTGCCAAGTTATCAATGACGCATGTTTTACGCACATGCAGAGGGCACAGAAAGTGGGGCCTCTGTCCGTTGTCACTCCTACGGTCACAATTCTTAATCGATTTTGATGAAAATTTGTACAGACGCTTGGTGCCTAAAAAGTAAGAACAGGTGGACTCACAGCCTGGGTCGTTTGGCCTGGTCTGAGGGTCGGCGGCCAAGCAGCGCCGTGCCATATTCATCAGCCGGGTGAACTCTCACAGTGGCTTTGAGCTACGATGACAGCACAATAAACATTGTCATTGTTATTATTATATTATTATTATTATTAAGGTCACGGGTCAAGGTCGAGGTCACTACAGACTCAAATATTTGAATGGTGGGTGTTTAACTATCATCTGTTTCCCTTAAACAGGGTGGCCACAAACCTGGAAAACCTGGAATAGACGCTTGTACAGACTCTTGGTGCCCGGAAACTAAGAACGAGTTCGTTCTGGGTCAAAATCCGATGACTCCTTCCCCTATTTTGCCCCAATTTTCACCCTCACAATTCACTTTCAATGGAAAAGTCCAAACACTGCAGTAAGGATGACCGTGGACTGTCTGTGTGACGGTTATTACCTCAAATGATGGATCTTGCAAGCCACTATACACCCAAAATTGAAATTTTACTCGTAAAACACAAAATGTGGATCAATGTATTTTCAAAGGCAATATGTTGTCCCAGGCTAATGCAGTGATGATCACAATTTTAATGGCGGCTTGTATTTCAAAATGTTCATGCTAAGGTAAATTCAGTATTTAACTTCGACTTTGTGATACAACTGTGTCGTATATTTACAAATACGCTGCACAACCATTTATAATGCAGTTTGATAGACTATAAATCTGTAGGCCTAACAAAAGTCGATTGACTATGGTCTCTACATAATAGTTCATTTCGGGGACGAGTCCTTCCAGGCAATCACTTGCACTGGTATTAACAACCAATAAAAACCAAACACATAAAACCAAATACAGTGACCCTATCTACTATCTACCTTAACTAAAACACACACAAGAAGACACAAAAACACAGCGAAGCCCCTAGTCTCGAAATCTACATAAGCAAACGGGGGTGACTAGGGCTTGGCTCCCACAGAGGACAGGGTCACCAATTCCTGTCGGCAGTGGGGACATCGCCAACAACGCATTCAACACAATGTATTTTTAGCTGAAAATGTCACGTCACTCTTCAGCATTCAGCTGTTCACTGATCATTCAACACGGGCTGTCAATCAGTTTGTTGACGCACGATGGTTTAACAGAAGTAGAAATCACACAAATCATATGTGCTGTTTTTCTAATGCTGGAAAGTAAATAAATAATAAACAATTTACGATTTGTGCATAATTCAAATAAAATTGCGCATATTCCGAACTGAATCACAATGTTTGAAATCAAATCTCTGTTATGAAAATCAAATTGCCAAAGGTGTTTAAATTGCGATTTGGATTTGCCCATCACCGCTCAATAACTCTACATGTTCACGTAGGGTGTCCTTACGTAGCACAAGATAAAACAGAACTTTTGACCATGAACAACCTGTTGGAAAACTTCCTGTGCCACTGCACTCGCGACATGCAATGCATTAACAAAGAGAAATGAAAACAACTGGCTCAATGACCTTCAGCTATGACTTCTGCCTGTGACAGAGGTATTGTGAAGTCCCCCGTAGGAACGGCTTCAACTGCTGCTCTGTAGAGAATCTGTGGTTCAAAGAATATACACGGATTCTCATCACGAATGCAGCTCAGTAATAGTCCTTTGCCTTGAATGGGTCCTCGTGGTATTACAACCTGCGCAGTAACATCATCAATTAACAGATAAATAATTCAGACCCAATCAGTCAATTAGTCAATCAATCAATCAATCAATCAATCAATCAATGTAAACACACAGCACGATGTCCTAGTGAATCAGAAGTGCATGAAAAACAAACGCATAAAACACTGCCAGACTTCGAAGACGAGTTTATTTCTTCAATTAAAGTTAAAACTGAATTTTGCATGTTGAATCTGTCAGTTATGGTGAGATATGTCTCTGAAACTGAAGCAGATATGAGTAGACTGCCATAATTTCCCTGTTTATTGCCTATCGCTACTTTTGATTTGGGCTAACTTTTCTTTTGCAATTCAAGGTTATGTTGCAGCCCCCCCCCAAATCTTCTAATGAGGAATCATGACAGACTGCTGGAAGAGCTTCGTACAACCTCGATGCAGTCTCTGTCAACCAAGTAACCAACAGCATCAATACACAGAAATGGAGAGCTAATGGACAGCACAGTAATTCATTAATTGGCGTTGATCGAGGTGTTTGCCATGATGCTTTCTCATATATTGTTTTTAATCGTTTTTTTACTTTTCTTAAATGTTCTTTTGTGTTCTAATCTTACTTGTACCGTATATAGTATGGACCATTGGTCTGATACAAATAAATGAATGAATGCTACTGCGAGATAGAGTGAATATAGGAGGTAAGTAACAGTTTCCATTGAGGGTTAAATTTTTAGTCCCATCACAGTGACGACGAAGATGATGACGATGCAGACGATAAATGCAATTTCACAGTATCACGAAGCTTACAGGATACAAGCACAATCACTAAGGTTTAAAATTTAATATGTTGAAGCTAAGTGAATAAAAATAAGAACTAACTTGAGGACTGGCACTCCATAGAGTGCAAACTCACGCTGACCATTTGACCTCAAATGTTATAGGACTGTAAAATTAGGTATATGATGCTTATTGACCCTCTGACCTTGACGTTTAACCTTTTGACCTCAAATAAAATGGGTGACCAGGACTTGTCGTGTACTATCCACCTGCCAAGTCCGGTGACGATATTTCCAGTGGCTTTTGTATTAGAGCACACATATACATTACACAAGAACAGGTACGTACAGAGATACTAAATGCCACACTCACGTCAGCGACTATTTCAGCGTAACTACATAAAAATACACTACAAATGAGAAATATGAAAAAGCTGACTTTTATGCCTGGAGTGTGTGCAAAATATGATTCTGGACTCTGGGAGTGATAGACACCGCCATGGCCAACAGCACCGCATGGTGCCCTGATAGTTAGGCTTCCGGTATTGAACAAGTTCCCGGACCGGTAACGATATTTTGCCGCTTCATTTACTATCTGTCAACAACAATCAACTGATGCTTATCAAAACATTCAACCTAGCAAAGACGGACTGTGGTTTGAATGTTCAAAGTTGTTCATGCATCACAAGTTTATTTTTAAATTTCGTAAACAACTATACACATTCAAGACACGAAAACAGAAACAGTGGGAGAAAGATTCTCGGTAAGGCCTAAAAAATTTTGTTGTTTCCAGAAACATGGCCAAAAAATAGGGTCGGTAGGACGGATTTGTTTTAGTCTGACAATGGTGCTAAATTACACTAACTAATAGTACATTCACACATTCTTCTCTTTGTTGCCTTTTATTTTCATTTTACTTTGATGTGTTTTGTTATTTTAGTGGAAAGATGATCCGGACACTATGGCCACGATGGAAATTGAACCCGAAAAATTTCGACCCCAATATAAAGTCCATAAAATTTTCAGGGTCGGGGTAAAAACTAGGGTCGGTCGGGTTTCCGGAAACAACAAAATTTTTTTAGGCCTAATGCAATGGTCTGCTGCTACTGTGAACTCTTCTTGAGGAAAGCTTACCAATGAGATACCCAGTCGAAGATTTGCCACTGAGCATGTCAGTGAACGAATTTCAAAAAATCGGTCAATTTTGATGAAGTAATGTTATGCCGTGACATTTTCAGACATATGGGCATAATGTCGACATTTTGTGCATTCTAAAATCATATAGGAGTACAACATACAGACACTTTCTCAATGAACATGTATGAATGTGGTGGGTGTCAGTTCTGCTTCACATTATGAATTTCAAACACTTATTATTGTGTATGCTAGGGCCATATTACAAAGAAAAATGTCTTAAGGAAACATCCAAAGAACAAAGATGGTTGGCATGTTGGCAGGGTCAAACTAGTGTTCTGTTTCCTTGTAGTAGCAACAGAAAAGGCCAGACTACCGATAAAGTAATAATTGGAACATCTACAAAGTAGCAACAGTTAACCTGATCAAATGCTGGAAATATATAGGCAGCATACTGGATTTCAGCAATCGGCGTTGCACCGGCAGTAGCGAGTCCAATTGCAAAGCCAATAATGCCCTGCTCACTCAGAGGTGTGTTGAAAACGCGCTCATTTCCTTCACAGAAACGAATCTGCTGGAGAAATTCCGTAGATATATAAAAAAATATTAAAAAATCATAAAATACATCTTTGAAATTCTGTCATATTCTTAAAAAGCAGAATGTTAATCCAATATAAATACACGGTAAACACCAAAAACAAATCTATAAGTTGAATATGTACATGCCCAAGCTCCTCTGCCATTGCAACTAAACACTTTCATTTCGAACATAAAAGCAAATTATATCAAATATTTGGTACCTAGCAGCAATGACCATAAGTGACCACATATTAAAATTTAACACAAAGTCAGACTTCAATATATACTAATCCAAGTTCAAATGAACTTTAATACAGTAAATTAATACATTAACACTATCATATCATGCACGCGACAACAGCACGTGGGTTAACGCGCGACCCCACTGTCGTTTGATGTCTCCTTTCTAGAGAATCCCTGCGAATATAAACCTTATATCGCCAGAAACTAGAGTCTCTGCTGAATATTTGCGCCGCTGAAAGTATGTGTCTATCTTTATTAGTTTTCACGAATTATTTTCGAAAATTAATACATTAACACTATCATACAGCATTACAAGATTGACTTCCTAATATTCATTTTCAGCTAACAGGATGTCAAAGTTCTATACAAAAGCTGCCTCCTTTGTAACATATCCAGAAAACGTGAATCGTAAAATGATGTTATCGCAAACATATCACCAACAAATAATGCAATTTAAATTTCAATAGTGATTTAGTTTTACCATACTTCTGCTGCAACCCAACAGTACAGCGGAAGACGCCACCAAAAGCAACATCCAATCCAAACACAACTACAACGTCAGGCACCAGCATGCAGTCTTAGAACTCATCTTTTAAGTTTTGACATAATTTAAATTGAATCTTACATATCACACAGCATTTCTGCATGCATCAAGAACATAATTTCATCAACAGTAAAAGCAGAGATGACGCTTTAACTGGTTCTACTAGCACCTTCTACAAGTTCACTGCTTTTACGCTGTTGGTTTCGCAACATGAAAAAATCTGGCCCATCATAAATCCTCTGTAGGAATCTCCAACAGAGAGCATGTGCAATTAAGTGTGAAATTTTTCAAAAAAATCTGTACAATGCTTTTGCTGATTCTGTGCACACACGCCGATTCTGTACAGATTCTGCACACTGTGTTTACGTAAACTATAGGCCAGTAATTTCCCAGCCATCCGATATATGTCGGTACACATATTTGGTACAAATTTGCAAAATTTTTCTTTTCTTTGAATAAATGAATGTACTGCTATCTGTTGCTGTTTTATTACAAAAACCACGATGTACCAAAATGTTAAGTGAACAGGTAAAATTCTCAGGGCTAAACCAATAAATTCTTCAGGAATTTGTTCAATTTTGCCAATTTTGCACAATGTACCAAATCCGAGCGAGAATGACAATTTTGACACAAGCAAACTGGCAGCACATTTATGTAACTGACAAAGAGTATCAGAATGCAAAGCATGAAGAATAATATGAACATTCCATTACTTCAGAACTACAATGAGTCAAACAGCTGAGACTGAAAAAAAGAAACATGCTTGCCAGATCACATAGGTGGTCTAAAGGCATAAAATGTCAAATACAGAGACATGGCGGTGACCTTCTGTGTAATGTGTGATCACGTATAATTAAAGTCATTACACAGACAATGACTTTTTTAAAATAACAAATCACATTCTCAGAATAAATCCATGGATATCCACAATTCTGCCAAGGGACTTGATTCCTGAAACTATCATGCATGAAATGCAACGAATTCAATGAAACCTGAGCAAAATGGTCAGAGTTAATTTAAGAAACACATATTACTATGAACCTTTCTGCACTTTGACAAAATTTGACAGCTGCTTGCCAAGGCTCCACAATGCTGACAACCATGCAATAAACTAGCTGAAAACGGCAACATAAGCAATCATACAATGAAAGAGTGCTTTAATTAATTGGTCAGTTGACAACAACGGCATCTGGTGCGTAAAAAGCCCATCTCCAACCATTTGCAGAAGTTCACTTTTGGCAAAAATTGGCGACTTAAAAATCAAAAATATTATTAGCAGTAGATACATTACTATGCTGCTGAAAACTGTCAGTATCTCAAAACCTGACTCATCACAAAGTCATATCCAGACTTTATCATCTGAACCATCATTCATTTTTTAACTGCTAGCTATCTAACCTTGAAGTAGCTCTATTCTTCTATACTGACGATGGAGCGATTAATTGAACTATTGCGTAAACAAAAACACTGCACACAGTATATGCTACTTCACCTGCTGTGGAGTCTTTTTCCATCGTAATATCCATTGCACTTTTCACTGCTTGACAAAGATTCATCCTTTCGGTTGCTCCTGCACATTGCAGCACAAAATTGCATAATATGCATATAAAATATAATTATAATTACAGCTAAACCAATGATAAAAGCAATGTGTTTAAATGTGAGTTTTGGAACAACTTACCAGATTACTTGAAAAGTATAATCTCACTTCAAAAACTTAAAACTCAACTGAAATTATACCTGTAAGTTAAAAGCTATGATGATTGACTGAATTGATTACATCTGATGTTACTGGATACTTTATACTTTATCACACCAGTATAATATACTGGTGTGATATGCATCAGTGTTCTAGTTTATTTTTAAGCTCAGTCATTCAGTTATTGTGGTTCTAAATGTACACATAAACTTGTTCTTGTGTCAACCGGATGGTTGTTTGTTGAAATATATAGTGCTAGTAATAATAGTGGAATATGATTTATTGCAGTGACTGGAGTGTTCCGTCTATGTGCCTGCCTGTCTTTCTGTTTTGCTATAGTTTTTCTATACACAGTAATAGCAGTTGAGTTTATACCTATAGGTGACCATCATTGACAGGCCTTGGCCCCCTGGCAGCCTACCATTACTGTATTTGTACTATGTAACATTGTGGCAATAAACAGTGTGTGTGTGTGAGTGTGTGTACCATTACGACATTGCCACCTATTAAGAGAAAACAGACGTATAAAACAACGGTTGCATTAGAAAATGGAAACTTAATTATGCCCAACTTGGAACACTACAAAACTTATTTCGACTTACAAGGTTACTGTTCAGGGGGCGTATAAGTGAATATCCACAACTAAGATTAGCACGCTCGTCACCTAGGGTTAGGGCTAGCCTTAGGGTAATAACTCAACTTAACAGGTGTAAGGGGAAAGAAGCTTTTTCAAAGCTCATAGATATCCCCCGTTATGGTAAGGTTGTAAGGGTTGTCATCTAACCTGTGCCCGGAGGTGCAACATCTGGAACGTAAGTAAAACCGGAGGAATGTCGTACGCCTGGCATAAGCTTGCGTACAAGTTTCGCCCATCCGCACAGTGGCGCTAAATCAGGAACCATATGATATGTTCGAAGCACAAAACTTGAAGCCATGCTGTGCAGAAGATGAGATCATGCAGAAGAAGATGAGATTATCTTAAACTCTGCTAACCATCGTACAATACATTACAATACAGAATTATACGCAGAGATTCACTGTGCTAGATTTAGAATAACATAATTTCTCGTTCAACGTTCACAACTTTTAATTTACGAAAAGTTTGTAAACAATCAATAGTCAAACAATAAATAAGTAAACACTATAGTGACTAAGCCCACAAGAAGCAAAGATACCCGGTAATTAATTAGGGGAATTGCAAGTCTGTTAAGAACGTTATAATCAGTCCATCTATCAATCACTATGACAGTGAAGTAATAGGGGGCCTACTCAAAAAAAAAACGTGCACAATAAAATATGCTTTACATAAATAATAATTTAATAAAGCTAACAGCGCAAAAACAAGAAAGCCGTGCTGTCGCAAGGAAACCGCGTGATGCCGCAGCTGTTCTTTTCGGTTTAAAGTTCGCCGACGACATTCACTACAAGTTTAAAGGTAGCCAAACTTCGAAAGCCAGACTTCAGAGCTCAAACATGCCATGGCAAAAAGAATTTAACGCAAAATGGCGATTCAAGGTCACTCAAAGTCAAGTGTTGTGGAGTCAGTGGAAAGGCGATAAGGCATTAAGTAATACTGCAGTACGTGTTCTGTATACTGTGCTAATACTATATAATAATGTTGGACTTATTTGTTAAGATTCCGACAATGTAGCGTGTAGGAAAGATCCGCAGCTTTTCTGCGTTTTCCAAATATTCTGCTGATCACGGTCCGCTACTCCGCTTCCCGCACTTCCCCACTGGTCATGTGTGCAAAATCAAAATAAGGTGTAAACAGACTTTAGAGTAAACCAAGTTACAAGTAGCAAACAATTAATCAATGGCAGTTCGTATAAGTCAAATTTAACGTAAAATGGCCATTCAAGCCATTCAAGGTCACGTAGTTTGGGGTCAGTGGAAAGGCGACCATTGACTAAATAATACAATAAAATGTTGGCCTCATTTCCTAAGGTGCCGAAGACGTAACGTCCGAACACTGTACATTTCGCAAAGAGTCAGGGAAATGTCCGGGAATTTTAAGTGCCTGGAAAGTGGTCATCCTAGGTGCAGCGAATACAATAAATCAAGAGAATTGTGGAACTCAAATGGAAGCCTGTCATCCCCTCATCTCCTTTTGGCAGGTCAGCTGTCAGCGTCTTGTGTACACGTGAGCAGTGATTTGTCTGTTGTAAGACTGTGCACACATGTAAGCATAATTGGCATAACGCTGAATCATTAATGTATTTAAGCACTTGAAGATATGTACATATACATTAAGGCACCAAAAATAACTTACACTAATACGCTGTCCATACGTACAACAATATGCAACATATAAATAGCACACAACAGCCTGGTCCCATGTCTGTGATAGTGTAGCTTTCGTATACGATTTGGCCTTCTTGGGCCTTTATAGATCAACCAGGACTTTCATCTTTAACCTGTTTTTGAGTAAATAATACAAGCTGTGGTGTGAGGCACAACAAACCCCGCCCCCTGCTGCCACCTAGCGAATGATACTGACTTGTTAATGCCAGTCGTCTGAGCTATGGCCAGTGATAACGAACAAATTGACCTTTGACCCGAATTGACCCAAAATTTAATCAGGTCGTCCCATGGTCACTCCACACCTTCCCTGAAAATTTCACGCAAATCGGTCCAGTCGTTTTCTCGTAATGTTGCTGACAAAGAAACAAAGAAATCTCCCGAAAACAATACCCCGTCCCCCTACCGGGGGTGGGGTAAGAAGATTCTAGACTTGATATATTTCATGATTTTTCACAATAAAAACCGCAGTGGCAGAGCCTAAACAGAGGGTAAAGAAGTCTTGTGAAAATATGAGGGCACGAATGACTTACCAGTTAGTATAAATATATTATATATTATGCAATATTACCCAATACTAGTAACGTCATATAAAATACAAACATTATGTACCAGTTAGTGCAGAACCAGCAGCAAAATAACAGGGTGTTAGAGCGGAAGAAAGATTTAATTGTATTAGAGCTGTCGAAGATTAATTTTTTTTAATCACGTTAATCGTGCGATTAATTATTTTGTTGTAGGTTGCCGTCAGCGAACGACCGCACATCTTGCTGTTCACGACTCATCTACAAGATGCAACCACTGTCGAACTCTCCATCAAACAATGATGCACAACTGCAAATTAACTGACAGGGGTTGGAACTCCTGCTTCATAGAATTTATGTGTGTGCATTAATTTTTTTACGGGCGTTAATTTTTTTAATCACGATTAATTCTTTAACATGCTAACGTGTTAATTAATGCGATAATTCGACAGCTCTAAATTGTATCAATTACTGCATTGAACAACTACAAAAAATAGACGACAGTAAATAAATCAAGTTTCAATAGCTTGTGAGTTGTCGGACTGCTTCAAAACAGCGCCACTTGTCTGGTACGTAAAATGGTTCGAAGACGTGTGGAAATGGAGTGTCATAACCGCAGACACGTTTGATTGGAGCTTCCAAGTTTAAAAAGCATTCATTCTACAACACACAGCTGCAGACATCAGAAACAATCATCACTGTGACAATAAAGTCCTTTTATGACCTTTCCAGTACAATCCGAGTTAGCCAGTGGAAGAAATTGAACTCACAAAAGAAACAAATCAGTAGTAGAAATCAGTCCAGCATTCACTGTCACGACTGTGAGTCACACACGTGCATGCACACACACACATACACCATTTTAACGGCCATTTTCCACGTAAACCGGTTAGCCAGTTCCCCCGTTGTTCTCAGTCTCCATTGATCACTATCCTGAGCACGCTCACGAGATGGGCCAACACTCCATATCCCCTTTGACACAATAACACCAGGTCTTCGAGTGTCCCCTCTGTGTAGTTCTATCAGTCTCCATCAGCACAGATCGCCTGACCTATTCTCTATCATTTTTACATTCAACATGTCCATTCATTAACAGTACTGATAGTCACGTTATTAATTACGCCTCTGCGCAAGCAGTTTTGTTTCCGAAATAACAATGTCCAAAAACAAAGTGAGAGGAAAAGCAGGCGAGTACATCAACATGAACAGCAGCAAATAACCTGTATTGTTGACGCTATTTCGGCAGCGAAGCCACCAGTCAATGGAGCTTCGTGGGCGATCAACAACCGGCCGGTTTTGACAACTGACTGTAATATCAACAGACATCACCAAGTCAACATTGCCTTAACAGATTTTGGATTTTATTGCCCGGTTTTTGAAACTCGAGTTTTCCCGAGAATCTCGAGTTATCCCTGGAACAAGAAACAGCAGCGTTTTAGCAACAGCAAATCTCGGGTTATCCTCGGAATAACTCGCCGAAAGTTACCCCGCCATTATCGGTGG
>Ga0209679_1000534_pt1 | contig 14027 bp, 2 predicted proteins | sample WorMetHEROISLAND_4_FD_187408 | JGI IMG/M metagenome (GOLD analysis project Ga0209679, IMG submission 187408) | Marine gutless worms symbiont microbial communities from Max Planck institute for Marine Microbiology, Germany - Olavius sp. 2 HERON... ...
CCTGACCCCTAATCCTAACCCATAACCCCAAAGACCACTACCATACACAACAGGACATGCAAGCACCATCTTAAGAACCTGTCCTCAGGTTTAGTCTGGCCCCTTAGCGTCTGCAGAGTATACTGTTGCCTGTTGCCAAGATGATTTAAACTGTTATTTTATGCATTTATTTAAAATTTCAAAATGGATTAATTACACTATGCTATTATAATTTACAGTTATCCAGCAAAAAAGCAAATAAACACAACAGTTTCGACAACAGCGTAGCACAGGCCTACAGTTGTTAGGTGGCCAGCATAATTGCCGCAAGTGCCGGAATTTTAGAACCTTTTTTCTTAGTGAACTTGCTGTAACCCTAAGCGTTGACCTAACCCTCCCCTAACCTCCTTACCTCCTTATGATTCAATTGCTGGGAAATATGACTCTTAATTGTGGTTTTCGGTTTGATTTATGTTGCGATACACTGCATGCTTTCAAACTGGTGCCTCAGGATTGCAGAATGTGACCTAAGAAAATAACATTTCTCTAATAGAGTATTTCAAATTTGGAATACCGGTAGTTTACCTAATGATGTGGTGACAGCTGATTATATTAACTTATTCAAGAAATGGCTAGATAAATTTTGGTTATCATATGATTTTGTTCCTTTTATTTAGAGCTCAGCCACTTGGGACCGGATGTGTAAAATAATATAGAGTCTATTTGACTTTGTGTATCTTAATTTTTTGAATGAGCCTGAAATAGAGGCCTTTGGTCTGCTTCCATGATAGTCATTGCATTGCATTGCATTGCGGCTGGTGTGGTCATGGCGTATTTGATTAACTCATCTAAGTCTCGTGTGGATAAGTTCTGGTCATTGCATCATTTTGTGTATGATTACAGAGCTTAGCCTCTTACTTATGGGAGTACAAGAAATTAAGTTTTTGTACGATAGAAGTTATTTGAGTTATGTAATCAGTGTAGTCTTCAGTAATAACGTGGTGAATTGGACGACAAATGTTTATGTAATTTGTATTCAATTAATTACGTTAACATAACATAACCGACAACTGTGGGCAAACAAAAAGACTTTTAAGCACCTATCATGAGTGGTAAGTTATTAGAGTATAAAAAGCCTTCAGTATCTTAACTGAGGAACTTCACTTCCAGTTCCAGTTATTCCTACTTGCTAGTTATATTTAAGTTGGTGTGTAGAGCACAATTTATCAAGTTTGTTTTTGAAACAGTTAACAGGTTGAGTAGCAACTATATCTTCAGGCAGACTATTCCATACATTTATGATTCTGTTGCAAAAAGAATATTTTCTCAGGACTTAATGACAGCGACGATTAACAATTATTAATTCCCTCTGGTATGAGACTCACATAAAACAGGAATGTTAGGGGTAACCATATTAGCTGCAGTTTGAATTGAAAAATAAAACGGGAGTGGTCTGAGGTGCTTGCCCCTCTGCAGGAAATTTTAATTTGAATTTGAATTCACTGGCATTTATGAAATACCTACAAAGCATGAGCACATGTATTTCTGAAATCTAGTCCAGCAAGTCGGTGTACCTGCTGATATGGCAAAGTCTGCATGTCCAGATTGCCACCAACTGCAGTAAGTTTTTTGCCAACGATTAATGGCCAACAAACTCGCTGAATGTTAACTGGCTGTATTTTTACGTCTAAGAAGTTATGCTTGAACACTGCAATATATTGCATGACAAGCCAAATAACAGTTAATGGACTCAAAAACAGTACTGCAGTTAATCTGGACCAGCTGCCATAGGATTCAGTCGTCTCCTTGGTGATGACAACAAACTCATCTGTGTTGCATGTCTTTTGTCAGTGCAATATCTCTGAAACGGGGCAAGGTAGGACCAGGGCTACTATTGATGACCAGTAGGAAATCACATACAAGGTTTCAATTGGTGCCAAAATCGACTTTGGATGACCTTCAAGGGCCATTACACAGTGTATTTCAGAGGACGTGTGTCTTTCAGAGCCGACAACAAAAATTTAAATGAAGATAGACTACATTATCGTTATCGCTGACGATGATGTAGTCCAGTGACTCTAGATTCGGGCAATAAAGGTTTATGCGGATATTCGCAGTGGTTCTCAGGATTTGGTGTAAATTTTCCTTAGATTTTATGCCTGCATCCCTATGTAACGTATACGGGAAACGGCACACCATAGTCATTTTCAAGTTCAAGTGCTTGTTTTTTACAGTTAGCTACCAGTATGGCTGACGCGTATTCTGAAGTGCGTGACTAGAGGAGGTGTGGGATGCAGAGTAGTGGAATGTGATCCGCAGAATATTTGGAATCCGCGGAAAAACTGTGGATCTTTTGTAGATGCTACATCATCAGAATCTAAGAAATAAGGCCAACATTTGTATTTAGTAATATTTAGTCCCTTATTGGGTTTTGCACTGACTCCAAAACACGTGATTTAGAATGGCCATTTTGGATTGAATTTTGTTTTGCAGTGGTACACTTGGAGCTCTGAAGCTTGGCCTTCGAAGCTCGGTACTCTTAAACTTGTAGTGAATGATGTTGTCTGTGAACTTTTAACCAAAAACAACAGCTGTGGCATCATGCAGTTTCCTTGCGATAGCACAGCTTTCCGGTGTGGAGATGTGGCACTATACGAGTGTGTAGAAGTTGATAGTGGCAATTGATTAGCCAATCACATGCTTTGGTAGCTGAGTTCTTAACTCTTGATACTGTAGGTTATATCGACTATTTAGTGGACTGGGCGTCCCATACTGATGCAATTCAGTGATTGATATTTCATTTGATGTTAATAACTGGTGTTTTTATTATCTCCGCCAAGTGAACGATGTGTGTTTGTCAGTGTGTGTGTGTGTGTGCGCAGCGGCCGGTCATGGGAGTTAAATGCCAATAGCTCCAAAACGGTTAAAGCTACGGACTTCAAATTTGACACACGTGTTCCCAGGCACAGTACGGACGGGACCCTTAAAAATTTTCACAAAAGGGGGCGTGGCCACGGTCACGTGACCCCCTTAATGTTTGGGCATTAAATGCTAATAGCTCCAAAATGATTAAAGCTACGGACATCAAATTTAACACACGTGTTCCCAGGGACAGTCCGGACATGACCCTTAAAAATTTTCCTAAAAGGGGGCGTGACCCCCTAAATTTTTGGGCGTTAAATGCTAATAGCTCCAAAACGGTTAAAGCTACGGACTTCAAATTTGACAGACATATTGCCAGCAACAGTCCGGACATGACCCCCAAAAATTTTATCCAAAAGGGGGCGTGGCCACGGTCACGTGACCCCCTAAATTTTTGGGCGTAAAATGCTAATAGCTCCAAAACGGTTAAAGCTACGGACTTCAAATTTGGCACACATATTCCCAGCAACAGTCCGGACATGACCCCCAAAAAATTTTCCCAAAGGGGGCGTGGCCACGGTCACGTGACCCCCTAAATTTTTGGGCGCTAAATGCTAATAGCTCCAAAATGGTTAAAGCTACGGATATCAAGTTTGACATACGTGTTGCCAGGGACAGTCCGGACGTGACACCCACAAATTTTCCCAAAACGTGGCGTCTTTAAAAATTTACTTGGCGGAGATATGCACTCTCACGAGCGCTTTCTAGTTTCAAATGTGTCATATATTTAAAATTCACCTGAAAGTTGGTTGTAGTCTGATTTATTTGTCTGTGCAGTTGAAAAGTCTTTATTTTTATATTCAAAGCTGTGCTACTTCTAAATAACGAAAGGTGAGATTAGAAAATCTGCAACAATAATGGCAAATTGTGTCGAGAGTAAACTCTGGAAAGTTTCTGAAAAATATTGAAGTATAGTGAAAATGAAGGTGTCGTTTTTTGCCGCACGCTGTGGACGTCAGTTACTGAGACAAAATCCGAGAACGTGACATGTAGAATTAAGTTGGAATGAAAGTCCATAACTTTGGATGACAGTGAATGGGATTATGCCCCAGTTTGCACTGTACGGAGTGCAAACGTGAATTTTTGGGGCTAACTGCTGGAGAATTTTAGTGAACACAGAATGCGACTGTCAGCAGCCAAAATATGACTAACCGAGGAACTCTGCTTTTAAGTGTATATGGGCCATGTTGTTGTGATGATTTTCTGGAGAGGTGGCGCTACAGAAGTGTATGGAAGTTGATAGCAGCTATTAGTCAGCGAAGCACTTTGGTAGCTTCTTCTTAACTGTTGATACCGTAGGTTATGTCAACTATTTAGTGCACTGGCTGGACCTGCAACATTAACGCAGTTCGGACGTTAGACAGTTATTTAAAAGATGTAATACGAGGGGCGGTAAAAATGTTTTGAGCCTTACCCATTTAAACGAAAGGTAGACAAATGAACATACCGTACCTTTATTTTTCAGCATACTCACCACCTTTGTCAGTGCACAGTTTGTAATGTCTCGGAGTTTTCATTAGCAGTAGAATAAAATACTTCTGACTGCCCATTCAACTGCTTTTCAGGCGCATACTTGAATTCATCACCGGTGAAAAAAGTCTGTCCACAATTTTTGGACCCGAATGTTTGCCTAACAGCCACGACAGTTGTTGTTGTTGTTGTTGTTATCAGCAGGGCCCAGGGGCAGAACAGTTAGGGACGCCTTCGCCGTTCGGGTCCAAAAATCTCCGTGGACTGATTTTTTTGACTGGTGATGAATTCAAGTATGTGCCTGAAAAGCGGTTGAATGGGCAGTCAGAAGTATTTTAGTTTACTGCTAATGAAAACTCTGAGACCATTACAAACTGTGCACTGATGAAGGTGGTGAGTATGCTGAAAAATAAAGGTATGCTCATTTGTCTACCTTTCGTTTAAATGGGTAAGGCTCAAAACATTTTTACCGCCCCTCGTAAAGTATATACACAGCACATTAGATGTGTGATATGAGGTTAGGTTTTACTTACTTACTTACATACTTAGTGACTTTCAGAAAAACAAACAATGCGTTGTAGAAGATCAGAACGTGACGTACATAGGTTTCGATAATTAAGGAAATAGAATGTAACTGAGCTACAAAGAAATACATAGTTGACAACATGTTCTGAGCAGTAGCCGAGGCTCTTGTGTTATATTGGAAAGTTGTAAACTGGTCCGAATTGTCAACATTTGCCTCCTATAATGGTGGTTATCATGCCAATGTGACAAGATATGGACAAACTGTAGTGACGTCGGCATTATAACGTTTTACTGACATTGTAATCAGTTATCTGGTGTTTATGTTGTAGAGTCCAATGTTCGTTCAGCTGCCATTTATGTGTAAGTGCTCATTTAATCTGAATTTATGAATACTTAAACTGTACCAGTAATGTTCAAATAACATTAAAATCAGTTTGCTACCTTACGATTGTTGCCAATGGTGTGCATCCTGTCTTTTGTTCTTCCGTAAAGAGCTAATACCATTGTGCATGTAATTGAATTTTAATAGCATATTCTTACTCATTGTTATAAAGTGTTTGAATTGAGATGTACAATGCTGTTGTTTTCGTACTTCTAGCTCAACTCTGCAGTTATCAGTTACTTACGTCACTTACGTCATGTTAATGTTAGGATGCTGTTGTTATTGAATGTGAGCCACTCAGAAGCAAGATTAATTTACAGTCATAGCTTCTTGCTAACCGTGTTACTTATGGGACTGGTTATAAAGTGCACACTCTGTTTCTCTTGAAGATATATAAGATTCACATTTCTGTATTGTAAAGCTGTTTTCAGAGTCATTTTTTGCCAACTCAGGGCTTCTGGTAGCTACTGAACTGTGAGGCCTGAGTGTAGGACAAAAGTATGTAGGACAAAAGACCATAAGGCAAAAGCCCCTAGAACAATCAATCAATCAGTCAGTCAATCAATCAATCAAAAGTAATTTGTAACGCGCACATTGTCGTGCACTGAGCTCGAATCTGAGGCGCGGAACAAAAACCCACATGGACAAAAGCCCAGAGGGGTACGGAGAAAAGCCGACATTTCTGTTGCAAAACATGATGATGGTAAGGCATGAATGTGTGGTAACTGCCTAGTCCGTATTCTAAGCTATGCTTGTTATACATGCTAAGATTAAAACGTACAGGTACGAGAACTTTTTGTAGCATATTTGCATTATATAACGTCATGAAGCTCTTGGAACATTTTAACCTGATTGGAGATGAATATTTTGTAAATAAATAACGTTATTGTTTGGTGTTATATGTGTTACGTGAATGCATCAAAATGCTAGTGTGTTGTTTGGTCAGTGATAGGCTCACATTGGCAGTGGTCATAGCTGGTTGCAGATTTCATATAATCACGATAGGATAAAAGTGTTAACTATACATTGGCGTGTATAGGAAATATGTCTTACATTGTTGCACCAAACGGGATTTTCTGCCAATTTCATGGTGTCATTTAATGGCCCCTGCCGATACTAGTTTCCATATTAATGAGAATTGGCATTGGTTTTGTAACAGACAGTGGGGCAACCATAACTTTGGGCTTTGCCACGCCTTCTGGCTTTACATGAACTGAACTACTCTTGGTCTCTGTGGCTCATATGACCTTTCTGCTTTATGGAGTTTATATTGTGTGATTTGATTGTGTTGCAGGTTTCCTTACTGGTCTGTCTGCACTTTGACTAATCTTCTTCTGTCTTCATTCCTTTCGTTTCTTCCCTTGTCTTTCTTGCGTTTGTTTCTTTGCTGGTTCTTTTGTCCTCTTCCTTCTTTGTGTTACTGTTGTTGTTATTTTGCTTCTTTCGTTGTTGTTTTAATTATCTTCGTCACCAGTTAGTGAGCATAAAAGGTATTGGGACACTCGGTGAGTGCACATGGCAGTAGTCTAGGTGGCAAAGGTAACGCGCTGTTTCCAGTGCTATTTTTAGTTCATTTTAGTGTGCTATTTGAAGATTTTTATTTCGTTCCAGTTTTGTTGTTACTGAGTTCTGTGGTTATAGGCATATCTTCCCTTTTCCTTCTCTTTCTTTCGTTTTCCTTGTCTTTGTTTTTTCTTTCTGTTGTCGTTGTTCTGCTTCGTTTGTTATCATTTTAGTTTAGTTTAGTTTTTGTTTGTTTTAGTTTGCGGCTTAAACAATATTTGTTTCAGTTACGGTCTGCTTGTATTCAGCTACTGTGGTGTCAGCCGTACGAAACCTGGCACAGCTGTTAGGCACACAGTAGCTGGCAGACTTGCCAGATTGGCTGGTACAATATTCTTGATATTCATACGTATATACAACGGATATTTGTACGAATATACGACCTGATAACTTGGACAGTATAAACACGTGCTTATTGGAGAAAACTGCTTGAACATTATTGCTGACAACGTACAGTGTGTGTGTGTGTGTGTGTACTATTACATTCCCATTGTGCTGCATACTGTTGGAATCGTTAGTATGGCTATGTGTCACGCATCGGACACGCTGATTGACTGTATTGGCAACAAATACAGCATTTGTCGCATTCCAGGCACTGGATTCTGCGGGTTTCACTGTCTAGCTCTGTCCTTGACTGGAAGTCAGTTCTCGTACACTGACGTTATTGATGACTGCATTAATGTGTTTACAAATATTCCCGACCTGTTTCGCCTTAGAACGAACTTTGGAGGTCACAGTGATTCTTATTTGACGGTAGATGACTATGCTTCATTCATGCAGGACGCAATTCAACAAGTGCAAGCTGGACATTCAGTTCATAGTGATGCATGGTGTGAAGATGCGCATTTAGCCGCTATGTCACTGCTGTATGACATCATTATCTTGACGTATTCCACAGTAAACAAACAGTGGCATGTTTTTAATGAGTCGGGCAGTCGTGGCTATATTTGCTTGTTGAATTCGCCAGGACACTTCGATGTACTTACTGGTGTGAGCGGTCCGCCAGTACTTCCCATTGCAGCTCATTCACATGGTGTATCTCGAGACGCATTCGATTCGTCATGTGATGTATGGCAATGTCTGCAGCGTAATTATTGTTTCACATTTGTATTTAAAATACCTGAAGGATTTGCCGGTATTAATATTCTTAATCACCCGGTCGTTTCAGTGAAGAAATCAGTGAACGTGGCTGAGGCCAGTGGCAGTAATGACATTGTCGAGAATGACAGTAGGGAAAATGTAACTTTTCCAGGAAGTGCTAATGAGCATGATGTTTGCAGTAATAAAAATGCAGTACAAACAGAGAGTAAATCCCTGTATAAGTGTGACTTTCCAGACTGCAATTATGCTACCAAGAAAGTGAGAGCAATGCACATGCACAAAATAAGATGTAATGAAAAGAGAAAATCAAACATTACGAGTAGTACAGGTGGAACAAAGAAAACAGTTGACATCGAGAATGACAGTAGGAAAGATGTAACTTTTCCGCCAAGTGCTATTGAGTGTGATGTTTGCAGTGACAAAAATGCTTTTAAGACAAACAGGCAATCTGTGCACAAGTGTGAGTTTCCAGACTGTAGTTACTCTACCCACAAACTAAGAGCGATGCACATGCACAAACGCAGACGTCATGGAGAGACAGAATCACTTAATACTGCAACTGAAATAGTGTGCACAACTGACAGTAGCAAAGTGTCTGTTGTGACTCAGGAAAGCATGGAAGTGGATGTAGAACCTGCTGGAATTTTTGCGAATGGTCATTCAGATTATGCCTCTGATGAAGCAGATTTAGATGTCGCTTCTATAACAAGTTTGGAAAGTACTGCTTCAAGAAGAAGCGAACGTATTGCTGGGAGACCAGTTGTGTCATATGTACAACGCACCAGAACGGACCAGAAAGGTGGATACGTGTGTGATATGGTTGACTGCAACAGAAAATTTGACACACCAAAAGGGCTGTCTATGCATAAACGTAGAGGTCATTGTGCGAACATAAACACTGATGTTACTATGACTGTTCAGTCAGACAATGAATCACATGGCAGTGGCTTTCGAAGACGCTCAGGAATGCTTAATTGTAAGAGATCAAACAGTGCAATGCATTCTGAGTCAGAGGTGATGCACGTTAAGCGGTCTAAAGTGCATGGACCTACAACAGTACAGGCATTGGTGGAAGATAATGCAGAACGAACAGACACATTCATGGAAAATTCAAATGATGTTTCACAGGCCTGTAAGAAGAAATTGCGTGCTTCTGAACGCATCAGGACATCTCGTGCAGTATTAGAAAAAACAACTAAACAACACATAAAACACAGTTTCACAGAGGAAATAACTGCATTAGAAAATGACATTCAGCCACGAGAAAAAAGGCAGCAGCAAGACGATCCTTTGTACGAGAAACTGAAAAACTACCATGACAACATTATGAGATCACTGTCAAATACGACAACTGAAAAGCTCTCTGCAGAAGTACTCGGAGTCATACTAGATCCGTCCATGATAGACATGTCTGACCGACAGTTTACATGGTCGAAAGAAGACGAAAGTAGGTTAAATGACTTGAACAAAACATGTAAATCTCTTCAGGCGCGGTATGACTGGACATGGGGTGCATCAGATGACAGCGAGCAAGGTCGTTACAACGATGCAAGAATGCAGTTGTGTATAACGAAGGAGTGTGAATGGCGTCTCATTGAATGTCCAAACTGTGAATCAAGTGGCCTGTTAGTCGGCGAGCAAACAGAGTCGACAGTTTGCTATGACTGCCTTCAACTAAAGCGTGTTCGTGAACAGGAGAGAAATAAACGGCAACAGGCGTGGGAGAAAGTCAGACCATTAAGTAAAGAATTCCCAAAAACAGCTGATGGTCAGGATTTGCCGTATTTGCAGCCAGGTGATAAGTCAGTCATTGCACCTGTTAATCCAGTTGTGACTGTCAAGAGGAACCACTATGCTGACAAAAAATTACGCCAAGAATCGATATCTTTGGTTCAAGATGCTGTTCCATTGTGGTCCAAAGTTCTGCCACGAACATCTCTGTCAGATAGGTATATGATTATTGAACGACGCGTGCGAGACTGTACAAAGTACATCGTTGCTAACGCAAACCGTGTACGGCAATGGCTTCGCTATCTGTTTCTGAATCACAAGGAGTTTATCCGCTTGCGAAGACTCAACCAGTTGCGAATGGATGACACAATTATTGACGCGCTGACTCCAAACCTAGAACTTGCAGAGGTAGACTGCAGTCAGGCTGAACACAGTGCATCGGAAGCTGAACAAATAGAGAAGGAAATGCAGCGCAACGATGAAGGACTAACGGACGCCACTGTCGAATCTGGTTTTTCAGAGACTCACGTATTCTCATTCGACAGGTATTCGGAGCTGTATCTGAAGGCAAAGGACGTACTGCGAATAAGAAAAGAAGGTAAAGTAGAAGTCATTGAAGATCAGACAACTCGCAAGCCAACATACTGCACGTCAGCAAATCTGGCTTTTCCGCATTTGTATCCGCATGGAGAAATGTCACCACTTGACTTTCAAGACTACAAACTTGGTCGGTATTTGCTCAAGAAGCAGGCTCTCTATGCACACAGGAAAAGTGATGGGAAATTGGAATTTACGTTCTCAGAAGATGATATACATATGGCACACCAATACGCACGTTTGAGTGAGCAAACTGTCAGGGCCAATGTTGGATACTACCTCAGTTCCCACCCAAGTGTTGCGCACGTTCCATTCAGTAGTGTTGTAGAAGCCTTCAGACATGGTGTTGACGATGAGACCGGTCTGCTTGACAGTCATTTGCCAGATCTGACGACAATAATGTCACAGCTGCCAAACTCTCGACAGAAATGGTTTAGTGAACGTCTTGGGATTGAAGCAATTTCGCGAGATCTCGGTTCTCCGAACCTGTTCGTCACAATAAACCTCGATCCGAGAGCATCACCAGATGTCCGTCGTTTGATTTATAAGCTGGAACACGGCAAGGACATGGACCGTGACGAGCCATTTGTGAAAGACACGGCAGAGTTCACGAGGTTAATGAGCAAGTACGCTGCGCATGTTGCCATTTACTTGTATCGAAAGGTAAAGATCATCATGCGCGTGTTCTTCACAAAGATATGCGGCATACCAGAGAAGGAGCCAGTTTGTGACTGGACAGAACGCGATCAGACAGAAAATTCTTGGTGGTGGGGCCGTGTTGAATTCACTGAGACCAGAGGCGTACAACATTGGCACTACCTAGTTAAGCTTCCTCATGTACTAGATACAGGACTGTTAGGTCGCATCATTCACAACGGACGAGTTGTTCGCCAAGAGCTCAAATGTGGCAACATCAAGCCTGAGAAGCGAGAGGAGGCGTGGGAGATGATCGAGATGAGTTTGCTGGCTAGTCGATATGCAACCTTGTTTGCACACTCGATATCCACGGCATCCTTCTACTCAGAAGATGTTGATGTCGACGGCCATGACGACGATAAGGTGATTAAGCTGGAAGAGTACCGTAAGGAGTTTGCAAGAAACTACAAAGAGGGCAACATAAACCTGAACACTCACCCGATAATGCGGCGGTTTGATGATTCTGAGTGTGATACGAATCTCCACAAAGAGATGGCTCAAGTGGCCTCTGTCTCATGTCTACACCAATGCATACGTGGAAGTTGTGGCGGAGATCCGCTGACTGGAGATAAGTGCCGTTTTGACTTTCCAAAGAAGCCTTTAAAGCACACTGTTGCAGCATTGATGCAGGTTAACGCGAATCAGATGGAGGCACGAATTCTCATGCGAAGAACCTGCGACAGAGTGGCTAATTTGAATCGCTACTTTCTCAGGTATCTGCGTTCAAACCACGACGTGAGCGTGTTAATTGATTCTGCGCATAAGTTGCGTTATGCAACGAAGTATTGTGCAAAATCAGGAAAGCATGTAGAACTGCTTAACAACATCATTGAGGAGTTGAACAAGAGATCAACAAGCTCGTTGCCACCTAATACAAAACAGGTTCTGTCACATCTTCTGCTGGCTGACTGCTCACATCGTGCATTCATGAGCAAGCCCGAGCTGGCATACAAAGTCATGAATTTGCCAGACGTGTCAAAGTCGTTTGCTAATGTTGACATCGTTGGCTTCTATCAGCGAGCAAATCTCCAAGTACCGTATGACGACGAATATACGATTGAGTATTCGGATCGTACGGAGTACAGTGCGTATGCAGAGCGGTGCAGAGACGATACAGAACTGGGGCGTGGTCTTACAAAAGAAGGAATGGAGGACATGTGGTTTAAGGAGTTTGTAGAAACAGTGCACCGCAAGTGGATCAACGCAAAGCCAGCAGAACCGACAGTCATTGACCAGACTACGAAGCGAAAGTTTCGCACACGAGATGTGAACTCTGGCCACTGGCACTTGACGCAGTGCAGTCGACGCAAGCACACACGCCCTAGCACTGTGCTACACACTGCTCCTGCAATCGACTATGAATTTGTAGAGCACGGGAAAACGACAACACAAACGACATTCTTCGACCTGCCCATTGACAAGAGACATCAGCTGTACCGTTCGTACTATGAGCTCATCATGTACGTTCCGTGGAAGAATACGCCAGATGAGACGTTTCTGTCTCGAGAGGTACGAGCAATCTTGGAAAACAATGACACCCATGCAGAGATCGACAGTAGACACAGTCTGCAGCGTCTTGAGGAATTTTTCAAGGTGTACAAGCAACTGTATGATGACGGCAGAGTGGCACCAGCTGGTAGTTCTTGGCAACGTGACAACCAGTTCTCGTATTCAATGTTTCTTGTCAACCAGCACAACAGAGAAATTCATCTAGACAGGGTTGAAAACAGAGGCGTGTTGAAGGCACAGTTCGAGGATGTGGATGAACTGGTGAATGTCGATGTCGACATACGAGCTGCCGTCAACGATGTTACAGATCTCTCCGAATATCCCACTTTTGAGAATTTCATGCCACCAGACACATTTCGAAACATCGTCGAGCAGGCACCAATGGAAATGTCAGAATTGTGTGTGGCTTTTCCACTTCAACATCAGTGGCAGCGTTTAGAAGAAATTGCAACACACGACAGAGTCAAGCGGTTTATCGCCATTCCTCCTCCATCACCAGTTGAGTACAGTGATATGTCTCCGATACAACAGTTTGCTGTTGATATAGGAAAAAACGAGCGTCACCAGATTTTGTTCTTGTGCGGGAAAGCAGGATCGGGAAAGACGGCGGTCGCGTTGAAGATCTGTGAGCATTTCCGTGGCAGAGTGCAGGCTACAGCATACACAGGAAAAGCAGCATCATTGTTCAACGGGCCGACAATTCACTCCATGTTTGCATGGTCACACCGCGAAGATCGGTCAATATCATCTGCTATCACACCAGACAGCAACAAAGTTCGTGACTTCAGAGTTGCTCATGAAGGTATTGAGCTGTTTGTGATCGAGGAAGCACTGGCTATACCGCCGGCTTATTTCGCGCTGATGGACGAAATGATGACAGCAGCGTTCAATCCTAAACGTAAGACTAACAAGAAACACGAAGTGCCGCCATATGGAGGGAAAAAGATGCTATTCCTTGGTGATCAAGCACAGCTTCCGCCCATTGGAGGACCTGCCGTGTATGACGACAGTACTGCGAAGTCGGACAGCATGAACATTAGCAGGAAACGCGAAACTAAGCAGTCCAAACGGTCAAAGACTGGACAACTCATCTTTGAAAAATATCTGGTACCAAACTGCATATATTTGCAACGAAGTCAGCGAAACACGGGTCTTTTGGGACAGATATGTGATCGAATGCGAAAAGGCGAGTTAACTGACAACGACAACATGATGTTGACATACCAGAGAGCACGCTTTCCGGACCTCTGCACGGACTATGGTATTCATTACCAGAATGACATGTGCTCAATGTACAACTGGCGTCAACTTGCTAGTGAGTGTCTATTGTCAACCGCAAAACGCAGGATATTTCTCTGCAAAGCAACGTACCATGTGACAGAAGATAACGAGCAGATTGTTGATGCGCTGAGCGTACTACCGCCACAGGCGTATGAATACGCACCAGACATTCTGTGCATTGCTGAAGGTTGTGAAGTTCGTCTACTGCAGAATGTTAATGTAGCCGCAGGACTTGTCACATCACAGTCAGGTACCATTGTCAAAGTTATTT
>Ga0209679_1000535_pt1 | contig 14022 bp, 11 predicted proteins | sample WorMetHEROISLAND_4_FD_187408 | JGI IMG/M metagenome (GOLD analysis project Ga0209679, IMG submission 187408) | Marine gutless worms symbiont microbial communities from Max Planck institute for Marine Microbiology, Germany - Olavius sp. 2 HERON... ...
CCCTTGCAGGCATGGCAGTTCCAGCGGCCAATGCGGTCGCCATCCGCCTTGCGAGCTACATGCAGGCTCCCGCATAACGGGCAGAATGGCTCATCGCCGAAGCGAATGTGTTCAAGATGCGCGATACAGGCGTCTTGATCGGGGAAGCGTTGGAAGACGGTTAGCAGGTTCATGGCGTTTCCTCTCAACTTGAGAGCATTGTGCACCCGTCAAGCGAAAATGTTAACCCATAACTTGTCATTCCGTAACATTAAGCCAGTAGGTTTCTCACAGAAGATTTATCCGCAAATAAACGCCAATCAACCACTATGGACTGAAAGTCCATAGTCTGGAGGACTAACGTCCTCATCCGTGGACCAGCCACGGACTGAAAGTGAAGGGACTTAACGTCCATAGTTTCAACTCTGATGCGCTTCGCGCACTAAAGTTATTGAAGCAATGAAGGGCGACCATGATTGTAGTTGATACCAACATCATTTCTTATTTTTACATTTCAGGAGAACGGTCTCACCTGGCCGAATTAAGATGCTTCGGGATTACTTTGAGCTGGATACGCAGAATGACGTCGGCTTGATGGTCGTGTTAGGCACATATTTCGATTGAAGTTTTCGAATTGATGACATCCCCTTTGCTTACAAGCGTCCTATAATTCTACGGCACCTTCTTCTGGTGCTCGCGTTCATAATGGTTATTCCTACAATTTCATTGTCATCCTTTCTGAGTAGTACATCCTCATTGAATTCAATACTGTTGTTTGCTCGCTGTGGTTTACGAAAACTTATGTATAAAATATCTGCTTCTTCGTCATAGTCAATCCACGTTTTGTGAGCATGTAGCTTCATAACATCGTTAGCCATGGCTAAACAATTCGCAACGAAATTGTTTGTTTCCTGGGTTAACGTTGTTGCCATATGATTCCTCCTTTTGGTTTTGTGGACAAGAAATACGCCATTATAACAAAACCATCATTTCTTGATACCTCTCGATACACTGCGACCAGCCACTTCTTCTTCCCGAAGCTCTTTGCGGCCTTAAAGCTGCCACCATTTCCACAAACGATAATGTCTGGATTCTCTACGGTATCCAGAGTCTCATGAAAATAGCTCGCTGGGTCGTCATGGTTCTCAGTGATATGATACCACCTCTCGTAGTAAGCCTTATTGGCACTCCGGTTACAGAAAGTGCTATGTCCATCTATTCTCCAACTGTGGGTCAAGCGTCCGTCGTGCGCCTAACGCCCAGCCTAAGCGGCCGGGGATAGGCATGTGACCCGTCTTTGGGCGCGCGCATGTACCCGGCCGCTTGAGGCTGATGCTATGCCTTCTCGCGCTTCACAGCGCTTCGTTTGCCGTGGCGTTTTGCCTTGTACTTATGTTCCTTCAGGGTGGAACTTGACAGCTGGGAGAGATCCAGCTGCCGGAGTGCCTCCAACCCACATTCTTCACAGTAGCCATCAACGCGGCCTGCCGCATAACGGCGTGTGCGATACGAGTGAGGTTGCCGCCGTCTTTCAAGGAACAGTACCACTGTAAAGTAACATCCTCGGCTTCACCCAAATACTCGTCATGTCCCCCGACCGAATCCCGCACGAAAGCCAAGAAACCCACAGACCGCATTCCTGAAAGCAGCCTGACTATCTTGAACTGTGGGAAGCCAGACACGCGTCTGAGGAAGTCCAAGGTCAGATGGATATGTTCTGGCAGTTCGCCATGGCAGCCGTAGTGGAAGATGCAGATAACCACCCTGAGTTCGTCGGAGGAAAGTCGCTGCAACGCGCGGAAAAAATCGTGTGCTTGACTCTGAACTCAGTCCATCGAGGTAGCCGACCTTAGACGAAAGGCACCGGAACAAGCGGTCGGGCTCTGGAGGGAAGAAGTTGGACGTGCGGTGTCCTCCGAACTTCGAGATGATTATCTCGGAAAGCACCTCGGGCGTCGTTTTGCGGAGGTCTACGTAGCCAACAGTCTTCCGCAACCCCGGGATCTCTATGTTGTCGAAATGGGCTGGAAGAACGTATTCCTTGTTCTCCCGGATGGCGCGGGCTTGAGCGCTGCGCAGCTCATGGTTTGTCCAGAGCTTCTCTGCGTACCGCTTGGAGGCGAAGAGAACGCAGTACCTTGCAGCGTCCTGGTACACATCGTCGAGATGCTGGTAGAGGTCTCGTCCCCAAAGCTGCACCTGCTCGTACTGGTCATAGAATACGCGGACACCTTGGGAACGGAGTTTATCTGCGCCTTTCTCCACATACGAACGCTCCTCGCCGGCGAAGGAGAGACATACGTCATAATCAGGGGAACGCGATTTCGGTCCACTCTTTGCCACTTGGCTCTTCCTTTACTCATCATGGTCTGGCGGGGAGCTAACCAGCAACGTCCATTGTCCCCATGAACGGGGGCAATGGATGTTTATCTAGAAAAATACCAGAGATATCATAGCCCGTAGGATGCGGTGAGTACCTGTCTGCGTGCAGAAACCTATCCCTGCCTGCCTGCTGGCAGGTGCCGACAGGCAGGCGCACAGGCAGACAGCAAACTGCATCTTTGGATGGTCCGTGTCCAACATCCGTCAGGGGTATAGTTGCCAGTTTTCAGGGAGCAAGTATCAGTTGTCTACCCCTGACAACTGCCTCCTGCCCCCTGAATTGTTGGGCACGGCGCACCAAGGACGGTGCGCCGTGCCCAACCTACCCGACTGATCGGCGTTTGCTTTGCCCATCCTACGGGTTGTGTCCTCTACGGAGCAAGCAGGCACGCACGCGCGAATGTCGGGTTACGGTGCGTTCGAAGATGTTTGCATCCCTCATCATCAAAAGACGTGCCTATCCCGACCTACGCACTACCGAGCACTCCCTGTGCCCGGTGGAGAGGGGACACTCAGGCCGAGGCGGGTGAAGTAGCTGCTTCGCTGCTCACAGCCGGCTCTTTGGCGTCTTTGGCGGCGGCGAAGAAGCTCCAGATGTAGACCCCCAGTCCGATCAGGAACACCACGCCCGCGACCTCACGCAGCCAGTAGAAGAGTGCGATCTTGTCCTGCACCAGCATGAACTGCTGGGGAGCCTCGCTGAAGCGCTGCAGGTAGACCTGCAGGATTCCTGCCGCGGTGAGGAACAGGGTGATGAAGACCATGGACACGGTCATCAGCCAGAAGCTCCACATCTCCAGCACCTGGGAACGCATGCTGTTGACCTCGCGGCCGTTCAGCGATGGCATGGCGTAGGAGATGATGGTCAAGCTGATCAGGACGTAGGCGCCGAAGAAGGCCAAGTGCCCGTGTGCCGCGGTGATCTGGGTGCCATGGGTATAGAAGTTGATCGGTGCCAGAGTATGCAGGAAGCCCCAGACGCCCGCGCCGAGGAAGGCCATCACGGCGGTGCCCAAGGCCCACAGGACCGCTGCCTTGTTGGGGTGGTTGCGCCGGCGCCGGTTGACCATGTTGAAGGCGAACACGGTCATCATGAAGAAGGGGATGGGCTCCAGGGCGGAGAAGATCGAGCCCCACCACTGCCAGTACTCGGGGGCACCGATCCAGTAATAGTGGTGGCCGGTTCCGATAATGCCCGTGATCAGCGTCATGGCGATGATGACGTACAGCCACTTCTCGATCACCTCGCGGTCCACGCCCGTCGTCTTTATCAGTACGAAGGCCAGGATGGAACCCAGGATCAGCTCCCATACCCCCTCTACCCACAGATGGACGACCCACCACCAATAGTACTTGTCCAGCACTAGGTTGGTCGGGTTATAAAAGGCAAACAGGAAGAATACGGCAAGTCCGGTAAGGCCGATCAGCAGCACCAGGCTCACCACCGTCTTGCGGCCCTTGAGGACGGTCAGGGCGATGTTGGCGAGAAAAGCCAGCACCACGATCACGATGCCGACCTTGGTGATGGTGGGCTGCTCCAGGAACTCCCGGCCCATGGTGGGCAGGATGGCATTGCCCGTCAGCTTTGCTAATCCCGAATAGGGCACGAAAAGGTAGCCGACAATGGTGAGGCCTGCGGCAGCGAGAAAGATCCAGAACATCGCGACCGCCAGCCAGGGTATGGCGAGCTCGCGCTCCGCCTCTTCCGGAACCAGGTAGTAGGAGGCACCCATGAAGGCCATCAGCAGCCAGACGATGAGGGCATTGGTGTGAATCATGCGGGCCACGTTGAAGGGGATCTCGGGGAACAGGAAGTCCCCGATGACGTACTGCAGGCCCATGATCAGACCGAACAGGACCTGGACCACGAACAGGGCGATGGCGGCGATGAAGTAGGGCTTGGCGACGGCTTGTGATTTATATTTCATTGCTAGGTCTCCGGGTCCGGCAACTCAGCCCTGGATATTCGGCGGCCAACCGGCCGTGTTAATCTCGGAGCTATATTTCAGAAATTCGGCGATGGCGTCGAGCTCCTCGTCGCTGAAGTTGAATTGCGGCATACTACGACGTCCGGCGATGCCCTCGGCGGGACGGCTGCGGATGAAGGCTTTGATGGCGCCCTTGTTGTTGCCGAAGCGCACATAGACGTTGCCCAGCTCCGGGGCGAAGTAAGCCCCCTCGCCAAGCAGGCTGTGGCAACCGATACAGTTGTTGGTCTCCCACAGCTCTTTGCCGCGCGCGATCTTCTGGCCGATCTCGCTTGCGGGGTCGAGCTGGTCGCGCCGGTCGCGTTCCGGCAGGGCCCTGGAGGTATCGAAGGTCAGGGCCAGGAATAGCAACAGAAAGAATAGGGAGCCACCGTAGAAGATGTTTCTCGCCATCGACTTGGTGAAGGTTTGCGGCATGGGTACGAACCCTCCAAATATTAAAGTCCAACGCAGATATTGTAATTTCCGGGACTTTTAGGCCACCTTGACTCAGGTCAAACGGCGTCTCGAGTCGATGCCTCGCGGTGAGTCTGCCTATGGGTCCAAAACTCGGGTAGTGGTTAAATTTTAAGTGGCATGCTTGTGCGATGTAGCTATTCATACCCCCACCGTTTTGCCATCCCTGGCACCCATTCATGGCACTTGGGATTTCGGCCATCCCTGCCAGAATGACGCGCTCGGGGCCGGCAGACTTCACCACTTAGAATCTGCCCACTACCAAAAGGCGTTATTCTAGTCCGTTAGAGCGGCGAATGATCGAGCCGGCGATGATCGAAGCACTGCGCACCGGACCGCTGCTGTCCGAACTTACGGAGGAGCAGCTGGTACGGGTTGCAGGCCACGCCTCGCGCCTCGGATTGGACGCGGGCCAACTACTCTTCAGTCAGGGAGCCCCGGCCGAACGCTTTTATCTGGTGCTCAAGGGCCAAATGCGGCTGTTTCGACTCTCGCCCGAAGGTGCGGAAAAGGTTATCGAGATCGTCACTCCGGGGCAGACCTTCGCCGAGGCCCTGATGTTCCTCAACGCCCCGCGTTACCCGGTGTGTGCGGCAGCCCTTGGTCCGACCGAGCTCATCGGCATCGATGCCCGCGACTTTGCGAGCATGTTGCGCGATTCCGTGGACACCTGCTTTGTCCTGCTGGGCAATCTGAGCCGGCGTCTGCGCGCTCTGATCGGGGAGATTGACAATCTGACCCTGCACACGGCGACCAGCCGCGTCGCCCGCTATTTGCTCATGCAGCTGCCCACGGGTTACAGGAGCTTGGATCTGGGGATGCGTAAGGGGATTCTCGCCTCGCGCCTCTCCATCAAACCGGAGACCTTTTCACGCGTCGAAAAGAAGCTCATCAATCAGGGCGTTATCGCGGTTCGGGGTAACCATGTCACCATTCTCGATCAAGCGGCCCTGGAGGAGATCGCAAGTCTCGGCCATGCGCAGGAGCTGACGCTGATGCCCTGTGCTGCCGCGGCGCGGCCGCTCCGGGAGCAGTGAAGTGACCACCTTTGATGTATGTCAAGGCTGATGCAGGGAGCGATCTTTTACTGTGACCAGACCGCGACAATACCCGTGTCTCACAAACCCTAACGTCGCCGGGAGGATCCGACATGAACCGATCTGAACTCAAGCGTGCCGGCGGACTGCTGGCGCTTTCCGGCCTCGCCTTGGCCGTCACTGCCGCCATGGCCGAATCACCCAAGGAGGGGCACGCCGGAATGAAGAAAGAGGGTATAGCCTACGAAGGGGCCCCGGCCGCGGTCGACCCGGCGACCACCAAGGACCTGATCGGTGGCGAAGGACCGGAGATGACAACCGCGGAGTTCGACCAAGCGAAGCAGATCTTCTTCCAGCGCTGCGCGGGCTGTCATGGCGTGCTGCGTAAGGGTGCCACCGGCAAGGCGCTGACCACGGACCGGACCCGCCAGCTCGGCAGCCCCTATCTCAAGGCCATGATCACCTATGGTTCGCCGGGAGGCATGCCCAACTGGGGCACGTCCGGGGATCTCAGCGAGACCGAGATCGACCTCATGGCCCGTTACCTTCAGCACGAGCCGCCGGTGCCACCGGAATATGGCATGCGGAAGATGAAGGAAACCTGGCAGGTCCTAGTGCCGCCGGAGCAGCGGCCAACCAAACAGATGAACAGCCTCAAACTGGACAATCTGTTCTCTGTGACCTTGCGCGACGCAGGTAAGATCGCGCTCATCGACGGCGACAGCAAAGCGATCGTCACCACCATCGACACCGGCTACGCGGTACATATTTCCCGCCTCTCCGCTTCGGGACGCTATCTGTTCGTGATCGGCCGCGACGCCAAGATCAATCTGATCGACCTGTGGATGGACCCGCCGCAGAACGTGACCGAGATGAAGGTCGGTCTGGAGGCGCGCTCGGTGGAGACCTCCAAATTCAAGGGCATGGAAGACAAGTACGCCATTGTCGGAACCTATTGGCCGCCCCAGTATGTGATTATGAAGGGCGATACCCTGGAGCCGCTGAAGATCGTCTCCACCCGTGGCATGACCGTCGACACGCAGGAGTACCATCCCGAGCCGCGGGTGGCGGCTATCGTCGCTTCCCATCAGCACCCGGAGTTCATTGTCAATGTCAAGGAGACCGGCAAGGTGCTGTTAGTGAGCTACGAAGACTTGGGCAACCTCAAGGTGACCGAGATCGCCGCCGCGCCCTTCCTGCATGACGGCGGGTGGGACGCCACCCAGCGTTATTTCCTCACCGCTGCCAACAAGTCCAACAAGATCGCCGTGGTGGACTCCAAGGAGCAGAAGCTGGCAGCCCTGATCGAGGTCGGCGCCACCCCCCACCCGGGGCGCGGCGCGAACTTCGTCGACCCCGAGCACGGTCCGGTATGGGCGACCAGCCATCTCGGGGATGACTCCGTGGTGCTCATCGGCACCGACCCCAAGGGCCACCCCGACCAGGCCTGGAAGGTGGTGCGCAAGCTGGAGGGTCAGGGCGGTGGTTCCTTGTTCATCAAGACCCATCCCAACTCCAAGCACCTGTATGTGGATACCGCCCTCAACTCGGTCGAAAAGCTGAGCCAGACGGTCGTCGTGTTCGACATCGACAACCTGGAGGCGAAGTACAAGGTGCTGCCGATCGCCGAGTGGGCCGATGTCGGCGAGGGGCCCAAGCGCGTGGTACAGCCCGAATACAACAAGGCCGGCGACGAAGTCTGGTTCTCGGTCTGGAACGCAAAGGACAAGCAGTCGGCCATCGTGATCGTGGACGACAAGACCCTGAAGCCCAAACACATCATCAAGGACGACCGACTCATCACCCCGACCGGCAAGTTCAACGTCTACAACACCGTGCACGATGTGTACTAGCGAGGCTTCCCCTCAGACCGACGAGTCGAGATAAAGCGCACCAGGGATGGTGCGCCGTGGCCAATAATTCAGGGGGCAGGGGATAGTTGTCAGGGGGTAGGTATCAGCTGTCTGCCCCTGTCTCCTGATAACTGACAGCTGCTCCCCTTCCCTCTGGCTCTCACGCTCCAGCGTCGAAAGGCGTCGCGGTATGCTCGTAGCGGGCGCATGGAAGCTGAATTAACATCGGGCGGGCGGAGCCCAGCGTTCCCGTAGCGAACCGTAGGAAGGGATCTTTGTATCCGGAGTCATCCTGGGTACTTTCCGGTTGCGAACCATCTTCTCGGCAGCCGGCGCCCCTTTCAGAAAGCACTCCTTCGATACGTCGTTTCACCTCTGACCATTCCAATCCACCAAGGCCGCTACCCAGCGGTGGAATAGCAATGGAGTGGATGCTTCGCTTTCTGATTTTTCCAACCAGCGCATCGAGACCCACATCGATATCCTCCATCCGGCTCTTGCCGCGCCAATGGCGTTTGGTCGGGAAGTTGATGATATAGCCCGTAGGCTGGGTTGAGGAACGAAACCCAGCGACGCCGAGTGCCGGGTTCGTCCCTGAATCCAGCCTACGGGCTCACGGCTTGGGCCTTTCCCAGTGGTCACACCCTGAGGGCCGCCGTGGTCTACGGCTTCCTCGCCGTGGTGCTCGCCGGCGGCATGACTCCGACCTGGCGGTGGCTGCCCTATGCCTGAGCCGGCATGCTCATCACCCTGGTGGGCAGCTCCCAGCTCTACTTCGGCGCCCACTGGCTCACCGACGTCCTGGGCAGCCTCACCCTCAGCCTGGCCTGGGTCGCCACCTTGGAACTGGCCTATCGCCGCCACCGGGGGAGCGAGACCGATTGGCATCGGCTCGGTGCCATCGCTTTGGAACCTGTGTCGTCGCCTTCGGTCTCCAGGGCATCCTGTCTCAGGGTCCTGAGCTTGCCTTCCACGACCGATCCCCCGCGACCATCGCCATCACTGAGGCCGATTGGAGAACTAGGATCTGGCGTACCCTGCCGCAGATCCGGGACGACCTGCGCAAGACCGGCCACCATCCCTTAAACCTCCAGTATGCCGGTCGGCTCGCCGACCAGGGCTGGGAACCGGGACCCCGGCTGAGCTGGGGTACGGCCATCAAGCTGCTGTCTCCTCCCCTACCCCTCACGGAGCTTCCCGTCATCCCCCATGTCCACCAGGGTCGCTACGAGACCTTGACCCTGGTCAAGCACAGCTCCCCTAATAGCCGACTAGTACTGCGCCTGTGGCCGACCGGCTATCGCATCGACGGCAAGATGCCCCTGTGGATCGGCAGCATCACCACTCAACATAAGCGGGTCATTCTCGATCTGCTCGTGGTACCGACCACGGATACCGACACCCGAAGCCCGCTGGATTCCGTGCAAGAAGATTTCTCCGCGCTGCATCCCTTCCGCCCGGACTGGACCGCTCCCCTTCTGCTGCAAATCCCCTGAACCTCGGCTCACCGGATTTTTCCGCAACTGAACGCGAATAAACGCAAATCGGTCGCAATTGCAGGGTGAGCGCGTATAAATCTGCCCGCAAACATGACCTTGGCGGAGTCGCTGGGGTGTCGGTCAAGTCAGCGCAGCGTAACCGCGGGCCGGTAGGTGCGGGCTTGCCCGCGCTTTCAAGTCCCTTGCCAGCAAGCTGGCCCCGTGGCTTGAGCGCCGGCAAGCCGGCGCCTACTGCACATGGTGGGCCACCGTGGCCACGGCTGACGACTGGGAGCCAGCAGCAACGGGTTAATTGGAAAGGAATTTATACGCGCTCGCCCTGGTCGCAATTGGCTCACATGATCGACAAATCCTGACCTATTTGCGCCCATTTGCGTTTATTTGCGGATAAATCTTACGCACTCCAGCCCCATAACAGCCACGTAGGATGGCAAAGGGAAAAAGCACAGAGAACAAAGGGTTATAACTCCCTGGCGAGACGAAAACCGAGGACGCTGAACGCTACATCGGTAATGAACCAGAGCCGATTCGCCGACCGGAGGCTCCATGGTCGGAAGTCCCAGCCACCGCCGCGAACCACACGCCAGGCGCAGTCGCCGCCGTTCTCCTGACCCCAGGCGCTGCCGTCGGACGGGGCGCCTCAGTAGTTCCCGTGCCGGCAATCCTGGGTCCATTCCCAGACATTGCCGGCAATCTCATGGAGCCCCCAAGGATTGGCCGGCAGACTGCCGGCCGGGACCGTTTGTTTCCGCCAGACCCCGGTCCTGGCCCCACACCTGTTGTAGTCGTAGTTGCCGTTGTAGTTGGCCTGGTCGGTGTGGATACAGTCTCCGGTCCAGAAGCGGGTTCGGGTACCGGGCCCGGGCGGCATACTCCCATTCGGCCTCGGTAGGCAGGCAGTAGCGCTGGCCGGTCTGCTCGCTGAGCCAGGCCGCATATTCCGTGGCGTCATACCAGGTGACTTTAATCACCGGCCGCCCGCCCCGTCCCCAGCCCGCATCGTCTGGCCTCTTACGCTCCGTGGCTACAGCGAAGCAGTCGTATTCGGCAAAGGTGACCTGAGTACGACCTATGGCGAAAGTCTTTAGGGTCACTCCATGGACTGGTCCCTCGTCATCATCGCGCTCGGGCTCATCGGCAGGGGAACCCATTTGGAAGCTGCCGCCGGGGATGACCACCATCGCTGGCCCTTGGGAGCCGTCCTTGAAACTGTCGTGGAAGACCGTGAGAGGGGCAAACGAATCGCTATCCAGTCCCGAAGATGGAGACAGATTGGGCGGTGAGGAGGGCGAACCGGCAATCTTGGCAATATCTGCCAGCAGGTTCCGAAATTCAGCGGTGTCCCGAGCGCCTGTCCAATCCACCAGGCTGCGGGTGTGGACATTGTAGAATTTCAGGGGCAGCTCGATATCCTCATCGATTCGGATGGAAACGAATTTTCCGCGGTTATACGCCCAGGCCGACTCGGCTCGCACCCACTTGGAGACGACCGAGTGCCGTGACCAAAGGGTGACGACGCACCGCACCTTTTTCAGGGTAGTCTCAATGAGCTCGTCGAAGGACTCCCCGGCGCGGATCTCCAGATCCTACCAGACTCGATAGCCCTCGGCGGTTAGGGCAGCGACCAGGGGCTCAACCCGGCGGCGGTCCTGTTGTGAGTGGCTGATGAAGATGTCGGCCATGTCTTTCCATCCGCAGATTACGCAGATTTCCGTAGATTAAATCAACCACTATGGACTGAAAGTCCATAGTCTGGAGGAAAATCCTCATCCGTGGACAAGCCACGGACTGAAAGTGAAGGGACTTAACGTCCATAGTTTCAACTATGATGCGCTTCGCGCACTAAAGTTATTGAAGCAATGAAATAATCTGCGAGAATCTGCGTAATCTGCGGATTCAAAAAAGCGATCTCTATAAATCGCACGAATCATACGGTCTATCGAATCCGCGGATAACGCCGCTATGCAGCCGGCTTCTTTGAATCTGCGTCCTTTATGGGGCAAGCAAGCCGCGCACGTTCGAATGTCGGGTTACGGCGCGTTCGGGGGTGTTTGTATCCCTCACCATCGGAAGGACGCGCCTAACCCGACCTACAAGACCCTTGCCCGGCGGATGTGGATCAAACGATAAAGCATAACCCGACGGCGACCCATGCGCGATAGTCGGCGGATTACACACCGCTGCGCGGGGCTAATCCGGTTTACCGGAAAGCGCTGTGGTACGCGCAGATATGGCCGTCTTGTGCGAGGATCCGCATATGCTCAGATGGTGCCGGCTTTCGGCCGACGGTTGGCTCCGGTCAATGACTCGTCCCGCGCGACCGGGTCAGCTTGTTGTGGACATTATATTTGCCGGAGGGCTTCTTCATCGGCAGGCGCTTGATCTCTTTTAGGCTCAAAGTGTCGTAGACGACGAGCGCCCCGTCCATATCCCAGATGCTGACCAGGGCGTAGCGTCCGTCCTTGGTGAATTCTACATGGGCCGAGGTCTTGCCGGGTGCGGGCCGCAGGGTCTTGACCACCTTGAGGGTCTGCTTGTCGATCACCTGCATAGCGTCCTTATCCTTGCCGAAAAAGACGTCCACCCAGGCATAGGGTGAGTTCTCGTGGCTGCGCATGAAGAAACCGGGGCCCAGGGTCGGTATCTCCTTGACGAGCTCCCAGGTCTTGGTGTCCAGGACGGTGACCTTGGACTCCTTGATGCTCGGGGTGGCGAGCACGACCCGGTCCTGCCAGGGCCAAGTGATACCGGAACTCAAGTGGGGCAGGCCGGGGAGCGCAAGCTCGGTCACCGCGCGGCCCAGATTCAGGTCCACCACTTGGCCCCTACCGTCGCGGGAGCTACCGGCGATCCGCACATAGTCCTGGTCGATGAAGAAGTCGTCGAGTATGCCCGCGACCCGGATGCGCCGAATCGGGAAGGGCTCGGGTACGGCCTCTTCGCCCGAATCTTCACGATAGTTGTGGACCCACTGGCCGAAACCTCGCGGCGGAGGGGTCCGGTAGCTGATCTCCCACACCTCGGGCAGGTCCTTGAGGGCTACGATGAAGCTGGATCTGGGGTCCGCCGTGTAGACGGCGCTGACCCGGGAGCTTTTCCCCTGGTGGTCCGTTACCGGGATGACCTTGACCGGGGACAGGTCGCGGGCGTCCAGCACCGCCAGGGTGTGGGGCAGGTAGTTGGCCACCATGACGAAGCGCCCATCGTGAGACACCGCCAGGTTGCGGGTATTGATGCCAACCCGTATCTCGACCACATAGGCCAGATTGTAGATATCGTACTTGCTGATCCAGCCGTCGCGGGAGGCGAAATAGATATAACGCCCGCCCGCGGCGTACTTGGGCCCGCCGTGCAGGGCGAAGCGGGTGGGAAAGCGGTGGATGGGCTCGAAGCGGTCGCCGTCGAGTAGGGTCGCGTGGTGGTCACCTAGCTCCACGACCACGAACAGGTTCTCGATATCGGCGTCGAAGACGGGCCGGTCTTGCAGCGGCTTAGCGGGCAGGTGCAGGATGCGACTCGCGGTGATCTCTTCCAGGCCCCAGCGCGGGATCTCGGGCAGTGGCGTGTAGATCAGGTCGACCAGGCGCCGGATCTGTTCGTCGCTGAGCCGGTCCGCGAAGGGGGGCATCTGGGTGGCCGGGCGTCCCTCGCGGATGACCGGAGCGGCGGCCTGCTTCCTGAAGTGCTTGAGGTTCTCTGGCAACAGGGCGGGACCCATCCGGCCGAGCCGATCCGGGCCATGGCACTCGCCGCAGTGCTGCAGGTACAGGGTATCGGCGTCATCGGCCCGTGCGGATCCCTGGGGAAAAGCGGGGATCGCCAGGACACAGCTCAAAACAACAGACAGGCTCACTGGTACGGCAGTGCCAAAGTACCGATAATATCGATTTAGTTCATTCATTGCTTCAATAACTTTAGTGCGCGAAGCGCATCATAGTTGAAACTATGGACGTTAAGTCCCTTCACTTTCAGTCCGTGGCTTGTCCACGGATGAGGACGTTAGTCCTCCGGACTATGGACTTTCAGTCCATAGTGGTTGATGGAGATTCTTTTTTTTCCGCAAATGCACGCGAATCAACGCAAATGAATCAGGAACCGTCGATGAGTAATCGTTCAGACCCTACCCTGTCATTCTGGCAGGGACTGCCGGAATCTAGTGCCAGGGATGGCAAAAACAGCAGGGGGTCTGAACGGCTACAATTGCTGAGGTTCGGATTGAGTATGGGAAAAATTATCCGGTCGCTTCAGTCCATCTGCAGATTACACAGATTTTCAGTAACTACCTAGAACCCCCATTCACATAAAAAATAAAGACTTACGGTTTTCAGGGTGTGATAATAGCTGAAAAATACAGCATTTCCGTGCATTTCTGCGCGATGGAAACACAACATCTTGTGGTTTGTCGGTGCTAATGCACAATATCTTGTACCTAGGTAGTTACGATTTTCACAGATTAAAAACGAAAGCCACAGGGATCAAGAACTCGATGGAAGTTTGCCGTAGTTGTTCTTTGGGAGAAACCGAGGCAGCAAGTCGTCCGCAGATCTTAACCCATTGTTTCCAGGTGCGTTGATGGAGATATTCATGAATTTGAAAAGAAGCAATCGTTGTGGTATATGGGGCGATTCAGCGTGCTTAAATACGGCGACTCGCCGTTTACTACCTGTTAAGCGCTCACACTACAGTAAAAATTCAAAGAAGATTCATTGCTTCAATAACTTTAGTGCGCGAAGCGCATCAGAGTTGAAACTATGGACGTTAAGTCCCTTCACTTTCAGTCCGTGGCTGGTCCACGGATGAGGATGTTAGTCCTGTGGTTGATTCTGAA